>QMCE01002984.1_pt1 | contig 12124 bp, 10 predicted proteins | sample 1821851 | NCBI WGS metagenome assembly QMCE01 (sample SAMN09453174, study PRJNA476694) | Termite gut metagenome, whole genome shotgun sequencing project. | isolation source: worker | host: Odontotermes sp. | place: South Africa:Pretoria | collected 2016-01-28
ACCAGTGTTTTCCCTGAAGCAATGCCTCCCGTAAGCCCGATCACCATATCATGTCATATCCTTATCGAATTCATATGCAGCCAGTCGCGCCCCATCTCGCAGCTCACTATCAGCGGAACGCTCATTTCAGCCACGCCTTCCATCGTCTCCTTTAAGAGCCGCGCCGCCTGCTCCGCGTCCTTTTCGGGAGCCTCCAAAACCAGCTCGTCGTGCACCTGCAGGATCAGCCGCGTTTCGCTATCGCGCAGTTTTTCGAATACGCGGATCATTGCGAGCTTGATGATATCCGCCGCCGAGCCTTGAATCGGCATGTTCATCGCCACGCGCTCGCCAAAGCCGCGCACGTTGTAGTTGGAGGAATTGAGCTCCGGCATAGCGCGCCGCCTGCCGAACATCGTCTCGGCGTAGCCCTTTTCCTTCGCTTTGGCGACGGCGTCCGTCATATAGCGCTTGACGCCCGGATACGTCTCAAAGTACCGCCCGATATAGTCCGCCGCCTGCTTGCGGGGGATGCCCAAATTGCGCGCGAGTCCGAAATCGCTAATGCCGTATACGATGCCGAAATTCACCGCCTTGGCCGCCGAGCGCTGCTCGCTTGTAACCAGCTCTTCGGGCACGCCAAAAACTTCCCCTGCTGTATGCGTATGAAAATCGCCGTCCTCGAAGAACGCGCGCCGCATCGCTTCATCGCCGCTCATATGCGCCAGGACGCGCAGCTCGATCTGAGAATAGTCGGCGGATATGAGCGTATAGCCCTCCTTCGCGACGAAGGCCCTGCGTATCTCGCGCCCGAGCTGCGTGCGCACCGGTATATTCTGCAAATTCGGCTCCGTGCTCGAAATGCGCCCCGTCGCCGTCACCGCCTGTTGAAAGGCGGTATGTATCCGGCCGTCCTTCGCGATCGCATGTAACAGGCCGATAACATACGTGCTGTTCAGCTTGCTGAGCTGACGGTATTCGAGCACCTTCCCCGCTATCGGATGCAGCGGGATCAGCGCCTCCAGCGCCTCCTGATCCGTCGAGTAGCCGGTCTTCGTCTTCTTGGAGGCCGTCAGCCCGAGTTTTTCGAAGAGCACCGCCCCGAGCTGCTTTGGCGAAAGTATGCTGAACGGCGCGCCCGCGAGGGCGTGGATTTCGGCCTCCAGCCCGCTCAGCTTTTCGGCGTACTGCGCGCCCAGCTCCTTCAGCGCACCCGGGTCGGCCAAAAAGCCTATGCGCTCCATCTCGTAGAGCACGCCCGTCAACGGGGCTTCGATTTCGTCGTAGAGCTTGTCGAGGCCTTTACCGGCCATCTCCGCCCGCTGGCTATCGCTCAGCGCCATCAGTCGCGCGGCGTCGGGCGCGGCGTCCGCGCCAAAGGCGGCCTGTACGAGCGAGGCGAGCGTAACGCCGGATTCGTTCGCGTTCAGCAGATACGCCTGCAGCATAACGTCGCGCGCTGGCGTAGCGAGCGCGACGCCCTGCTTATCTAAATAGTGCCGCCAGCGCTTCACGTCGAAGAGCGTTTTAGGCGCGCTCGATTCGAGCAAGGGCTTCAGCGCGGCAAACGCGTCCTCCGGCGCCAATCCCGGCTCCAGCAGCGTACCGCCGAACGCCGCCGTGACCAGCGTTTCGCCAAACGCAATAGTCAAAGCGCTATCGTTCGCCTCCAGCGCAAAGCCTTCGCCCGCTCCCTCCAGCGCCTCAGCAAGCTGCGCCGCGCTTTCGCAGCGAATTTCGCGCCATTGGATTTCCTTTGAAGCATCAGGCCGTTTTTCTGGCGCGGCGCTCTTTGGCAAACGGCCTAGCAGCGAGCGGAAGCCCAGCGCGGCGAATAAGTCCCGCGCGCCGCCCATCGCGCTTTTGTCGAACGCGCAGTCGGCTATCGAGCATTCCACGCTATGCTCGCAGACGATCTCCGCAAGCCTGCGGGACATGCGCGCCGTCTCCGCGTGCTCGCGGAGGCGCTCGCCGAGCTTGCCCTTTATCTCATCCGCGTGGCTCAGGGCGTCTTCCAGCGAGCCGTATTGCGAAACGAGCAAGAGCGCGCTCTTTTCGCCGATGCCGGGCACGCCCGGGATGTTGTCGGAAGCGTCGCCCATGAGCGCCTTCACGTCGATAAGCTGGCGCGGCGAAAGCCCGTAATCATCCCTGATGCGCGCCGGATCGTACATGATCGTCTCCTGTACGCCGCGCTTGGTCAGCATTACGCTCACATCATTAGACACGAGCTGCAAAATATCGCGGTCGCCGCTGATTAAAACGGCCTTCATGCCCTCGTTCTCGGCCATGCACGCGTAGATGCCCAAGAGATCGTCCGCCTCCAGCCCCGCCTGGTCGTATACGGCGATACCCATCGCCTTCAGCGCGTCGCGCAGAATCGGGAACTGCTGGCGCAAGTCGTCGGGCATAGGCTTGCGATGCGCCTTGTATTCCGCGTATTCCTTCGTGCGGAACGTAGGCTCGTGCCGGTCGAATACGACTAATACGTGCGTCGGCGAGAGCGAGTCCAGCGCTTTAAGGAACATATTCAGGAAGCCGAAAACCGCGTTCGTAAATTCGCCCGTCGGCGCGTTCATCGGCGGAAGGGCGTAAAACGCCCTGTGCATAAGCGAATGGCCGTCAACGGCGGCCAAGAGTCCCTGCATCAAAATCTCCTTCACAAGGCTAACCGCAAATCGGAATCACAGGATAATATAGCCTATAAGGAAATTTTACAACAAAGCGCGCCTTTGCGCCAGACCCAATTATCGTTTAGCCGCTGGCAGGCGGCGCGCCGCTATTCTCCTTGACATGTATATGTGACAGCTATATATTGAAAGCAAAAAGAGGAGATTTATCCATGCAATATAAAATAGCGGACCGTATGCAAGGCGTTAAGGGCTCCATCATCCGCGAGCTGTTCAAGCTCATGAAGGACCCGAATATCATCTCCTTCGGCGGCGGCAATCCCTCGGCCGATACGTTCCCCATTGCGGATATCGCCCGCATCACGTCCGAAATTCTTGAGAAGAACCCCGTTTCCATGCTGCAATACGGGCTATCCGAGGGCTACGACCCTCTGCGCGAAACCATGAAGGCGCATCTAACGAAAAATGAGGGCTTCGATTTTACCGATAACGAGCTGTTCATAGTCTCCGGCGGGCAGCAGGCCGCCGATTTGACGGCGAAGGTGTTTTTAAACGAAGGGGACGTCATCATCACGGAGGAGCCGTCGTTCATCGGCTGCATGAACACGTTCCGCTCCTACAACGCGAAGCTCGCGGGCGTCGAAATGCGGCCGGACGGCATGGACATCGAAAAGCTCGAAGCCGCGCTGAAGGCAAATCCAGGCGCGAAGCTCATCTACGTCATCCCGAATTTCCAAAATCCCACCGGCTACACGACCTCCGCCGCAAAGCGCAAGGCCATCTACGAGCTGGCCAGCCGCTACGACGTCATGATCCTGGAGGATAACCCCTACGGCGAGGTTCGCTTCGCCGGCACGCCTGTGCCTGCGATAAAGACGCTCGATACGGATGGGCGCGTCGTCTACGCCGGGAGCTTTTCCAAGACGATGGCCCCTGCGTTCCGCCTCGGCTTTATCGTATTCAACAAGGCGCTCATACCGCGCGTGACTGTCGCGAAGCAGTGCACGGACGTACACTCGACGGTGCTGTTCCAGCATATCTGCCACGAATATATGACGACGTGCGACTACAAGGGGCACATAGCTGAAACGTGCGAGCTGTACGGCAAAAAGGCCGCGCTTATGCTCGGCGAAATGGAGAAGCATTTTCATAAGGGCGTGACGTTCAATAAGCCCGAGGGCGGCCTGTTCGTGATGGCATTCCTGCCGGAGGGGATGGACTCGGCACCGTTCGTTGAAGAGGGAATCAGGCGCGGCGTCGCGACGATACCGGGCGTAGCGTTCAACGTTGATCAATCCAAGCCCAGCAACGGCTTTCGGCTGAACTACTCCACGCCGACCGACGAGCAGATCGTGCGCGGAATTGAGATATTAGGAAGGCTAACGCACGAATTTCTTTCTTGATTTATTTGGACTTCAAAAATGCCCGTACGGGCATTTTGAAGTCCAATATTTTATACCCCGCCGTCCGCGTCGTTCAATTCAAACAGATTCCCTTCAGGATCCCTGAAATACGTACAGCGCATTCCCCAGTCCTCGATGAGCTGCGGCTCGCCTAAAAACTGCACGCCTGCCTCTTTTAGCCGCCGGTAATCCGCGTCCAGGTCGTCCGAGGGCAAGCAGGCTAAAACCGTATCGGGCTGGACATTTCCGCCGGGCTGTTCGTAGCCCTTGAACATCGTCATATTCGCCCCAGCAAAGATCGCGAAGCACGGAGGCCCGCCCTCCTTTACGGCAAATGAGGTATAGGGGCCGTTCCTGCCGCCCCAAACCGGCGTAAGACCCATCTTCTCCGTATAGAAGTCAAAGCAAGCGCCGTAGTCCTTCCGAACCAGAATCCGAATTGTCGCTTCGTTAAAACGCATGATATTCCTCCTGTTCGAATTTTGTAGGGGCTGCCTTTGGCAGTCCGCGAAATTAACGTCGATTTCATCTGCATTGCGGACGGCCAAAGGCCGCCCCTACAATAAGTCATCGCACGTATTATACGCTAAAACTTATACGGTTCATTGTAAAAATCGGACTTGTTTTGTAAAAACGCGCGCGGCGTCGTCCCGCATATGTCCTTAAAATCGTGAATGAAATGCGCCTGGTCGAAGTAGCCGTGCGCGAGCGCGCCGTCTAAGCCGATATTTTTCAGATCATAAATCGCCTGATTGACGCGCAGCACGCGCAGATACGCCTTCAGCCCCAGGCCGAGCTGCGCGCCCGCGACGCGGCTCAAATGGCGCTCGCTGTAGCAGCAGGCGGACGCCAGTTCGCCGATCGTAGGCACAATTCCGCGCGTACGCCGCAGCGCCTGCAGCGCCGGAAAGAGCGGATGGTCGTCCGGCCTGCATTCGAGAAGGCGGAGGAATAGAGCGTCGAGCGCGGCGTGCAGCTCCGAAATATCATTCGCGCGCTCGATACTATCGAGAATCGCCTTATGCAACTGCGGCAGCAGCTCATTAAGCGGCAGCTTGCGGTCTGCGAACTCTATATGCGGCAGATTCAGCAGCCGCCGCGCGCCGCCGGGCAGGAATTCAACGAATAGGCGCGGGAACGCGTCGTTCGAGACGGCTTGCGCTTTCGTCGAAGCGCCCATAAACGCGCCTCTGATTCCGCTGGGTGTAAACATAAAAACAAGGCAGCCGCTGGCGTCCGGGATGACGGTGAAGGTTTTATGCCCGGCGCGCGGGCGCGGAAAAAAGAGCGTATAGTGCGCGATATACGGCCTGAGCGCCGCGTGCGGCCAGAGGAATTGGCGGATTGGGCTTGAATCCTGAACGCGCTCCAGATACATCTGCGTTTCACCTCGGCAATTCTATCCCCGCTTCCTTCGCGGCTTTCAACAGCTCTTCGATGGCGTAATCGATCTGCTCCGCCTTATGGCTGCTCGTTACGCAGAAGCGCAGCCGCGCCTTGCCCATCGGCACGGCGGGATAGACCGCCGGGGGCACGCAGATTCCGCGCTCCATCAGCATGGCCGAGAGGCGGAACGCCTCGGCGTCGCCGCCGACGAGGATGGGAATGATCGCCGTTTCACCGGCGAGGCAGATGTTGAGGTTCGCTTCGCGCGCTTTGCTTACGAAGTGCGCGATATTTTTTTGAAGCGCCGCGACGGGCGAGGAGTCCTCGCGCAACAGGCGGACGGCCGCCAGCGTCGCCGCCGCGATGGGCGGGCTGATGCCGACGGAGAACACGAAGCCGGGGATGTTGTAACGCAGGTATTCGATGAGAGCCGCGCTGCCGGCCAGATAGCCGCCGCAGGTTCCCAGGCCCTTTGAGAGCGTGCCCATCTTGATGTCGATATCCGTGGGCTCCAGGCCGAAGTATTCGTCCACGCCGCCGCCGTGTTCGCCGATGACGCACGCGGAATGCGCCTCGTCCACCATCAGGAACAGGCCGTACTCCTTCTTTAGCCGCACGAACTCGTCGATGGGCGCGATATCGCCGTCCATGCTGTATACGCCCTCCACCACTAGCAGCACCTTCTCGAAGCTCTTGCGGCTACGCTTCAGGATGCTCTCCAGCGCCGCAAAGTCGTTATGCGGGAAGGCGCGGCATACGGCGCGGCTCAGCGCGCAGCCCTGCACGATGGAATTATGGCTCAGGCTGTCGTATAGAATCAGGTCGCGCTCGTTGCAGAAGTTGCCGACGAAGGTGACGTTCGTAGAATGTCCGCCCACGAGGACGAGCGCCGCTTCCGTACGCTTCCACGCGGCGATTTCGGCCTCCAGCTCGCGATACAGCCCCTTTTCGCCAGCTAGGAGGCGGCTGCCGCTCGCGCTCGTGCCATAGCGCTCGGCGGCCTCGCACGCGGCGCGGACGGTTTCCGGGCGGCCGCTCATGCAGATATAGTTGTAGGAGGCGAAGTTGAGCACCTCGCGCCCGTCCACTAGGGATACGTCGCGCAATACGCTGTCGTGATGGATGAAGTAAGGATCGGGCAGCTGCGCCATTTCGCCGAGGCGCTGCTGAAAGGTATGGTACTCGCGCGAATCGGTGAAGCGTGTAATCGGGGTCGTCTCCCCTATCGCCACGGGCGCGGCAGTATCGGCCTGCCCTGTGCGCTTGCGCCAGATCAGGCGCGTGATATCGTCCACGGTGGAGCACGAGCGGTATTCGCTCTCGTCGATCATCATGCCGAACGCCGTTTCCACGCGCACCAATAGGTTCAGGCTGTCCAGGCTGTCCCCGCCCAGATCGTCGATGAAATGCTTGTCGTGGCCGATTGCGGACGGATCGAGCGACAGCGTTTCCGCGAAGCAGCGCACAACCGCCTCCCTGATCTCGAACATCGTCGGCGGCAGCTCGCCCGGGGCCGTTTTTTCCTCTGCGGCAGCTCCTCCCCCATTGCCTACCGTGCCTGAGAGCATGTCCACGAGCCGCACGTCGATCCCCTCGGTCTCGATCAGCTCCTTCAGCTTTTGCCGCCGGACCTTGATGCCGTTGGCCAGCGGCAGCGGCTGCGCGGCCACATATAGGCGGCGAACGCGCTTCAAAACCGGCAGCTGCGCGTTTATCGCCGCGATTTCGGCGGCGGCTTTCGCGACGGCCTGAGCGTCCGTATCGCACTCGGGGAGCTGGAATACGAGTGCGATATCCTCGTAGATCGTATTATTCGCCAGCGCGAGGACGCACAGCTGCTCCACACCCGCGACAGCGCTGAAGGAATCCTCCAGCTCGTCGGGGTAGATGTTTTCGCCGGATTCGTTGATGATGACTTCCTTTAAGCGTCCTTCGATATATAGGCAGCCATTTTCCAGCCGCGCGATATCGCCGGAGCGGAACCAGCCGTCCGCGCCGTATTCCGGAGGCCTGCGCTCGCCGTTCACGAGGCGCGCCTTGTGCATACTCTCGCCTTGGATTAAAAGCTCGCCCACGCTGGTCTCGCGGCCCTCGGCGTCCACGGTCTTATAGCGGATGGTGCTGATAGGCGTGCCCGTGCAGCCCGCCATGCGGTAGCGCGCCTGGGGCCTGGTTTCGAAGGACGTCAGGCCGCTCTCCGTCATGCCGAAGCCCGGTACGGGATAGTAGCCGATAGCGTTGATTATTCTAAGCGATTCCAGCGGGATATGGCTGCCGCCAACGAGCACCGTGCGGATCGAATCGCCGAGCAAACGGCGCTGTATGAAACGGGTGAGCAGCGGCGCGATGTCCGGCCCCTTGCGCGGCAGCAGGCGCTGGATGCCGTTGCTCAGCGCGAACAGCGCCCTCAAAACGCGCTCCTTTTCCGGGCTCTCCTGCCGAATCTTTTTCCAGAGGCCGTTCACCAGATTATTGAGCACGAGCGGCACGACGATGAGGTTGGTCACACGGAAGCGCTTGCAGGTCTCCTGTATGGTCAGCGGCGCGCGGTCCTTTAAGTATACGACGGTCTTGCCCGTCGCGGGGAACAAGACGCAATGCACCATGAAGCCCAGGATGTGATGCATAGGCAGGAACGCGAGATGGCGTATAGGGTCCTTTCCGTCCTTGACCAGCCTCGGGCATTCCGTGATCTTGGGAATAACGCCGATAGCCTCGCCGACTATGGCGCTTTCGCCGAATACGTAGACCTTCGAGGCGTTCGTCGTCCCGGAGGTGCACAGGGCGATTTCGTCCGCGAAGCGCGGAACAAAGCTCTTGTCGGCTTTAGCGGAGGCCAGCTCTTCGGTGGCAATGAGCGTAATCCGCGCTCTCAGGGCCGGAGCCTTGCCCACGAGCGCCACCGCGCCGGACGCGGCGATAAGGTTGTCCACCGTCAGGGCCGTATTGCCCGCGCTGAGCAGAACGGGCTTATAGCCCGCCATCAGCAGGCCCCAAAAGGCGACGGGCCAGTGATAGCGGTTCTCCATCATCAGCGCGACGAAGCGGCCTTCGTTTTGCTCTCCGAGGCGTTTGCGAAAAAGCGCCGCCGCCGCGCGTATGTCCCCGTCGAAAGCGCGGAAGCTCTTCCCGCACTCATTGCCGTCGTCGTCGAGCCAAAGCGCCGCCGTCTTGTTCGGATCGGTCTCTATGATGACGTCGTAAAGATCGCTGAACCCTCCTGAGCTTTGCTGAAGGCGGCCAAGCCTTGATAATTCGTCTTTCAGCATACGCACACGCCGCGTTTGAATCGATTTTTCATATTCACTATTCCTTATATTTCACATTTTCGGGATATTGCAAGCTATTATATCACAATAAAGGCGTTTTGCTAGTTTTTTGCGATTTATTTTCAAGCCTCTTTACTCGGCGCTATTATAGAAATTATATAACCATAATTTTATATATTTACTGAAACTTCGCACTGCGAAAAAGCGACTGAACCTTGAAAAATCAATAACCAAGCCATAAAAAGTATACGAGCAAGGGGCTTTATACGGCAAAACCGTGCTGCAATGAAGCTTGAATACCCGCAGGCAACTTTTGCAAAAAGAGATCAATGATCAACTCCATCTGTTCGTCGGTTAAGCCTAAATCGGCTTCTCGGAGAGTATCCGCCAAGAGCCCCATGATCAATAAGAGCGCTTGCTCAAATTGGATGTCGGAAATTTCGTCAAAGCCAAGGTAGAACAACTCTCCCAAACTCCGTGGGTCTTCTTGCCTCCGTTTTTCAACGGACAAAATCATGTACCGAATCATCACGATAGTGGTATGGGGTATGGGCGGTAATAGCGTCGTAGGAAAGCTGCTGAAACTCACTCGTGAGCTTTAGGTAGGATTTACACACCTTGAAAAAGACCTCGATATCCCAGCGTTTCCCATATAGGGCTATGATCTCTTCTTCAGACAGAGACAAATCAGTTGAGACGAGGGCAATCCAGTCCTTGCGCTTCTGCCGGTTACGCACATAAACAAGCTTTGCGGCAAGAGTGACGGTTTCCTTGCCCTCCGTAGAATAGAGCGTGACCGGGACGGACAGCAAATAGCGGGATTTCCCCCGGCGCTTTCGGTTGGCTTGAAAGATTTCCTTCGCGGTTTTCTTTTCCCTGCCGATCAGGTACTTGATCTTCGTGGTGTCCTTCACCCGGGCGACGGTATGAAGATTCAGCCCCTGTAGCTTGATTAGCGTTGCCGGATAGGCGAACCAAGAATCGAACAAGACGTAGCTTGCGCAAATCCCTGCCTTGAGAGCAGCCTTGAGCATGCCAAGCAGAACTTCAGGGGCTTTGGAAACGGCTTCTTTGCGGATACGGTAAGCGATGCTCCGTTTGTCGAGATTCGGTTTTGCACCGCATCGCTGGTTTTTCTCCTCCGCCGAAGCCAGATGCCGGAAGGCCACGGGTATCAGGGAAACCCCGTCCGACCAGCATAAAGATAACATGCGAAAGCCCCATTTGAATTTGTTTTTCCCCTTTTCGGCATGGTCAAAGACTTTGGATACGAGTTCGCTTCTCTTTGCGTAAAGGATTTGGAACATGGTATCATCAACGATAAAGGCATCCCGACGGTTCTCCGAGGAGAGTTGTTTCAAGTCATCTTTTACCCGGCGGGCGACGCGGAGCAGGAACGCTTGCCAGTTCACGCAGGCCAGATTGAGCAGCCGATAGACCGCGTCTTTGCGAAACCCTTGGGCAAAAGGCGTCGCGCTACGCATATCCTGATACATGCTCTTCCCAGTATAGACTAGCGCGATGAGGTACTTGATGATTGTTGCAGCAAGTACGCCTTTGAGTTTGTTCGCACCGGCGTGCTTGAGAGCGGAGCCCAGCCGGTATTGACTGAAAAATCGGGAAACCGACCTTACTGACGACTGTTCAACTGAGTTTCTCTCTGCTATACTTTGCATATGGCGATCCTCCTGAACGTGGTGAATTTGTTGGCTTTGTACACCTACTATTTTACCATTTCCTAGAGGCTCTCGCCATTTTTATGGCCTTATGCTATTGAGTTTTCAAGGTTCAGCGCAGCTTTTCTTCTGCGAAGTTTAAGTAAATAGTAATTAAGAAGCTTTGCGCCGTCTTTATCGAATACGGGCGTGTTGTCCGCAACGTATAGCCGAACTTCAGCGCCCGCGCGAATGCGATTGAGCCTCTGCCGCAGGATTATGCGCACCATTTGCTCCTCGGCTTCGATCATAACCGCTTTAGTTCGTTTCCGGATAATTGTATTTTCAACCTCGACACATCGCCCCCGAATGATAACGTATCCGCCTTCCACGCTACGACGGAAAATCCTATAAGCATAGAATAAGCTATAAACGGACAATCCCGCAAACGGAATTATTGCCAGCAAATCATCAGTAATACCAAGCAGCAGGATAAAGAACAGCGCTGACACAAGCGCGAGCCCCAGCCGGAAGAATACCTGTGTCTGTATCGGCGCGGGTATTCTCTTGAATTTTTCGCGATACTTTAGTAAATCTTTTTTCATCTGCAGCCCATCTCATATCAGCACGAGCCGCTTTTTACGCAACAATTCCAGAATGCCCTTTACGACCGCGTCACGCTCGGGCGACGATTCCATGAGGATGTCCGGAGTTGTGTCGGCGGCCAGATTATCGGCATAGATTAGCAGGGTAAGCTCCTGCGCATTCTCAACGCCCAACAAGCCTGAAGAGGGCGAAACGCCGTCGGCGACAAGCTTCGTTAGTTCGCCTATACTTAGCCGGAGGCCGGCTTTGTCAATCCATTGCCAAAGCCGGTTTTCTGGCGGAGACAGCGGCGAACGCATAGGCTTCAGCTCCGCCGGGCAAATAATGCACTTGGCGAGCAAGCGATACACAGCCAACGGGCCTGTTTCTTCGCTGGTTTCGACCAATCCAAGCCTTTGCAGCTCGCGCAAATGCCTGATCTCACGCTCATCCTCAGTCTCATTCTGCATATACCGGCCTGCAGGCCACAACCGCGCGCCTATGCCTGTAAGCACATGCTTTGCGCCGCAATGGGCTACGTAAAGCATATTGTTTTCGGAGCCTGCGTCTATACCTTTTGATAAATACAGCAAATTATCACCTCAAATCGTTGCTCTACGGATATTACACAGCGAGAAGCGCGATTTTGCAACGACTACATAATTATATAAGCAACATCATCGAAATAGCCAGCCCGATAACGAGCAAAGCGCCGCCGCCAACGAGCGCGATCCGCATAATTAGCTCTGGATCCATGCGCTCCCGCTCATGGCCGTTGTCGACGGGCCGGACGTCGTCATAATAGCCGTCATATCCAGCATCCTGCGGATCGGGCTCGGCCTCCTTTGCTGGCGGGCGCTCTTGACGCCGCTTTTCTTTCTTTGGGCACCGTTCCTTCCTTCCTGCTTTTTTCTTTTTCGCATCGCGAACAGTCTCTTCGGATTGAGGCTGCTGGTCTTGTTCGGGAACAACCTGCTCGGACATCACAGCCGCGTTATGCTCCAGCTCCGTATGTTTGGGCTTGGAAGCGCCCGGAACGGGCTTTCCGCACTCGGCGCAGAAAGAGGCGGCGCCGCCCAAAAGGGTAGCGCCGCAATAGGGACAAAACTTCATTTTGTATACGCTCCTGTTCGATATAATCCCGGTATAAATACCGTTCAAACATCAAACGCAAGTATCGACGATAAGAGTATATCACCTTGAGATTTGCGTGTCAT
>QMCE01001700.1_pt1 | contig 12123 bp, 8 predicted proteins | sample 1821851 | NCBI WGS metagenome assembly QMCE01 (sample SAMN09453174, study PRJNA476694) | Termite gut metagenome, whole genome shotgun sequencing project. | isolation source: worker | host: Odontotermes sp. | place: South Africa:Pretoria | collected 2016-01-28
CAAAGAGAGAATTACGAATTACGAATTAAAAATTACGATGCGAAATTATGAGTAGTGAGAGAGATAGAGTTTGTGCGCAGGCAGCGAGGGACACGCCAAAAAAATTCAAAAATTCAATAATTTAAAAGTTCAAAGATTTAAAGATTTCATCGTTTTTTGTTGGACAGGTATAGCGGTTCCGTGCTTAATATCAGTGCATATCTTAAAAATCAACGTCATCTGCGTGCGGAAAAACAACTCTTTCATTATAATCACACAGATAACACTGATTTAGATAAATTTACGCAAATAGGTGTTGCTGTTTCAGGGTGAGATGTCTATTTTAATTTTGCTTTTATGTAAAGATGTTTTACCGCGTATTTACTGTAATTCCACACGGTTAAGAGAAATAAATTACCTAATCAATAAAATTGTTAATGAAATATTATTTAACTAATTATTAATTTTACTATATTTGCATTCTAAAATTACTGTGATGAACTATCTCTGTATTCCGGCAAAACAGCTCTTTTTAACGCTTATAATTTGTATAATTTCATCGTTTTTCCTTGTCGCGCAGAATAGAAAAGATAATTTTTCGAGTGATATTTTGAATATCTATCTGCTTCGGTTCGGTGAAAATACGAGCGCTGCACTTGCACTTCTCCCGACTTCTACATTTTCGGCAACTTTCCGTAATCAATTTTTATTGAAAGAGTTGATGGAAAAAAAGATCTATTGCTCTTATCGATATCGGCATCACCTCTTTGTAGTTCGAGCATACCATTTCGGATATTCCAAATATGGAGAGATGAGGATTTCCACTGCTTACGGACATGCCTTTGCCAATAAATTCGCCGTAGCTATGCAGTTTCATTACCTTCTTAATCATGCACACGAGTACTCTTCTATGCACTCCTTTACATTTGATGTCGCTTTTCAAGCGAAAATTAAAGAGTCGTTCGGTGTTGGGGTAGAAGTTTACAATCCTGCCGGATTAAAATATGAAGTGACCGGCAATAGGGTTATTCCCGGATATTTTGCTGTGAACATGTACTATAAAATGAATTCTAAGATATTGTTATGGAGCAAAGCGGAAAAGCATTTTCCGGGAGATGTTGATCTCATTGTCGGTATGGATTGTCGCATTTTACCGATTGCACTCTCCGGATCCGTATCATTATCGCGCTTCAATTTCAATATTTTACTCTCTTGGCGCTCGTTTATCTTTGATCTGCAAACACAATATCACTACCGACTTGGATTCTCTCCTGCGCTGTATCTCTATTACCATTTCTAAACAACACTTGATGAATAAGAAAACTACCATTTACTACCTCTGCTTTTTGATGATTTTGCTGACATACAACCTGATGGAAGAGTGCAGTGCACAGTCGGATAGTGCGATATTCCAAAGCTTGCCGGAAGAGTTTTGGAGTGAGCAGTTAGAGGAGTTTGCCGGTGAAGAGGCTGAGGTTGATCTGTCGGAACTCATTGAGAGCAGCAGGTTTTCTGTGGAAGAGAAAATTGATATTAACCGTCTCTCTCCGGAAGTAGCCTTACAAATTTTACAATTAACAGAGAAACAGTACTATCAACTCCAACTCTATATTGAAGAGTATGGCGAACTGCTGACACTGTATGAGTTATTAGCGGTAGAATCTTTCACGGAAGCGGATTTACAACGGCTATTACCCTATTTTACTATTGAAAAAGCGCCGCCTAAGAAAGGTTTCCGCAAAGTATTTTATAATCCCAAACAGGAAGTGTTGTTTCGTTATGAACAAGTTTTAGAGGAGAAAATCGGCTATGACACTACGCGAACCAACTACTATTTAGGCTCTCCGTCAAGATTGATTTTTAGGTACAAGTATCAAACAAAGCATCTGAGCATTGCACTTGCGGGAGAGAAAGATGCCGGAGAGCAGTTTTTCGGAGAGACCCAAAAGCAGGGCTTCGATCATTACGCTTTCAATCTGATTCTAAAAGATTTAGGCATCTTGAAAAGCGTAGTGTTGGGGAGTTACAGACTCAATTTCGGGCAAGGATTGATAGCGGGTGGCGGATTATTGGGCGGCAAAGGAGGAGCGGCAAAAACAGTTCGCAAATTCTCTACCGGCATACAGCCCACCGCCCCGATGAATGAAAGCGACTATCTTTGCGGCGTAGCTGTTGCCATCGGCAATAATCGCTATAAGGGAACGCTATTTTACGGATACCGCCACTTTGACGGCGAAGTCAAGGAAAAGGGAGATGAGCGTTTCTTTGGGGGCACTCTTTCGGTCAACGGTTATCACAGAACTCCGAAAGAGTTAGAAAAGAAGAGGCAACTCATGCAAAATCTCTATGGCGGAAATTTCAGATACAACGGAGCTGTTTTGCAAATCGGAGTGCAAGCGTTATACAGCCATTTCTCCGCCGAAATATTGCCCAATGGCGACTTTTACCGTCTTTTTGATTTCACAGGGAAGAGTTGTTATAATATTGGAATAGATTATCAACTTTTAATTCGGAAAAACATCCTTTTTGGTGAAGCGGCTTACAGTAAAAACAGTGGATGGGCACTCCTTCAAGGAGCAATTCTACAACCTGACCCGAAAGTTAATATAGGCTTGCTCTTCAGATATTATAGTCCAAAATATATTGCCTCTATGTCCGGTGCTTTCGGTGAAGGGAGCAAGGTACGAAACGAGACAGGTCTCTATCTCTCAACCGACATCATCTTAGGTGGAAAGAGTACACTTTCATTCTATGCTGACTTTTTTCGATTCCTTTGGCTACGCTATCAGGTAGATAAGCCTACATCAGGCATGGAACTCTCCGCCAAATGGAGAAGAGAAATTGCAGGAAATGCTAAAATAGAGTGGCTCTATGGCTATAAAAAACAGGAGAAAAACGGCACGACTAACCCCTATTTCAAAGAGATCACTACACGGCATCGGCATAAATGCAGAACGACATTTTTGTATAATCCGTTTTCGAGACTTCAATTAAAGACAGAGATAGATTTTATTTTCAATGCGGTAGAAGATGTGAGCTCAAGGCAAAGGGGAATACTTATTTTCCAAGATGTGAGTCTCTCTTTTCCAAGAGCAAATTTGGAGACTAAATGCAGAGTAGCTTTTTTCGACACCGACTCTTATGAAGAGCGTCTATACGCCTATGAACAAGATCTCATTTACAGTTTTAACATCACCGGTTACTACTATCAAGGGTGGCGCAGCTATCTGATGTTTAAATACAGAATTTTGTTCATAGATCTCTCATTGCGTGTATCATACACTTATTACATTAACAAAAAGGAGATTGGCAGCGGATTAGAGTTGATTAATGAACCGCACAAAACAGACATTAAGGCGCAAATAGTAATCAAGATTCCGAATAGAGGGCGGAAGAGAGTGTAGAAAACAGAGGCATGGCACCGCAATTCCTACAAGAGTAAGTCTGTAGCAATGCCGGAATGTTCTAGTCCTTGTGGTTCTGTGTGAATGAATACTTCACATCTCGGAATTTTTTGTTGAATATCTTTTTCCAAGTGATCGCAAAATTTATGAATATCAATAAAATTCATGGTCGGTTCTAAATGAATATTAAACGACACAAAAGTATCGGCTCCTGCCGTGCGTAATTTTAGGTTGTGATAGTTTTTGATTTCGGAATGATCATTTAAAATTTCAACGACATTCTCATAACTTTGAGTTGGCGCTTTGTCTAATAAAATATCAATCGCTTTTTTGCCAAGTTTATAACAAACGTAAAGCACAATAAGCGCTACGAAAAATGCGGCAATCGGATCGGCATAATAAAATCCGAATTGGGCGCAAATTAAACCTAACAGAACCACACAGGAACTCCAAATATCGGTGGAGAAATGAAGAGCATCAGCTTCTAATGCCTGACTGTTATGCTTTTTCGCTACATGACTTAAGGCGTTGGAACGGGTAACATCAACGATAATAGAAGTAATAACAACGATGTAACTCCATATATTTACCTCTATTTCAAAGTCTTTGGTAATAAGGCGATGTGCAGCTTCGTAAATAATCCACACACAGGTAATTAGAAGTAACACTATTTGAATTAAGGCAGACATATTTTCTATCTTCCCATGCCCGAAATGGTGCTCTTTGTCGGCAGGTTTATCGGAAATACGCACCGAAAAATAGGTAACTATCGCAGCCACTAAATCCAAACATGAGTGTAACGCTTCGGATAATATGCCCAAACTTCCTGTTAAAATACCGACAATAAATTTTGACCCTGTTAAAAATACGGCTGCTACTATTGAAGAGAGAGCCACCCTCTTTTTCTCTTTAGATGTATTCATAAAAAATTACGATCTTTTTAATTGGTGACTTTATCTAATAATAGTGCAAACGTCTTCATCTCATTTTGAGAAAGCTTTTTAGCAATTAAATCAATCACGGAATCGTGTGCAAAGTCGTGCCGCTTGTTGATCTGTTCTCCTAATTCGGTCAGGTGTAAATGTGAACTTCTTTTGTCGAGATCCGAATGTACTTTGCGAACAAACCCTTTGGAGACCAAGCGGTCAACAATCATGGTTATAGAAGGTTTTGTAAATCCCATAGCGGCTGCCAATTCCGTTATAGTCGGATTGGATAGTTCGCCGATGATTTCAAGGTAATTGAGCTGAGTAGCAGTTAAATCCCGTATTTCGCACTGCTCTTTTGCACTCTCTTCCGCAATCGATATAAGTCGTGTAAACTTTGCAATATTCTCTTTCAAATAGTCTTTCATTACTTATCTATATTTTGACGCTGCAAAGATAGTTAGTTTACTTTAACTAATAAACAGATCGGATAAAAAAATATCTGTTTTTATTTTTTATTTGTCAGTCGATTTTTTATCTATTTGATAAATAGAAGTTTCCAAAAGTTAGCCTCCTAATCAAACAGCAGTATTTGCACACCTTGGAGGGCTTTATTTCTACTTTTTATCCTCTTTTTGGGACACGACCCCGCTTTTGGCATCTATTCTACCATTCTCACGTGAAGCAAAGTCAGGCCAAAATCAGCAATAACGTATTGAAAAAAATAGTAAGTTTGCAATTCTAAAATATAAATGTTTATGCCTGAAAAAAGAGAACAGATACAAGTTGCAATAGATATCTTAACCAAATTTACGGACAGTAAATTGTTGACGCACCTTAACGCTTGCGTGCATTGCGGTTTGTGCGAAACCAGTTGCCTTTTTTGGCTTGCCGATCAGGATCCTCGTTTTACACCGGCAAGAAAAGTTGACATTGTAGCGTCAATCTATCGTCGTTACTGTACGTTTACCGGACGAATTGCTCCGAAATTGACCAATGCCCGCGACTTGGACGAGAAGACGATTGCAGAGATGATTGATCTGCTTTATGGCGCTTGTAGTATGTGCGGACGCTGTGTGACGCATTGTTCTATCGGAGTTGATATCCCGTTTATTGTGAAAACCGGTCGCCGGATGTTGGCGGCAATGGGATATGTACCCGAAACACTGCAAGCTACCGTTGATTCTGCGATGAAAACAGGAAATAATATGGCTATTGAAGAAGAGGAGTTTGTGGACACCATCCAATGGATGGAAGAGGAGTTTCAAGATGAGATGAATGGCAATGAAAATGCGAGAATCCCTTTGAATGAACATAATAAAGAGCTTTTTTACACTCTCAATCCGCGCGAAGTAAAGTTTTTCCCGCTCTCTATTGCCGCTGCTGCAAAGATTTTCTACGCTGCCGGCGCCAATTGGACGCTGTCATCTAAAATGTATGATGTGACCAATTACGGATACTTCTCCGGTAATGACCAAGAGGCTCGTGAAATTGCAAAAAAGACATTTGATGAAGTAGAAAAATTGAATGCCAAAGTGTTAGTATTGGGTGAGTGCGGACATGGAAGTCGGACGCTTCGTTGGGAGGCACCCAATTATCTTCAAAGACACCCCGATTTTGCAATAATCACTTTGGTGGAGTTGATTGAAAGTTATATTAAGAATGGTAAAATTAAGATAGATAAATCGTTAAATAATAAAAAATATACAATTCATGATCCTTGCAATATAACGCGGAACGGCGGATTGTTTCAAAGTTTGCGTTTTGTAATCAAAGAGGCGGTTCCGAATCTGATCGAGATGAACCCATACGGAGAGGACAATTTTTGCTGTGGCGGAGGTGGCGGCATGTTGGCGATGAGCGAATATAACGAACGCCGCATTAAAGCCGGAAAAACCAAAGCCGATCAAATTAGAGCCACCGGCGCCAATGTTGTGATCACTCCTTGCCACAATTGCGTAGATCAACTGATGCAGATCAATCACTCCTATAATTTAGGTGTTGAGATAAAATCCGTAGCGGAGATTGTCGCCGATGCGCTGGTCATTGATGCTACTCAATCCACTTTTTAATTTCATCTAATTGTACGGCGGGAACATCCATTTTTAACTTTTTCCTCATTCCTCCGAGATCATTGAGCAACTTATTGGGATTGGCATTCTTAAGTTGATCAACGGTTTGTAAGCCCAATTTGTGAAGTGCGGGAATCCAAATTTCCGGAACCCCGATAGCGATAAACTCCTCGTCACTGCTTATTTCCGCTTTCTTGATGGGACGCATTTGCGGGAAAAAGAGAACATCTTGTATAGATAAAGAGTTGGTCATGATCATAGAGAGACGGTCAATACCAATACCCAAACCTGCTGTTGGAGGCATTCCGAACTCTAAAGCACGCAAGAAGTCTTCATCTAAAATCATGGATTCCGTATCTCCTCGTTTTCCAAGCTCCAACTGATCTTCAAAGCGTTTGCGTTGATCAATAGGATCGTTCAGTTCCGAATAGGCATTGCAAATCTCTTTTCCATTGCAAACTGCCTCAAACCGTTCGGTAAGTTCGGGATTATCTCTATGTTTCTTCGACAAAGGAGAGGTCTCTACAGGATAATCATAAATAAAAGTCGGTTGAATCAATTGAGCTTCGCAAGTTTCTCCGAAAATCTCGTCAATCAACTTGCCTCTTCCCATCGTTTCATCTACTTCCACACCTGATTTTCGAGCGAAATCTGCCATTTCGGCTTCCGTCATTTGAGAAATATCCGTACCTGTAAAGTGTTCAATAGCTTCATACATCGTATACCTCTTCCATGGTCGTTTAAAATCAATCACATTTTCACCCACTTGCACTTTTGTTGTACCGTGCAGATCCATTGCCACTCTCTCCACCATCTCTTCTACCAAATTCATCATCCATTCATAATCTTTATAAGCTACATAAAGCTCCATCTGCGTAAACTCCGGATTATGAAAACGGCTCATTCCCTCATTCCTAAAATCCTTTGCAAATTCATAGACGCCATCAAAACCTCCTACAATTAATCTTTTCAAATACAACTCATTCGCAATTCGCAAAAAGAGTGTCATATCCAACGTATTGTGATGCGTTTTGAAAGGACGAGCAGCGGCTCCTCCGTAAAGCGTTTGCAAAATGGGAGTCTCTACCTCCAAATATCCCTTCTCATTCAAAAAACTACGCATAGAGTTAACCAACTTCGTTCTCTTAATAAAGGTATCTTTAATATGAGGATTGACGATCAAATCTAAATAACGTTGACGGTAACGCTGCTCCGGGTCTTGGAATGCATCATACACCTCACCGTCTTTTTCTTTCACAATCGGAAGAGGTTTCAAAGATTTACTCAACAGCGTAAACTCCTTTACGTGAATGCTAATCTCGCCCATCTGTGTTGTAAAGACAAATCCTTTCACCCCAATAATGTCACCGATATCCAATTTTTTGAAAACGGAGTTATAAAGCGTTTTATCTTCATCCGGACAAAGTTCGTCACGTTTGGCATAAACTTGAATTTTTCCGTAGGCATCTTGCAGTTCATAAAATGCTACGGCGCCCATAATACGTTGGCTCATAATTCTTCCTGCAAAACTTATATCCTGATATAGTGTATGATCTTTGGGGAAATTTTCAAGAATCTCTTGTGTGGTTACATTCACTTCATAAAGTTCAGCCGGATAGGGATTGATTCCCAGTGCAATAAAATCCTCTAATTTTTTTCTACGTATGATCTCTTGTTCGTTCAGTTCTAATGCCATTATTAATCATTTTACACATTTAAGTTGCAAAAATACGAAACTATCAACAATTGACGATTAAGAATTAAAAATTAATATCGGCAATCAATATCGAAAAATTCAACCAATTCATTATCAAGTCTTTTACTTTCAATTTGTATTGATATTATCCGAAAAAGCCATAAAAAATAGTCGGAATATTTTTTTTCCGACTATTACTGTTTTTTCAGAACTTTTTTAATATTGAAATTGTTTTTCTATTTCAAACCGCTTCTAATAAGTAGCGCATCAATCTCAGGTTTTCGACCTCTAAAGTTAACATAGAGATTCATCGGTTTGTCGGTGCCTCCTTTAGAAAGAATGGTGTCAACTAATTTCTTGGAGATCTCTTTATTGAAAATTCCTTTTTCCCGGAATAGTGAAAAGGCATCTGCATCAAGAACTTCCGACCACTTATAGCTGTAATAACCGGCAGCATATCCTCCTGAGAAAATATGACTAAAGGAAGTGCTCATGCAGGTACCGGGCACAACCGGTAGAAGTTCCAGCTTATCCATCTCTTTTCTCTCTATTTCCAAAACATCCTCTGCTTGAACTTTATACGGATCCATAAGATGCCACATCATATCTAAATAACCAAACGAAAGCTGACGACAAGAGGCATAACCGGCAAGGTAATTGTCATAATTATGCAATTTTTTGATCAACTCTTCAGGAATGATCTCTCCCGTGATGTAATGTTTCGCAAACTTATTGAGGAAGTTTTGTTCCGAAGCCCAATTCTCCATCAGTTGAGAGGGCAATTCAACAAAATCGCGCGGCACGTTTGTTCCCGAAAGACTTTCATAAGTAACTTGTGAAAGCATACCGTGCAAACCATGTCCGAACTCATGCAAGAAAGTAGTTACCTCATCAAATGTTAACAATGAAGGTTGGTCAGGCGTAGAAGGGGTAAAGTTCATTACTAAAGAGACCAAAGGACGAATATCATTTCCTTGTTTATCAATATGTTGTTCTCTGTATGATGTCATCCATGCGCCCCCTCTTTTGCTATCGCGAGGGTGGAAATCAAGATATAAAATCGCCAAGAATTTCTTTCCGCTATATACTTCATAAACAGTTACATCAGAGTGGTAAACCGGTATATTTTTGTTCGGAATAAACTTTAGGTCAAACATTTCCGATGCAAACTCAAATACGCCGTTTATCACATTTTCTAACTTAAAATAGGGTTTTAACATCTCATCATTCAAGTCGAAAAGTTCATTTTTCTGTTTTTCGGAATAGAAGGTAAAATCCCAGCGTTGCAACTCTTCATTAAGTCCGTTCTTTTTAGCATACTCTTGTAGAGAGATTATCTCTTTTTTACCTGCCGGCACAGAGTAATCGCGCAGTTGGTTTAATAAATTATAGACATTTTCGCTATTTTCAGCCATGCGCTCTTCTAACGCATATTCGGCATAATTTTTATATCCCAACAATTTTGCCATTTCATAACGACAGACAAGTATCTCTTTGATATTTTTACTGTTATCAAATTCTCCTTGGTAAGCTTTTGCATTGAACTTAATATAAAACTCTTTTCTAAGTTCACGGTTTTCAGCATATTTCATAATTGCCAAATAGCTCGGTTGTGAAAGATCGAAAAGATAACCTGCTTCACCTTTCGCTTTTGCTCTTTGCTGCGCCAAAGCTAATTCCGTTTCGGGAAGTCCTTTCAACTCTTCCGGTGCTTGTATCACTTTATACCAAGAGTTGGTATAATTTAACACATTTTCAGAGAATGTGAGTGTAAGTTTTGAAAGTTGCATAGACAATTTCCGATACTCCTCTTTATCTTTCTCGGAAAGATTGGCGCCACTTCTTACAAAACTCTTATAAGTCTTATCTAACAACATTTCCTGTTCTTGCGTAAGTTTTCCCGGATTCTCATGTACCGCTTTAACTCTTGCAAACAGAGCAGGATTCATAGAGATATCATTGCCATATTCCGTCAACATGGGGCTGATTTCCTGTGCTATTTTTTGCATTTCCGGCGAGGTATTAGCCGACAGAAGATTAAAGAATACACCTGAAATCCTGTTCACCATTTCTCCGGCGCGGTCTAAAGCTGCAATAGTGTTTTCAAAAGTAGGCAATGTCTTGACGTTAGCGATAGTCGCAACCTCTTTTTTAGCCATTTCGATAGCCTCTTTAAATGCCGGAAGATAGTCCTCTATTTTAATTTTATCGAATGGAGGCGTTTGGTAGGGCGTATCCCATTTCATCAGCAAGGGATTGTCACTTTTTTCGGTTTGCGCTTTTGCAGAAAAAGCAACCATGCAGGCAATTGTCATCATGAATAAAGTTTTTTTCATAGTAATTTTTTTTATGATAAATAATATTTTGATTATATTTTTTTGATTAACAGTGCATTTACAAAAACCATTACCCCCTCTTCTCTTCCAACAGCATCCATTTTTTCGTTTGTTTTGGCTTTAATGGATAGAGATGATTCCGGAATAGCTAAAATAGGAGAGAGAGCGGTTCTCATTAAGGGTATAGATTGATTTAATCTTGGTTTTTCCATTACAATAGTGCTATCTATATTATGAACAACATAATCGTTTTGATGTACGAGTTCAACAACTTTCTTCAAAATGATTTTACTATCCGTATTTTTCCATGTAGCATCATGATCGGGAAAGGACATTCCGATATTACCCAACGCCAAAGCGCCTAATAGTGCATCGGCAATGGCATGAATAAGAGCATCTCCGTCGGAATGTGCCGCGCAACCTTTAGAATATAAAATTTCCACACCGCCTAAAACCAACTTACGACCCTCTTCTAAGCGATGAGAGTCGTAACCTTGCCCTATTCTTATATCTTTAAACATTAACTTATTTTATTTCAATTTGCTTTGACCTCTAATATCTTCTTTGTCGAAAGAGGCTAAATCTAAAGTTAAAGTAAATCGTAATGTATTTTCAAGCGGATGGTGACTTCCGGTTGTTGTAAAGAGATAAGACATATCTACACCGACGATGCTATATTTTACTCCCGCGCCAAAAGTCAAATATTGCCGACCTCCTTTCCACTTATTTTCATAAAAGTAGCCTGTTCTCACAAAAAGCAGATCTCTATAATTATATTCCAAGCCTACACCTACATTGATTTCGCGCATCTCTTCTTTAAATCCGCCGGGAGCATCATAAAAAGATTGGAATATACCTTGTGCTACAGAGACATCAGGATCTTTTCCTAAAGCAATAGGTCTTCCCGTAGAACCGTCCGGCATTATAGAGTCTCGCGGAGAGTAATAAATCGGTCTTGTCGGGACTAATAATTTATTGAGATCAAATGCGATAGCCAAAGAGTTGTATTCATCAAATTCCATGGTAAAACCAAGTCCGAACCTTAAGTTTGAAGGAATAAAATCGCGTTGGTCGCTATAATCGGAATATTTCATTTTATTACCCATATTAGAGATGTTAAATCCGGCTCTCAAAGTAGTGTTGTGCAAGTTTTTAGTCCTAAAATCCTGTTCATAAAAGAGTGAAAGGTCAGCTGCTCCGGCAAGTCCGGGGTAAGATACCATTTGTCCCACGGTTTGTCCGGCAGTTAAGTCCGAATAGATAAAACGCGGTGTAATAGCAATTGAGAGTACATCAATCAGCTTTCGAGAATAGGTAAAATCTATAGCAAATTCGTTCGGTTTCTGTTTACCGGTAGAGGCACCGCTTTCATCCGTGAATTCAATTTCGCCTAAGCCGAAATAACGCAAAGAGAAACCGATGGCATCCATTCTTGTAATTCTATAATAACCGGATAAATACAGGAGATTCACATCTGCCACCAAACTTCCTAACCACGAACTGTAAGAGAGTCCTATACCAAATGTATTATTGTTAAAAACAGATTTGGCAGGGTTATGATGTTGCGAATTAACATCGGCAGAAGTAGCGACACCTACATCACCCATTGCTCCCGAACGAGAGTCCGGAGAAATCAATAGAAAAGGGACTGCAGTCGTAACAGTGTTTAAATAGCCTTTTGTATAATCTTTATTGGGATCATATTGAGCC
>QMCE01769616.1_pt1 | contig 12123 bp, 8 predicted proteins | sample 1821851 | NCBI WGS metagenome assembly QMCE01 (sample SAMN09453174, study PRJNA476694) | Termite gut metagenome, whole genome shotgun sequencing project. | isolation source: worker | host: Odontotermes sp. | place: South Africa:Pretoria | collected 2016-01-28
AAGCTTGACCAACAGCAGTAGCCTGAAAGTGATTCATTCCGTGAACACTTTGTTTCATTATTTTTAACAGAACTGGACGCTCGGAGTAACGGAACAAGTTGTCGGGAGGGGTGGTGAGGGAGTTGGTCACGCTGACGGAGATGGATTTGTCCGCCCCACCCTTCGAGTCGCTGAGGTTGATGAGAGTCTCGACGCGGCCGGTACCCTTGAACAGAGCGTTGGTGATCGTCGCGTCGGTGTGGCGGCGAAGGCGCATACCACTCTGAGCACGGCGGGTGTTGTCGCCAGAAACGTAAGCGTTACGGAAGTCGAAAGTGATGTTGGTGACGGTGAAGTTCGACTGAGCGGTGTGGCTGGCAGAGTTGCCGTCGAAGTTACCGTCGGCCTCGATACCGTTAGGATCCTCCTCGGAAGAGGTGTAACCGGATTCCCAGATACCGTAAGCATCCTTGAGAGTACCGGTGTAACCGCGAGTGAAGTCGAACATATCGTCGTCGGAGTTGACAACCAAAAGGCCCGTCACGTCAACGGAGCCGCCGAAGAACTCGATGCCGTCGTCGCCACCGTTGGGAATGAAGACGTTCTGGATGGAAGTGCCCTTACCGACGGCGTTCAGAGTGAGGCCGTTGTGCTCGACCGAAGCGCTAATAGCATAACCGGTGTATTCGAGAACAAGGTAGGAGATGTCGCCGGAGTCGTCGTTAGCGTCGGAACCACCGTATTTGTAATTGGCGTTGATCTCGGTGTCGACATTGGTCTCGCCACCAGCCAAAGGAGCGCGGCCGTTAATGACGAGTCCACCCCAGTAACCGGGACCGGCGTTGGGAACGGCGGCAGTCATAATGACGGGTTTGGAGGAAGTACCGTTGATGAAGATCTTACCGCCCATCTCAACCAGAATGTAGTTGTCGCCAGCCGCAGCCTTTATGGTAGTACCGGCAGGAATAGTAAGTTCGCCGCCAGATTTGACGAACAGAGGAGCAGAGAGAGTGTAAGTAGTGGAAGGGTCGAGGCTGACGGGAGCGGAAACAGATCCCTTGAGGTCGGAACCGGACCAGAAGCCCTGGCGGTCGTCGTCGTTGTCGTCCTTGTCGCAAGAGACGAGAGTCGCTGTCGAGGCGAGCAGAAGCCCGGCCGCGAGAATCGAAAACAAATTTTTCATCTTCATAATTGGTATTTTTTAGTTGTTAGAGTTCGAATGAGAGGCCCAGAGAGATGTCGATGCCTTTACGGTACTCGACAAGAGTCGCCTTACCGGGAGAAGTCATAAGGTCGCGAGTAAGGCGGTAGGGCTGGTTGAGAAGGTTGCCGGCCTTGAGGCGGATACTCCAATGGCGGTTAAGTTTGAAAGAAGAAGCGAGAGAAAGAGTGACCACGCCCTCCTCCATCGTGTTGTTGTTACCACGAGTACCGAGAGTGTGGAGGCGGTCGGAAAAGTAATTTACGACCACCGAAGTGGTGATGCTACGGGAGCCGGATGACCAGTTATAGGAGAGGTCGCCGTTGAGAAGGAAAGGAGAAGCACCCTCGAGGCTCTCGCGGCGAGGAGCGGTATTCTCGATGTCGAAGTCGAGAGAACTGTAAATATAGGAAGCGTTCAGGCCGACGGAGAGGCGGCGCATATTCTGGCGAGCGGTGGTGGTGTTGATGAGGTTCTTACGAAGCTCGAACTCCACGCCAGCCACGTCGGCTTGTTTGGAAATGTTGTCGTAAGTGAGGGCGAGAGAGGAGCTACCCTTGTCGACGCGGCCGATGGGGTGAGCGATGTGTTTATAGAAAACCCCAAGAGAGACGAGCTCCGAAGAGGAGGGGTACCAGTCCCATTTCAGGTCGAGGTTGAGGTTGTCGGAAGGTCGGACGTTACGGTCGCCAGCGCTGGAGAAGTCGATATTAATATAAAGGTATTCGGATATCTCCTTGGACTGAGGAAGGGTGTAACTCTGCGATGCGCCCAGGCGAAGAGAGTGGCGGTCGACGGGATCCCAACGAAGAGAGAGAGAAGGAAGGTAGTAGAGTTTGTCGAGCGAGGTGGTCTCCTTATAAGTGACCGACATATCGACCTGGTCGAGCTGGAAGCCGACGTTAGCAGAAAAGCGAGGAGAGAAGCGGTGGGAAGCCTCGATGAAGGCGGAGTGGGTATCCTTCGAGACGCTGTAATCGTGAGCGACGGCGGGAGGAAAGCGGAACTTGCCGGCGGCGAAAGTCTCGGGGTTGTAGAGCTCATCGAAGTCGACGTCGATGTCCACGCGATCGGAGCCGAGGTCGAAGGCGCCGTAGAAGTACTCCGTAGCATCGAAGCGGTCGCGAACGAAACGACCACGGTAACCGAGGGTGATGTTGGAGTGGTCGATGTCGGTATTGGGAGCGAGTTTCCAACGGACATCGGCCTTGAGGTTGAGGTCGGATTCGGTGAGTGTGGAGAAGAAGCGTTCCTGGGCGTTACTACTGGTAGTGGTGAAGCCGCCGTCGCTCTGGAGAGAGAGGTTGTTCTCGCGGCGGTCGGGCTCGTCGCCCTCGATGGAGTTATATGCAGCGCCGACGTTGAGCTGCCAACGGTCGGAGAGATTGAAGCGGGTAATGAGCTGGTGGGTGAGAAGGAGATTGTCGTTACTCTGCTGGCGGCGCATAAAGCCGGTGTAATCCTTGTCGGAGTAACGGTCGCCATTGACGCCGAAGTACTCGCCAACGTACTGGTCGCCGGAGTGGATGAGCATAAAGTTGTAAGTGAGGCGGTGGCGGGTGTCGAGGCGAAAGTCGAGGTTGGCGAGGGCGAGCTGGTTGATGGAGATGGAGGAGATGGAGCCCTGTTGGTCGCGAAAGTAATGGTCCTCCTGATCGGTACTACGAACGGATTTGTCGGAGTACGTGTGGTCGGAAGAGTGGGAAGCAACAACGAAGAAAGAAAGAGGGTTGGAGCCATCGGCACCAAGATTCCAACGTTTACCGCCGGAGAGAGAGTAAGAGTGGTTCAAGGGGAAGGAGACGGTCGAGGGAGTGAGGCGGTTGGGAAAGTCGAAGCGGGTCGGGTCGGAAGGCTGAGCAGAACGGCTGGCGCCAAAGTAATTGACCCCGTCGAGTTTTTTGAAGGTGTCGGCGCCGAGGGCCTCGGAATTAGCACCGCCGGAAAGGCTGACGGAGAACTCCTCGTAACCGGTAAGCTCCTTGGAGCGGATGTCGATAACGGCACCAGCGACGTCACCGCCGGAAGAAGCGCGAAGAACTTTGTTTACGCCGATCGAAGAGATGATGTCGGAACCAAAGAACTCGAGGGCGATGTTTTTATATTCGGGATCCTCGCTGGGAAGAGGAAAACCATTGAGGAACGTGGCGTTGTAACGGTCGCCGAGGCCGCGGACGAAGACGTTCTTAACGCCCTCCTGGTGGGAAATACCGGAAACCTGAGCAACAGCGGAACGAGCGTCGGAGATACCCTTACGAGACATTTCATTAGCGCCGACGGTCTGGATGGCGACCAGGTTCTCGCGCTGGTGAGAAAGAGCGACGTTCTCACTCTCGTTGTCGATCTGAGCAGTGACGACAACCTCCTGAAGGCTGATACCATCGGAGGAGACGAGGGCGATCTCGACGGTAACGTTGTCGCCGGCTTTGAGGACAAGGTCCTGGCGGAAAATCTCGTAACCGAGGTAGGTGGCGATAATGGAGACGGGTCCGGGAGTGATGTTCGATATGGTGAACTCGCCGTTAGAATCGGAAGCTGTACCGAGAGGTGTTCCCTCGACGAGGATGGTGGTACCGATGAGGCGCTCGCCGGTAGCGGCGTCAGTAACGATTCCTTTAACAGATGCTTTGGGCTGGGCAGCCAGTGCCGCTACGGCGAGGCTGAGGAGAAGAGAAAGAAGAGCTTTTTTCACAGTGCAAAAAAAGCCCAATCGTGTTACGCTATGATTACGGGGAGAATAATTTTGAGTTAAGTCGCGCTATACCAAGATGCGTAGAGCTGATAATCGTGGGCGGTACGCTCGATGATGTCGCGGCGCTGGTCGGGAGTAATCTCCTTGACTTTCTTAGCGGGAACGCCAGCGTAAACGCTATTGGGTTCGAGTCGGGAACCAGAGAGGACGAGGGCGTTGGCAGCGATTATACAACCGGAAGGAACGACGGCGTTGTCGAGAACAGTAGCACCCATACCTACCAGGCAACCGTCGCCGATCGAAGCCCCGTGGATGATGGCGTTATGGCCGATGGAGACGTCGGAACCAATGTGAGTCTGGGAAGGGTGAGGAGAGCCATCGAAAAGGGTGTGGAGCACGGCGCCATCCTGGATGTTAGTACGGTCGCCGACAGTGATCGTATTGACGTCGCCGCGAAGAACAGCACCGTACCAGATACTACAATCTTTACCAATTGTGACGTCCCCGATCAGGACTGCCGTCTCGGCAAGGAACGTATTGGAACCAACGGAAGGGGTCTTGCCCCTTACTTCTTTAATAATTGCCATGAGTATTTTGCGCGTCTGAGGAATTTCTGGAACTTGGAGCGGCGGCGTTTGCCCTCGGCAGTTTTGAGGGTATCCCAATTCTTTAGCACCTGGTCGGTGGTACGAGGCCCGACGTCGCCGAAAACGTGGGGGTGGCGGTGGATGAGCTTGTCGGAGATACCGTTAGCAACGTCCGCAAGGGTGAAAGCGTTCTGCTCGGAAGCGATCTTGGAGTAGAAGACGATGTGGAGAAGAAGGTCGCCGAGCTCCTCGCAGATGTGGTCGGGGTTCTGCTCGTCGATAGCCTCGGCAAGCTCGCAAACCTCCTCCAAAGAGGCCCCCTTGAGAGAAGACATAGTCTGCTCGCGATCCCAAGGGCAATCGGAACGAAGGCGGTTCATTATGTCTATGAGGCGCGAAAGAGCCTCGGATGTAGGTGTGTCCACGGAGAAAAGGTGTTGTTTAGGAGCGCAAAGTTACTAATTTTGCGGAAATTTACGAAACGCAAGGACTATGACACCGGGAACGATACTGGCAACAGTGGGAGCATACTTGGCGCTACTATTCGCAGTGGCGTGGGCAAGCAGCAGGAGAGCGAACAACGAAACTTTCTTCACGGGAAACAGGCGCTCGCCGTGGTGGGCCGTGGCGTGGGGAATGATCGGAGCCTCGATGTCGGGGGTGACCTTTGTGTCGGTACCGGGAATGGTGGGGACGAGCGGGTGGGCGTATGTGCAGATGGCGATGGGGTTTGTGTGTGGGTATGTGGTGATAGGGTATGTGCTGATACCGATGTATTATAAGGCGGGAGTGGTGTCGATATATGAGTATCTGGACAGGCGGTTCGGGGTGGCGAGCTACAGGACGGGAGCGTGGTTCTTTTTTGTGAGCAAGCTGCTGGGAGCGGCGGTTCGTATCTATTTGGTGTGCGGGGTGATGCAGATGCTGGTATTCGAGGTGCTGGGGGTGCCATTCGGGGTGAATGTAGCGGGGATGATGTTCTTAGTGTGGCTGTATACTTTTCGGGGAGGCGTGAGGTCGATAGTGTGGACGGACGGGCTGAGGACGCTGTTCCTGGTAAGCGGGGTTGGGCTGTCGATTTTCTTTGTGTCGCGGGAGCTGGGTTTTGGGTTCGGGGAGATGGTGGAGGCGGTTCGAGGGAGCGAGATGTCGAGGGTGTGGTTCTTGGACGATGTGAGAGACGGGAGGTTTTTTGTGAAGCAGTTCCTGGCGGGGCTGTTTGTGGTGGTGGGAATGACGGGACTGGATCAGGATATGATGCAGTTGCCGTTGAGTTGCAGGCGGCCGGGAGAAGCGAGGAGGAACTTTGTGATAGCGGGAGTGTTACAGTTTTGTGTGATCTTGTTACTGCTGAGTTTAGGGGTGTTGTTGTATGTTTTTGCGGGGACGCAAGGTGTTGCGGGCGGTTCTGCGGCGGGTCTTGCGGGGGATGAGCTGTTTCCGGCGGTGGCGGTGTATGGAGGGCTGCCGGTGGTTGTGGGAGTGGTGTTTGTGCTGGGGCTGATATCGTCGACATATTCGGCAGCGGGCTCGGCGCTTACGGCGTTGACCACGTCGTTCACGGTGGATGTTTTGAGGGCCGGGGGCGGGGGCTCCGGGGTGGATTCCGGGCTGGGAGCAGGGCGGCTGACGAGGGTGAGAAAGGCGGTGCACGCAGGAATGGCGGTGGGAATGGGGCTGGTGATCGTGGCCTTCAGGGCGGTGGGAAGCGGAAGTGTGATAGATGCGGTGTACACGCTGGCGAGCTACACGTATGGGCCGCTGTTGGGGATGTTTGCGTTCGGGATGCTCGTTCGGCGGGAGGTGCGGGATAAGTGGGTGCCGGCAGTGGCGATAGCAGCCCCGGCGGTGTGTCTGGTACTGGATTGGCGCGCGGAGGCGTGGTTCGGAGGGTATCAATTCAGCTACGAGATACTGGTTTTGAATGCGCTACTGACCTTCGGAGGAATGTGGGCACTGGCATACGGGAAGGCAAAAAAATAGCGCCCTCGGGGAGGCGCTATTTCTATGTGGAAAGTATGGATTACTGTTCGCTCAAGGCCGCGTGGGCAGCCGAAACGCGAGCGATAGGAACGCGGAAAGGAGAGCAGGAAACGTAGTTCAAACCAGCAAAGTGGCAGAACTCAACCGAAGAGGGCTCACCGCCGTGTTCACCGCAGATACCGCATTTAAGGTGATCCTTACGCCCGCGGCCTTTGAACACAGCCTCGCGGATCAACTGGCCAACGCCGTTACGGTCGAGAATCTGGAACGGGTCGGCCTTAATGATGCCCTTCGCAAGATAGACGGGAAGGAACTTACCAATGTCGTCGCGAGAAAAGCCGAGGGTCATCTGAGTGAGGTCGTTAGTACCGAAAGAGAAGAAGTCGGCAACGTCGGCGATCTGGTCGGCAGTGACGGCAGCGCGAGGAACCTCGATCATAGTACCGACAAGGTATTCGATACGGTCGTTACGTTCGGCGAAAACGTCCTCAGCAGTGGCGTCGATGATATCCTTCTGGTAACGAAGCTCCTTGTGGTTACCGACGAGAGGAACCATAATCTCGACGTGGACAGGAGTACCGCCCTTACGGACGTTCATAGCAGCCTCGATAATAGCGCGAGTCTGCATCTCGGTGATCTCGGGGTATGTGTTACCAAGGCGAGTACCGCGGTGGCCGAGCATCGGGTTGACCTCCGAAAGAGATTCGACCTTAGCAGCGATCTTCTCGAAGCTGACCCCCATCTCCTTAGCCAACTCCTTCTGCTCCTTCTCACCGTGGGGAACGAACTCGTGCAAAGGAGGATCGAGCAGGCGGACGGTAACAGGGTGGCCGTTCATAATCTTGAACAGAGCCTCGAAGTCGCCACGCTGCATAGGAAGCAATTTAGCGAGAGCAACCCGGCGGCCAGCCTCGTCCTCAGCAAGAATCATCTCGCGAACAGCCATAATACGGTCGCCCTCGAAGAACATATGCTCCGTACGGCAAAGACCGATACCCTCGGCGCCGAACTCGAAAGCCTGCTGAGCGTCACGAGGAGTGTCGGCGTTAGCGCGAACCTTCATAGTAGCGTACTTACCAGCGAGGGTCATCAATTTACCGAAGTCGCCGCCGACGGAAGGAGCAACGGTGTCGACCTTACCGAGGTAAACCTCGCCGGTGGAACCGTTCAAAGAGATCCAATCGCCCTCCTTAATAGTGAGGCTACCGACAGAAGCGGTACGAGCTTTATAATCTATATTAATCTCACCAGCGCCGGAAACGCAACATTTACCCATACCGCGAGCAACAACGGCAGCGTGGGAAGTCATACCACCGCGAGCAGTAAGGATACCGGCGGCAACGTTCATACCAGCGAGGTCCTCCGGAGAAGTCTCGATACGAACAAGGATAGCCTGGCCGCCCTTTTCCTGGACCTTCTCAGCGTCCTCAGCGAAGAACACGACGGGCCCGGTAGCAGCGCCGGGAGAAGCAGGAAGACCCTTAGTGATGACCTTAGCGTGGGAGATAGCGGTCTTATCGAAAATCGGGTGGAGAAGCTCGTCGAGTTTAGCGGGCTCGCAACGAAGGACAGCAGTCTTCTCGTCGATCAGTTTCTCAGCCAACATATCCATAGCGATCTTAACCATAGCAGCCCCGGTACGTTTACCACTACGGCACTGGAGCATCCAAAGCTTACCGTCCTGGATAGTGAACTCGATGTCCTGCATATCCTTGAAGTAAGTCTCCAAGTGGTGCTGGATATCCCAAAGCTCCTTATATATACCGGGCATAATCTCCTCCAAAGAGGGGAATTTCTTAGAACGGTCGGACTCCGAAACCCCCTGGGCAACAGCCCAACGGCGAGAACCCTCGAGAGTAATCTGCTGAGGAGTACGGATACCGGCAACAACGTCCTCACCCTGGGCGTTAACGAGGTATTCACCGTTGAAGAGGTTTTCACCGGTTGCAGCGTCCCTCGAAAAAGCAACGCCGGTAGCGGAGTTATCGCCCATATTACCGAAAACCATAGCCTGAACGTTAACAGCGGTTCCCCACTCGGCGGGAATGTTGTTGAGCTTACGGTAAAGAATAGCGCGGTTGTTCATCCAAGAGCCGAACACAGCCATAACCGCCCCCCACAACTGCTCCCAAGGATCGGAAGGAAAGTCCTTACCGGTTTGTTTCTTAACGGCAGCCTTGAAGCGAGAAACGAGCTCCTTGAGGTCGTCGGTAGTGAGGTCGGTGTCGTTAGCAACCTTCTTCTCCCGTTTGAGGTGGTCGATGATCTCCTCGAAAGGGTCCTCGTCCTCCTTGGAGATGGGTTTCATATCCAAAACAACGTCGCCGTACATCTGAACGAAACGGCGGTAAGAGTCCCAAGCGAAGCGAGGATTACCGGACAACTTGGCGATAGCCTCGACAGCACCGTCGTTCATACCCAAGTTCAGAATAGTGTCCATCATACCGGGCATAGAAGCGCGAGCGCCCGAACGAACAGAAACCAAAAGAGGCATTGTTTTGTCGCCGAAGCGGCGGCCAGTGAGCTCCTCGATACCCTTCATAGCCTTCTCGACCTCGGGTTTCAACAACGAAACCACCTTGTCGTGGCCCTCCTTATAATATTCGGCGCAAACCTCCGTGGTGATAGTGAAGCCCGGAGGAACAGGAATACCGATCAGATTCATTTCAGCCAGGTTGGCTCCCTTACCACCCAGCAGTTCTTTCATTTTACCGTTACCCTCGGCGTGTTTGTTACCGAAGGTGTAGACGCGTTTTGTGTTTGGCATAATCTCTTCTACTTACAATTTGGATTTTTATGCCCGCAAAGGTACGAAAATTTTTGCTATTTCACAAGGGAAACCCAAACAGGGAAGTGGTCGGAAAAGCCGCCGAGGTAAGAGTCGCCGAAGAAAGTTCTTTTGGGTCGCTTAGATGTGGGGGTGGTTTCGGTAAGGTAATCTTTTGCGTAAATGCCGGCGGAGATCTCGGAGGAGCGGGCGAGGGCCGGGCTGAGAAGCATCCAGTCGTAGAGGTACCAACGGTCGCGAAAACTATAACTACCCACCCCTTTGCGAGCAGCGGAGTGGAACGGGCAGTACATAAAGTCGAAAGGGCTTTGGGAGGCACCGAGGGCTTTTCTTACAAGCTTGTCGCCGGGGGAAGCGTTCATATCGCCCATAACGATAATGTGGGCGGCAGGGTCGTCGGTGAGCAGGGTTTCGAGGGTGGAGCGGAGGGCTTCCAGGTTTCGGGCCCGGTAATGCGGCGGATTGAGGTTCGAAGCAAGGTGGCAGACAATGAGGTGGAGGGGGGTGTCGGGCGCGTTTGGGGTCGGGTTGGCGAGTGTGCCGGAGACGTGGAAAAACTCGCGGCGGGTACCGGAATTTTCGAGTTTTTGGGTGGCGGGGAAAAATTTGTCGCCTTTGTAGAGGAGAGCGAGGTCGATACCGCGAGAGTCGCCGGAAGAGAGATGGATGTAATTATAATCGGTATGCAGGGCGAGGACAAGGTCGCGGACCACGGATTCGTTCTCGACCTCGGAGAGCCCGACCAAGTCGGCGGAGAGCTCGTCGAGGGTACGGGCGAGGTTCGTAATTTTGGCGTTGTAACGGGCTGTGTTCCAACGAGGAGGAGTGAACTCGGAGTCGTCGTAAAAGGGGCTGGGAAGGGTGTCGAAAAGGTTCTCGGCGTTCCAAAAGACGACGCTTTGAGCAGGCGCCGGAACGGAAAAACAACAAAAAATCAACAGAGATAAAAAAAGCCCCCGGCTATAGAGGTTTTTTGTCCAAAAAGCAACTATATACGACATTGCACACTAAATGACTGCCTACCGGGAGCAAATTCCCTGCAGTCAAATAGTATGCTCAAATACGTTTTAGTTACTTTTGGACGAGGCAAAGATAGAAAAAATTATCCATCTATAACGCCCGAAGCGATTAATTCGTCGCCGGAGTAGAACGCAGCAAACTGGCCGGGAGTGATGCCGCGCTGGGGAGAATCGAATACTACGCTGGCAGAGTCGGGAGAGAGAGAGAGGGTCGCCCACTGGAGAGGCTGGCGGTAACGAATACGGGTGAGGAATCGGGCTGATTCTCCGGCGTTTAGGGCGAGGTCGGGGCGGATCCAATGCAGGTCTTGCGGGCGGATGGAGAGGGACGAGCGCCAAAGCGCGGGGTGGGAATCCCCCTGGCCGACGAAGACGATGTTACGTTCGACGTCGGTACCGATCACGAACAAAGGCTCGGGAGTACCCCCAACGCCAAGGCCCTTACGCTGGCCGATAGTGAAGAAGTGAGCGCCGGGATGGGTGCCGACTTTTTTACCGGGGCCGCCTGTCGGGGGGATTTCGATGATGTCGCCGGGTTTGGCAGCCAATTTCTGCTGGAGGAAGGTGGGAAGGTCGACCTTACCAACGAAGCAAATACCCTGAGAATCTTTACGTTTAGCGGTAGCGAGGTGCTGCTCTTCGGCGATACGGCGGACGTCGGATTTGAGAAGGTCGCCGATGGGAAACAGGGCCTTCGAAAGTTGGTATTGCGAAAGCTGGCAGAGGAAGTAACTCTGGTCTTTGCCGGGGTCGGCGCCGGCGAGAAGGCGGAAAAAACCGGAGTCGGTTTGGGCGGTGCGGCAATAATGACCGGTAGCAACGGCCTCAGCGCCGAGTTTGAGAGCCTCGCTGAGGAATACGTCGAACTTGATCTCGCGGTTACAAAGAACGTCGGGGTTAGGAGTACGGCCGGCAGCGTACTCGGCGAACATATAATCGACGACTCTTTCGCGGTACTGGGCAGAAAGATCGACGAAATGGAAGGGAATGTCGAGTTTCTTAGCAACGAGTTCAGCGAAAAGCTGGTCGTCAGCCCAAGGGCAATCGCCGGAAAGAGTACCGGCAGTATCGTGCCAATTACGCATAAAAAGGCCAACAACCTCGAACCCCTGCTGTTTGAGGAGGAATGCGGCAACGGAAGAATCAACCCCGCCGGAAAGACCTACGACGACTTTTTTCATACGAGGGTTTGAGAGGTCTGGGGTCTTTGGGAGGAGTTAAGGTCCAAAAGGCCCTCGGGGAGAGAAAAGGTTATAGAGCGAGCGGGCTCGTCGATGGAGGAAATGAAGTCGGGGGAAGCGGGAATCAGGACGGTCGTGGGAGTGAGGGCGGAGGTCTTGGCGGGAGGGGATGCTGGGGTGAGGGCGATCTCGAAGAGAGGGTTCGGGCCGTCGATGAAGTCGGAAATGACGCCGGTTATTTCGGCGCCAAGGTCAACTGTCCAACCGATGAAGTCGGAGGGAGCGGGGGCGGCGGGGGTGTCGGACTTCAGGAAAAATTCGAGGCCAACGAGCTCGGCCGCGCGGGAAGGAGTGTCGATGTCGGCGAAACAAGCAGTCGCGCCACGGGTACCGCGAAAGGAGAGGAACTCGAAAAAAAGAGGAACCGGAAGGGAGTCAAAAAACACCCAAACCGGTTCCTCGTCAATATTGAAATCGCGCGGAAAAGAGTCATACAAAGTGAGAGCCACCCCCCCATCCTGCTCACCCCTCTGGCCCCCTACCCTCTCGCTCTTCAGGCTCACTTCGCCTCTCTGGCCCCTGGCCCCGTAGAGCCCGCCGACCTTCCCCGCGGGAGTCATAACTTACTCGGCCGCAGGAGTTTCTTCTTCAGCGGCAGGTGCTTCAGGGGCAGCCTCGGGAGCGGAAGCGCTT
>QMCE01001701.1_pt1 | contig 12119 bp, 10 predicted proteins | sample 1821851 | NCBI WGS metagenome assembly QMCE01 (sample SAMN09453174, study PRJNA476694) | Termite gut metagenome, whole genome shotgun sequencing project. | isolation source: worker | host: Odontotermes sp. | place: South Africa:Pretoria | collected 2016-01-28
GGCTGCATGTAGCGGAAGAACAGGGTCAAGATCAGTGTCGCGATATGCGCACCGTCGACATCGGCATCCGCCATGATAATCACTTTGTGATAACGAGCCTTGGTGACATCGAAATCATCTCCGTACCCAGCACCAATCGCAGTGATCAACGATTCGATGGTGTCGGATTTCATCATGCGATCGAAAGAAGCACGTTCTGTGTTCAAGATCTTTCCGCGTAACGGCAGAATGGCCTGAAAGCTCCGGTCGCGCGCCTGCTTGGCGGAACCACCTGCCGAATCGCCCTCGACAAGATAGAGCTCGGAAAGCGAAGCATCGGTAATAGAACAGTCGGCCAGCTTGCCCGGCAGTGAGGAGCTTTCGAGCAGACCTTTGCGGCGCGTGAGGTCGCGCGCTTTACGCGCCGCAGCGCGTGCTTTGGCCGCCTGGCTCGCCTTCGTCACAATAGCTTTTGCCGGACGCGGGTTTTCTTCCAAAAACTCTGAAAGGTCACGCGTCACGATAGTTTGGACAAGACCGCGCATGGCCGTGTTGCCCAGCTTCGTCTTCGTTTGACCCTCGAACTGCGGCTCATGCAACTTAACGGAAAGCACGGCGGTCATGCCCTCGCGAATATCATCGCCGCTCAGGTTGTCGTCTTTTTCTTTAAGGATATTCTGACGACGCGCGTAGTCGTTTATGGTACGCGTCAGCGCATTCTTAAAACCGTCGAGGTGAGTACCGCCTTCGGTGGTATTAATGTTGTTCGCAAATGAAAGCGTGGTGTCCGAATAGCTGCTATTCCATTGAATGGCAGCTTCGACACTGCCCTCTTCGCTCTCGCCCTTGAAGTAGATGATCTTGGAGGTCACCACTTCTTTGTTGCGATTGAGATACTTCACAAAATCGATGAGGCCTTTTTCATAATGGAACTCCTCGACGCGCGGCTCAAGCTCCCGCTCATCGCGCAGAATAATCTTCATGTTGCTGTTAAGAAAAGCCGTTTCACGCAAGTGAGTCGCAATAACGTCGTAGTCGAAGTGAGTCGTTTCAAAAATTTGGTCGTCCGGCCAAAAGGTGACCATTGTGCCGGTTGCCTTCGTTTTATTTCCCTGGGCGACCGGCGTTACCGGCTTACCGTACTCATAAGCCTGCGTCCAAAAATAGCCGTCACGCTTCACCTCGACTTCGACGCGCGAAGACAGTGCGTTGACAACCGAAACGCCCACGCCGTGCAAACCACCGGAAACCTTATAGCCCTCTCCCCCGAACTTACCGCCCGCGTGAAGAATGGTCATGACGACTTCGAGGGTGGGCTTTTTCATCTTAGGATGCTTGTCAACGGGGATACCACGACCGTTATCGATACAGGTAACGCCACCGTCGGCACGCAAGATAATGGTGGCTACCGAACAAAAACCGGCGAGCGCCTCGTCAACGGCGTTATCGACCACTTCATAAACAAGGTGGTGAAGACCCTGCGGTCCGGTTGAACCGATATACATACCGGGACGTTTACGAACGGCTTCGAGCCCCTCAAGAACTTGAATGTCTTTGCCGGAATAATGCGACGTAGTTTTTGCCACAGAGTACTCCTTAATCCTTACCATCGGGTGTATGGTTTTCGAATAATGTGATCAGATGCACCGCGAGACGTACGCGCATTATCTGAGGGCAATCCCCACTCACCACCACTACATTTCGTACCTGCACATAATTCTACCACAGTAAGTGGTACATTTCGTTATCTGAGAGCTTGTAAAACGCCCTGAGAAGCGAAAAAAACATCATTCGAGGGGTCTGAGTGCGGAAAAAGGCATTTTATCGCCTCAAACACGGCCGTTTTGGTAGCTTCCGCACATCTTCGGCAACCGAGCAAAAGCACCTCGACAGAGAGCTCTCCTTACCGGCGTTTGCCACGTCCTTTGCGCGCAAGGTGAAAGGTGATGCGCTCAATCGGCGTACCGCTTAAAAAAGCGTTCAAACCCTCAACATACCGCGTCTCAAAAAGCGCGAGCTCCTGCGCCCAAATATTCGAGTCAAGCGAAACCCGAAGCTCACGCCCCCGCAGCATGAGTGTGGTCGTATGTTCCGCCACGGTCTCTCCCACCACGGCCTTCCATGCATGTTGAAGTTGGCGAATCTGTTCCAAACGACCGCCTTCGGGATCAATCGTTGAGCGCATTTGTTCCAAACTCAAACTGAGCGGTAAAGGGCGCGCGCGGTGATGGCGCGGACGTGGTTTGTGCTCGTCAAAAGCAAAGTCATCCTGCTCATAACCCTTGCCCCGCGACTGGCTCTCGGCAAGTCGCTCGGCTTCATAGAACTCTTCGGCATCGTTGAAAGCGGTGCTCATAACAATTCCTCGGTATTGATAAGATGTGCACGTTCAAGGAGCTCAGGACGGAAGTAGTCGATGTTGGCCGTCGTCACAACCGTTTGCGCAACGGTTCCCACAAATGCAGTTAAGGCCTCGCGGCGTCGTTCATCCAACTCACTCATAACATCATCCAACAAAAGAAGCGGCCGAGCACCGGTCAACGAGGCAATAACCTCTATTTCGGCAAGCTTCCACGCGAGCGCAATAGAGCGCTGCTGACCTTGCGAAGCAAAGATGCGTGCAGCCATCCCTCCCAGCGAGAAAAAAAGGTCGTCATGATGTGCACCGACCGTACTGAGGTGACGAGCACGATCTGCGGGCGCCGCTTCTTCAAGCGCCTGCCTATAGGCCGCTTGTTTCTCTTCGGCACTGTAATCTTCATACGGACGTGATTCGAGATCAATCCACGACGCCTGATACGACACCTCAAGCAGATTGTAGGGATCGATATGATGATACGCATCGACAATAGCCGGCATCAGTTGCCGAAAAAGTGCAACACGGCGGTCACAGAGTGCAACTCCCACTTCGACAAGACGTTGTGACCATGCATCAAAAAGATCTCCGGCACAGATGTCGTCTTTAAGGAGTCGATTACGCTGCGCGACAATCTTCTTATACTCACTCCGGAGTTTACCGTAATTAGATGCAATTTGAGCCCCGAGATTATCAAGCTCTTCGCGGCGTTGCGACGATGCTTCGCGTACAATACGCAAATCGATAGGAGTAAACACCACACAGGGAATAATGCCGGCAACCTGCGCGGCGCTGCGAAGCGCTTTACCATTTACCTTGAAGAAACGCCGACCATCTTGGAGCGTAAGTTCAACTTCTCGGAAACGACCATGATCCTCGGCGGTAATTTGAGCGAAAGCGCGTTCGGCACCCGTGCGAACAACATCATGCCAGCTGGGTCGACGAAACGAAACACCCTCCGTTAGAAGCTGAAGCGCCTCGATGCAATTTGTTTTTCCGGTTGCATTCGGCCCATGGATAATAGTGAGATCCGGAGAAAATTCAAAGAGTATTTTGTCATAACTCCGAAAATTTTCGAGCTTAAGTGTAGTAACTTTAAACGACACCGCTCTACCGCTATTTAGTTCAAACGAACCGGCATCATAAGATACACAAAATTTTCTTCAGGAGCACGAATGATACCGGGCTTCATTGCATCCTGAACTTCAATCTGAACAAACTCGCTTTCGATAACGGAAAGTCCATCGAGGAGAAAACTATGGTTAATCGCTATCTCCTGACTTGTTCCTTCCGCTTTTACCATCACTTGTTCTTCAGCTGATCCCAGATCTTGTGAGTGGGCGGAAAGTGAGAGACTTTGATCCTCGACCGAAAGTGAAAACTTAAGAGCAGCATTGCTGATAGCAAGAAGTGAAACACGCTTTACCGCATCAAGAAACTCAGCTTGGGTGATAGTCGCTTGAACCTGCCATTCTTTAGGAAGAAGCTGTTGGTAGTTGGGATAATTTCCTTCGATTTTACGTGTTACAAACTGCGTGGCGGCAAAACTGAAAAGCACTTGGTTTTGTGAAAGGGCGATGGTCACTTCTTCGCTCCCGAGCATTTTTATCACTTCTTCAAATGCTTTTCCGGGAATGAGAGCGGTAAAAGGCACTGCTACCGGTTCATTGAGCGGTTGTGTTACCAAAGCAAGACGGTAACTATCGGTTGCCACCATCTTCACTTCCGACCCTTCAGCCTGAACATAAATACCGGTAAGTACCGCGCGCGTTTCATCCTTACTAACCGCACGGCTCACCTTTTTCACCAAAGAACTTAAAAGTGAACCGGAAAGTGTAAGTGTTTGCTCTTGGGAAATTTCAGGAAAACGAACGAAGTCGCCACTATTAAGCGTATGAATCGTAAATTGTGATTGAGCAGCGGTGATAGCAAGTTGTTCACCTTTAAGGGTAAGTGTTATCGCACTTTCAGGGAGTGCACGCACGATATCATTAAAGATACGTCCCGGAACAGCAACGGTGCCAGGCTCTTGAATGATTCCCTCAACCTGCGTTTTGATAGAGGTTTCAAGATCAGATGCAAAAAAGGTGATAACTCCTCCATCACATGAAATAAGTATGCCGGAAAGAGAAGGCACAGAAGAACGCGAAGCGGTGGCATGGATAACACGGCTTAAGGCAGCAACGAGTTCTGGCTTTGCGATACTGATCTGCATAGTAACCTCTTTTACTTAACTAGTAATTTCATAATCATAATAATAAGGACGGTGGATAAGTGGAAAACCAACATTTTAGCAGGTTAAGGTCGGTAAAGAGAAGGTAAAACCTTGTGGCTTTCTTATGGTACTTTTCCCCACTGTTAACCGATACTTATTTTTATACCCATCATTCCTTTTATTATCCCCATCTTTTCTGTGTTATCAACATATCATACCAACGTTTTACCTCATGGTTTTTATTGCCGTAGACTCTTTTTTATTACTGATTTTTAACCTTAATATTATTTGTTATCTGTTGTACTTGTTGATAGATGTTACTGTCGCTACTCATCTTTTCTTTAATCTTACTCACTGCATGCATTACCGTTGTATGATCTTTGCCTCCGAATGCTCGACCGATTTGTGGAAAGGATGAGTCGGTGAGCTCTTGACATAAATACATAGCGATATGGCGAGGAAACACAATTTCCTGCTTACGTTTTTTCCCGAGAAGGTCACTGTTATTGATTGAAAAATAACGGCAAACTTCACTTTGAATCATTGCAATAGAGATAGGTTTATCAATTTTTTCATTGAAGAGATCCTTTGCTACTTTTTCTGCAAGATCTCTGTCGACAAAGGTTTTGTGAGTAAGCTCAGCAAAAGCGATAATGCGCGTAAGGGCACCCTCCATTTCGCGAATGTTACCGCTCGAACGATCGGCTATGTAATCAATAGCATCTTTATTGAAGGCGATATGTTCACTCTCAAGATATTTCATAATGATGGCGCGGCGCGTTTCATAGCGCGGCGGCTGAATATCTACCTGAAGACCGCTGGCAAAGCGACTTGTGTAGCGTTCGTCCATATCAAGTTCAAGAGGAGAGCGATCTGCTGCAATTACAATTTGCTTACCGAGGCGCTTAAGGTAATCAATAGTGAAGTAGAGCTGCTCAATTGTCGAAAACTTTTTTTCGAGAAATTGAATATCGTCGATAAGAAGAACATCCGATTTCCGATAGCGGTTTCTGAACGACTCGGTGTCAAAAACCTTATCGTTGCTTTGAGAAGCATTGATATATTGGTTCATAAATTCTTCCGAAGTAGCATAGCGCACTACTTTTTCCGGAAAATTCTCTTTTATATAAGCACCGATAGCCTGAAGAAGGTGAGTTTTGCCTAATCCGGAAGGGCCCCATATAAAAAGAGGATTAAAGCCTGATTTAAGTCCGGGATTTTCTGCAACCGCTAGAGCGGCATTACGTGCAAATCCATTTTGGTCGCCAACAACAAAGGATTCAAAGGTATATTTGGGGTCAAAATCAGAGGCTTCATTCGAAGTAAGAGCGGGACGTTCTTTTTTGATAAAGTCGGTGACGTCCTCGACTTTCAGTTTAGGCGGGTTAACAGCTCGTTGTGCCAATGTTTCATCGGTGACAAGACTGATGGTGACGGGTTGTCCACTTAGCTCAGAAAGTATACGTTCAATAGGCTCACGACAGGTACTTTCGGTAAAGTTACGACTAAATTCATTCGAAGTTCCGAGAACCATATGAGAAAAGGTGCTCTCATTGAGTGGTGTAAGACATAGAATAAGACCCCGATAGCGTGAAGCGGGGATTTCTTCTTCAAGACGGGAAAGCGCGGCAAGCCAAAAGTCGCCTATAGTTTCATACGACTCCAAAGAGCTGAGAGAAGAATCTTCCGCTACGTTATAAGTTGTTGTAAGCGTCTCGGTCATACTGCATCCCCCACCAATAATATTCGCGTCCGTCTCATGTGCATCCCTACCCACTGCTTCTTATTGTGTATATCAAGTAACTCGGTAAATAAAAAAGCTTTCAAAGATCCTGCATACTATGGATGAGTTTTCCCCAGTTTCTCTTATTGTGGGTAAAACAACCATTAAGGTTAAAGTTGTGGACGAAGCTTTGACCTGCGGTTTTATAAGCGCGGACGAGTGTTCGGCATGGTTTAACTGGGGTCTTAAAGTTTTCCACAGGGTTGGGAAAATAGTTGAAAACTTTCTTCCGTTTAACCCTTAACTTCTTGTTTCGCAGCATAAGACGGGTGTGTCCATTTTCTTATGTAACCCCCGTTTCTCTTTGCCAGGCGCCCTTTATAAGAGGAAAGGCTATAGCGTGCCCTGACCTGGAAGAAAAAAGAGAACATTGAGGAAGCACCATCTCTTGTTGACGTCCTATGTAGGTATCTTTTTTTCAACATTCAGTGTTCTTTTCCACATTGTGCGGAGAACTTCCCTATGGTACTTTATTTTGCCGAATTGCGGTGAGAATAGCTCTTGTTTTCCACAAGAGGATCAAGGGAGATTTACCCTTATAATTCTCGCGGTTTTAACTAAAGAGAAAAATGTTATCAACAGTTTCCACAGATTTTTCCCGTTTCATGATTGGGGAGTTTCCGCTTCGTTTTATCGAACGATTTTCTCTCTGTTTCTCTTATTTGACAGAGGTAAAGTTTCCAGCCTATAATTGATAGCTCTGTGTTCTGTGGATTTGTGTATAAGCGATAGTGAAGAACCAGAGTAATGAGCATATAAAGCAGGGAGGCACCGTGAAGAGAACATATCAGCCGAATAATCGCCATCGCGCCAAGACGCATGGATTTCGTGCCCGCATGTCTACGCGCGGAGGGCGTGCTGTGTTGGCCGCTCGTCGTCGCAAGGGCCGCAAACAACTCTGCGCTTAATTTTAGAGTTGTTCCTTTTTTAAGGAGCTTCGCGCGCAGGAATGATGTCGTGTGAGAATGCATGACACAGTATAAGAAACACAGTATTACTTCTTCTGATGAGATAGGGCGCCTGCTGCGGTCTGCACACCGCGTGGGTGCTCCTTCAGTATCTTTGTACTATCAAACAACTTCAAAAGATGCATCTTCTCCCGGGCGTGTTGCGTATATCGCGGGGCGTAAGTTGGGGAATGCTGTATGGCGCAATCGCTCAAAACGCCTGCTGAGAGCCGCGCTCCGCACCGCGGGTGGCCCTCGTCCCGGTTATGATCTTTTGCTGGTGGCTACGCGCAAGACCCAGTTGTGTACTTCTGACGAAGTCGCTCAAACTTTAACTGCCCTTTTTAAGCAAGCTCGTCTATAATAACAAGCACGACGATAATGCAGATGATGATGTGCACACACGATACACGGCAAAACCCCGATTCTTCTGAAAATAGCTTTGATGCTCAGAGTGAATCTCTCAAGAAGACTTTTACTGCGGAGGCGGGTCAGAGTAACCTTCCTTGGTGGCGAAAGGCGTTGCACGGTGCGCGTTGTGTGCCACGGCTGCTATTTATTGTAATGATACGAGGGTATCAGCAGGTAATTTCTCCCCTCACTCCCCCATCCTGCCGATTTGTGCCAACTTGTTCCGCGTATGCGATAGAGGCACTACAGCGCTACGGTGTAGTAAAGGGTTCGTGGCTGGCAATTAAGCGCATTGCTCGGTGCCACCCCTGGAATCCGGGCGGTTATGATCCGGTGCCATAAGGCATCGACGATAACGCCCCGTACAGGCGCCTTGGCGCTGGCAAAGGAGACAGCTCGTGTGGAATGCAATTCTTGAGGCGCTCTTTCAAATTTTGAAGTTGTTAGAGAGCTTTACGCGGGATTGGGGCCTGGCTATTGTGCTCATGACCCTTTTGTTCCGTATTATTATTTGGCCTTTGACGACCAAACAGGTCAAGAGTACGGTTCATATGCAAAAGTTGCAGCCCAAGCTTAAAGAGCTGCAAGACAAGTATGCTAATGATAAGCAAAAACAATCCGAAGAGATGATGAAGCTCTATCAGGAGAATAAAATCAGTCCTCTTTCAGGTTGCTTACCTATGCTGCTTCAGCTCCCGCTGTTGATTGCGTTTTATAGCATGCTCAGTATTCCGCGTCCTAATGCTGCGGGAAAACTCGTGGGTACAGGTGGTCCGCTTTTCAAATTTCTCGATGGTTTGGCGGCGCCTTTTCTTAAATCTATCAATTTGCCCGGTATGACCACAGAAGTTATCAAGGCAGGCAAAACCACTCTTCAAGCTGCAAGCGGTTTCTTGCCGGATATTATGCAGACACCGGCTATGGTATATAAGATGCATATTGCCGAAGGCTTCGGCACAACGCTTGCCTCGCTTTGGCCTTACGTATTTGTTCTCGTGCTGTTTGCAGTTGCCGGTCTGGTTCCGTTGCTTATGAATCCTTCAGCGGGCTCTCAGGGGACGCAACAAAAAGGCATGGCAGTTTTTATGTCAATCTTTATGCTTTGGATTGGCTGGAATATTCCGGCCGGTGCGCTTTTGTATTATGACGTTTCAAGCATTTTTGCGGCGGGACAGCAGATTTTCCTACAACGACGTATGTATGCGCTGGAACAGGCAAGCGCAGAGCTTATTTCGGAACCGAGCTCAAATAAAAAAGGGAAAAAGGGATCCCAGCAAGCGCTGGAAAGCGGATCTAAGAAAAAGAAGTAAGCAAGCTTGTAGGTATTATTCGCGACAGTTGATAACAAGTGTGTGGCAAGAATATTTTATGCGAAAGAGGCTACTCTTACGCGGATATGCTGTGATCTAAGGAGACGTGGTATGGAAAGAGAATATACGGCAACGGCAGAAACAGTTGAAGCTGCGATTGACGAAGCTCTGGAGGTACTGGGGGTTCAACAGGACGCAGTGACGTATGAAGTGCTAGAAGAGCCGACAAGGCATCTTTTTAACAAGTCGACATCAGCTGTTGTTAAAGTTACCGTGCGCGAAGGCTACCTTGAAGAGCTCGAGGTGGAAGAAGAGGCTGAGGCCGGTACGACTGAAGAAGAGGCCGCTCTGCCAACGCTAAGGCAGGATCCGCGCGACTTAAGCGATGAAGAGATTGATGCCATTGCGGATGAGGCGGTTGATGTACTACAGACTCTGATTGGTTTCTTTGAAATCGGCAAGGTCAATATCGACGAATATGAAGGTGACGAAGGCGAGATCATTTTTGACATTACGGGCGAAGAAGGTCTTGCGCTGCTGATCGGACATCACGGTCGCACTATTGATGCACTTCAGGTCGCCATGTCCGCCATCACCACAAAGCGTTGTGGCATGCATTATCCGTTGGCTGTCGATGTTGAGGGCTATAAGCACCGTCGTAAACAAAAAATTATGGATATTGCCCAACGTTCTGCGGAACGCGTGCTTCACACACACCGTTCGGTTTCGCTGAAGCCTATGACCCCCTATGAACGTCGTGTTGTTCATATTTTAATTAGAAATACGCCGGGAGTTGCTTCTGCAAGCGAAGGTAATGGTGCGTATCGTCATGTGGTGATTTCGCCTACCAAATAGCCTTATGGTGGGTATAATGCTCGCATGCTATAAGAGTAAAAGGCAGCCTTTTAGGGCTGCCTTTTTTATATTGAATTTCTAGTACAATGTTTCACGTGGAACATTACCTCCGCTGACAAGAAAAGGTTTCACGTGAAACATCATGGATGAGTTACTTGCGACATATGCTCTTAAACTTACTGAAAGCCAGAAAGATACTCTGGAGGCGCACCTTCAGTTTGTTCTTGAGAAGAATACTGTCTTAAATCTGACACGAGTTACCGACTATCAACAGGCGCTTACTTTACATGTGCTGGATAGTCTGCTTGTATTGCCTGAACTTATGGGCGCCCCTCAGGGGATGCTTCTCGATATGGGGACAGGAGCGGGATATCCGGGGCTTCCTCTTGCAGTTCTTTCCGGCCGTCGTACGCTTCTTCTCGATGCACGCGAAAAGAAGATAACAGCGCTTAATGAATTCATTTTCTCCCAAAGGGGGCATCTCGCGAATATAACAGCGCGAAGCGGTCGCGCTGAAGACCTTGCTCGCACAAGCCCACAAGGCTTTACTGCTGTCACGGCGCGTGCTCTTTCGGCTCTGCCCTCCTTGCTTGAGCTTGCCTCGCCTCTGCTGAAGCCTGGTGGCCATCTCATAGCTCTTAAAGGGCACCCTGACGAAGCTGAAGTTCACCATGCAGAACAAATTAAAGATCTTGTTGGAATGCGACTTGCTTCACGAAGGAGCTATTCGTTACCGAGCGGAGAACAACGTCAAGTATTTGTTTATGAGAGAATGAATGTGGTGAAAATGGCGTTGCCTCGCCATGTGGGCTTTGCTCAACGTAAGCCGCTAGCTTAGTCTGTGCCCAACGAATTTTGCCAAAAACTTCTGATTCAAGAACTTTTGGCATCGCTTTTCCGGAAGGAGCTGCTTTGGAAGATAGTGTACATCGTTCTTCTCATGTGCTTGCGATCGTTAATCAGAAAGGCGGCGTAGGCAAAAGTACTACGGCTGTTAATCTTTCGGCCGCACTGGGCGAATTGGGGAAAAAGGTATTGCTTATCGACCTTGATCCTCAAGGAAATGCCACCTCGGGTTTTGGGCTAGCCAAGAACCATCGCGAGGCATGCGTTTATAATGCGCTTATTGATGAAGTTCCTCTTAAAACTTTGATTGAGCACATTCCCGATTCCTCTATTGATGTTGTGCCGGCAACGATTCAACTGGCCGGGGCAGAAGTTGAGCTTGTTGCAGCCATAAGCCGTGAAAACCGTCTGAAAGGCCTTGTCGCTCCCGTGCAAGACGACTATGACTATGTCCTCATCGACTGCGCTCCGTCGCTGGGACTCTTAACTATTAATGCACTCACAGCTGCGGACGGACTCATCATTCCCATCCAGTGTGAATACTATGCGCTCGAAGGTCTTTCAAAGCTTCTCGATAGCGAACGCTTGGTCAAAACGCATCTTAACCCGAGCCTTGAAGTATTTGGTGTTGTGATGACTATGTACAGCACGCGTACTAAACTGGCTCAGCAAGTTGTTGAAGAGGTCCAAGAGTTCTTCGGTGACACGGTATTTAAAACATTTATTCCTCGTTCGGTGCGTCTTTCCGAAGCGCCGAGCTTTGGACAACCAATTACGCAGTACGATCCCAAAGGTAAAGGTGCGCAAGCGTATCGCGCTCTGGCAAAGGAAGTGATCAAACGTGGCTAATCACAGTGGTTTAGGACGTGGTTTGGCAAGTCTTATTTCAAGTACTTCGGCTGAATCCGGTGTTGAGGGAGAAACAATCAACGAACTTTCGCTTGCTCTTATCGAGCCGAATCCCGATCAGCCCCGCACTGATATAGATGAAGAGAGTATTGCCGAGTTAAGTGCCTCTATTGCGCTCCATGGTCTGCTCCAGCCCATACTGGTTCGTCCGCGTGGCGAGAAGTATGAAATTGTTGCCGGCGAACGGCGCTGGAGAGCTTCTCGACTTGCCGGACTTGAGAAAGTGCCAGTGCGTATTGTTAATCTCGATGATACGGGCAGCCTTGAGATTGCGCTGATTGAGAACCTACAACGCCAGGATCTTAACCCGCTTGAAGCGGCTTATGGGTATAGGCGTCTTCTCGAGGAACATGAGATGACTCAAGCTCAACTGGCAGAACGTTTGTCGAAGTCGCGTGTTGCGATTACAAATGCGTTGCGCCTGTTGGAGCTTCCCGAAGAGATCCAGGCTTATCTGTATGAGGGTAAGTTAACGGCCGGGCATGCGCGTGCACTTCTGGCTATCCCC
>QMCE01769886.1_pt1 | contig 12117 bp, 10 predicted proteins | sample 1821851 | NCBI WGS metagenome assembly QMCE01 (sample SAMN09453174, study PRJNA476694) | Termite gut metagenome, whole genome shotgun sequencing project. | isolation source: worker | host: Odontotermes sp. | place: South Africa:Pretoria | collected 2016-01-28
AATTAATGCCGATAAATTTTTCGCCTTTCCCTAAAATTACATCCCAAATTTATTAATCGAACTCCGATTAAAATTACCTAAAATAAAAATAAAAAGAGATGCGAAAAATTAGCATATTATTGGCAATAATCGTTGCCGGAGTCTTTTCTAATGCCGCTGCACAAACAGATGGAACAATACGTGGAATTGTTACTGATGCCGCATCCGGACAAGGCTTGCCTTATGTGAGCGTAGTTGTACTAAATAGCAATTCGCTTATGAATACAACGACTGATAAGCATGGAGCTTTCAGCCTTCCACCATTGCCGGTTGGACGTTACAATATTCAGGCTTCCTTTGTGGGATACGAGCCGGCAACAATCCGTGAAGTAATGGTATCGTCTGCTAAGGAAGTGATACTGGAGATTTCGATGAAAGAAAGCCTGACGGAGTTGAAAGAAGTGGTGGTACGGCCGAAAACAAACAAAGAAGCACCCCTCAACCCGATGGCGCTGGCAGGAGCGCGGATGCTCAGCGTGGAAGAGGCAAGCCGCTATGCAGGCGGTCTTGACGACCCTGCACGCCTGGTTGCCTCATTTGCAGGCGCAGCCGGAGATGTAACGAGCAACAGCATTGCCATACGCGGCAACTCGCCCCAATCCCTGCAATGGCGGCTGGAAGGCGTCGAAATACCCAATCCGAGCCACTACCCCGAAATAGGCGGAGTGGGTGGCGGTATCCTTACAGCCTTCAGCTCGCAAGTATTGGGTAATTCGGATTTCTTTGCGGGAGCGTTTCCGGCGGAATACGGCAATGCGCTTTCCGGTGTATTCGATATGATGCTGCGTAACGGTAAGAACCAGCAATACGAACATACCGCCCAATTGGGTACACTCGGCGTGGAGTTTGCTTCCGAAGGACCTTTTAAAAAAGGAGGACGTGCCTCTTACCTCTTCAACTACCGCTACTCTACAATGGCGCTGGCAGGAGATATCGTAGGAGGTAGTCTCAAAGAGGTTTCAGGCATGCGCTATCAGGACTTGTCCTTCAAAATCAACATCCCTACAAAGAAAGCAGGAACTTTTTCATTATGGGGCATCGGCACTAACGACCGTTATCTGGAACCGCTGCCGGACAATACGGCCGACCACGAATATCTTCTCGAAGAATCAAGAACCCGCCAGTATATGGGTGTAGCAGGATTGGGGCATAAAATATTCCTCGATGGAAATACCTATCTGAAATCTACTTTGGCGGCCACTTATTCCGAGAATCATGCCATGCTCGACCGTTTCGACCGCGATGGCAAGAATCCCAAAAGGACGCTCGATATGCTGGACAAGAACACGAACCTTGTTCTTCACTCGTATCTGAATAAGAAATTCAACGCCCGCCATACCAACCGTACAGGTATCACGCTGACCGGTTTGCTATATGACGATAACTACAACATGGTAGAAGACTTTCCTTACGGCAATATTCCGATGATGAACTTTGCCAACTCTAACGGAAGCAGTATGCTGATATCCGCCTTCAGCCAATCGTCCTATCAGTTCAGTGACCGGTTCCTTGCCGAGTTGGGAGTGAACGCGCAATATTTTGCACTCAACAAAGAATGGACAGTGGAACCTCGCGCCTCTATTCGTTGGCAGGCAGCCCCGCGCCATGCGCTTGCCCTGGCGGTAGGAGCACACAGCCGGCACGAACGGCTTGACTATTATTTCGTTACCACGCCCGAAACAGGCGACCGTCCGGTAAACAAAGACCTTGACTTAGCCAAGGCATATCATGCCGTACTGAGTTATGATTGGAAGGTGTCGGACAATATACATTTCAAGGTTGAGCCTTACTTCCAGTACCTCTACGATGTGCCGGTAATACCCGGAACCGGCATTTCCATTATCAACCAAACCGATTTTTATATGAACAAACAGTTGATAAATAACGGCAAAGGCCGTAACTTTGGCGTCGACTTCACTCTTGAACGTTACCTGAAAGACGGTTACTATTACATGCTGACGGCTTCCGTTTTCGATTCCAAGTATCGTGGAGATGACGGCATTTGGCGCAACACCCGTTACAATCGCCGTTTTCTGGTAAATGCGCTGGGTGGAAAAGAATGGATGATGGGAAAAAACAAACAGAATGTATTAGGTGTAAACCTGCGGGTGAATCTGATGGGAGGTACTTATTATACACCCATCGACGAAGCGGCATCGCTGGCCGAACAACGCCCCATCGAGGATGAAAACCGCATGATGGGTAGCAGGAATCCTGCGTCTGTTGTTGTTCATGCAACGGTGAACTACAAGATTAACAAACCGGGACTGACACACGAGTTCGGCGCCAAGATGATTAACGTAACCGGTAGTAAGGAGTACTTCGGCTTCGACTATAACTACCAGACCAATGAGATGGATAGAACAACGGCCTCTGTAGGCATACCAAATATATATTATAAAATTTCGTTCTGACAATAACATGAAACGGAAACGGTTGATATATCATAGTTTACTTCTTGTGATATTGGGTTTTATCTCCTTAGGGATAACATCCCCAATATCGCCGGAAGGGCTACAGGTAGCCCACGAGCTACTAATTGCGACGGTGATTGCAATTGTCTCGGCATTTTATATCGGCATAATGCTGAACATCCATGTATTGGTTCCCCGCCTGCTGCTCCGCAACCGTTTTATAGCTTATGTACTTTCGCTGCTGGCTATTATCCTGGTTATTCTTGCCGTAGAAGTTGGTTCTGAATATATAATAGTCAACCGTTATCATTTGCTGAACGAAAAATTCTGGTACTTCTCGGATGATAGTCTTTTGATTTTCGAACTGATATCTCCTCTTACCGCCTATCTCATCAGTATAGCAGGCACGGCGTTGTTCATCCTCCTGCACCTTTGGCAAGAGTCGGGCACAAAGATACACGACCTGGAAAAAGAAAACACGCGGAGCGTATTGAAAGAAGTCAGGACGCGAATTGATTCCAAAGCCCTGTTCAATACGCTTGATGAGGCAGTTACACTTGTCAGGCAATCGCCATCGGAGGTTTCCGCCCTGTTGATGGACTTAAGCAAATCGCTCCGCATGCAACTCTACGAAAGCGATCACAAACAGAATACATTACCGCCGGAATTACCCGGACAAACATTCGACTTCTCGTCGCCTGTACTTAATTTCCTGACGGAGAAACGTTGGCATTGGTGGCGGCATCTGTTACTGATAACAGGGTTTCTACTGATTTCAATAGACAACCTTGACGGTACTTGGTCATCGGTACTGAGGCTTCTGTCATCTTCGCTTGTTTACCTCTCACTGGTATATTTCAATATCTATGTGTTAATGCCGAGATTGCTGATGAAGAACAAGATAAGGACTTACCTGGCAACGATGGCTTTGTCGATACTTGTTGCCGTTATACCTGTACAACTGACCTATTTCTCGGACATCTTCAGTAGTTACGGAGACTTCTCGATATGGATTAATATTCTCTTCACCATCTCCACTGTCATTAAGCTCTGTTTCCCGATAATCGGTGTAAATGCTTTCCTGGTTTTTCTGTATTGGGTGAAGAACGAAAGGCGGATAATCAAGCTCGAAACGGCTACCATGCTATCGGAACTGGAGCAACTCCAAAGCCAGGTGAATCCGCATTTTCTGTTTAATATGCTCAACAATGTAATTGTTCTTACAAAGACAAACCCTGATGAAGCAGCGGTTGTTCTCCGTAAATTGAGCGATATGCTGAAGTATCAGTTTCACGGTTTCACCAAGCAAATCATTCGACTTGCCGATGATATCCGTTTCCTGACCGACTACCTGAACCTCGAAAAGCTGCGGCGTGACAACTTCGAGTTCAGCATTACGACGGACAATGATGTAGAAGATATCTCCTTGCCTCCCCTGTTGTTGATTCCCTTTGTGGAGAATGCCGTGAAGCACAATAACGACAACCGTAACCTCTCCTTTGTGCGGTTGCGCTTTGACTTGGAAAACGATGTGTTTTGTTTCGAGTGCATTAACTCCAAGCCGCTTCGCCGGATGCGCAAAGATGAGGTTGGCGGACTGGGACTTCCCAATGTACGCCGCCGCCTCGACTTGTTGTACGGCAACCGGCACCGACTGGAGATAACCGAGAATGACGCCACTTATTCTGTACGATTAAAGATAGAATTGAAAAACGAAAGATATAAAAGATGAACCGAGAACAAGAAGAAAGCTCGAATTGCCGAGGCGCGAAGAAGGAAAACGTAGTTAACTGCATTATCATTGACGACGAGCCACGCGAAGCTGTCCGGCTGTTGGTGAATGACGTCCCAATGCTGAATCTACTGGGTAGCTTCGGCGATGCAGAATCGGCAAACGATTTCCTGTCCGCCCATCCCGTCGATTTGGTATTCCTCGACATCCGCATGCCCGGCACGGACGGGATTACCTTTGCACACACCATCAAAGGGAATACACTCGTGATATTCACCACCGCCTACCCCGAATATGCGGTGGACAGTTACGAACTCGATGCAGTGGACTACTTGCTGAAACCCATTGAACCGGTACGCTTCCAGAAAGCAGTGAACAAAGTATCGGACTACCTGCAACTGTTGCAGAACAAACCCCGAGAAAGCAGCATCGAGACTGTTACGCAGGAATACATCTTTGTGAAAGCAGACCGGCGGTATTTCAAAATTATGTTCCGCGATATCCTTTTCATCGAAGGCTTGAAAGATTATGTTGTTATCCAGACCGGCAGTCAGAGAATCATTACCAATACCACAATGAAAGCGATTCAGGAACGGCTTCCGCAGGAGATATTCCTGCGCACCAACAAGTCGTACATCGTAAACCTGGAGAAAATAGACTCTTTCGATGTGAACGACATTTATATAGATACGTACGAACTGGCTATCGGCAGCCGCTACAGGGACAGCTTCATGGAGAGGTTCGTAAAGTCAATACTCCATAAAACATAAGCAAGCCCATCGGCCACCAACTACTTACTGCCAATACTTCAACTGCTTCAATCCGTTGATATAATCCTGCGCCCGTTGCAATACATTGATAGAGCTTTTTCCGGCATAACGGGGAACAATGACTTGCAACCCTTTCCGGATAATCTCTACATCAATGTTTTCTCCCATCATCATTGGGTCACCGTCAAAGTGTACTACTCCCGGTTTAGCCCGATGAATGCGCAGAGTTTGACAACGGAAAGTCTTGATGCGGCTGTTTTGGTCAATGGTTTTATTGAATAATTGGAAAGATAACGCCGGCACGTCCAGTACGGTGAAGGGTTCAAGAATGGTTACGTCCAGCAAACCGTCCGTCAGCATGGCCTGAGGAGTTATGTAAGCGTTGTTACCATATTGCGAGGCATTACCGCAGGCTATCAGGAAAGCCTTATATTTTAATGTACTGTCTTCGGTTTCCAGTTCGTAAGTCTCAGGTTCATACTTCAGACTTTCCAGCAAAGTCTTTTCCATATATGTAAGAGGTCCTCTCTTGCCCGCCTTTGCAAACTGCAAGCTGACAAACGCATCAAATCCTACGCCACATGTACAGAAGAAAGGCACCTCATTTATCTTTCCGTAATCAATAACATCAGCCACCCCTTTGTTGATGATATCAATAGCCTTTTTCGGCTCCATCGAAATTTGAAGGTGACGAGCCAGGCCATTACCCGAACCGCAGGGAATAATACCCAGCTTTGTGTTCGTATGTACCAGCGAACGTGCTATTTCGTTAATAGTGCCGTCTCCACCGATAGCAACAACAGCATAGACTTCTTCCTTGACCTTTTGTGCGGCAATTTCCACAGCATGGCCGGCATATTCGGTATATATTACTTCCCAAATGTATTTCTCCTTATCCAGTTTCTGCTCAAGATGATGAATAATCTGCTCTTTACCTTGCGTACCGGACTTTGGATTTATCAGGAATGATATTTTCTTCTTTTCTTCATTCATGTGTAACGGATGTTTCACTACGCAATTTTGTAATTGGCAAAAATAATATAAATACTTGAAATTATAACCATAGTACGCCTCATAATCCTTGAATGAGTATATTTTTTGGCAAAAATAGAGTATCTAATAACTTATTTTGCTATCTTTGCCCCCTGTTTTCAATGCTTATAATTTAATAGTTAAATATTTCATACTATATAAACAACATTTCATGGGATTACTACAAGACAAATTGGAGAAATACGACTTGCCACAACAATTTATGGCAATGGGTGTATATCCCTATTTCCGCACAATTGACAGTCATCAGGACACTGAGGTACTGATGGATGGTAAAAAAGTGCTAATGTTCGGTTCCAATGCTTATACGGGACTGACTTACGATAGACGAATTATAGAAGCTGCGAAAGCTGCTACTGATAAATACGGCACAGGCTGTGCAGGCTCCCGTCTATTAAATGGAACACTCGACATACATGTAGAGTTAGAGAAAGAATTGGCTGAGTTTGTCGGAAAGGACGAAGCCCTTTGTTTTTCTACCGGATTTACAGTAAATGAAGGGGTTATTCCGCAATTGACCGGACGCAATGATTATATTATCTGTGACGACCGTGTACACGCTTCCATTGTTGACGGACGCCGCTTATCTTTCTCCACCCAGTTGAAATATAAGCATAACGACATGGCCGAATTGGAAAAGGAACTCCAGAAATGCGCTCCGGATGCCATCAAATTGATTGTTGTGGACAGTGTCTTTTCTATGGAAGGCGACCTTGCCAATCTGCCGGAAATTGTCCGTTTGAAGAAGAAATACAATGCCAGTATCATGGTAGATGAAGCGCACGGTTTGGGCGTATTCGGGAAACAGGGGCGTGGCGTTTGTGATTACTTTGGGGTGACGGAAGATATTGACCTGATTATGGGTACATTCAGCAAATCGTTGGCCTCTATCGGCGGTTTTGTAGCCGGCGACTCCAGTGTTATTAACTGGCTGCGCCACAATGCCCGTTCGTACATATTCCAGGCAAGTAATACGCCTGCCGCCACGGCTGCCGCGCGCGAGGCATTACATATTATCAAGACTGAACCGGAACGTCAGGAACGTCTATGGGATATCACCAACTATGCACTGAAGAGTTTCCGGGAAGCCGGTTTCGAAATAGGTGAAACGGAATCCCCTATCATTCCGCTGTATGTACGTGATACTGAAAAAACGTTCATCGTTACTAAGATGGCATTTGATGAAGGTATCTTTATTAATCCGGTTATTCCACCCGCTTGCGCTCCGCAAGACACATTGGTACGTGTGGCATTGATGGCTACACACACCAAAGAACAGGTAGACTATGCTGTTGATAAATTGACAAAATGCTTCCGGGAGTTGGGAGTGGTTGAGTAGTATTTCCTTATACTAAAATAACAAGGCGAAAGGATTGTGTTGTAAGATACACAATTCTTTCGCCTTTTTTAATGGCTTTATCCGAATCTCCCGAAACTTCCGGTACATGATTTTCTGCATTGAAGAATGTAATTCTGCCAATTCACCCTGCGGAGTAGCCCAAACTACTTAGTAGTAATGCCTCAACTACTTAGTGGTAGTTGGTCAATTACTTAGTAGTAGTTGGTCAATTACTACGTAGTAGTTGGGTAACTACTAGTAGGTAGTTGAGACACTACTACATAGTAAATTCAAATAGTATTTAGAGAGATGGGATGTAACTCGTGTACCGGATGTTTCGGATGAACCGCTCATCTGAAACATCCTTTAGTTACTCTTTTTATAACTTCTCACAGCCCATAGGTTAAAGAAAACAGCAAAGGCAAACAGGACTCCTAATCGGGAAAACAAATCACTAAAGCCGCCACCACGTAAATAAATGGTACGCATTACTTCTACAAAGTATTTTAACGGGTTAAAAGATGCAATTTGTTGAGCCCAATTCGGCATACTATGTATAGGTGTGAACAGGCCACTCATTAGTATAAGAATCAGCATGAAAAACCACATAACAAACATGGCTTGTTGCAATGTAGCGGAATGGTTGGATATCACTAAGCCCAAACCGGATACGACAAATATAAATACTACTGCAAACAAATAAATAGTTATAAAATCTCCAACAGGTAAAATCCCGTAAAGCAACCAGGCAAGAAGGAAACAGAGAGTAAGCACTATGATGCCTATCAGCCAGTAGGGTATTAATTTCGCAAGAATAAATGTAAATTTGGAAACAGGAGTTACATTGATTTGCTCAATAGTTCCAACCTCTTTCTCGCCGACAATGTTAAGGGCAGGAAGAAAACCGCAAATCATTGTCAGTAGCATAACCATTAATGCCGGCACCATGAACAGCTTGTAATTCAGATGCGGATTGAACAGGTTATGGGTCGTGATATCCACTTTGGGAAGCATTCTGCCGGTATTTACTATGCGCAAGGGGGACTCCGTTTGCTCTGTGTACTCAGAAGACGTTGCTTTTGATACACGTGCAGGAGATTCTGTTTGCAATTCGCGGGTATAGTCGTTGATGATAGAAGAAAGGTAAACGCTTCCTAATCCGCCTTTGGTTCCGTTCACGGCATTGGCTGCAATAAGCAGGTGCGGGCTTCTGCCGTTAACCCAGTCTTTTTCAAAATCACGGGGAATCTCTAAGATGATATCTGCTGTCCCCACTTCTATGGCTTGTAATGCTTCTTTATAGCTGTCAGGAAGATCGATTGTCCGGAAATAAGTGGATGCTCCGATTTTATCTGTCAGACGCCTGGAAAGAACGCTATGGTCGTTATCCACAATATTCAAGTTGATATTATTTATCTCCAGATTTGCCGCCCAAGGCATCAGTATCATAATCATGCAAGGAAAGATCAGAATGAGTCTTGGTAAGAATGGATTACGCAGCATCTGCTTGAATTCTTTTTCTATCAGGAACTTTATCATACACTACTCTCCTATTCTAAACGGTTTTTAAACTTCTTGAAACTGACGGTTATCAACACAATTGCCATAATGGCAAGAATGCTGATTTCAGTCAGGACAAGCGAAATGTCCACTCCTTCAATCATCAGTTTACGTACAGCTTGGATATACCAGCGGGCAGGAAGTACGGCTGAGATACCTTGCAACAGAAGAGGCATGCTCTCAATGGGAAATATCATGCCTGAAAGCAACATGGTAGGCATCATCAGTATTAGCCCCGACGCAAGCATGGCAGCTACTTGCGTCCGCATCAGGGAAGAAATAAGCAATCCGAGCGACAGGGAAACAAAAATAAAGAGTAACGACACCACTATGAGCCAAAGTAAGCTGCCTGCCACAGGTACGTTGAGCATATAAACGGAAAGCAGCAGGATAGTTGTAAGGTTGACAAACGACAATACAAAATAAGGTACTGCCTTTGAAAGAATGAAAAACAACGGTTTCACCGGCGATACCAGCAAAACTTCCATAGTTCCTGTTTCTTTTTCGCGGACAATGGATATGGAGGTCATCATGGCGCAAATCAGCATAAGGATAAGTCCCATTACTCCCGGAACAAAGTTATATGCGCTCTTCATTTGCGGATTATAAAGCAGTTTCACTTCGGGAACAATGGCAGACGCCTGCACTCCCGGCGGAAGCATCTCGCGTCCGGCAGCGGACAGGATATTGGCGGCATATCCTGCCTGTGTGGTAGCAATATTCGGGTCAGTAGCGTCGCAAATCAGTTGGACACGGGCGTCACCGGTATAAAGATGGTTAGCAAATTGTTCGCTGAAGACGATTGCCATGTCTATATCTCCTTTTCTGAAACAGGCTTCTATCTCCTCCCGGGTATGCAGGTAACAGGTGACGGAGAAATATTCACCGGCAGCCATACGGTCAATGATGCGGCGGGTAACGATGTCGTTCGACGGGTCGAGAACGGCTAACCGCACATTCTTTACTTCCGTGGTGATAGCGAAACCGAAAAGGATAATCTGCACAATGGGCATACCCAGCAGTATCAGCATGGTACGCCGGTCACGGAAAATGTGGAAGAATTCCTTTCGGACGAATGCTATAAATTGTTTCATTGTTTGTTTCCTTTTTGCTGTTTTCAATCTGCTGTACGTACAGCCTGACGCGCCAATTGCTGGAAGACATCGTCCATTGTGGCGGCATGAAACTGCCGTTTAAGTTCGTCGGGCGTATCAAGGGCGTGGATAACGCCGTCCACCATGATGGAAATCCGGTCGCAATACTCCGCTTCGTCCATAAAGTGTGTGGTGACGAAAACGGTGATGCCACGGTCGGCAGCTTGGTAGATAAGTTCCCAGAACTGACGCCGGGTAGCAGGGTCTACACCTCCTGTCGGTTCATCCAGGAATACAATCTTGGGGTTGTGAAAGATGGAAACGGAGAAGGCAAGCCTCTGTTTCCAACCCAGTGGCAGGCTCTTTACCAAGGTGTTGCGTTCGGCATTCAGTCCAATCCTATTGAGGAGTTCGTCGGTTCTGGGCGCTATTTCATTCTCCGGTATTCCATATATTCCGGCAAACAAACGGATATTTTCCCAAACCTTGAGGTCTTCGTACAGAGAGAACTTCTGGCTCATATAGCCGATGTTCTTCTTGATTTCTTCTGTCTGGGTAGAAATGTCGAAACCGGCAACGCGCGCTTTGCCCTCTGTCGGGCGGCTTAGACCGGTGAGTATGCGCATGGCTGTGGTTTTTCCGGCGCCATTAGCTCCGAGGAAGCCGAATATCTCGCCACGATGAACACGGAAAGAGATGTGGTCGACGGCAGTGAAGTTACCAAAACATTTGGTAAGGTTTTCAACTTCAATGACATTTTCTTCCTGCCGGCCGGCTTTGTCGTGTTGCAATCCGGATGGAGAAAGGATATCGGCAAATTGCTGCAATATGCGGTCGGGAGTATCTATGCCATGTATTTGACCCTGGTTGATGAAAGCTATGCGGTCGCATTGGCGGGCTTCCTGAATGATGGGCGTTGAGACTATGATAGTGATGCCTTGCGTTTTCAGCCGGTGGAGCATTTCCCAGAACTCTTTGCGTGAAACGGGGTCTACGCCGGTAGTAGGTTCATCGAGGAAGAGGACGTCTGGCTTATGAATAAGCGCACAACTTAACGCAAGTTTTTGTTTCATTCCTCCGGACAGCGCGCCGGCACGACGTTTCCGGAAAGGTTCTATCTGATGATAAATGTCTTTCACCAAGTCGTAATTTTCTTCTATAGAAGTATGGAAGACAGTGGCGAAGAAGTTTAGGTTTTCTTCCACCGTCAAGTCCTGATACAAGGAGAACCGTCCGGGCATATAGCCTATGCGGTGACGGATGGCTTTATAATCGCGTACCACGTCTAATCCGCAGACGGAAGCGGTTCCGCTACCGGGCATCAGTAGCGTGGTAAGGATGCGGAAGAGAGAGGTCTTCCCTGCTCCATCGGGGCCGATGATGCCGAAGAGTTCGCCGGGAAGTACGGTCAGGGAAACGCCTTTCAGGGCTTCGACATTGCCGTAACTCTTGGTGACGCCATTCACTATAACTGCGTGTTCCATTTTACACCTCCGTACATTCCGATTTTCAGTAACCCGTCGTTCTTTACAACTATTTTCACGGCATATACCAGATTGGCACGTTCATTCTTGGTCAGAATCGTTTTAGGAGTAAACTCCGAAGTATCTGAAATCCACGTGACAACTCCCGGATACTGCTTATGCTCATCTGTACCATAATCAGAATAGACGGTTACTTGCTGCCCCAACTTCACTTGAGAGAGTTGTTCGGAAGTAATGTAAGCCCGGAGATACATTTGTTCCGTATCTGCAATCTTAAATAACGGAGTGCCTACGGCTGTCAGTTCTCCTGCTTCGGCATATTTGGCAAGTATGGTTCCGGTTATCGGAGAGATAATGTGGCACTTCTTCAGCAAATCTTCCACTTGGGCAACCTGGATACTGACGGATGAACTTTGCCACGTCAGGCTCTGGTGGCTGTTGGACAATGTAGAGTTTTGCGCTGCAAGCTGTTTACGGAGCACTTCAAGCCGGTCTTCGGCATCGTCCAATTGTTTCTGATTGGCGGCGCCTGCTTTCAGCAGATTTGCCACACGGTTACGCTCGCGTTCGGCAGCAGATATTTGTTCGCGGGTGGCGGCCACTTGTTTTACGATGTCAGGTCGTTGCTCTTC
>QMCE01003772.1_pt1 | contig 12114 bp, 8 predicted proteins | sample 1821851 | NCBI WGS metagenome assembly QMCE01 (sample SAMN09453174, study PRJNA476694) | Termite gut metagenome, whole genome shotgun sequencing project. | isolation source: worker | host: Odontotermes sp. | place: South Africa:Pretoria | collected 2016-01-28
GCGGGGCAGGCATGGTAGCACGCGCCGCAGCCGATGCAGTACGCGGGATCGAAGTCCGGGACGGTCTGCCCGTCCGGGCCGGGAACCATCTGCACGGCGTGCGTCGGGCAGACCTCGCCGCAGGCGCCGCAGTCCGTGCCGTTCGCGAGAACGACGCAGCGGGGAAGCTCCAGCCGCACCCTGGCGATGCGGACACGCTGCCGCTCCTCCGGAGAAAGGCGGCGGAAGGCGTGCGCGGGGCAGGATGCAAGGCAGAGTGTGCAGGTATAATGGCAGGAGCCGAAGTCATAGTCCAGGACGGGGCGCAGGCCGCTGCCGTCCTTGAGGCGGAGGACATGCGCGGGGCAGGCGGCGGCGCAGGCCTGGCAGCCGATGCAGTACTGCCGGTGGCGCGTGTCGCCGACAGTGCCGGGCGGGGTGATCTGCGGCACGGAGGCGTCCTGCGCGATCAGGGCGGAGGCGGGGCGCGAAAGGGCGAAAATGCCCGCAGCGCCGGCGACGGCGGAGCCGAGGAAGGAGCGGCGCTCCTTTGCCTTTCCGGCGTGCGCCGCCGCGATCGCGCCCGCGGGGCAGACCCGGGCGCAGTCGCCGCAGTCGAGGCAGCGGAGGGGGTCGATGGTTTTCTGCGTCGGGTCGGCGCACTGGACGGGGCAGACGGAGGCGCATTTGCCGCAGGAGGTGCAGGCGGAGGCGAGCATGGAGAATTTCTGCCGTCCCGGTATCCGCGCGGCGACGCCCAGAAGCGCGCCGACGGGGCAGAAGCGGTCGCAGAAGAGCCTGCCCTTGAAAAGGGGAAGGACGACGAGGAGCGCCGCGCCGGCAATCAGGATGAGCCAGACGACGATGTTTTCCGCTCCGGGGAGGAGTCCCGACAGGGGCAGGGTGAGGCGGGCGAAAAGGCCGATGGGGTCGGTGAGCTGCGCCAGCGCGCGCAGGCCGAGGACGGAGGCGAGGCCGACGATGCCGAGCAGGAGCGTGCGGGAGGGCGCGGGGGCGTGAGCGCGCCGCCGATGCGGGAGAAAATCTCCTGCACGGTGCCCGCCGGGCAGAGCAGCCGGCAGTACCAGCGCCCGAGCGCGGCGGTGAGGGCGAGGAGGACGAGGGCGAGGACGAATTTGGGCAGCAGGCCGGTCAGGCTGGTAGTGAGCTGCGGCGAGAGGAAGGCTTTTCGGGGGCTGATCCAGTTTTCTCCCGTATTGACGTACACAAGCACATACCCTGCGAGAACGCAGAGGGATGCGGGGAAAATCCATTTGCCGTGCTTCATGCGCTTTTCCTGTTCCTGCTGTTTCAGGGCGTTTCAACCGATTATTATTTTCTATTTTGAACCACAGAGGGCACAGAGGACACAGAGAACCGCCACAGAGAACCACAATTACAACCACGAACATTTTTTTAGAGCATACTATAAAAAAGCAGTTTGCAGTTGCGGTTCTCTGTGCGCGGTTCTCTGTGCTCTCTGTGTCCTCTGTGTTTCATTGGTTATTATGATCAAAATGCTTTATTGATTGTTGCAGGCGATGACGCCTCTGATGACGGATTCTTTTATGAAATCGAACACAGCTATCCGCATGCCCTTCCGCGGAGTGCCGTTGAAGAACGGATAGAGATACGACTCTGTGCACAGCTCGGCGGCGGGCCATACGCCCGGCAGAGCCCAAATATTGAAGCTGTAGACGACGAAGGCGCCAAGGTCGGCCTGCCGGGTTTTCAGTTCCTCATCGATGTGCCGGGCAAGATTGTCGATCTTGATCGGGAGGATCGGAAAGACCCCTTCCTGCGCGCTTGTCCAGGTGCTGCTGCGGAGCCGCTCCGTCCAGTAATACCCGTCATAGGCATTGTAAAAGAAAATATCCTCCGTGATGAGGAGCAGGCGCCTGTTCTTCTCGATCATTTCGCCGAAGCGGACATTCGCGGGCGTGCCGCGGCCCTCGCTGTGAAAAATGAGAGCGCCGAGTTTCGTGATGAACTGCATTTTGACATCCAGAAATTCCGCGTCCGTCAGATTGGATCCGTCGCCTCTGCACAGATCCACAATCACGATCTCGCGCAGGTAGGCGTTCAGGAACCAGTTCAGATCCGTGATCAGCTGGTTGAGGCTCTGGGAGGAGCTGTACGCCCCGTTATGGTGCATGAAGTATTCGCCCCTGGCCTTCATGATGCGGATATCCAGATACCGCACGCCCTTTTCCAGCTGTCTCCGGATTGTGTCCTCCTGGCAGCGGAACCATATGGTGTTCTCCGGGGAATAGACGCCGGAGTTGTGCGTGCCGGGCAGGGACAGGGCGGAGAGGCGCTTGCTGTGGAGAAGGGCGTAGTTGGCGTCCATCCAGCAGGCCAGGTTGCCGGATGCGTCCGGCTCCTCCGGCTCCTCCGGCGCGGGCGCGCCGGCTCCGGGAGCGGGCAGGTTGTTCACGTCGAAATCCTTGACGTGCTCCCCGTCCGCAAAGGCGCGGGAACGCACCTCCACCCCGCCCGGCGGAAGATCCAGAAAAACGCTCTCCGCGTCGCCGAGCAGGAGGATGTCCGCGTCGCCGACGACGCATTCGATCATGCCTTCGCTGTCCCTCCGCAGGCTGCGCGGGGTTATGCGCGTCTGCCCGTTTTTTCCGTTGAGGATGACGTCGACGCCGCCGTTCGGGACAGAGGCTTCGCCGAGCGGCTCCATTCTGACAATCGCCATGCCGACTCCTTCGCAAGGGTTTTCGAAAATACGCGAAACAGCGTCTACGCAATCGTTATTCTCCGCGCAACCAATCGCGCGGGGTCAATTTCGCCCAGTCCCATGGCGTGCGCAATGCGCACATGCCCGACGCTCGCCGGATCCCTCCCGAGAATGCGCGCGCCGGAAGCGTCCGCCGCGACAACATCCGTCGACAGAATCTGCATCTTCGCGAGCGCGACGTCCGCCTGCGACCGGCTCCGCGGCCCGTTCCCCGTCAGCACCCGGTACGCGTCGATGACTGTCAGGTCCGGCTTCCGCGCGAGCAGGAAGTCCGCTATGCACTGCGACAGATCGTACCTGTGGAAGAAGCGCCTGTCCCAGACCGCGCCCAGAAAGTTCTTCATCCCCGCCGTCATCGCCGCGCCCCCGTGGTGCTTCAGGATCGGCGCGCTGATCAGGACGTCCGCCTCCAGCACGGCCTGGTGGATCATCGCTTCCTTGAGCGACTTCCCCCCGACCGTCACCCTGCCGTAGTGCCCCTCCCTGTCCGCGGGCACGACCTTCGCCCCCGTTTCCTGCGCAATGACGGGCAGCCCGCTCGCCGCAATCGCGCGCGCGTACTGCTCAATCGTGTGGTCGAACAGCAGAACCTCCCGCGCGCCGGCCTCGAAACAGTGCTGCGCGATGCGCTTCACAAGCGCCGGGTGCGTGTTCGCCGCGGCCTCGACGGGGGCGTCCCAGGAGGCGTTCGACTTGATAGCGACGACGTTCCCCCGCTTGACGAAGCGGCCGATGCCGCCCATCGCGGCAATGCCCCTGTCGAACATCATGTCCGGCTCGCCCCCGCGCACGGCGACAATATCGGGAAGCGCTCCCGCCGCGCCGACAGGCTCGCCCGCGGACGCGGCTCCCGGGACGAGAAGGCGGGGAAGGGCGAGGCCGGCGCCGGCGGCGAGGCAGGTCTTCAGAAAATCGCGCCTGTCCATGGGGATCCTCCTGAACATGTGTGGATGGAAATGCATCATAATCCACATTTCCCTCCGGCGCAACGCGAAAGCGGTTCCGCGGCCTCCGGGACGCCGCTTTTTGTTTGGACGCGCGGGCGGCGAGCGGATAGTATGCGCAATTTGGAGTCTGGTACGCGTTGAAGAAGCTGCTGGAGAAAACCATGGACTTTTTCAATCTTTCCGCCGGCGAAGCCGCCGCCCGGCTGGAGACGGACGCCGCCGCCGGACTGCCCCTTCCGGAGTCGGAGAAGCGCCGCGCGCGGCACGGCTGGAACGAGTTCGAAAAGGCGGAGCGGAAAACGCTCTTCGACCGCTTCAAGGAACAGTTCCGGAGCGTGATGATCCTCATTCTTCTCGCCGCCGCCGTCATTTCCGGCGTTGTCGGCGTGCTGCACGGCGAGGGCGCCACGGACGCGCTCATCATCCTCCTCATCGTCGTCGTCAACGCCTGCATCGGCGTCGCGCAGGAGGCGAAGGCGGAGAAGGCGCTCGAAGCGCTGGAAAAAATGTCCGCCCCGCGCTGCAAGGTCGTGCGGAACGGCAAAATCGCCGTCGTCCCCTCCCGCGACCTCGTCCCCGGCGACGTTGTCGTCATCGAAACAGGCGATCAGGTTCCCGCCGACCTCCGCCTCACCGAGGCGGTCAACCTCCAGATTCAGGAAGCCGCCCTCACCGGCGAATCGCTGCCGGAAAACAAGCACACCCTCGCAATCCCCGGCGACGTCCCCCTGGGCGATCGCGAAAACATGGCCTATGCCTCGACGATAGTCGTCTGCGGCCGCGGGCGCGGGATGGTCGCCGCGACGGGCATGGAGACGGAAGTCGGCAAAATCGCCGCGATGCTGCAGGGCGTGCCGGACGCGAAGACGCCGCTCCAGCAGAAAATAGACCGCCTCGGGCGTTTCCTCGGGATTGCGGCCGTGTCCATCTGCGCCGTCATCTTCCTTGCCGGCTTCCTCCAGGGGCGGGACGTCCTGGAGATGTTCATGACGGCGGTGAGCCTTGCCGCGGCGGCGATTCCGGAAGGGCTGCCCGCCGTGTCCACCATCGTCCTCGCCGTCGGCGTGCAGCGCCTCGCGAAGCGGAACGCCATCGTCAGGAACCTCCCCTCCGTCGAAACCCTCGGCAGCGCCGGCGTCATCTGCTCGGACAAGACCGGCACCCTCACGCAGAACAAAATGACGGTTCTCAAGCTCTTCGTTCCCGGAAGCGGCGGGGCGGTCGATGTTCCGGAAGAACTGACCGCCGCGCAGAAGCGCCTCCTCCTCCCCCTCGTGATGGCGAACGACGCCGCGCTGGGCGGGAGCGAAGGCGCGTGGACAAGCTCGGGCGATCCGACGGAGACGGCCTTCGTCGAGCTGGGCGCCCGCCTCGGCCTGAACAAGAACGCGCTCGAAAGTGAATTCCCCCGCCGCGCGGAAGTTCCCTTCGACTCCGAACGGAAGATGATGAGCACCGTCAACGCCGCCGCAAACGGCGGGTTCGACGTCTTTGTGAAGGGCGGCGCGGACGAGATTCTCGCCCGCTGCGACAGCGTGTACGACGGCGACGCCGTCGTCCCGCTGGACGACGCGGCGCGGCGGGCAATCGCCGCCGCGAACGCGGAACTCGCGAAGCAGGCGCTGCGGGTGCTGGCGGGCGCGCGGGGGACGGTCGCCGCCGTGCCGGACGCGGCCGACTCCGCGACGCTGGAGCGGGGGCTCGTCTTCTGCGGCATGGCGGGGATGATGGATCCTCCCCGCCCCGAGGTGCGCGCCGCCGTGGAGCGCTGCCGGAGCGCCGGCATCAAGCCCGTCATGATCACGGGCGACCACATGGCGACCGCCGTCGCCATCGCGGAGTCCCTGGACATCCGCCGGGAGGGCGACAGGTTCTTCTCCGGAGCCGACATCGAAAAAATGTCCGACGCCGAGCTGGAGAGCGTCGTCCCCGACGCCTCCGTCTACGCCCGCGTCGCGCCGGAGCACAAGGTGCGCATTGTCCGCGCGTTCCGGAAGCGCGGCGACATCGTCGCCATGACCGGCGACGGCGTGAACGACGCGCCCGCGCTGAAGCTTGCCGACATCGGCCTCGCCATGGGCATCACCGGCACGGACGTGTCGAAGGGCGCGGCGGACGTCGTGCTCGCGGACGACAATTTCGCCACGATTGTCGGCGCGGTCGAGGAGGGCCGCCGCATCTACGACAACATCCTCAAGGCCATCCAGTTCATGCTCTCCACGAACCTCGGGGAGATTCTCGTCATCTTCACCGCCATCATGTTCGGCCTTCCCGCGCCGCTCCTGCCGCTCCAGATTCTGTGGATCAACCTGGTGACGGACAGCCTTCCCGCCCTCGCCCTCGCCGTCGACCCCGCGGACGCGGACGTGATGAACCGCCCGCCCGTGCGCGCGGAGCAGGGGATAATGGAGGGCGGGTACCTGGTGCGGACGGCGCTGCAGGGCGCGATGATCGCCCTGCTGTCGCTGGCGGCGTTCCTTATAGGGCGCATGACGGACGACGCGACGGGGCGGACAATGACCTTCGCCGTGCTCGCCTTCGCGCAGATGGCGCATGTCCTCAACGTCCGCTCCCCGAACCGCTCCGCGCTGGAGGGCATGACGTCGAACCGCTGGCTGCTGGCCGCTCTGGCGTCGGTGCTGTTCCTCATGCTCCTTGTGCTGGAGCTTCCGCTGCTGCATGATTTCTTCCATCTCGCGCCGCTGAGCGCGGGGCAGTGGTTCTGGATAATAGTGCTGTCCGCCGCGCCGCTGCCGATAATGGAGGCTGTGAAGAAATTCGCCCCCGCAGCGCCCGCAAGGAGATGATCATGGCAGCGACAGACATCCGGACAAAAGCCGCCGCGATGTACACAGGCAACTACAACTGCGCGCAGGCCGTGCTCGCCGCGTTCTGCCCCGCGACGGGGATGGAGGAGGAGGAGGCGCTGAAGCTTGCCGCGTCCTTCGGCGGCGGGATGGGGAGCCTGGGCGAGGTGTGCGGGGCGCTGACGGGGGCGTTCATGGTCGCGGGGCTGATGCGCGGCTACACGGAACCGTCCGCCGAAAACAAGAAGGCGCACAACGCCCTCATCCAGGAAATGGCGGCGAAGTTCCGGGAAAAATTCGACTCCCTTCTCTGCCGCGATCTCCTGTGGCGGAACGTGGACGAGGGCGCGAAGAAGGCGGGGGCGAAGCCCTGCCTCCGGTACGTGGAGGCTGCGGTGGACATCATGAACGAGGTTATTCAAACGCAGATCGGCGGACGCTGAGGAACAGCAGCCGAGGAACAGCAGAGGAAAGGAGCGGACAATGACCATTACGCTGAACATCGAGGGCATGACCTGCGGGCACTGCACGGCGAGCGTGGAGAAGGCGCTGCTGGGCGTTCCCGGGGTGAGCGCGGCGAAGGCCGATCTCGCGGCGAAGAACGCCGTCGTGACGGCTGCGGACACGGTGGACGCGAAGGCGCTCGCCGCCGTCGTGGAAGACATCGGCTTCGACGTCGTCGGCACGGACTGAACGCGGTTTCGCTGTATAACCGGATCGAAAATCCCCGGCGGGAAAAGGCCGGGGATTTTTTGGCAGGAAGGACGCCCATGTTTGGCGAGGCAAAGGATCTGACGCGCGGCAACACGGCGGGGCAGGTGCTCCTCTTCGCCGTGCCCCTCATGATAGGGAACCTGTTCCAGCAGCTGTACAACATGGCGGACATGGTTATCGTCGGCAGGACGATCAGCACCGCCGCGCTGGCGGCCATCGGGACGACGGGGTCGATTGCGTTCCTCGTCATCGGGTTTTCGTTCGGCCTCACGAGCGGCTTCACGGTGATCACGGCGCAGCGGTTCGGCGCGGGGGACATGCCGGGCGTGCGGCGCTCGATTGCGATGGCGATGCTGCTCGCGCTCCTCGTCGCCGCCGTGGTGACGGCGGCGAGCACGCTTACCGCGCCCACGCTGTTCCGATGGATGGAAACGCCGCCGGACATCCTCGACGCCGCCTACGCGTACATCATCGTCATCTACGGCGGCTTTGTCGCGACGATGTTCTTCAACCTCTTCTCCGCCATTCTCCGCGCGCTCGGCGACAGCATCACGCCGCTGGTGTTCCTCATCGTCGCGTGCGTGGTGAACATCGTCCTGGACTATGTCCTGATAGTCTATGTCCACATGGGAACCGCGGGCGCGGGTCTTGCGACGGTTGCCGCGCAGGCGCTGTCCGTCTTCCTCTGCCTGGTGTACAGCCTGCGGAAGTTCCCCGTCGTCCGCCTGAAGCGGGAGGATTTCCGCATCGACCTCCAGCTTGCGAAGCGGCAGCTTGTCATCGGCCTGTCGATGGGGTTGCAGCTGTCTGTCGTCGCCATCGGGGTGATTGTGCTCCAGTTCGGCATCAACCGCCTGGGGACGGACGCGGTGAAGGCGTTTTCCGCGGCGGTGAAAATCGACCAGATCGCGACATTGCCGCTGTTTTCCCTCGGCGTCGCGGTCGCGACGTTTGTCGCGCAGAACTACGGCGCGCGGCAGTTCGCCCGCATCCGGGAGTGCGCGTGGAAGTGCACGCTGATCACGACGGGGATGGGGATTGCCGGGTGCGCGCTGATTCTTGTCGCGGGGCGCTGGTTCCTTGCGCTGTTCGGGATTGACGGGGCTGCGGAGCCGGATGTGGTTCGGGACGCCCTGCTGTATCTGGACGCGGTGTCGCTGTTCTATTTCCTTCTCGGCATTCTGTTCGTGTTCCGGAATTTCCTTCAGGGGATGGGCCGGACGCGGATGCCTCTTGCGGCTGCCGGCGCGGAGGTAGCGGTGCGGATAGCGGCGACGTTCACGATAGTGGAGTGGTGGGGTTTCTGGGGCGTGTGCGTTGTGGGGCCGGTGACGTGGGCGGGATCGGTGTCTCTTCTTCTGTGGGGCGCATTCCGCGCATTCCGCGCGATGGGGCGTGAGCCGGCGCCGGCGTACGAGTCCGTTGTGGTGCAGAGCGTTGGCCACGGCGCCCCTGTTGGAAGCGCCCCCTCCGCGTCCGTGCGCCTGAAGATAGGCGAAGGCGCGTCCGCCGCCGCAAAGCGCCCCTCCGTGCGGATTCTCTGAGAGCATTGTAATGGACTGTTTTAGTGATCAAGAATAACCAATGAAACACAGAGGACACAGAGAGCACAGAGAACCGCGCACAGAGAACCGCAACTGCAAACTGTTTTTTTTATAGTATAATAAAAAAGTGTTTGTAGTTGTGGTTCTCTGTGTCCTCTGTGTCCTCTGTGGTTCAAAATAGAAAATAAAAGTGGTTAAAAACGCTCTATCCCCGCACTTCGGGGGACTTGAGAATGCCCTGTTCCCAGAACTGGTACTCGTAGCTCCACTCTTCGTCCCGGGTGCGCCAGGAATTCGGGTTCCAGCTGAATTCGGGTTCCAGCTGTAGCCTTCGGCGCGGGTGACGCAGTGCAGCTGGCCGAAGGTGTTCACGCGGCTGCCGTAGTAGACGAGATCCAGCTTCTGCCGGCCCGGCCGCAGGCCCTCGACGCGCAGGCGGTAGGGAGCGTAGATGAGCGCGCCCCTCTCCTCCCCGTTGACAGACACGCCCAGGAGATGCCCCCGGTAGCGGCTGGCCTCGACCTCCATGCAGCCCGACGGCGCGTCCGCCTCAAGGTGATAGACGATGTTCCCGCCGTAGAACGGCAGGCCCTGCCGGGTGATGTCGCCGAAGGCGAGTTCCCGGACGGGAGGCGTCAGCGTCGTCTGCGCGCCGCGCACCGTGACGCCGAAGTCGCCCAGAATGTACAGCGCTTCCAGATCGACCTTTTTCCCGAAACGGTACGCGACCTCCAGCGTGTGCTCCCCCGCAGGAAGCTCGGGGAGCGGCACGGTTTTGATGGCCTTGTCCACATACCAGCCGTCGACGGCGCAGGGCAGGTCTTTGCCGTCCAGGCGCAGCGTCGCGAGTTCGGGGCGTTCGAGCGCCAGCTTCGCGCCGGCGACCGGCACGGCGCAGCCAAAGGTGAAGCGCAGACCCACGCTGTGCGGCGTGGAATCGTCCCGCTCCGCCCAGGGCTGCACGACCATTTCCATCCGCATCTGCCAGCCGAGTTCCTGGCGGAGCGCGTTGTCCAGGCGGAGGATTTCCTCCGCGGGGCGGTACGCGCCGTCGTCCAGACGGTATTCGGCAATGTCGAGAAGCAGGACGTTCGGCTCGCTCAGGGTGACGGGAACGGGTTTTGTCCAGCGCTGCGGCGCGGTGAAGTCGAACTTCATTTCCTTGCACGCGTCGACTGTTTCGGTGACGCCGTGGAGCGCCGGAGCCTTTTGCGGCGCGCCCATCGGCGTTTTCGTGAAGCGCAGAAGCAGGCTGTCGTGATCGTAGATCGGGTAGCGCACCGTCGTCCAGCCGCCGGCAGCCTCGCATTCCAGCGGCACGATGCCGCCGGTCTGCGTGTCGTAGAGCGTGCAGGCCCAGTCGCCCCGCATCCGGATGCGCATGACGTCGCCGGTGACGAGGTCGGGGTTTTTCGGATCGTCCGCCTGGGCGAGGAAGAGCCAGCGCCCCCCGTCGTCCTCGCGCAGCTGGTAGATCAGTTTGTCCGTGACGCCGCCGGCGCTGTCGCGTATCTGCACGTCGCGCACCGCCTCCAGCGCGTTCATCAGCGCCAGCCTGTTGCAGTCGACATGCTCCGACCGCGCGAGAAGCGCCGCCCCGCGTTCGCTCGGAACCGCGTTTTCGTACTTCGGCGCGCGCCCCAGGAAAAGCACCCTGCCGCCGGCGTTCCGGAACGCTTCGAGCCGCTCCAGCGTGCTGCTCCGAAGCGTCTCGCAGCCGGGGACGACGACGACGCTGTAGCGCATTTCGCCGACGGGGAAGCTGTCGCCGGAAATCGCGCCGGGGTCGCATTGTTCGGGCAGAAGGGATTCGGCGATGAAGTCGAAGTCAAGCTGGCCGCGCAGCAGCCATTCGGCAACGTCGGCGAATTCCCGGTCAAGCTGTTCGCGGACGGCGCGGGTGTTTTCGCGCGCGCCCCAGTGCAGCCAGTAGCTTTCGATCGGGTGCACGACGCCGATGCGCACCAGCGGCCGGCCCCGGGTCATGGCCGTGTTCACGCGGGCGAAGTGGTTCTCCACCAGCGGGTATTTTTCGTGCCAGGGCGCCTGGTAATTCAATGTCGCGGGGTAGTCGCGCTTGGCTTCGCCGTTCATGCTGACCCAGCTCAGGTGCGGCACGCGGACGGTGACGCCGAGCGCGGCCTGCCAGTCGCCGTGCAGCTTGTGGTGCCGGAAGTCGTAGTCCCAGTTGGTCACGCCGTAGAGTTCGCTCAGGACGCCGGGGTTGCCGAACTGGTGGCAGGCGGACTGGGCCTGCTTGGCCGTGTTGTATTCGCGGTGGTTCCGGAGCATGTCGATGCCGGGAAGCTGGAAGCCGCGGAACGAACGCATCGCCTCGCCCACCGACCAGGTCTGGCTTTCCAGAGACTCCTCGTCCATCATGTGGCCGGTCAGCATCAGGTTGTGGCTGCGGCACCAGCTTCCGCACTGATCCGCGAACGCCTCGGTGAAGCGCTGGCAGGCGTGATCGTGGTACAGATACCGGACGCGCGACACCCCCTCCGGCAGCTCCCACAGAAGCTCCGGAAGATGCGCGACAATGTCCTCGCCCGGATAGGCGCGGGCGAAGCTCTCGGGGAAGTCCGGCGTCCACGGCAGGACGACGTCCCGCTGTTCCTGGGCGAAGCCGAGGGTCGTCTTGTGGGAGAACTGCGGCTCGTCGGTGAAAATCGCCGGAACCACGCCGCCGAAGTCCTTGGCGAAATACTCGGCGTAGCGCTCGTAGGTCACCCGGATGAACTCCGCCATGGCGGCGGGGTTCATCGTGTCGACATAGGTCTGGTTGTTGAACCAGGGGTTTTCCTCCGCGGTTTCCGCATAGACGTAGAGTTTGAAGCCGGAGACGGGGGCGTTCTCCTCCACGACCCTGTAGGAGGCGAGGGAGCCGTCCGGGTTCAGGCATACGTCGAAGCAGGCGAGGAGCGTGCCGTTTTCCGTCCGCTTCGACGTCGCCTTGGCGCGGGCAAGCTGTTCGCGCTTCGCGTTCCGCCCGTAGGGAATCCGCGTCAGCAGAAGGTGCCGGATGCGGTATTCCGGGTTTTTCGTGACTATGCCGCCGGCCGCGCCCGAGGGCCAGCGATCCTCGTCGTACAGCCAGGCGAGCATGTTTTCCCGCCTGCATTTTTCCACGCAGGCGGAGACGAGATCCATGAACCCGTCCGAAAGGTACACTGTGGACATGCCTGTGCGCACATGCATGTGCGCGCCGCCGAAGCCCATGGCGCGGAACACGTCAAGCTGCCGGAGCAGCTCGTCCTTGTCCAGCGCGCAGTTCCATGCCCAGAACGGGGTGGCGCGGTACTCGCTCGTCGGATTCTCGAACAATGCGCGGGTCAGGGCCGCAGCGCGTTGCGGATACAGCATTGTGTCGTCTCCAA
>QMCE01001703.1_pt1 | contig 12112 bp, 6 predicted proteins | sample 1821851 | NCBI WGS metagenome assembly QMCE01 (sample SAMN09453174, study PRJNA476694) | Termite gut metagenome, whole genome shotgun sequencing project. | isolation source: worker | host: Odontotermes sp. | place: South Africa:Pretoria | collected 2016-01-28
TGCCGCCGTTCGCCTTGGCCGCCTGCGCCGTGGCGAGGGCGTCGACGGTGACGTATTCCCTCTCGAAGCTGATGTTGCCGTTCGGATCGAGGGTGGTGCCCCGGATGAAGGCGACATTGAACTTCGGGGTTGTGTAATAGAGGAATTCCCTGCCTTCCACTTCGACGTTCGACACCAGTTTTTTTGTGGAGACGGCGTTCATGCCGGGGCCGCTTATCCGCGGATCGACGAAAATGTTGAGGCCGATTTCGCTGAGAAGCCCTTGCTGTCCCGCGGCAGCCGCCCGGATGGAGTGGGACAGCGCGCCCAGGGGAAGGTTGTACGCCTCGATTTTGTTCTCCCTCGCCAGCCGCACGGCGGCGGGCATGCTGGAGAAATGCCCGGCGACGATCTCCCTGACCGCGCCCGCCGCGATATAGGGGTCGGCGAAGCGGGACTCGTCCCAGCCTCCGAACCCCGCCGCGCAGAACAGCCGCAGATCGCGCGGTCTCCCCGTCTCTTTCACCCGCTCGAAAAGAGCCCGGTGCAACGCTTCCGGATTGCACAACGCGAGAAAGGCGTTGATGCCGATGCAGTCGCCGTCCTTGATGACCTCGACCGCTTCCCTCGCTCCGACTATTTTGAACATCTCCGCCCCTTTGCACGGTTGCTTCTCCGACTCCGCCGCGTCGCCCGATGCGCTGCCATGCCTCTGATTATGCGTATATTCTGCAAAGTTGCCACGGGTTTGCATGGCAAGGGGGCCGCTTGATGATTCAGGGTCTGTTCATGGGCGCGACGGAAAATCCCGCGCTCGCCTCGCCGCCCAGCGCGTCCACCGCGACAACCCGGTGGCTGCCGATCGACGCCGGCCAGGGAACGCTCTCGCCCGCGTCCCCCTCCGAAAGAAACACGCCGTCAACAAACCAGTACACCCTCCCCGCGCGGCCGGAGGAGACTGTCCTGAAGTGGATGCGCCGCGGCTCCCCGCCGTCCCCCTCCGGAAGGACAAAGACGGAATCCGGACGCGGCTCGGCTATCCGGAGACGCTTTCCGTCAGCCGCCCCTCCCGCCGGTTTTGCCGCGACGGGCGCCGTGCCGCCTCCGCCGCCCCCGCCGCAGCGTGCGCACACGCGGGACTGCGGACGCCCGCGGCTGTACGGCGCAACGACGCGCTCGCCGCAGTGCCAGCCCGGAGCCTCTCCCGACACCGCGCACACCTCCGCGAACGCTATGCCCTCCGGAACAGGCCAGGGCTCCTCGTCGCCGGGCGGCAGGGCGTCCATGACGGCAAGGGCGAGCGGCAGGGCGTGCACTCCCCCCGACACCCACGCGCCGCCGCCGTTCCGCATTCTGCCGCACCAGACGCCGACCACCCAGTCCGGAGTAAGGGCGACGGCCCAGGCGTCCTGCTGGTTCCAGCCGGTGCCGGTCTTCCAGACGAGGGCCGGCCGGGCGGCGCCGCGCGCGTTTTCCTCCGTCGCCGACAGGGCGGAGAGCGTCAGCCAGGCGGCCTCGGGAGACCATATCCCGCGCGTTTCGCCCCCCGCGCCGTCGTCGCGGAGCATTTTCACCGGACGCCAGACGCCGAGGCGGGCAAGAGCGGCGTAGGCGTTGACGAGGGAAAGAAGACTCTGCTCCCGCACGCCGAGCGCCATCGCCAGCCCCTGCCGCGCCGGGACGCCGGCGTCAAGACCCAGCGCGTGCAGCGTCCGGGCGAAGGCGTCAATGCCCAGCCGGGAAAGCTGGCGGACGGCGGGCAGGTTGCGCGACCGGGCCAGGGCGGCGGCGGCGGTCATCTCTCCGCGCCATTCGCGATCCATGTTTTCCGGGGCGTACCCGGGCCAGAACCCCGGCGCGTCCAGCACCATGGACGAGGGAAGCAGGTCGCCCCGATCCGCGAGGCAGGCGAAAAGAAACGGCTTCAGAAGCGAACCCGCCTGGCGCCGCATGCGGGCGGCGTCGACCTGCCGGTCCGGCCGATCCGCGCCGCCGCCGTTCCCCGCGTACGCCGCGATCGCGCCGTCCGAAACCCGCAGCGCCACAACCGCCGGGCCGGAAAGGGCGGGGTTCCCGCCGCTCCATTCCCGGGAGAGGCGTTCCAGCCGCTCCTGCAGATCGGGGACGAGGGTGGTTTCGATCACGCCCCCGCTTTGCACCGCGCGCGACTGAACCAGGCGGGAGAAGTGGAACGGCCGGTTGCCCGGCCCGGCGGCGCGAACCGCCGTGTCTTCCTGCGCCGCGGTGAGCAGGGCGGCGCGTTCCGCAAGGCCGCTCACGCGCATGCGCTCAAGAACATGCAGGCGTCTCGCTTCGGCGCGGGAAGGGTGGCGGCGGGGATCGAGACGCGAGGGCGACTGGGGAATGCCCGCCAGCAGGCTCGCTTCCCCGAGGCTGAGGTTGGCGGCGCTTTTTCCGAAGTACCGCTGCGACGCCGCTTCCGCGCCGATGATGTTGCCGCCGTAGGGCGCGAGGTTGAAGTAGAGCGCGAGCACGCCGTCCTTCCCCGCAAGCCGTTCCAGCTGGAGGGCGCGGAACGCCTCGATCAGCTTGCTGCCGAGGCGGCGGGGGCGGGGCCACAGCAGGCGGACGGTCTGCATCGTGAGGGTGCTGGCGCCGGAGACTCTCCGCATGCGCGTCGCGTTCTGCCACGCCGCGCGCGCGAGGGCGATGACGTCCACGCCGGGGTGGCTGTAAAAGCGCCTGTCCTCCACCGCGACGGTGGCGTTGACCAGATGCGGCGAGACGCCGGCCAGCGTCACCGGCAGCCGCCAGTTCTCGTCCGCGTCCACCGTCCACGACAGCAGGCTGCCGTCGGCGGCGCGGACAAGCGCCGACTGCGTCGCCAGCGCGTCCCGCAACCGCTCCCGGGGGAAAGGGTAGACGGCGTCGAGAATGAGGAAGGCGGCCAGCCCCGAAACCAGCGCGGCCGCCGGCGGCAGCAGGCACCAGAGAGCCAGCGTGCGCCACTTCGGGCGGGCGCGCTTATTCATCCTCCGCCTCCGTTCCGGGCAGAACGACGAGCCTGCCCTCTCCGTGCACGCTGCGCACGCCCGGGTCGTACATGCGCCCCGCGTCGAGCGCCGGCCAGACATACTCGCCCGGCGTGACGGCGCGGCACAGGTATTCATACTGCCCTTCTCCGCGGACGGCGCCGAACAGCAGCAGGCGATCGTCGCGGCGCTCCACCTGCGCGACCGTGATCGCCGCCGCCTCTTCGCCGTCGCGGCCTTTCAGCCGGGGGTTCTCCACTTCCAGGCCGGCGGGCAGCAGATCGGCGACGACGAGATCGTCCGCCTCGCCCGCGAGCTCGATGCGGACGCGGCAGACATCCCCCTGCCGGAGAACGAAGGGTGCGCGCAGTTCCCCGCCGTCGTCGCGGAACACCCTGCGCCGGGCCGTCATCCCGGCGTCTTCCTCCGCGGCCCTGCCGTCCGCGGGAATACCCTCGGCCGTCCAGACGAGATGCAGGGGGTCGCTCCCTTCCGCCAGGGCCTCGATCACCGCGCCCGGAAAGAGCCCCGTCCAGTGCGTGCCCCGCGTCAGGGCGAATGCGCGCTCCTCGCCGTTCACCATGACCCGCGCCCTGCTCTCGGGGGCGGGGCGGAAGCGCTGCCGGTATGCCCCGAGGGACAGAAGAACCCAGACCGTGTCGCGCGTGTTCCAGTACCTGAAGGAATGCGGCAGCGCCCGCTCCAGCCCCGCGGCGAAATCGGCGAGCACGGCGCGGGAGACGTCAAGGCGCATGCCCGCCGCAAGCCACGCGGCGCGGGCGAAGTCGGGCGTCGGGGCGCCGATTCCGGGGCTGTGCTCGTCGAACAGCTCCCGCGCCCGGCCAGGATCGCCCGCGAGGAGCGTCGCGTGACAGAGGAAGGCGAGCGCCTGCGGGACGAGGGGGCGGCCGGCTGCGGAACGCTCCGCCGCGATTTCGACCATCCTGACGAGCCACGAGCGGCGGAGCGCGTTCCCCCGGGCGAGAGCGAGGCAGGCGAGGGACGCGGCCTCGCCGCCGGCGGGCGGCGCGTCGCCCTTCGTGAGAAGCCCCGCCTGGATGTCGAGGCGGTCTGAGAGATACTCCTGGCAGCGTTCCCGCAGGCTTTCCGGCACCGCGACGCCGCGTTCGCGGCATTCTTCCAGAAGGTACAGCGTCTGCGCCGAGAGCCAGAACACGGGGTTCTCGTCCCCCGGCCACATGCGGATGCCGCCGTTGGACGCCTGCAGCGCCTCCAGCCTGTCCATGCAGGAACGCGCGAGCGCGGCGGCCTCTTCCGGGCCGAGGCCTCCCGGACGGGACAGCGCCAGAAGATCCGGCAGCGCAATCAGCGCCGCCAGCCGGGAGGCGGTTTGTTCGCCGCAGGCGTAGGGGTAGCCGATCAGGTATTCCAGCGCGCCGGCGAGCTTGATCTGCGGGCTGCCGCCGGCCGTCAGGGTGAACCTGCCGTTCGCGCGGAGGAGGTCGCCCGCCGGGATAAACCGCGCCGTTTCGCCGGGCGCGATTTCCTCCACCCCCGACAGCCGCCGGAACAGGACGGGCGGCCGCACCGCCAGTTCCGCCGCCTGGCGGAACGAATCCCCGCCTAGGCTCGCCCGCAGGGAGGCGCGCGCCGTGCCCGCGCCCAGCGCCCGGGCGCGCAGCGAGACCTGCCCCGCGCCGCCGTCCGGGAGGGTGGCTTTCTGGACGGCGGGGGTGAGTTCGAGCCCGCTTTCGGCGTCTGCCGACAGGGTGATTTCCGCTTCCTTCCCCGATCGGTTGAGCAGCGTCACCGCCACGGTGAACGTGTCGCCGGGCGCGGCGAAGCGCGGCCACGAGGCGAGGAAGGACACGGGAGCCTTCACCTCCGCCTCCCGTTCGCCCGCGCCCGTCTTTTCGTCCAGGCCGGCCCAGGCCATCAGGCGCATTTTTGACGCGATTTCCGGCACGGGAAGCGTGACCGTCGCCACCCCGTCCGCGTCCGTCACCAAATCGCTCCGGTGGATCACCGCCGCCCTGACCCGATCGGCGGCAACCGGGTTCAGCCGCCTCGCCGCTTCTGAGGACGCGCCGTCGCCGCCGGGCAGGGGATCGCGGCCCTGCCGCCAGGAAGACAGCTCGGGGGCCAGCCGGGAGTACATGTCGGCGTCCAGGACGGCCAGGCGGCGCTTCCGGTGGAAATGCTCCCAGGGGGAAGGCGTGCGGTAGCCGGTGAGGCCGAGAACCCCTTCGTCCACGCCCCACAGCACCACGGCCGCGCCCGCCGCTTTCGTGCCGTCCGGACGGGCGACGCGGACGGTGACGGGAAGCTCCGCGCCCGGCGCGACCGCCTCCGGCGCGTCCAGGACGACGGCCAGGCGGCGGTCGGCGTTGTCCACGTCCAGGCTCACCGCGCCGACGGCGCGGTGGGGACGCCAGGTTTTCTCCGCGCCGACGGGACGGACGAGGGAGACGGCGACGTAGGCGTTGGGGCGCATGTCCTCTTCGACGGGAATTGCCAGCGTGTTGTCCCCTTCCTTCAGCTCCCTGACCCAGTGCCGCAGCACCCTGTCGCTTTCGACCGTCACGACCGCCCGGCCGGCGAACGGCGCTTTGACCAGCACCTCCGCCGTGGATCCGACGGGGTGGAGCGGTTTGGACGGTTCGAGAGAGAGCGTCTCCGGATCCGATCCGACCCAGCCCGCGCCGCCGCCCCGCACGGTGAAATCGAAGGCCGCGCTCTTCCCGTCTCCGCTCTCCGCGACAAGGCGGTAGCTGCCGCCTTTGAGAGAGGGGAACGTCACCCGGGCGCGGCCGCCGCCCCAGGAGCCGGTTGCTTCCGCCTCCGGAACGTCGAGGCGCTGCCAGTCGTGGATCAGCCTGCCGTCCTCGCGGCGGCGGAGCAGGCTGCTGTACCGGACGCTGTACAGGCGGGTCTTCCAGCCGGAGGGCGGAAGAACGCGCTTCCCCCCCGGAGCGACCGCGGCGAGGAGGAAGGACGCGTCCCCGCCGGCGCGCATGCCGGCGCTTTCCGGTTTGACGCCGAGGTAAAACGGCGCCTGATGGAGAACCGCGCGCACCGTCTCCCCGAGCGCCCTGCCGCCCGGTTCCAGCACCTCCGCCCTGACCGACAGGGCGACGGCCGCCGGCGTGTCGACGGGGGGATTGTCCCATTCGGCGGCCGCGCCGCCGCCGGCGTCCGTCATGATGGTTCGCTCCACGGTTTTCCCCGCGCTGCCTTCCACGCGGGCGTCGCCGAAGGTCCAGTCCTTCCAGTCGTCGTGGCGGAAGGGGGCGGGGCTGTATTCGGCGAGCACTGTGCCGCGCAGCCTGCCGGTTTCGCCCCCGGCCAGCCTCGACGCCCGGAGGGACAGGCGGGACGGCTGATCCATGTCCGCATTGTCCGACAGGGCAAGCGAAAGGCTGAGGGTTTCGGGAATGTAATCGGCGATTTGCAGGACTGCCCGCCCCAGTTCCTCCGCGTGGCCGGGGAGCGCCGCCCGCACCCGGTACGCGCCGGCGGGCAGATCGGCGGCCAGCGGGATGTCGACCGCGATGCGCCCTCCGGAATCGGTCGTGCGGACGGCGCGGTGGCGGACTTTGCCGTCGGCCGAAAGCAGGGCGGTTTCCACAGGCATGACCGGGACGCCGCGCATCCGCCTGTCGCGGACGAGAAGGGACGCCCGCAGGGTTTCGCCGCCCCGGTAGACGCCGCGATCCGTCGCGACGAAAGCCTGGTACGCGTCCGGATATGCCGCGCCGCCGGCCAGCGCCGCGCCGCGCGCGTTCTGGTGGTTGTCGAGGTGGACGAAGGTCGTGTCGCCCCCCGCCGACGCCACCACCAGCATGGGGCGCTCGCCTTCGGGAAGGGGAGGAATCGCCATGTCCACCGTGCCGTCGTCGCCGGTCGTCCCGTCGGCGAGGCGGCGGCGGCGGTTGGAATACACCGCGATGCCGGCTCCGGGCAGGGGGGCGCCGCTCCCCAGCCCCATCGTCCAGGCGAAGAGCTGATTCCGCCCCAGCCGCGCGCCGAGGCCGATGTCCGACACCACCACCGTCGCCCGCCTCCTGCGCCAGGGTTCGGCCGGGGAAACAATCTCCAGGCCGTAGACGCCGGCGGGATTGTCCGCGGTCTCCGCAACGAGGGAGCGCAGATCCACAAGCGTCTCCACTGTTTCGTTCCGCCTGTTCGCCGGCCGGATGGTGGTTTCCCTCAGCTTTCCGGCGCGATCCTCCCCCACCGGGAAGTCGGATCCGTCGAGAGCCGTCTCCACAAGGTTGTCGGGATACAGGCGGCGCAGGCGCAGGGTGAATGCGTCCACATTGACGCTCGTCACCGGCACGCTCAGCATGCCGCCGGGGAGGAGGTACCCGCCGCCGAAGGAGAAGTCGAGGCTGCGGGGGCGGTCGTCGAACCAGACGTTGCGCGCGTACGCCGCCTGCGTTTCCCCCGCCGCGCCCGCCGGAATCCCGGGGCGCAGCGTCACCCGGTACTGCCGGCCCGGCTCGAAGTCGCCGGCAAGCTTCAGGCCGCCCCGGGAGGGCACGCAGGAGAAATTCACATCCGGATCGACGGCAACGTACTTCGCCGCCGCCGCGCTGTCGAGGGGGGAGGAGGCGTGGATGGTGACGATGCCGCCGCCGTCCTCCCAGCCGGCTTCCATGCCGAGGAAGGTCAATTTCGGTTTCAGCGCGCGGGGCGTTCCGCCCCGCGCCCACTCCGGCGCGTCGCCGGCTTCGCCTTCGCCGACGCGCCAGACGAGATCGACATCCTTCTCCAGCCCCAGATTGCCCTCCGTCGCCGTCATGCCGGCCGCGACGCGCAGCACCAGCCAGCCCGTCCCGCCGGCGTCGATGCGCACCCGGTGGCTTGCGGCCGCTCCCGTGCTGACGACCCGCGCCCGGCGGTCGCCCCTTCGGAAGGCGTCGTCGCCGGAAAAGCGGCTGGACAGGACGGACGCCAGCGCCTCCGCCCGCACGGGCTGGTTGAACGAAAGCCGCACCGTGTAGGACTCCCTGTCGAAGCCCGCCGCCTCCGCCGCCGTCAGGGCGGGGCGGGCGGTGGCGAAGGAATAGAATTCCTTCCCGACCGCCTGTCCCTTCCGTCCCCGGAGCGTGTCGCTCCAGGAGAGGCGGTAGGCGGTGGCGGGGCGGAGCTTTTCGCCCAGGCGGTAGCGGAGCGTTCGCGCGTCCGCGAGTTCGGTCGCGCCGGCCGCCGGGGGATGCAGGCGGACGGTGCCGGGACCGACGGTGGCCGGATCCAGCGGCGTGTCGAAGACGATGTCGACATGCTCGATGCCGTCCGCGTCCAGCCCGGAGCCGTTCGGGGAAAAGGATTGCGGGGATGCGGTTCCCGGTTCGAACACGCCTGTGCACTGGAACCAGACGGCGATGGCGATGAGATTGAGCAGCAGAAAGGCCAGAGGCCAACGGAACGGGGTCATTGCGGACATGGGTGCGCTTTCTCCGATCACAGCGGGTGAGAACGTTCGGGCCGATAATGCATTTCCCGTCCGATAATTGCCTGCGCCAAAGCGGCGTCTTTCAGAAAATTTTCAATTTTTTTCGCAAAATATTCTCAATCCCGACTCTGTCCCCGTCCTTTCTCCGTGGAGTGCGCGCCCTGCTTCGGAATCAATAAAACTCGACACACTGCTTAAAAAGTGCATACTTTTCCGTGCGCAGGCTCCCCGCATATACATACGACCGCCGGGGCGGAAACGTGTACATCGTCCATGCATCCTGCATTGTCCTCCTTTCGGCGCCGTGCGTGTGGGCGCTCCCGGGAGAGGCGCAAGCATGACAATCCGGAAAGAGAAAGGAAATTCCATGGCGCGCATCTATGCGGACAATGCACAATCCATCGGCAATACGCCGCTGGTGCGGCTGAATCGGGTCTCGGGGAAGAAGGCGACGGTGCTGGCGAAAGTCGAGGGGCGCAATCCGGCGTATTCGGTGAAGGATCGCCTCGGCGCCGCGCTCATCCGGGACGCGGAGGAGAAGGGACGCCTGCACCCCGGCTCCGTCATCGTCGAGCCGACCAGCGGCAACACGGGCATCGCGCTGGCGTTCGTCGCCGCCGCGCGGGGGTACGGGCTGACCCTGACCATGCCGGAGACGATGAGCCTTGAGCGCCGGAAGGTTCTGGCGATGCTGGGCGCGCACCTCGTCCTGACGCCCGGTTCGGAGGGAATGAGCGGCGCGGTGCGGCGGGCGGAGGAGCTGGCCGCGGGCGATCCGGAGAAGTATTACCTGCCGCAGCAGTTCAAAAATCCGGCGAACCCGGCCATTCACGAGGCGACCACCGGCCCGGAAATCTGGGCGGACACCGGCGGCGCGGTGGACGCGGTGGTGGCGGGGGTGGGCACGGGCGGCACCCTGACCGGCATTTCCCGGTTCATCAAGAACGTGAAGAAAAAAGCCCTGCTTTCGATTGCCGTGGAACCCGCGGAGAGCCCGGTTCTGACGCAGCGCCTCGCGGGGCAGGATCCGAATCCGGGGTCGCACGCGATTCAGGGCATCGGGGCGGGGTTCATTCCGGAGACGCTGGATTTGTCCCTTGTGGACAGGGTGGAGCGGGTCGGGAGCGGGGAAGCCGTCGACTTTGCGCGACGGCTGGCGAGGGAGGAAGGCATTCTCTGCGGCATTTCTTCCGGCGCCGCCGCCGCTGCCGCCGCGAGGCTGGCCGCACTGGATGCATTCGACGGCAAGACAATCGTGGTGGTTCTGCCCGACGCGGGCGAGCGGTACCTCTCTTCCGCCTTGTTCTCCGGGGTGGGTGAATAACGGCCGGGATTGAAGCGACGAAAGGACGGGATGCACTGCGAGGAAATGGCGGAGAACATCATCCGCATCGAAATACCGCTTCCGGAAACCCCTCTCCGCGCCACCAACGCCTACCTGATCCGCGACGCGGGGTGGAACCTTCTCGTCGACACCGGCTTCAATCATGCGGCATGCCTTGAGGCGATGCGCGCGGCGTGGCGGGAGCTTGCGATTGATCCGGCGCGCACGGATCTCTTCATCACCCACATGCACTCCGATCACAGCGGGCTGATCCGGCAGTTCGCCGCGCCCGGGCGCCGCGTGTACATGAGCGCCGCCGACGGCGCCATCGCGGCCGACACGCGGAATCCGGAGCTGTGGAAGCCGCTCCACCGCTTCATCCGGCACAGCGGCCTCGCGGCGAACGGATTTGACGACGATGTGGAGTGCCACCCCGGCTTCACCTGCGCGCCGGACAGGGGAGCGCCCGTCACGGCCGTCGCCGACGGAGCGGAAATCCGTGTCGGCCGCCGCCGCCTGATCGCGGTGGCGACGCCGGGGCATACGGAAGGCCACCTGTGCCTGCACGATCCGGAGCGGGGCATCCTGTTCTCCGGCGATCACATTCTCGGCCGCATCACGCCGAACATCACCCTGACGGAGCCGAACCGGGACGTGCTGGCGGACTACCTCGCGAGCCTCGGCCGCGTGGAGGCGCTGGGCGCGGCGCTTGTCCTCCCCGGCCACAGGCAGCCGGTCGCCGACGGCGGGGAGCGGATCGCCGGGCTGCGGGAGCACCACCGCCTCCGCCTGGGGGAAGTCGTCGAAATAATCGGAGACGGCAGGCTGAACACGGTCGACGTCACCCGGGAAATGCGCTGGAGCCTGTCCTACCGGGACTGGGACATGTACCCTCCGGCGCAGAAGCTGTTCTCCGCGGGCGAAGCGTTCGCCCACCTCCACCATCTTGTCCGGCGGGGAGCGCTCCGCATGACGGAGGAGGGGGGTGTGTACTATTTCGCGCGCCGAACACCCTGAAGTGCATTCTCACGGGGAAGGGTCTCGGCGCGGCGCATGTGCGCAACGCGTTCTGAAAGGAAACACGCATGGCCATACTGGTGCTGGGGGGCGCGGGCTATATCGGTTCCCACACGGTGCACGCGCTCGCGGACAGGGGCGCGGACGTGGCTGTCGTCGACAATCTGCGGACGGGCCACCGCGAAGCGGTGCACCCGAAGGCGGCGTTTTATGAGGGCGACATCCGCGACCGCGCCTTTCTCGACAGCGTGTTTTCGCGGGTGAGGGCGGACGCGGTCATTCATTTCGCCGCCCATTCGCTGGTGGGCGAAAGCGTCGCCCGTCCCCTGCGGTATTACAACAACAACGTCCATGGCGCGATCACGCTGCTGGAGGCCATGGTCGCGCACGGCGTCGACAGAATCGTCTTCTCCTCCACCGCCGCCGCCTACGGCGAGCCGGAGGCGGTGCCCGTTTTGGAATCCTCCCGCACCCTGCCGACAAACCCGTACGGGGAGACGAAGCTGGCGATTGAAAAAATGCTTTTCTGGGCCGGCCGCGCCCACGGCGTGCGGTCGGTGTCGCTCCGGTATTTCAACGCTGCGGGAGCCCGCGCCGGCGGGACGATAGGGGAGGATCACGATCCCGAGACCCACCTGATTCCCGTCGTCCTGCAGGTCGCGAACGGCCGCCGCGCGGCGCTGGAGATTTTCGGCGACGACTACGATACGCCGGACGGCACCTGCCTGCGCGACTACATCCATGTGGACGATCTGGCGCGGGCGCACATTCTGGCGGTGGAGCACCTGGCGGGGGGGAACGAAAGCGGCGTGTTCAACCTCGGGAACGGCGTCGGCTTTTCGGTGCGGGAGGTTGCGGCCGCGGCGCGGCGCATCACCGGCCGCGCGATTCCGGAAACGGTCGCGCCGAGGCGCGCCGGCGATCCGGCGCGCCTCGTCGCTTCAAACGATCAGGCGAAGCGCGTTCTCGGTTTCGAGCCGAAGGAATCGGATCTCGACACCATCATCGCCTCGGCCTGGCAATGGCACAAAACGCATCCTGCCGGATTCAGTCGATAAACAGCGGCCGCAGGTGGCGCGCGTAGATGTTTTCCGTCACCGCCGCCCCCACCTCCTTCTCATACTTCGACAGCAGTTCGAAATACCGCGCCCCCGCCTTCGCGGCGCATTTGAACCCGACGTGGATCAACTGCCGGACGTTCGGATTGTAGTCCGGATTCGCCTGGTCGTGCCGCAGCGTCCCGCAGAGTTTTTCCGCGCTCCAGCCGGCGACGGCGTCCGGCTTCGGGAGGGCGCCCCGGTTGATGTCGATGACCGTCGCATACGGCGCGGTCAATTCGTCGATGTGCGCGAACGCCTCGGCGTACATCCCTTTCACAAA
>QMCE01001704.1_pt1 | contig 12112 bp, 10 predicted proteins | sample 1821851 | NCBI WGS metagenome assembly QMCE01 (sample SAMN09453174, study PRJNA476694) | Termite gut metagenome, whole genome shotgun sequencing project. | isolation source: worker | host: Odontotermes sp. | place: South Africa:Pretoria | collected 2016-01-28
AACAGACGATGACAGCGATGACGATGATGAACCAAATCCTCCTGTTAGACCGCCCGTTCAACCCGCAGATGACGGAATATTTGTGAAACCATAATAATAATTAGGCGAAACGGGTATGTTTCGCCTAATTATTTTTGCTTGTATTAAAATCTAAAATCTCTCTTCCCCTCGACTATTGCCTCTAAGTTTTCGGTTGCTTTTTGGCGGATTGTGTCGTTGGGGACACGTCCGATTTGTTCTCTGATTATTTTATTGCCAAGCTCTCTTGTTGCTGGCGAGGCATAGTCCTCCAAGTACTCTTTCAAGGTCATAAGAGCATTCGGGGCACAGATATTGCCTATCTGTCCCGCCTTAACGAGAGTCATAAATCTATCGCCCGTGCGCCCCTCGCGATAGCACGCCGTACAAAAACTCGGAACGTGTCCCAGCTCCAACAGCCACCGCACAATCTCATCGAGCGTTCTCATATCGCTCACATCAAATTGCGCCGTCTCCGTGTTGTTTATATCGGGCGTTTCATATCCTCCCACCGAGGTATGCGACCCTCCGCTAAGTTGCGAAACACCCAATTTCAGAACCTCTTCACGCGAGCGTTGGCTCTCACGCGTCGAAACAATCATACCCGTATAGGGCACCGCAATCCTTATCACCGCAACCAATTTATGGAACACATCATCGCTTACGGCATCGGTAAATTTATCCGTATCTATATCGTCAGCCGGGCATATTCGCGGAACGCTAATCGTATGAGGTCCCACGCCCCAAACCGCCTCCAAATGTTCGGCGTGCATCATCATAGCCACAAAATCGTACCGATAATCCGATAGCCCGAACAGCACGCCTATACCTACATCGTCGATACCGCCCTCCATTGCCCTATCCATAGCCTCAGTATGATAGGCATAGTTGCTCTTCGGTCCGTAGGGGTGCAATTTTTCGTAACGCTCCCTATTGTAGGTCTCCTGAAAGAGGATATACGTTCCAATACCTGCTGCTTTTAGGCGACGATAGTTCTCAACGCTCGTTGCAGCAATATTGACATTGGCACGCCGTATTGCGCCGTTTTTATGTTTAATGGCATAAATCGTCTCTATACTCTCCAAGATATACTCAATCGGAGTATTGGGGTGTTCGCCCGCCTCGATAGCAAGCCTCTTGTGCCCCATATCTTGCAAAGCAACAACCTCACGCGCAATCTCTTCTTGCGATAATTTACGGCGTGGCATAGTGCGGTTTTCAGCGTGGTAGGGGCAGTAGAGACACCCGTTTGAGCAGTAATTCGACAGATAGAGCGGCGCAAAAATCACAATCCGATTGCCGTAAATCTGCTCTTTAAGCCTTCTCGCAAGAGCAAACATTCGCTCGTTCAAATCGGGCAACGTGCATTCTAACAGAACCGCCGCCTCACGGTGCGTAATACCTTGTGCCTTATCGGCTTTTGCTAAAATCTCCTCTATAAGAGGGCGATTCTCCCTATTGGCGGCGGCATATTCCATCGAAGCCTTAACTTCGCCGTCATCAATAAACTCTGTCGCTATTTTAGATTTAGGATTGTACATAGTTACATTATATCTTTATAGTCGCCTCGGCTGTCGGATATATGGTATCCGATGGAGCGCAACATCTTTTCCAAATCACGTAATCCTTCGACTGCTTCCAGTCCGAAAGAGTTTTTATTATTATATATCGAATATCGCGCGCGATATTGGCTCGGCGAAAGGTTCGGCATAACGACATTGCAGCCTGCCAAAATTCCACGCTCCCGTCCATCGCTCGCAATCGAAGCAAGCGCCGTTGTCGATGGCAACATCACAGCAGGCATCATCATCCGCACGATAGACATTAAAAGTAGCGTCAGACTGACACTCCCCGCCTCTTTATCTCTAAACGGAGTATCACGATGCGGCAGATATGGTCCCATACCAACCATTTGGGGCTTAAAGCGCTCGATAAATTCGATATCCTCGACCAGATTATCTATCGTCTGTTCGGGGGAGCCGACCATCATTCCCGTTCCGACTTGAAAACCTATCTCTTTCAATGCCGTAAGAGCCTCCATTCGTTTATCAAACGACATCCGAGCGGGGTGTAGTTTGCCGTAATGTTCTCGATTTGCTGTTTCGTGGCGCAACAGATAACGATTCCCTCCCGCATCGTAAAATCGTTGGTATGTCTCTCTGTCGAACTCGCCCAACGACAACGTTATTGCCACCTCGGGAAATTCTCGCCTTATTTCTGATATTATTTCTACGATTTGCTCCTCTCTTAAAGCGGGGTCTTCGCCCCCCTGTAATACAAACGTTCTGATGCCGAGTTTATTGCCCAATCGGCAACACTCCAATATCTCCTCCAATGATAGTCGATAACGTTCAAGATTTGTATTACTACATCGAATACCGCAATAGTAGCAATCGTTTCGGCAATAGGAACTTACCTCGATAAGTCCTCTGATATATATCCCCGTACCGAAATATCCGACAGCAACCTCACGCGCATTTGCTGCGGCATACTCCACAAGCTCCTCTGTCGGATTTTCAATAAGCTGTCGATATTCTGCCGTCTCCAGATGGCGCTCGTGCCGCAACTTATCTATTAATTTCGTATTAACCATTAACCACTAATAACTAACCACTATTAATGTGCTTCCAACCAGTTTTCGCCCACTCCGATATCTACCACAAGGGGCACTCGCAGATGAGCCGCACCTTCCATCGCACGCTTCACTATATCTCGTACCTGCTCCAATTCCGATTTAAGCACATCTACAACCAACTCATCGTGTACCTGTAAAATCAATTTCGACCTGAGTCCGTGAGCTTCGAATTCTCTGTGAATCGCAATCATTGCCAGCTTTATGATATCCGCCGCCGACCCCTGAATCGGAGCATTAACGGCGTTACGCTCTGCCAAAGAGCGGACAATCTGATTCCCCGACCCAATATCGGGCAGATAGCGGCGGCGACCGAAAATCGTCTCCACATATCCTTTCACGCGCGCCGCCTCTACAACGCTATTCATATATTTATGCACCTTCGGATAGGCAGCAAAGTAGCCTTCGATAATCGAGCGAGCCTCTGAAAGAGATATTTCGCTACCCATTCGCTGTTTCAGTCCAAATGCAGATATACCATAAATTATGCCAAAGTTTGCTGTCTTTGCTCTGCGCCGCTGGGCGGGAGTTACCTCCAAAACGGGAACTCCAAATAGGCGTGAAGCCGTTGCAGAGTGTATGTCCTCCTTAGCCTCGAATGCCGAAATCAATGCCTCATCGCCCGACAGGTGTGCCATTATGCGGAGTTCGACTTGCGAATAGTCCGCCGAAAGTAGCACGTGGTCGCTGTCCGATGGAATAAACGACCTTCGTATTTCACGCCCCTGTTCCGTTCGGATAGGGATATTTTGTAGATTCGGACCTGTCGAAGATAGTCGTCCTGTTGCCGTAACGGCTTGATTAAATGTCGTATGCACCCTTCCCGTAGTCGGATTTACCAACGCAGGCAAAGCCTCTATATATGTCGAAAGCAACTTCTTAATCCCTCGATACTCTAAAATAAGACCTATTATGGGCGAGCGGTCTGACAGCGATTGCAGATACTCCTCATCGGTAGAATATTTACCCGTTTTGGTCTTTTTCGGTTTTGGGTCGAGGTGCATCTTTTCAAACAATACTACTCCCAGCTGCCCCGATGAATTTACGTTTAACGTCTCATCGTCTGCCATTTGGCGAATACGAGCCTCTATCTCGGCAAGGGTTACATTCAACTCCTTCGCCGATTCTGCCAACTGCGCCATATCTATTTTGAACCCCGTTAGCTCCATATCGGCAAGCACCTCGATAAGCGGCTCCTCAATATCGAGGTATAGTCGTTCCATCGAATCTGCCACAATCCGCCCCCAAAGCATCGGTTTCAACTTAGTAACGACATTCGCAATCTCTGCCTCATTATCTGAGGCACAATTCAGATATACACGTGCCAAATATCCGAGTGAATGCTGATTTTCAGGGTTGAGCAGATAGTCCAAAAGCAACACATCATACTTTACGCCGCCCATCTTAATCCCTACTGCATCAAGAGCCTTAATCGTATTTTTAAGGTCATAGCCCTCCTTCGGGCGGTCGCTCTCCATCAACGCACGTAACCCCGTAAGGTCGGTGTGCGTTTCAATAGGAGAAGCCTCTATTTTGGTTTCGGTTGTCGCCACAAAGAGGTCTTGCTGTGCGGTTTGAGGTTTTGATTGTGGCTTCGGTTTCGGTTTCGGGGTAGAAAAAAGATTTTGTGCAGAGGATTGAGTCGCAGATTTTGCCACTCCTAATCTGGCTAACAACGAGCGGAAATCCAGCTCGGTATATACCTCTTTGAGGGCTTCCGTATCGGGTTCTTTACGCAAAAACTCCTCCGCCTTGCAATCTATCGGAACATCGGTTCTAATGGTCGCCAAAAGTTTAGATATGCGCATCTGCTCTGCCGAATTCTCAATCAGGTTTCTTTGACGCTCAGGCAATTCGCCGACATTGGCTACGATATTCTCAATCGTACCCCATTCTCCCACAAGGCGTTTTGCCCCCTTCTCGCCGATACCCGCAACGCCCGGTATATTATCGGACGAGTCGCCCCAAATCGCTAAAATATCCCTCACAAGACAAGGGTCCGAGATGCCATATTTTTCGCACAGCTGCTCCGAGCCGATAATGTCAATCTCATCGCTACCGCTACGAAGTTTATATTGTTTTACGTGTTCCTCTATAAGCTGTCCGAAATCTTTATCGGGCGATACCATCATCACCTCGAACCCTTCCCTTGCGGCGCGCTTTGCCAGCGTCCCGATAACATCGTCAGCCTCATACCCCGCCACCTCTAAGACAGGAATATTCATTGCCGCAACGATACGCTTAATATATGGTATCGCCACAACGATATCCTCAGGTGTTGCGGCGCGGTTAGCTTTATAATTGGGGTCTATATCTTTTCTGAAACTTCCTCCGCGTGGGTCGAAGGCAACACCGAGATATTCGGGCTTTTCACGGGCGATGATTTCGTTCAAAAATTTCACAAAGCCCCATACTGCCGAAGTATTCATTCCCGCACGATTGCGCATCGGGCGTTTGATAAAGGCATAATAGGCTCTGAAAATCAAAGCCGAAGCATCTATAAGAAACAGGCGTTTCAATTGAATTAGAAATTAGCAGTTAGCAATTAGCAATGCCATTGGGCATAAGAAGTTGCCGTTTCATACAATTTCAGCCCCGCCAAATGTACTCCATCGGGCAATTCATCTCGCAATAATTCGGCAAAATGGTACACCAAATTTTCACAGGTCGGCTGAAACTCCACTTCGCGGATATTTGAAAACTCACTCCTCAACACCTCCCGAAGCCGTGCGTTGCGCTCTGTCTTCCGAACGATAAACGAGTGGTCATAGAGGCTCAATATTCTCTCGGCAACAAGACTTTTGAGAAATCTGAAATCCATAACCATACCATATTTGGGGCTATTCTCGTCAGAACAAGGTTCTCCTTCGATAGAGACCACAAGGCGATAGGAGTGCCCGTGAATCTCACGGCACGCCCCATCATACCCTTCCAAAGCGTGTGCCGCCTCGAAAGTAAATTCACGGCTGATTGTTGTCATCATTTTTCGGTATCGAGGTATTTCACATCTATTTGACGTGAAAAAGCCTCAGAAAGCGAAATTGTCGTTTCGGTCTTGATGATGCCGTTAATCGGCAAAACTCTCTCAAAGAGGGTATGCATCAGATGCTCATTGCTGAAACAATAGAGCTTAATCAAGATGTTATACTCGCCCGTAATAAAGTGAGCCTCAACAATTTCGGGCACCTGCTTCAGAGCATTTATCATCTCTGCCTGTAACGACGGGTCTGCAACACGAATGCTCACAAATGCACAGACATCAAAGCCCAATATTGTCGGGTTAACCTCCAATCGCGAACCGAGAATAATCCCTGCATCTTGCAATTTTTTAACTCTCTGGTGAATTGCCGCACCCGAAATTCCGCACTCCCGCGCAATCTCCAAAAACGGCATCCTTGCATCTCTAATAAGATGCTGTAAAACTCTCCTGTCTATTTCATCAATAACAGCTTTCATACTCCTAAAAATTCTAAATTATATCCAATTCTTTGCCAACCTTTACAAATGCCTCTATGCACTTGTCGAGTTGTTCACGCGAATGTCCTGCCGATACCTGAACGCGGATACGAGCCTGTCCCTGAGGAACAACCGGGAAATAGAATCCCGTAACATAAATTTCCTCCTCCTGCAAACGAGCCGCAAAAACCTGCGACAGCGAAGCATCATACAGCATAACCGCACAAATCGCACTCTGGGTCGGCTTAATATCAAACCCTGCCGCCATCATACGGCTACGGAAATGGTTTACATTCTCTGCCAATTTATCGTGAAGTTCGTTTGACGCCTCCAACATCTCAAACATTTTCAACGATGCCCCAATTACTGCGGGAGGCAACGAATTTGAGAACAGATAGGGACGCGACCTCTGACGCAAAAGGTCGATAATCTCTTTTCGTCCGGTCGTAAATCCGCCAACCGCTCCGCCGAATGCTTTGCCGAGCGTACCCGTAATTACATCTACTTCGCCCCTTTTATCAAATAACTCCGTAATTCCTCGTCCCGTCTCGCCTACAACACCTGCCGAATGGCACTCATCGACCATAACCAGCGCATCGTACTTTTCAGCCAACGCCATAATCTTATCCAACGGAGCGACATTGCCGTCCATCGAAAATACAGCATCCGTTGCAATTATACGGAAGCGTTGAGCCTGCGCCTTTTTCAGGCACTCTTCCAATTCAGCCATATCGCAATTAGCATAGCGATATTTTACCGCCTTGCTCAAACGGATACCATCTATTATTGAGGCGTGATTGAGTGCATCTGAAATAATCGCATCGTCTGCACCAAAAAGAGGTTCGAAAAGTCCGCCGTTTGCATCGAAACAGGCAGCATATAAAATAGCGTCCTCAGTACCGAAATAGGTAGCTATCGCCCTCTCAAGTTCTTTATGAATATCCTGCGTTCCGCAAATAAAGCGCACCGACGATAATCCGTAACCGCGCCGTATCATCGTCTCGCTGGCGGCCACCATTAAGTCTTGATTATCCGACAATCCCAAATAGTTATTGGCACAGAAATTCAATACTCGCCTGCCCGCAACCTCGACTTCGGTAGCCTGAGGCGAGGTAATCAATCGTTCATTCTTATACAATCCACTTTGGCGAATACCCTTTAATTCGGTCGCCAAAAATTCTTTCATTTTGCCGTACATACTCTTTTTAACTTACAGATTATCACAAAAGTACCGCTTTTTTTGATAAATTGAAAATTACTTTTCCGTTTATTCTATATTTTCGACTATCATCGCCGTTCCTTGTCCGCCTCCTATACAAAGCGTTGCGAGTCCTCGTTTTGCCCCCCGTTTTTGCATCTCATACAACAGCGTAACCAATATTCGTGCCCCCGAAGCACCAATCGGGTGTCCCAAAGCGATTGCACCGCCATTCACATTTACAATATCCGTATCGAGTCCCAAATCTTTGACTACGGCACACGACTGCGCCGCAAAAGCTTCATTCGCCTCTACAAGGTCTATATCCTCTACTTTCAGACCCGCCTTTTCGAGTGCCTTTCGTGTTGCAGGCACGGGACCATACCCCATAATTTGCGGATCGAGCCCAACCGTTGCAAACGAAACAATCTTTGCCATCGGTTTAATTCCGAGCTCCTTAGCCTTCTCTTCGCTCATCAAAACCACCATCGCCGCACCGTCGTTTATGCCCGATGCATTGCCAGCCGTAACCGTACCGCCATCTTTCTTAAATGCCGAACGCAATCTCTCTAATGCCTCCATAGTCAGTCCGCGACGCGGAAATTCGTCCGTATCGAACATTATGGGGTCGCCTTTGCGCTGAGTAATCGGCACCGCAACTATCTCATCACGGAATCTACCCGCTTCGATAGCTGCTTCGGCTCTGTTTTGACTACGAAGAGCGAGTTCGTCCTGCTCGCTGCGAGTAATACCCCACTGCTCGGCAATATTTTCCGCCGTAATACCCATATGAACACCGCTGAATGCATCGGTCAATCCATCGACTATCATACTATCAACAATCGAGCCATTGCCCATTCGATATCCTCCTCTCGCCTGAGGGAGTAGATATGGCGCATTTGTCATACTCTCCGTACCACCCGCCAAAACTATATCCGATTGTCCCGACATAATCATCTGTGCCGCCAGCGATATGGACCTTAACCCCGAACCGCACAAGATATTAATCATCGTTGCGGGCGACTCAACAGGTATTCCTGCCTTGACGGCAATTTGGCGCGCCGTATTTTGCCCCGCACCCGCCGACAAAACATTGCCTATGATTGCCTCATCGACCTGCGAGGGCTCTATTCCTGCACGACGAATAGCCTCCTTCGCAGCTATTACCCCTAAATCTACTGCTGAAAACGAGGCGAGCGCCCCGTTAAAATTGCCGATAGCCGTTCTCGCCGCCGACACTATAACTACATTCTTTGACATATATTAAATCTTTATTTATTCTTTTTCAATGCCTCTGCAAGCGATGCAAACGAGCGATTTTCAGCCTCTATCGTTGTCGGGCGCATACCTATCATATTGGGATAATGAGCATCGGATGCAGTATAGCGCGTATGTTTTGTTAAGTATTTATGCCCGCCATTAATCAGACGCTCTAACTTATCCTCAAAATTATACTCAATAGCATCAACCTTAACGTATGGCGGAATAAACCCCAACTGCCAAATAAGCGAGTTCGCCTCTCTATCGACGTGCGCAGGGATAAATAAACCCTCCAGTCGATGCACCTCTTCGGCAATATCCTCGACCGACCTATCGACAGGCGAATTCAAATACCACTCCACCTCGCCCCCTATATTCTCATCTTCATCGACCCATATCTGGTCTCCCAGTTTTTCGGGGTCGTTCGGAATTTTGATAATATGGGCATCTATATATTTCTGCAACTCGGTAGCAGCATCTCCATCGGGCAACAGCGCAACACAATGAACCTCCTCCTTTGTCGTAATCTCAACTCCCCAATAAACCATCAATCCATTACGCTTACCGATAGAGCGAATGGTGTCCACCTGTAATGTAGAGTTGTGGTCTGTAATTGCGATAGCGTCCAATCCCTGCCTTTGCGCCGTTTCAACTATCACGGCGGGACTCATAGAGAGGTCTCCACACGGCGAAAGAAGCGTATGATTATGAAGGTCTATCGTAAATCGAGGCATCAAATAAATGTTATTGTGTAGGGGCGTAATGCTTACGCCCTTTAATTTCCAAACTATTGTTCCGTTTTTTTGTCTATAATTGCAGAATGAACAACGTGTTCTAACGCCCTATACATATTGCGCTTGGGCATCTCGGGGGAATAAAGGTAACAATCTATCGTGATAACATTCTCGCCATTATCATCTAACGTGGCATACGTTATCGCAGGTCCACCCATTGCATCGCCTATAACGTCCCACAACGAGCGCATCTGAGCCCAAGGACGTCCGTTGATTCTGATATACTCCATTTCAATGGGGGCTTCGGTATTGACAGTCATATAGGCTCCCGGACGCTCAGTTTCGATGCGGCGACTTATCTCATTTCGGCGAGCAATCATTGCCGAGGCGGTAAAATCATTCGCTCCGCCATACGGATAGCTGTAAATAAATATCCCCTGTGAGGCGGTTCGGTTATCGTTCAATATCCAAATCCAATCATCTTCGGCTGTTACCGCACGCCGATACCCTTTCGGAATATTCAACTTAACACCGAACTGATTCTCAATATCTCGTTCAAGCATATCTTCGCCGTAAACATCACCATTTTTTATCGCCCGTTCACGCTCGGTTGTCTCAAATAGAGTGCGTAACTCTGCTTTCGATGCTCCGATATACTCTGCCAACGAGGCAGCCGTCGGTGCCGATAGCGACACAACAAGTTGAGGCGCAGCATACACATCATAGCGCGCTATGGAAGTCGGCGCCGAAAGAGTATCGTTCACCGAGACATACAACATCGTGCGATGTCTCAACAGCAGGTCGCCCACACCATTAGGTCTTACCCTTACCAGATCGAACATCGGCTCTACCTGGGGGAGCATCGGCACCTCATCGGCAAGTGCAACCCGCAGGGAATCGCCCACTGCTCCCGTCCAAAGATTTTCGGCAATAGGTACAATAATTTCATAAGGTCTTCCGCCTGCCGTATCGGTGCTCGTCGCCATATCACACCCCACCATCGCAACAACAGCCGCAGCCATTACAAATACTCTTTTCATAAAGCACAATTATTTTTGCAAAGGTAACGTTTTTATAGCAAAACGAGCCTCGAAATGCCTATTACCCACTGAAAATTACTACCTTTGCTGTCACTAAAATTTTTAAAAAGCAATCAATATGAAAAACATTTCAACTTACGATTTCAAGGGCAAACGTGCCATTATTCGTGTCGATTTTAATGTCCCCCTCAATAATAATTTTGAAGTTACGGACGATACCCGCATTCGTGCCGCAATCCCAACGATAAAGAAGGTATTAGATGGTGGTGGCTCGGTAATTCTGATGTCTCATCTCGGAAAACCGAAAGCAACCGAAGAGAAATACTCCCTGCGCCACATTATACCGACCATCGAGGCTCGGTTGGGACAGAAAATAAAGTTTGCTCCCGATTGTGTCGGCGAAGATGCTGTTCGAATGGCAGCGGAGTTGAAGGCGGGCGAAGTATTACTGCTCGAAAACCTTCGCTACTACGCCGAAGAGGAGGGCAAGCCTCGCGGATTGGCAGAAGATGCTACCGATGAGCAGAAAACAGAGGCAAAGAAAGCAATCAAAGCCTCCCAAAAAGAGTTTACCAAACGCCTCGCCTCGCTGGCAGATGTCTATATCAACGACGCATTCGGTACGGCACACCGCGCTCACGCATCTACGGCACTGATTGCCGACTATTTTCCCGAAGAGAAGATGTTCGGATACGTTATGGAGGGCGAGATTAAGGCTGTCGATAAAGTATTGGAGAACCCTGCACACCCGTTCCTTGCCATTTTGGGCGGCTCGAAGGTTTCAACTAAAATTACGATTATCGAAAATTTGATGGATAAGGTTGATAGCCTTATTATCGGCGGCGGTATGACCTATACGTTTATGGCGGCGCAAGGTGGCAAGATAGGCACCTCGATTTGCGAACCCGACCAGTTTGATACGGCACTCGATATATTGGCAAAAGCAAAGGCAAAAAATATCAAAATCGTATTGGCACAAGATGCTCTCGTTGCCGACGCCTTTTCACAGGACGCCAATGTGCAGGAAGTTCCCTCTAACGAAATTCCCGATGGTTGGGAGGGTGTCGATATAGGCTCGAAGACTAAAAAATTGTTCCGTGACGAGATTTTGGGTGCGAAGACTATTCTTTGGAACGGACCTGTGGGAGTGTTTGAGATTGAGAAATTTGCAAGTGGTACGGAAGCTATTGCGCACGATGTAGCCGATGCAACAGCTATGGGTGCATATTCACTCGTGGGCGGTGGCGACTCGGTTGCGGCAATCAATAAATTCGGGCTGGCGGATAAAGTCTCGTACGTCTCAACAGGCGGCGGCGCACTGCTCGAATATATTGAGGGCAAAGAACTGCCCGGTGTTGCGGCGATACGCAAATAAGAAAAAGCGACCTCTTCGAGAGGTCGCTTTTTTATATCTTATCAAATCCTGTATATTTCCGCAGAACTTCGGGGATTATGATACCCTCTTCGGTCTGATTGTTTTCAAGCAGTGCGGCAACGATACGCGGCAACGCCAACGACGAGCCGTTCAAGGTATGTGCCAACGCTGTTTTCTTATCCGCCGTGCGGTAGCGCAGTTTCAGGCGGTTTGCCTGAAAGCTCTCGAAGTTCGACACACTCGACACCTCCAACCAACGCCCCTGTGCTGCCGAATAGACCTCAAAATCGTAAGTCAGCGCCGACGTAAAACTCATATCGCCTCCGCAAAGACGCAAAATACGATACGGCAACCCCAGCTCGGCAATGATACTTTCGACGTGAGCAACCATTTCGTCCA
>QMCE01001709.1_pt1 | contig 12101 bp, 7 predicted proteins | sample 1821851 | NCBI WGS metagenome assembly QMCE01 (sample SAMN09453174, study PRJNA476694) | Termite gut metagenome, whole genome shotgun sequencing project. | isolation source: worker | host: Odontotermes sp. | place: South Africa:Pretoria | collected 2016-01-28
TATCGTACCCCTCCTTGTCGAGGTACATCTTCAGAATGCGGAAAATGTTCTTGTCGTCGTCGATGACGAGGATTTTACGCTGCTCCTTCAAATGGATCACCTTCCTTAAATTAGGTATTAGAAAATAGAAAATAGAAATTAGTATTATTTTAATCTATTTCAACGTAACCACAGTTACCCCCGATTCCCCTTCGCCAAACCTGCCTAAACGATACTCCTTCACATGCGGATGTTTGCGCAGGGCGTCCTGTATACCCGTGCGCAGCACGCCCGTGCCCTTGCCGTGGACGAGCGTTACCTCGTGCAGGCCGGAGATTACGGCGTCGTCGAGGTACTTATCAAGCTCATACAGCGCCTCGTCCAGCGCGAAGCCGCGCAGATGCAGCGACTGCGAGGCAGTGCGCGCCGCGAGCATGGCCTTGGCGCTCGTGCCGTGAGACGACTTGGGCTTTTCGAGCTTGCGCAGGTTTTCTTTGTTCACCGAGAGCTTCATAGCGCCCGCCTGTACGCGCAGGTCGCCCTTTTCGTCGGGAAGAACGAGCACCGTCGCCTCCTGCTGTAAATTGATGATCCACACCGTTTCGCCCAGCATGAGGTCTGTGGGCGCGCTCCCCCTTATTATCTTCGGCTTTTCCTCGCGTTTATGAAGCGATTGTTCGCGCTTTCGGACGGTATCGCGCGCTTCCTGTATCGCGCGGCTCGTGGCGTCCTGTTTGAGCAGTATTATCGCCTGCTCCATGTCCTCGCGTGCCTCTGCAACGAGCTCTCGCGCCTTTTCGCGCGCCTGCTCGAGTATCTTTTGGCGCTTCTCCTCTATTTTATCGTTTTGCCGCTTCAGCTCCGCCAGGACGCTTTCAGCCTCCTCGCGTGCCTTTTGGGTCTTTTCGAGCTCCGCCTCGGCCTCGGCTCTTCGGGCCTCCGCCGACGCGATGACGTCCTCGAAGCGCACGTCCTCCTGCTCCAAGTATTCCCTCGCGCGCGCGATTACGAACTCGTCTAGGCCAAGCCGCAGCGAAATTTCAAAGGCGTTGCTCTTGCCTGGTATGCCGATGGAGAGCTTATACGTCGGCCGGAGCGTCGCAACGTCGAAGGCCATCGCGGCGTTTTCCATGCCGGGCCGCGTAAGCGCGAAGGCCTTGAGCTCGGAATAGTGCGTCGTGGCCAGAGTCTTCGCGCCCCTCGAGTGCAGATGCTCCAATATAGCCTGCGCAAGCGCCGCGCCCTCGGTTGGATCCGTCCCCGCGCCCAGCTCGTCCAAAAGCACGAGGCTGTTTTCGTCGGCGTTCGCGATAATGGAAACAATGGAGCGCATGTGCGACGAGAACGTGGAGAGCGATTGCTCGATGGACTGCTCGTCCCCGATATCCGCGAAAACCTCCGTGAAAACCGAAAGCTCGGTTCCGTCGCCGGACGGCACGAAGCAGCCGGACAGCGCCATGAGCGTAAATAGGCCCACGGTCTTGAGCGTGACCGTCTTGCCTCCCGTATTCGGCCCCGTGACGACCAGCGTCGTAAAGACTCCGCCCAGCCAGACGTCGATGGGCACGACGTCCGCGCGCGGGATCAGCGGATGCCGCCCCTTGACGATATTTATGCGGCCCTCGCCGTTCAGCTTGGGCATTATGCCGTTCATCTCGCGCGCGAGCCGCGCCCGCGCGAATATCGCGTCCAGCTCGGCCAATAGCGCGACGTTTGTGATCATCGCGTCGATATAAGGCCCGAGCCGCGCCGTAAACTCGGCCAGGATGCGCTCGATCTCCTCGAGCTCCTCGCCCTCCCAGCGTTTGAGCTCGTTGCCGATTTCGACGACGCTCATCGGCTCGATAAACAGCGTCGCCCCCGAGCCGGATTGGTCGTGCACGAGCCCCGGCAGCATCTGGCGGAATTCCTGTTTTACGGGCAAGACGAACCGGCCGGAACGTATCGTGATTATCGGCTCCATAAGGTACTTGCCGTGCGAGTGGATCAAGCCTTGGAGTTTTTCGCGCGCCCTCTCGCCCGCGCGGCGAATCTGGCGGCGCAGCTCGGCAAGCCTGGGCGAGGCGAAGTCCGCGATTTCCTCGTCCGAGATTATGCAGTGCGATATCTCCTCTTCGACGTCCCGCACGGGCGTCAGCTGCCGCGCGATTTGGGCCAATAAGCGCCCTTGCTCTTCGTCATGACCGTTTTGAGTAAGCACAGCGCCTCGCTCGGGCAAATGGCTTTGTGGTTCGATTTCGCCGCGCGCGAGTATGCCTCCCGCGCTAGCGGGTTTCGTCAGCCGCTCCTTGGCGAGCCGTGTTGTTTTCAGCATATGCGCGACGCGCAAAAGCTCGCGCGCGGACAGCGCCGTCGCGATCCGCGCCCGGGACAACAGCTCCCGTACGTCCGGGAACGCGTCCACGGGCGAATGTCCCGTGCGGATGAGGTGGCTCTCGGCCTCGCTGGTTTGCGATAGCAAGAGCTTCGCGCGTTCGAGCTCAGGCTCAGGCGCGAGCTCGCCGACCAGCGCGCGCCCCGCCTCGGAGACGGCCAGCATTGCGGCCTGCGCGCGTATTTTATCGAATTCCAGCGTTTGCAGCGTGCGTGCGTTCATAATACCTTCTAGTTCATTTATTGTAGGGGCGATTATCAATCGCCCGTGTAATACCGAAACCTTGCGCTAATTACGGGCAATTGATAATCGCCCCTACACGGATTTTGCGTAATATCTGCCCGTCGTCTCGCCAAACGTCCTGGGAATTCCCTTCCCATCCATCGCGTCGCGATACGCCTTGACGATCAAGGCGACGTCCTCCGGGCTTTCGTCCGAGAAGAGCACCCTCGGCGAAAAAGGGAACTCCGGCCATTTTCGCAGCAAATCCAGCCGGTGCGCGTTTAGAACGTTCACATGGCAGGAGCCGAGCCTTTCGCGCTCCATCGGAAATTTCTCGCCCATGCGGTCGCAAAGCGCCCGATCGCCCGCGCAGTCGCCGCAGTTTGCGCCGGCATCGCGGAGGGGGCAGTGTAAAAGCGTCATCAGCGGAACCCGTCCGTACGCGACGATATCCGGGCACAGCTCCAGTATATCACGCGCGCGGCGCATTGTTAACTCGGCGGAAACGCAGCCGCGCACGCCAAGCTCGCGCCAGAAGCGCGCAGCCTCGGCGTTTGTGATATTCAATTCGTGCCCGCCCAGCACGAGCCCGAAGCGTTCGAGCAAATACGCCGCCTGCCCTGCGTTTGAAGCAAGTGCGCCGTCGGCGATATCCCGCGCCTTTTCAACGATGGGGGCTGCCATCGACCAATCCGCGCGGCGCAAAACGCTGGGCAAGCGCAGGAGCAGCTTGACGCTTGGGCCAGCGGCGGCGCGAACCGCCAAAAGCTCGTGCGCCGCTTTGTGCCAGTCCAAAGGCCGGAAGATTATCATATCCGCACCCGATGCCGACGCCGCTTCGGCTTGTTCTGGCGAGACGACCTGGGCAATCAGCGCGCGCTCGGCGCTGGGTATGCGACAACCAACGGTTTCATATTTGTTGGGGCGATTCGTGATCGCCCGCGAAATACCGGATATGTTTTGCCGGGACGGCGGGCGATTACGAATCGCCCGCGAAATACCGGATGTGTTTTGCCGGGACGGCGGGCGATTACGAATCGCCCGCGAAATACCGGATGTGTTTTGCCGGGACGGCGGGCGATTACGAATCGCCCCTACGATATGGGTCACGGGCGAACGCAGTTCGCCCCTACAGTAACGCGCTTTAATCGTTGCATACCTAAGACGCGATTCATGCGGGCTTTGTTCCGACGCCTTTGCGTTCTTCGCGTATTCCCGCCTGCGGGAACGCCGAACAGCCTCGCTCAGCGCGCCCACGGCCTCGCGGCGCAGCTCGTTTAGCTTTGCCGCCGGTATAAACAGACTATCGCCGATTTCGGCGCTCAAGCCCTTTAACTCGAAGGGCGTATCGCCGAGCTTTGAGAGCGCCGCCTGTGCTTTATCAAATGTCAGCGGGGCGCTTTGGGCCTTTTCGGGCATATGGCCTATTGCCTCGGCCTCCTGCCCCAGCGCCGAAACGCGCAGCCGCGCGGGCCTATCGGCTAAAAGCTCAAGCCGCGCGCGCAATGGGATATTCCGCGCGTACGGCGCGCTCTGCTTGGCTTCCGGCATGCGCCAAGACGCAGGGCGTTCGGGCTCCGCGAGGCCGGTATCTCCCAAAATATATCCTGTACAGTAGCCGCCGTGGTGCGCCGCGCCGCCTAGCAGCTCCGCCTGCTCGGAGGCCGGCGCGCCGTCCAATACGTTGCGGTACGCGCGCGTGAGAGCGCCTACGTAGGCCGCGCCGCGCATGCGGCCCTCGATCTTGAACGCCATGACGCCCGCCTCTTGGAGCGCGCCGATATGTTCTATCAGGCAAAGATCCTTCAGGCTGAGCAGGGCGGAGGGCTTGACGTTTGCGGAAGCTTCGCCGCTTGCGGGCGGTTTGAGCGGCCGCCTCGAGCTGCGCGCGAAATCACCTCCCGCGATTATGGGCCCGAAGCTGTACGGCAGCCGGCAGGGCTGCGCGCAAGCGCCCCTGTTGCCGCTGCGCCCGCCTACGAGCGAGGAAAACAGGCATCCGCCCGAGAACGCCGAGCACAGCGCGCCGTGCACGAATACCTCCAGCTCGACGGGCGACGCCGCCAGCTCTAAAATATCCGATAGCGACAGCTCGCGCGACAGTACCGCCCGCGAAAATCCTATAGTGTGCGCGAACTCAAGGCCGCCCGCGTCGTGGATACAGGCCTGTGTGCTCGCGTGCAAGGGCATATCCGGAAAATACCGGCGCAGGAGGCCGGCGAGGCCGATATCCTGTACGATAAACGCGTCTGCGCCCATCTTGTAAAGAGCTTCGGCCAAACCGAGCGCGCTTTTAAGCTCATGGTCGAACAAAAGCGTATTCAGCGCCACATATATGGACGCGCCGACCCCGTGCGCCTCGTCCAGCGCGCTTTTAAGCCCGGCGTCGTCAAAATTCTTCGCGCCTTGGCGCGCGGAGAAGGCCTGAGCGCCCAAATATACGGAATCCGCGCCGCTTTGAAGCGCCGCGCTCAAGCTATCCATATCCCCCGCAGGGGCAAGAAGTTCCGTCATATGTCCAGTTTGTGCGAGTTTTACGAAAAAAGCAAGGAAATGTTGAAATTGTCAGGGACTGTTCACAATCCTAAGGCCAAAGCAAGCCTTGCGGGATACTTTTTAATGCAAGGCGGCGAAAACAAGCCATGCGAGATACTTAGCGAAGCAGAGTCACAAAAAGGACATCATATATGACGTCCCGTAATGCTTCAGCGGTTTTTCAGGTAGGGCTTCGAGAGCTGCGGCTTGGCTTGCGGCTTGATCTGCGATACCCCCGCGTCCCTTGGCTTCACCGAGTCGAGCGCCTCCGCGCGCCATGTGTTGAATTTTTCGTCCAGCGCCTCGTTTTCTTCGCGGAGCTTCAGCACCTCGTCGGCTAAGTTGATGGCCGCGAGCACCGCCGCCTGACTGGAACTGAGCGCCGGAAACGCGCGTTCGATATCCGAGATTTTGCGATCGACCAGGATTGCTACACGATGCATGTATTCTTCGGACTCAAAACCCGACATCGGATAGTCAACGCCGCCAATGCGAACTGTCGTCTTGATCTTATTCTCGCCCAAGCCGTACACCACCCCGAATAGTTTTACTTCAATAATTACTGTATTATACTATATATGGTAGATTAATGCAAGCCTCAACCGCAAAATTCCTGTCGGTTTTTGTTGCAAATCCGGAGCCGGGATATGTATAGCGCTGTCAGAGAGGCGCGCTCAGGCGCGCTTGAGCGTAATAAACATCACCTCGGGGCGCGAAAACACGCGCGGTACCAAAGCGAAGCTGCCGGTTCCGCGCGACACCAAGACATGCGCCCCGTTAGGCGTTTGGGCGTAGCCGCCCTTGAAAAGCGCGCCGTATCCGGAAACGTGGGCGAGCGCTGGCCGCCATCCCCCAAACAGCGCGATCTGCCCGCCGTGCGTATGCCCCGAGAGTATATAGTCGGCCTTATCTGCGCCTGGCTGCATCGCGACGTCGGGGTTGTGCGATATAAGCAAAGCGAAATCGCCCGCCGCCTTGCCGGATAGCGCGGTATTCACGTCCGTTCCGCCGTTCCAAAGGTCCCTAACGCCGGCGATATACAGCCCGCCGCCAACGCGAACGCCCTCGTTATCGAGCGGCGTTATGCCGTTTTGGCGCATCGCCTCGTAGATATCATGCCACCGGTCGTGGTTGCCCTCGACGCCGTAAATGCCCCCCGGCGGGCGTATAGAGCCCAGAACGCGCATCTTCATGGCGTCGTCGCCGCTGTCGGAGTAGTCTCCGCCCAGCAGGAGGATATCAGCGCCGCGTTCCGAAATGCGCGCGGCAACGGCGCTCAAGTCCTTTTCGGATATGGCGTGCAAATCCGATACGAACGCCAGGACGCGCCCGTCGAGCTCCGCCAAAATCTTATCCGATACGAGCGCGTACTCGCTGTATTCGATATTGCGGCCGTTGATAAGCGCGTCGGCGGCGTGGACGAGAATTATAGCGGCTAATATGGCTGCTAAAGCTGTCATAAGCATCTTTCGTAATTTGTTTTCTCGCGGCATTATTCTCCTTCGATAAACACTTGGTTCTGTAGGGCGATACTAATGTAGGGACGCGATATATCGCGTCCGTGACCCACATTGGCGTTTTATATCGCGTCCGTGACCCACATGGCCGTTTTTATATCACGGACGCCATATATGGCGTCCCTACGGGACGATCCCAATCAATTCTTCCCGCAGCTTCCCTACAAAATACAGCGAGCCGGCGCAAACGAGCGCTTCGCCCCCGCATTTCTCCAACGCAGCTTGCAGCGTGTTTTCTGTCAGAAGCTCGCAATCGAGCTCCAATACGGCGCAATAGGCCGCGAGCGTTTCTGCCGCGATATAGCCTTCGCCCGCTTCTGCCAGGAGTACGCGGGAAACTGCGGGCGCGAGAGTTTCGAGCATGGACTTTGCGTCCTTGCCCTCGCGCGCTGCGAAAAACAGCGCGGGAGGGGCGGCTAAAACGGCCTGAACGCTCTCTGCCAGGGCTTTCGCGCCGTTTGGGTTATGCGCACCGTCGAGGACGACGAGCGGGCGCTCCTCCGTCGCCGGGAAGCATTCGAACCGGCACGGCCAGCGCGCTCCTTCGAGCCCGCTTCTAAGAGCGTCCTCCTCCGGCGGATGGAAGACATACGCGGCTCCAACCGCCAGCGCGGCGTTTTCGAGCTGATGCCCGCCTATAAAAGGAATGCTGAGGGATTCAAAATTATGCCCTTCAAACGCGAGTGAAAATGTCTGCCCCCAAAGGCCGGATTCGATGAGCTCAATATTTTCGGGCAGAACCTGAAAAACAGGCGCGGAAACCTCCTGCGCTTTCGCATTAATAATATTCATCGCCGCTTCTTCTTGAGGCGCGACGACGGCGGGGACGTTGTTTTGCAGCACGCAAGCTTTCTCTTCGGCGATTTCCAAGATAGTTTCGCCGAGCAGCTCGGTATGGTCGAGCGCCACGCGCGTCAATACCGTACAATGCCGCTTGAGCGCCGTCGTAGGGTCGAGCCTGCCGCCGAGCCCGCATTCGAACACGGCAGCGTCCGCCCGCTTGTCGGCAAAATACAGCGCCGCTAACAGCGTCAGCCGGTCGAACCCGCTGAAACGGGCGGTGCGCCGTTCCGCGCTAAGTACTAGCTCCGCGAAACGCGATAGGTCGTGCTTTGAAATCATTTCGCCGTTAAAACGAACGCGCTCACGGATATCCGTGAGCGCTGGAGAAGTAAACAGACCTACGCCAAGGCCGCACGCTTGGAGGATCGACGCGAGCATCGAAGAGACGGAGCCCTTGCCGTTCGTCCCGGCGACTTGTATCGTGCGGAACGCCCTGTCGGGATTGCCGAGGCGGGTGAGCTGCGCTTTGATGTCGTCAAGAGGCCGAGGCTCGTGGCTGCGTTGTGTTAGAGCCTCTAATGGGGTCACGAGAGCTTTGCCAGCTGCTCGCCGAGCTTTTCGAGCATCAGCTTAAGCCCGCCGAGCTTTTCCTTCTCGTCAAGCACGACCTTGGGAGGCGCTTTACTGATAAAGCCTTCGTTAGCGAGCTTGGCTTCTGCGCGCGCGATCTCGTTTTCGAGCTTTTCACGCTCTTTAGCAAGGCGCTGCCGTTCTTTTTCGAGGTCGACGAGCTCCTCGAGCGGTATGAATATCTCGGCCGCCGCCGCGACGTGCGAAACGGAGTTTGCCGGTATCCCGGATTTATCCGTCGCGAAGCTGAGGTCGCTTGCGGATGCGAGCCTAAGGATGTATTTCTGCGCCTTTTCGAGCGAGGCGCACGTTGCTTCATCCGCGACGAGTATGAGCGACGCCTTTTTCGATGGCGGCACGTTCATTTCGAGGCGGATTGTCCGAACGCTGCGCACGATATCCATGACGGCCTCCATAGTGCGCGCGTCGGCCTCGAAGTCGTACGCGGGGTTTGCCTGCGGCCAGGGGCCGTACATGGCGGTTTTGGCGTTTCCGGGCAGCCGCGTATAGATTTCCTCGGTTATGAACGGCATAAACGGATGCAGGAGCAGGGCCGTTTCTCGCAATACCTTTACGAGCACCGACAGTGCGGTATTCTTCGCTGCTTCGTCCTCGCCGTAGAGCCGCGCCTTCGCGAATTCGACGTACCAATCGCAGTATTCGTTCCAGAGGAAGTCGTAGGTTTTCTGGGCGGCTAGGCCCAGGTCGTATTCGTCGAGATTCGCCGTTACCTCGCGGATCGTGGCGTTGAGCCTGGTCAGTATCCAGCGGTCGGCGATGTCGAGCTCGTTTTCGCTGACGGCGGGCAATTCTCCGCCTTCCGGCAGATTCATAGTCACAAACCGCGCCGCGTTCCAGAGCTTGTTGCAGAAGTTGCGCGCGGCCTCGACCTTTTCCCAGTAGAAGCGCATGTCGTTGCCCGGCGCATTGCCAACGGTCAGGGAGAAGCGCAGCGAGTCCGCGCCGTATTTTTCGATAACCTCCAGCGGGTCGATGCCGTTGCCGAGGGATTTGCTCATCTTGCGGCCCTGGGCGTCGCGCACGATGCCGTGTACGAAAACGGTATGGAACGGGCGCGCGTCCATCTCGAAGTAGCCCATGACTATCATGCGCGCGACCCAGAAGAAGATTATGTCGTAGCCGGTTACGAGCACGTCCGTCGGATAGAAGTAGCCGACCTCCGGAACCTTTTCCGGCCAGCCGAGCGTCGAAAACGGCCACAGCCCGGAGCTGAACCACGTATCCAATACGTCCTCGTCCTGGCGCAGCGCTGTACTTCCGCACTTCGGGCATTTCGCGGGCGTTTCGCGCGAAACCGTCATCTCGCCGCAGGCGTCGCAGTAGTACGCAGGGATGCGATGCCCCCACCAGAGCTGGCGGGAAATACACCAGTCGCGTATGTTTTCCATCCAGTTGAAGTATATCTTCTCGAAGCGTTCGGGCACGAACTTGATTTCGCCGGTCTTGACGGCCTCGATGGGGCGCTTGGCCAGCGGCTTCATCGAGACGAACCACTGCGTGCTCGTCAGCGGCTCGACGGTCGTCGCGCAGCGGTAGCACTGGCCGACGTTATGCGCATACGGCTCGATTTTTATCAGCACGTTACTCGCTTTCAGCTCTTCAACGATCTTTTCGCGCGCCTCCATGCGCTCCATGCCGCAGTACGCCCCGCCGAGCTCGTTTATACGCCCGTCGTCCGCGATTACTCTTATCATCGGCAGGTCGTGCCTCAAGGCGACCTCAAAGTCGTTCGGGTCGTGGGACGGCGTGATTTTTAAAGCGCCCGTGCCGAAGTCCATCTCGACGTAGGTATCGGCGATAACGGGTATCGGCTTATTGACGACCGGCAGGATGACGTTTTTGCCGACGAGATGCTTGTAGCGCTTGTCGTCGGGGTGTACGGCCACGGCGACGTCGCCCAGCATCGTCTCGGGGCGCGTCGTCGCGATTATCAGCCCCTCTCCCCCGTCCTCGGCGGGATAGCGGATATGCCAAAGGCTCGATTGCTGCTCGGCGTATTCAACCTCGGCGTCCGAGAGCGCCGTCTTGCAGTCCGGGCACCAGTTTATTATCCTGTCGCCGCGATATATCAGCCCCTTTTCGTAAAGGTCGCAGAAGACCTCTATGACGGCCTTGGAGCAGCCCTCGTCCATAGTGAAGCGCTCGCGCTCCCAATCGCAGGAGGAGCCCAGCTTTTTGAGCTGGTTGACTATACGGCGGCCGTATTCGTTGCGCCAATCCCAGGCGCGCTTTAAGAACGCCTCGCGCCCTATGTCCTTTTTCGTGAGTCCCTCTTCCGCCATCTGGTCGACGATCTTGACCTCCGTGGCGATGGACGCGTGGTCCGTCCCGGGCAGCCAGAGCGTTTCAAAGCCGCTCATGCGCTTGTAGCGGATCAAAATATCCTGGTTCGTCTCGTCCAGGGCGTGCCCCATATGCAGCTGGCCCGTGATGTTGGGCGGCGGGATTACTATTGTATACGGCTCTTTGTTTGGATTCGGCTCCGCGTGAAAAAAGCCGGAGCGCTCCCAGTGTTCGTACAGGAGCGGCTCGACGGCGTGCGGATCGTAGACTTTGTCGAGAATTTTGTCCATTAATTACGGTCTTCCTTTATCTGTTGAAACTAGGCAAGCGACGAATTATCGCTATCCTGTAGGGGCGAACTGCGTTCGCCCGTGGTTCGAATCAGACATTCGTGAATAACGCGGGCGAACACAGTTCGCCCCTACAATTATTCGTCCGTCTATTCGTCCATCAGCTTCTTTTGCTGGCGCAGCTCCTTCACAGGCTTCATGAAGCTCTTCACGGCGTATTGTACGAACGCGACCAGCGCCAGCGCGACGGCTATATACAATAGCGCCTCGTTTATCGGGAACGCGAAGGAGCGCTCGAAGTAGGGGCGCAGGAACGTCAGGCAGATGCCGATATTAAAAAAAAGCGTTGCCAGCTTGCCGACGAAGCGGCTGTACACCACGACCTTTTTGCGGTAGAGGTAGATCCCGCCGATGATCATAGCGAATTCCTTGATGATCGTGAAAACCAGGAAGAACATCGGAAGCATCATGCCGTCGCCGCCGGGGCGGCGCGTAAAGCTCAGGCATGTCAGCGCAGCCAGGAGCATGAGCTTGTCCGCAAGCGGATCGAGCAATTTGCCCATATCGGTAACGACGTCGTATTTGCGCGCCAGATAGCCGTCCAGCCAATCCGTTACAGCAGCGAACGCGAAAATGATCAGCGCCGCCAAATAGTTCCTTGGAATCCAAAATACATACACAAAAACCACGATAAGAATAAATCGCAGCCCGGTTAGCGCATTGGGCACATGCTTCAAAAAAAATACACCCCGCAAAAAGTTCGCTTGGACAAACGCAGCCTTCAAAAGCGCCGATAAACCCGGCGCAATTCGACAGGTAACATTCTACCAGAGAGTTACCGGCACGTCCAGTTATTTTTCCCCTAATACATTGCCAGCGCGTACGCTTCCAATTGCAGCAATTCGGCGGAGCTCAGGTCGTCAGTCATAACGCTGCCGCCATACGGCGCGGCGCGGGAGTTTTCCTCTAGCGTCAATAGCGCGTCGGTCAGCGCCCAGTCCTCCTCGTGCCGCACCAGCGCCCTCTCGAACGGCAGCGGAGCCGCGCTCCCGATAAATACCGCGCTCGGGCTTCCCGGAACGCGCGCAAACGTTACGTTTGCGAACGCTTGACGCATCGTCTCGCCCAAAGCCCTGCAAAAGGCGTTTTCACCGCCTGACGCGCTGGCGATATTGACGGCCAGACAGCCGCCGGGGCGCAGCCTCTTTGCGCAAAGCTCGAAGAACTCGCTCGTTATCAAGTTCAGCGGGATGCTCGTATCCTGATAGGCGTCCACGGCGATAACGTCATAGCTTGCATCCGTTTTCTGTAAGTAGCGCCGCCCGTCGTCGATGATTACGCGATCATCCGGATTCGCGCCGAAATAGTCCCGCGCGACCTCCGCCATCATGGGGTCGATCTCGACGAACGCCGCGTCGATTCCCCCGTACATTTCGTCCAGCATCGTGGAGAGCACCCCGCCGCCGT
>QMCE01001710.1_pt1 | contig 12100 bp, 3 predicted proteins | sample 1821851 | NCBI WGS metagenome assembly QMCE01 (sample SAMN09453174, study PRJNA476694) | Termite gut metagenome, whole genome shotgun sequencing project. | isolation source: worker | host: Odontotermes sp. | place: South Africa:Pretoria | collected 2016-01-28
ATTTGTCTGAGAAATTAAATATACTGCAAAACCGGTACCGGATACTGTGTCAAAACAATAATTATGGAGCGTTTTCAATCATCTTCATCGATATTGATCTCCAATATACCCACGCAGGATTCAGGCTGTGGTTCCACATTCAGGCGGATAGCAGCAACTGTTAGCGCGTGTGCCGGATGCACCATATTGAACTGGTCTTTAAACACGTTGTAAAGGTCGGTCACGTACAATGGGAAAGGTTTCCATCCTCCCTCCGTTTTATATTCCATATTCCAAGATCGGGGCACATGCACGCCCCCGTGTTCTCCGTCGTCATACCAGTAAACAGAGAGGCTTCGTATATCGGTAGGTTTTTCCAATTCTATCTCAATCCATTGCTTCTTCCCTTTCTGGGGCCAACTTGTCCAACGGGGTATCTCCTCATCAAAAGAATGCTCCGGAGCAATATTGTCCCCTATTGCCGCCAGACGGTCATTCGAATACGTATGGGAAGCTTTCAAAGATTTGAATGGCTTCCTGCTTGTCAATACTGTTTGAAAGAATTTTTAAAACAAGTTCGTTATGTTGATTTACCATATTGTTATCTTTTTTTGAATAATCGACTTAAAATTGACACAAAACTTTAAAAGCAACCTGTTTCTGGTCGCGAAAAAGATAATAACCGCTATTAACATTATTAGTGATAGGAACAAGTATATCCAAGTTTAAAGAGAGATAATCATTCCATTTGTAAGAGGTTGATAACAAGTTAAAAAAACTGGTATGAGGTCCGTTGTACATAGCTGCCCAATTGATGGACAAGTCGTCCTTCATAAACAGTTTGCTCAATACAAATAACAGCATATAGTCATTTTCAGGCACTCCCTGGATTTCGTCATTCCAGCCCATCACGTGGTTATTTATTGCTTCCAAGCTTATAGTAAAAGTGCTACTCGCAGAATAATCTACTCCAAGCGACGCATCGAGGGTATTTTTTTTAACAATTTGAAAAGATTGGTTGTTATATGTCTTAGGAAATTTGACCGCAACCTCGCCTTTTAGAAGAAAGTCGCTTATTGCGAAATTAAAGGTAGCCCCTGCCATCTGAAACCGATGCTTGCTTTGAGTAATTATATTTAAACTATCCATTTGTAAAGCATAATCATTATTGATCAGACTAGCTCCCATAATGCTGACATCACTCTTACCGAAAGTTTTTTTCCATCGAATACCACATTCAAACAGAATATCATCTTGTTTTTTCTTTTGATACCGGACATTTCCGTCAAAAGGATCATAGTAATAATCGGTTCCTTTTCGAGGTGATTCATTAAACTTTGGAAACGGGACAAAGAAAACGCTCCAATCTCCTATCGAAGAATATTGGTCAACAGTAAGCATTAACTGCCCCATCCTAAGTTCATCGATATTGAGGTTTAACGGCTCCCGGTAATCCATCGGACTTATTTCATCTATAACGACCGCAAAATCCGATTCCCCCCAAGCTAATGTCTGTATCCCTGCCCGTATGCTTGTTTGATAAAAACTTGCCTGTATGTAAGCGTCCCTTGTACGTCCAGCAAAAGCTAAGTCCGATACTTTAACCTCATCGTTTACCCAGAAAGTAGACTCCCTGGTACGATGGTCATTTTTCAAAAAAACCAATCCCTTAGTATCTAAAGAGAGGAAAAAGTGATTAAAAAGAAATTTAGAATATTCTAACCGCAAAGAAAACCGATTCTTTTTTATTCCGTCAGGGTTGGTAATTTTATAGGCAGCTTCATAAGCTAACCCGAAACGCATAGGTTCAAATATATATGTTTTCCAAAAAGAAGATTGTTTTTTTTCCAATACTCCATCCTGTAATATGTCATCGCCTAATAACATATTATCTTCGAGCTCGAATGAATCGGTTACAACCTCGGATACGTCACGTTCGTCAGTTTGTCCGAAACCATACTGCACTACAAATAAATGAATGGCAAGTATAATAATTTTGATGGCACCAAAGTGTGGATAATACCGTAATTTCATATTGCTGTTTCTTATCAATTTTTTGATTTTATATCTTGTCTAATAATTTTTCAAATTCATTATGAATATTTTCAACTTCTTCTATGATTGGTTGATAGATGGAATCCAACAATAATTTGAAGTCATGCTCTTGAATTATACCGTCAGCTCTATCATTGTAAAATGTCAGTGACTTAAATGATGCACAAATATTGCCGGAGCGGTCCATCAGGTCAATGTCCAGTTTTAACCTTTCATCCCCTGCTTTACTTCCGCGCGAATAACGTACCCAAGCATACATTTCCGTTGTAAAAGGAGCTTGTATTTTCAAGTATTCCAAGAAGAAAGGAAACAATGGCGTATCCGGCAAATTATCCTGACCAGTTATTAAATACGCAGCAGCTTGCAGCACACAGTCCGTCAAACCGGGGTACAAAACATAATCCTTTTGGCTCTCTTCAACAATACCGGGCAAGTTTAACCGGACAAGCAGCTGAAAATCGCCTCGGTGAATTGCTTTTATCCCTTGAAAAGAGGCTCCATAGCTCATACCCATCTTTGTAAAGAGGCTGTAAAATTCATTCGGATCCGACTCCCCGAATAGCATTTGTACTTTGAGCTGGTCAAGATCAAGTTTTACGGATGCGGGAGTACTGTCAGCAAATAGCGCTTTCCCCTGGCACCGGATTATTTCTTCTTCTTTTTCCTGACTATAAATTTCATATCCGATTTTATCCCCGTCTTCAAATAGAGCGATAGAAACCTGTTTACTTTCATTCACGACCAACGCCCCCCCCCACTCCACATCATAAAACTCCACAGTAGTTTCCAGTTGCGAAGATGATGCTTGTGCTACCGCCTCCCTTGCCATTTCCAGGTAAGCTACAGCAGGAAATACTTTTTGCCCCTGCAACCGGTATTCGGATAAGAAGAATTCGTTTCCGCTAAAAGTTGAGCTATAACGCTGCTGGCGCAAAACTGAGGTATTGGCGTGCAATAACGGATGAAGCGCCGCCTGTTTTGAACCGGCTGTTGCAACATTTTGGGTATTAAACCAATATCTTTCGCGGGCAAAAGGATAGGCAGGAAGACTGAGGCGTTTGGGTTTAGCCTCATCGTAAAGCATACTCCAATCCACATCCAGCCCTTTCACCCACATCGTCAACAGCTCCGGGTAATTTTTGCCGGCAATCGCTTCGAGCAAGTTATTACTGTCTTCGTTGTTTATATCTTTTTTAGCGGACGCTTTTCCTTGATAAAAATCTTCAATCACTGTTTCGCCGCTAATATACGCCTTGAGTTTTCCCTTCAACTGGTCTGTTGAATGCACGACAAATCCCAAACGGTCTGTCATAGCATCTCTTCCTACCTGTAGCGTATAAGCAAAACCAGCTAAATTAATTTCACATTTTTCAATGTGAGCAAGCATTGATTCTGCGTATACTTTGAGCCTGTCTTTGTTTTTTGCAGAGAGAACGATTACATAGGGACCTTGGAAAACCGGAGGCAGCTCTTCCGAATGACCATATTCTTCTAACACGACATGCACGTTAGCTCCTCCAAATCCGAAGGAACTAACTCCAGCTCTGCGTGGGAGCAACACTCCGTCTTCCCTGCGCACTGCCTCCCAGGGTTTCGTTTTATCTACAATGTAGAAAGGAGTTCCCTTAAGGCTAATGTAAGGATTGAGTTCTTCGAAGTTGAGGGTTGCCGGAATCTGTTTATGCCTGATAGCCAGCAACGCTTTAAGCAGGCTGGAGATACCGGCGGCTGTTTCCAAGTGACCAATATTGGTTTTTACCGAGCTTAACCCCACATGAGGAATTTCAGCCGGACGTTTATTATATTTTTTATATAATTCGTGGAACGATTTGGTTAGCGCCTGAATTTCAATCGGGTCTCCCAAACTGGTTCCCGTTCCATGGCATTCAATGTATCCTACGGTTGTAGGGTCAATCTGAGCTTTTTCATAGGCTTCAACCAGTAATTCGGCTTGCGAGTTAGGGCTGGGGGCAGTCAACATCGTTACGCGTCCGCCATGATTTTCGGCTGTAGACTTGATAACGGCGTAAATATGGTCGCCTTCAGCCTCTGCCATTGATAACGGTTTAAGGAAAACGGCTCCCGAACCTTCTCCTCTCACATAACCGTTCGCGCGCTTATCAAATGTTTTACACTTTCCGTCGCTACTTAACATTCCTGCCATACCAAACGAAATATGCGCTGCGGGGGTTAACATTAACTGCACGCCTCCGACAATCGCCATATCGCAGCTTCCAGTGTGAATCGATTCGATGGCGCGGTGAACGGCAATCAACGAGCTAGAGCAAGCGGTATCAATCGGAGCGCTCGGACCACGCAGGTTGAGCAGGAAAGAGATGCGGTTTGCCAGCATACAGTGCGAATTACCGGATGCCGTATATCCGTCAAGGCTAATCTGAAGCCCATTCATTGAGTCACTATAATCGTGTACAGCAACTCCTACGAAGATACCGGTTTTCGTTCCCGACAAATCTGAAACTTTATGTCCCGAATCTTCAATCGTTTTCCACACGGTTTCCAGGAAAACCCTTTGCTGCGGATCCATCATTTCGGCTTCGCGCGGCGAGATTCCAAAGAAAAGCGGGTCAAACTTGTCCACATCCTTAATAAAACCGCCCCACTTTGAGTTGGTTTTGTTCTTTTCCCTAAAAGGGTCTCCGTCATAGTCTTCCCAATTCCACCGGTCTCTCGGAACGACCGTGATCATATTCCTTTCATTTTTCAAATTATCCCAAAATTCTTCCAAATCTCGAGATTCAGGCAAGACGCCGCTCATCCCGACGATGGCTATCGGCTGGTCGATAAAACGGGATCCGGCGGAAACCCGGCGGGCAGGTATATCTACGTTTTGTTGCGGCAGTGCGGGACTCCATCCCTTGTTTATTCCGAATGAGCTTTCGGCAACAGCTGCTGCCTCCGCTTTTTTAGTTTCGACAGCTACAGCCGCTGCCGGAGCGTTAGAAACAGCGTGAACTTGAAGAGCAGCATCTTTATGTTCTGTTGATATATATTTTGCAATTTCCCTTATGGACGGATATTCGAAGAAAAGTACCGGAGTTACGTCCAGCTTGTACTTTTCATTTATTGCATTAGCATACGTTGCCAGACCGATTGAATCGAATCCGATATCCAATAACATCTTATCCAAGGAGACATCCTCTTTATCCAGCTTCAAAAAGTCCATCGCAATTTGAGACAATGCTTTTTGAACAAGAGTAGCAAGCTCTCCTGCAACTTCCGGTTCAACGGACTGAGCGGTCTGAGCGGTTTCTTTCACACCGGTTGACGCAACTGCCGGGGTCTCTCCTTTTCTTATACCCCAAGCTAACTCCATTTTATCCCTGATTCCTTCAACCACTACAAGCTGAGATTCAGTGGACAGAAGTCCCCCTGTAAAAGCCTCAACTCCCGTATTTATGCTTAATGGTCTTATTCCCAACTTATTTTTAAAGAAAAGTTCTGCTTGCGGATCAAGTTTCATACCTCCGTCCGCCCATATAGACCAGTTCAGACTCAACGTTTTTCCGTATCTCATTCCCCGAGTCTGAAAAACCGAACGCCTGTAGGCATAGGAATCCATAAAATGGTTGGCAAAAGCATAGTCGCTTTGCCCCATATTTCCACCCACCGCAGCCATTGAAGAGAACAAAACAAAGAAATCCAGGTGCTCATCTTTTGTCGCTTCATCCAAATAAAACGTCCCGAATATTTTGGGTGCGAAAACGGCGCTCATTTCTTCTGCCGTTTTGCTTTTTATATAGGTATCTTTCAAAACGCCTGCGCTATGGATGATTCCGTTTATCTGACCGAATTGGGATTTACTTTCTTTTATCAACTTACCGACATCTGCGGAGTTGGAAATATCTGCTTGCAAGTAAAGCACTTCGGCTCCTGATTTTCCGATTGTGTCCAACTTGCTTAACTGTTCAGCCGACAAAACTGACCTGCCTGTCAGAATCAACCTCGCCTTACACTCTTTTGCCAAGAATTCGGCAAAAATAAGTCCTAATCCACCGGCTCCCCCGGTAATTAAATAAACGCCTTTTTCCTTTAATCCCAAATCCGGCAAAAGAGGCAAATCTTCTAATGCAATATGCTTGAGTTTTCTTACAAAACGCTCCTGTTCTACATAACGAACGGAAATATCATCCTGGCGGAATTCGGCTAAAACGGCATCTAATATTTGATTGGCATCTATTTTTTCCTGTTGGATTTCAAGGGTTTTACAGGTAAAGAGAGAGTTCTCCATCTGAAGTGTCCGGGCAAAACCATTGATAGCTTCATTATGAGGTTGAGAGTTATCCTTTTCTCCATAATAAAGGTAGACCAGTTGCACTTTATCTTTCAGTTTTTGCTCTATAAACGCTTGGCAAAGATAAAGGAAAGAATAAACCCCGTTTTTTAATGCTCCTTTTAAAAACTCATCTTTATGCCTGAAAACAGGATTAGACCAGCTAAAACAGATTTTCCCAAAATTCCGTTCCTGCGCGGATAACGATTTCAGAAGCTGTATATAATCTTGCGGATTTTCCGGATTAATCTCATAGGTATGATTTCCAAGGTCTTTGTATGAGCTTCCTGGCAGGACTAAAATGATATGTTCCTGCTTATCGCCCCGTTTCCTGGGAAGTTCCTGATAATGGTCGCGCAAATTTGAATCTAAATCGAACAGTAAAATACCGCTCATTTCGTTCTGAGGGAGCTCTTTTAATTCATTTTTCTCCCACGTGTGAGCATAATATAGTTTTGAAAATTCGTCCCGGCTGCTTTGAGCATCCGGCAGTACTTGATTTTTTTCACCCGAATTCTCATGAACGCTATATAGAGGTATTCCTACCGACTCTTTTATCCTTAAAAGAAGTTTTCCCGTTTCGTCTACAATATGAAGGTTTGCTTTGGATAATTTTGAATTGGGGTCATTCACCTTCTTTACATAGCTGTAACACTTGGGCGTTAAGGGGCTTAACAGCTCAACTTCTCCAAACGAATATGGGACAAACATTTCTCCCGTTGTATCCTTACCGGCAAGCTGCGCAGCCATAGCCGTTTGACCTGTACCGTCAAGAAGGGACGGATGAAGCACGAAATCAAGAAAATCGTTGCTGCGGACATCTGGTATTTCCATCAAGGCAAGCATTTCTTCTTCATTTTTATACACCTCCCGGAGTACTTGAAAGCTTGGTCCCAGATTTAATCCCAATGTTTTGAAAAGGGGATAGACATCCTTGCCATCCATTACTTTTGAGCACCGGGCAAGGACTGCTTTAATATCAATGGATTCCTTCGGTTCCGTTTCCTGTCCGGTTGCATACGAAAGCTTTCCTTGCGAAAAAAGCTGTTTTGCTCCTCCTACTCCTTCTCCAAACACTTCAAACTGAACTTGGTCGCCGTTGGGTTTAAGTTCGACCCAAACGTTTGTGGGTTCCGAATTTACGACCGTAACCGGATTCACCCAGATAATATTCTTAATCTTTTGTACTTTTCTTCCGGCAGCCAATTCTCCTGCCTTTCTAACCAAATCAAGGTAAGCCACGCCCGGCAAAGTAGGGATATCCGATACCAAATGGTCATAGATATAAAACTCTTTATCGTGAAAGGTTTTCTTAAAAATCTGGCGTTCGAAAGTCGATTCATTCGCATCAATCAGCGGATGAGAACCCGAATGAACCATCAACTGGTTTTTATTTCTTTGCCTGCCGACCCAATGGCGTTTATCTGCAAACGGATAAGTGGGCAGTGAAACTTTTCTTCTTTTTTCCTGAACCAAGCCTTGCCAATCGGTAATAAACCCTTCAATCCACAACTGAGCCAGCTTTAAGGGGTCATTGCTTTCGGATACTATTTTTACAAATCCTTCTTTTTCTTTGCTATTCAGCAGTTTTCCTATATTACTAACTCTCTGAATGTGACCGGATAATATAAAATCGCCCTTTTTCCCGTCAATAAAGAGCGTCAGTTTCTCTACTAATTCTTCTTTTGTCTCTGCAATAATTGCCAAACGGTATTCAAAAGACTTTCTACCCATACGCAAAGTAAAACCAATATCGTCCAAATCTAATTGCGACTGGTTGGCAGAGGATAAATCCTGTTGAATAAACGAACACAAACGAGTAGCCGCCTCAAGCAGCTGGTCTTCTTTTAGAGCTGACAATGGAAATATTTGCTTTTTGCGGGTGGTTGAACTATTTATTTGACACAGCGCCTGAGGCTCGTAGGCCTCAATAACAACATGCGCATTAGATCCTCCTGCTCCGAAAGAACTAATTCCGGCACGGAGAGGAAACTGAATATCGTCTATATATTTTGGTTTCCAATCTTCAACCACTTGCTGAACTACAAAAGGAGAATTCCGGAAATCTATAAACTCATTTAATTCCGCCGAATGCAGGGATGGCAGCAATTTACGGTGTTTCATCTGCAAAAGCACCTTCTGTATAGCCACAATACCTGCTGCAGCTTCCAAGTGTCCGATATTGGTCTTTATAGAGCCGATAGAACAACTTTGATTTTGCACTTCATACTTCTGAAAGGCATTTGTCAATCCTACAATTTCAATCGGGTCACCTAATTCTGTTCCCGTACCATGTGCCTCAACATAACCGATTGTCCGGGCATCCACATTTGCTTTCTCAAGAGCCGATAAAACCAAGTCGGTTTGCGCTTTCGGATTCGGAACCATATATCCGCTTGTCCGTCCGCCATGATTAATGGCAATGCCTTTAATTACACCATAAATATGGTCGCCATCTTTTTCTGCTTGATGAAGAGGTTTCAATAAAATGGCACCTACACCTTCACCGGCGACATACCCGTTAGCTCCTTTCCCAAAGGTGCGGCATACTCCATCTGGAGAAAGAGCACCACCTAAACTGTTTATATCAAATTTACTTTGATGCAAATCCAAGTTGACTCCACCTACAATCGCACCAAGACATTCGCCGTTATTAATCGCTTCGCACGCCAAGTAAAGCGCCGTAAGACTTGACGAACAGGCAGTATCTATGGATAAGCTGGGCCCCAAAAGATTCAGGCAATACGAAATACGGTTGGCGACACTCCAAAGAAACGAGTTCGGATTTGTGTCATTCCCCAATACCTTTTCTTCTACTCCGATTACCTGGTACATTGTCCATACAGCCCCTACAAAAACGCCAATATTCCGGAGAGAGTTTTCAGGCGTTAATATTTCCGGATAATATCCGGCATCCTCAATAGCCTCCCAAGCTGTTTCAAGAAGAAGCCGCTCCTGAGGGTCAAACATCTCGGCAACCGCCGGCGGAATGTTAAAGAACATAGAGTCAAACCTATCGACATCGTCAATAAACCCGCCGCGGTATTTTTTGGAAAAATAATACTGGATACGCTGTTTGAGACGCTCTTCCGGTATTGTTTCAATACAGTCTCTTCCGCGGACAAGATTTTCCCACAACTCATTCAAGTTTTTGGCTTTCGGATAACGACCAGACATTCCGATAATCGCAATATCACGGAATTGATTCGATTTCGCTGTTTTTGCAACTTGATTATTTTGTTCCGGATCCGCTTTTTTTGGACTGGAAGATAAATCAAGAGACTTCACCTCTGCATTTGGCGAAGAATGAACCAATGCTTTCGGGATAACTTTTCCCGAAAGGGAATGGTATTTTTTTAATTTGAACGTTGTATGAATATCTCCAAATGATTCCGATTGACCATCTTCCGGGAGTATTTCAGGAATATCTACCTTTTTCTTAAAGAGAAGGATTAACCGATCTATGATTGTTTGAACCTGCGATTTTTTCAAACCTACCGGAATTGCCAAACGTACCAAATCGTTGATTGAAGTGTTTTTTTGCATACCTGCATTATGCATTCCCGCACGTATACCAGTGTTCAGGTACATCCAGGCTAAAAACGATGCAACCGGATGTTTGAACTGTCTAAATTCTTCCACCTGCTTAACATCAATCAATACGCAATGCCCTCCTGTGGGTTGGACAACCGCAATACCCTGTTCCTTTAACGCTTTTCCTATCATCTGCGCCGATTCGATTCGATTCCGAACCAACGTATCAATCTTTATTTGATCCCGTAAAGAGAGTGCTATGACTTTTTTATCAATTACATCAAGTCCGAGACCCTCTTCGCGGATGATATCCTGAAGTTTATTATAAAGATTTGCATCGTTCGTGGCAATGACTCCTCCTTTATTAATTAAAAAATCTTTTGCTAAACTCGCAATTACAATATCTGCATAAGAAAATATTTCGCGGACAACGCCCCAGCTCTCTTTTCCGGCAAACTGTTTCTCTTGTTCAATCACAAATCTTGCATTTTCCATCACCCTGGTTCCATCCAAAACCAACGGGATGGAATAGCTGGAAAGTAACGCTTTAACCTTTCTGAGGTGTTGTATGGAAACAGAGGAACCTCCTGCGGCATTATTATTCACTTCAATTAAAACGAATGCAATTGACTTTGCATCCTGTTTTACATATTTTTGAAGTACATCCCAATCCAAATTGCCTTTATATAATTCTGTTGAATTCAATTGGAAAACTTCGGGGTGAGGTAATTCTACGGGAGTAAAATCATTCTCAATCTGATGAAAAATTGTCGTTGGAAAAAGTAAATTTTGAAGTACGATCCCCTTTTGCGACAATGCGCTAAAGAAAGCACGTTCAGCTGCACGTCCCGAAATGGTTAAAGCAAAGAAGGAAAACGGAAAAATACGCTTTAAACTTTCTTTTAAATCGACCGGTTGCTGAAGTTGCGCGTGTAAGTGTTTTATGTGATTATCAATTGCGGGCATTTCCAATTGCGCCCAAGAATCGGTTTTTAAATCAAACTCCACTTGGTTGCCGGAAATATTCAACGGATTATAACCAGTATCCGATAAAATAGCCGACCGCTCTTTTCCCTCAATCACCAACCCTTCTTGCCGATAGACTTCATTATTATCTGCCAATGGCTGTACTTTCGAAGGATCGGCAATCATCATTATAATATCAGTCACATTATCAGGATTACTGTACTCAACCGGGCGGCAAAGATAAATAGTGCTATGTTCAGGACGGAATTTATTTTTGAATTGAAGATTTCCTTCATCATTGAAAATATTTTGTTCGCGCAAATAATCCAACGTTTTGTCCATCACCGGGTCTGCATTGGGAGAAGGGGCAAGCTTACATCCATAAGTTCCACCCAGACTGAACATATCATATCCCTCTGCTACCAGCGTTTCTATCATTTTTACAATTGCATATTCCAATCCTCCTAAAGGCATATCATCCGGATAGAATTCCAAATCCATCAAATAGCCGTTTTCATTATCAGACAGCGCAGATATGAGAATGACATTTTGCAGTACATCATCAAGATATGTCAAGAAAAGACGATGCCCTGAATTTAAGTTTCCAGATAGGATTTCTTCTTTAACAATATAAATCAGAGGGTTAACCATTTTCCTCGGAGCACACCACCGATCAATAAGATCAGCGATATTTTTATCCGTCTCTTTATTAGAGCCTGTATGATACTCTTCTGTCCTACATTTTCCCGCATTCCCAAATTTAGATACTAAGTAACGTAAGCGGCCCATCTTATTTCCACGAAGTGTAAAATCTTTTATATTTAGTACTCTGGAGATAATGCCAAAAGGTGTCGCCGAAAATGGAATATTTCCGACAGACTCAATGCGTTCGGAACTAAATATATTGAATTCCAAATCATTACTGATACAATATTGACACATTTCCTCTGTAATAACAGGAAAATAATCCAAGGGGCCCGTATAGGTATAGACCAAAATGATATTTTTACTCCGGCTATAATTAAAGTACCCCTTTTTTTCGCTACCAATAAAAAGAAGAGGTGCAATATTTCTTGTTCCTCTTGAAACAGAACCTTCATTTTTATAACGATGAAAAAGGTCTATCACTAATTCTTCCAACTCCGGATTTTTATGAACCTCGCTCTCTAATATGAAAATAGGAGATTTCTGAGTTTGATTTCCGACAGGACTAAGACTAATCGAAGGTTCTTGCGAAACAGTTATAGTTGCCTCCCGGCTTTTCTTTGCAAATTT
>QMCE01001711.1_pt1 | contig 12097 bp, 6 predicted proteins | sample 1821851 | NCBI WGS metagenome assembly QMCE01 (sample SAMN09453174, study PRJNA476694) | Termite gut metagenome, whole genome shotgun sequencing project. | isolation source: worker | host: Odontotermes sp. | place: South Africa:Pretoria | collected 2016-01-28
CCCTCCTCGAACCTCGGCGAAATCTGCGACTACAAATCGAGTCTGGGCGAGACCAACATCTGGGGCACAGTGCCTGTCGTCTCCGAACTCCAGTCCGAAGGCGGCGCCTCCGGCGCGGTGCACGGCTCCCTCGCAACAGGCGCGATGACATCCACATTCACCGCCTCCCAAGGCCTGCTCCTCATGATCCCCAACATGTACAAGATCGCGGGCGAACTCACACCCACGACCTTCTACGTCACCGCCCGCACCGTCGCCTCCCACGCGCTGTCGATTTTCGGCGACCACTCCGACATCATGGCGTGCCGCCAGACCGGCTGGGCCATGATGGCCGGCACAAACGTCCAGGAAGCCCACGACCTCGCCCTCGTCTGCCAGGCCGCGACGCTCCACTCCCGCATCCCGTTCGTGTCCTTTTACGACGGCTTCCGCACCTCCCACGAAATCCAGAAAATCGAAGTCCTCTCCCAGGACGACATGCGCGAAATGATCGACGACGAACTGATCCGCCAGTTCCGCGCGCGCTCCCTCACCCCCGACAAGCCCACCATCCGCGGCACCGCCCAGAACCCCGACGTGTTCTTCCAGGCCCGCGAGGCGTGCAACCCCTTCTATGAAAAATGCGCCGACATCGTCGAACAGCAGATGAACAAATTCGCCAAGCTCACAGGCCGCCAGTACAAATTGTTCGACTACTACGGCGCACCCGACGCCGAGCGCGTCATGATCATCATGGGCTCCGCCGCCGACGCCGCGCAGGAAATGGCCGACTGGCTGAACGCCAAGGGCGAGAAGGTCGGCGTCGTCACCGTCCACCTCTACCGTCCGTTCTCGATCAAGCACTTCCTCGCCGCCCTGCCGCTCAAGACGGTCAAGGCCTTCGCCGTCATGGACCGCACCAAGGAGCCGGGCGCCCTCGGCGAACCGATGTACGAAGACGTGCGCACCGCGTTCGGCGAAGCGATGCAGGGCAACAAGGACCTCTTCGCAGGCAAATGGCCCACCATCATCGGCGGCCGCTACGGCCTGTCCTGCAAGGAATTCACCCCCGCCATGGCGAAGGCCGTCTTTGACGAATTGAAAAAGGACGCGCCGAAAAACCACTTCACCGTCGGCATCGACGACGACGTCAGCCGCACCAGCCTCGACTACGACAAAAAGCTGGACATCGAGGCCGACGACGTGCGCCGCTGCCTGTTCTACGGCCTCGGCTCGGACGGCACGGTGGGCGCGAACAAGAACTCCATCAAGATCATCGCCGACTACACCGACAACTACGCGCAGGGCTATTTCGTCTACGACTCCAAGAAGGCCGGCGCCATCACCACCTCCCACCTCCGCTTCGGCCCCCGGCCGATCAAGTCGACCTATCTGGTGCATTCGGCCAACTTCATCGCCTGCCACCAGTGGTCGTTCCTTGAAAAGTACGATATGCTCAAGGACTTGAAGGAGGGCGGCGTCTTCCTCCTCAACTCCATCTACAGCAAGGACGAGGTCTGGGATCACCTCCCGAAGGAAGTCCAGCAGAGCATTATCGACAAGAAGGCGAAGTTCTACGTCATCGACGCCTACGAAGTCGCGCAGAAGACCGGCATGGGCGTGATGATCAACACCATCATGCAGACCTGCTTCTTCAACATCGCGGACGTCATCCCGGCCGAACAGGCCATCGCCCACATCAAGGACGCGATCAAGAAGACCTACTCCAAGAAGGGCGACGCCGTCGTCAAGAAGAACAACGACGCGGTGGATCAGGCTCTTGCGCACCTCTTCGAGGTGAACTACGCCGGCAAGTCCGCGACAGGCAAACCGCGCCCGCCGATCGTCAGCTCCGAAGCGCCGCAGTTCGTGCTCGACACGCTGTCCAAGATGATGATCAACGAAGGCGACGATCTGCCCGTCTCGAAGCTCCCGATCGACGGCACCTTCCCCACCGCGACGACGAAGTGGGAGAAGCGCAACATCGCGCTCCAGATGCCTGTCTGGGAGACGGATCTCTGCATCCAGTGCGGCAAGTGCTCGGCTGTCTGCCCGCACGCGGCCATCAGGATGAAGGTCTACGATCCGAAGAAGGCCGAGGGCGCGCCCGCCACGTTCAAGACCTGCGCCGCCAAGGGCAAGTCTGTCGAAGGCAAAAACTTCACCCTTCAGATTTATCCCGAGGACTGCACCGGCTGCGGCGCCTGCGTCGCGACCTGCCCGGCGAAGGACAAGGCGGACGAGAAACGGAAAGCCATCAACATGCGCCCGCAGCCGCCGCTCCGCGACGCCGAGGCGAAGAACGTCGTCTTCTTCGAGAAGATTCCGTACACAGAGGACGGCCTGTTCCCGCTCAACACGATCAAGGGCTCGCAGCTCCGCCAGCCGCTGTTCGAGTTCTCCGGCGCGTGCGCGGGCTGCGGCGAGACGCCGTACCTGAAGCTGGCGACCCAGCTTTTCGGCGACCGCATGCTGTGCGCGAACGCCACCGGCTGCTCCTCGATCTACGGCGGCAACCTGCCCACCACGCCCTATGCCCAGAACAGCGACGGGCGCGGCCCGGCCTGGGCGAACAGCCTGTTCGAGGACAACGCCGAATTCGGCTTCGGCATGCGCCTCGCGGCAGACAAGTTCATGAGCCAGGCGAAGGAAATGATCGCGAAGATGGCTTCCGGCGGCTGCCTGAAGGACAAGGGCGATCTGGTCAAGGCGATTTGCGACGCGAAGCAGGTGACGCAGGAGGACGTCGACGCCCAGCGCGGCCGCGTTGCCGAACTGGTGGGCGCGCTCAAGGCGTGCGGCTCGAACGAAGCGAAGAACGTCGTCGCCATCGCTGATTATCTTGTGAAGAAATCGGTCTGGATCATCGGCGGCGACGGGTGGGCGTACGACATCGGCTACGGCGGACTGGATCACGTGCTGGCCGCCGGGAAGAACGTCAACGTGCTCGTCCTCGACACCGAGGTGTATTCGAACACCGGCGGTCAGGCGTCCAAGTCCACGCCTCTGGGCGCGGTCGCGCGTTTCGCCGAGGGCGGCAAGACGACGGGCAAGAAGGACCTCGCGATGATTTCCATGACCTACGGCAACATCTATGTCGCGAAGGTGGCCATGGGCGCGAACGACGCGCAGGTGGTCAAGGCCTTCCTCGAAGCGGAAGCGTATGACGGGCCGTCGATCATCATCGCGTACTCGCACTGCATCGCGCACGGCATCCGGGGCATGGCGGACGGCTTCGGGCTTGGTTTCGCGGAGCAGAAGAAGGCTGTCGAGTCCGGGCACTTCCCGCTCTACCGCTTCAACCCCGATCTGATCAAGGAAGGCAAGAACCCGCTCCAGCTCGACTCCAAGGCGCCGACGATGGCGTACAAGGACTGGGCGATGGGCGAGACCCGCTTCCAGACGCTGGCGAAGCGCGATCCGGCTGTCGCGGAAGCGTTCGCGAATCAGGCGGCGTGGGAAGAGGCTCTGCGCTGGAAGATTTACGAACAGATGTCGAAGATGGACTTCACGAAGTAGTGCATTTTGATTAATTATTGACATAGTATCCGCAGCGTTTGAAGAATCCCTCGCAGCCATTCTCGGTCACACTGAGGATGGCTGTTTTCATTGCTTCGAGCAATTCCTCGTGCGTTCTCGCTTCAAGCCTTCTCAGGATGCTCTTCACCTTATTCTCCGACTCTCCGATATCATCGAGCGCCTGTGGAAGTTTTTCCGCCGCGAAGTGGTCAATAACCCCTACTATTCAAGCTTCGCTGAATTCACGGAACAAAGTCTCTTCTTCTTCTTCGAATGCCTGGCCAAACACGCGCACAGGCTCAAATCACTCCTCACTCTTAACTTTCAACTCTTCAACAAGAGGGCAGACAGTTGGGTCGCTTATGCGGGATGATTTCCCGAAATCTCAAGTGGATGCGGTATATTCTCGCTTTTTGACTTGTCCAGGCGGAAAAACAAAGTCATCCAGCAATTCCACAGGCCGAAGAGCAAATAACGGGGACGATCATGTCCCCGTTATTTGCACTGTTTCCGTTCTTTCCGCGTTGTACTGCCGTCACAGCGCTCCGAACCGCTCCGGATGCCTGCCGACGATGACCTGCACGTCGCCGCCCCGCTTCGGGACGAAAACCGTCATCCCCGTCGATGCCGCGAGATCGGACTTGATGAGGTTGTTGTCTCGGAGCGTCACGAGAAGGCGCGTCTGCGCAATCGGCTCCGCCTTCACGATGTTGGCGGCTCCGCCCAAAACGTTTCGGAGATTTTCCATCTCCCCCGCCGTCGCCTCGGGAACAGGCTCCTCCGCCTTCGGCTGCTCCGCCGCGCCCGCTCCTGCCGCGCCCGCGTCCGGCTGCATGTCCGCGGGAGGATTGTCCGCCTCCTCGCCGGCCTGAGCCAGATACTCCTGCATATCCGTCATGAGATTGCCCGCCCGCGTGCCGTAAATCGCCTGCACGCCCTTGCCGGCCATCACCACGCCCGCCGCGCCCAGCCCCTTCAATTTCGCCGCGCTCACCTTCGAAGAATCCTTCACCGTGATGCGGAGGCGCGTGATGCAGGAGTCGATGTTCTCGATGTTCGACCTGCCGCCGAACGCCCACACAAGCTGCTTCGCCATGCCGAACTTGCTCTCGTCGACAATCCCGCCCCCGGCTGAGGCGTCTTCGGACTCGTCCTCGCGGCCGGGCGTCTTGAAATCCTTCCTGGGGATGATGATCCGGAAGAGGGAATAGTAGATCACAAAATAGATCGGCCCCAGGATGAACGTCATCCACGGCTTCTGATCAAGCCCCCAGTACAGGAAGAAGTCGATCGCGCCCTGCGAGAAAGTGTAGCCGAGGTGCGCTTCGAGCAGATTCATAATCGCGAACGCGCAGCCCGTCAGGACGGCGTGAATGCCGTAGAGGAGAGGCGCGACGAACATGAACGAAAACTCCAGCGGCTCGGTGATGCCGGTGAGGAACGAGGTCAGCGCCGCCGACATCATGATGCCGCCTGTGCGTTTTCTGTTTTCCGGCTTTGCGCAGTGCCAGATCGCGAACGCCGCGGCGGGAAGGCCCCACATCTTGGTGAGGAAGCCGCCCGAGAGAATGCCCGCCGTCTTGTCTCCGGCGAAGAAGCGCGTGATGTCGCCGTGCACGAGCTGGCCTGTCGTGGGGTTGAGGAACTCGCCGATTTCGAAGAAGAACGGCACGTTCCACGCATGGTGCAGGCCGAACGGAAGGAGCAGGCGTTCGACAAAGCCGTAGACCGCGCCCGCGAGGACGGGGTTTTTGTACGCGGCCCAGTTGGAGAAGAGGAGGATGTTTTCCTGGATCGGGGGCCAGATGTAGGACAGGACGAAGCCCACGACGATCGCCGCCGCGCCGGTGATGATGGGGACGAAGCGCTTTCCCGCGAAGAACGCGAGATATGTGGGGAGCTGGATTTTGTAGAAGCGGTTGAACATGAACGCCGCGACGCCGCCCATGATGATGCCGCCGAACACCCCGGTGTCGATCGTCCTGAAATTCATGATGCTCTGGAGCTGGTGCGCCGCCGGGTCGGGGTCCATCCCGAAGACGTTGATCGCCATGACGGACATCGTGGCGATCATGACCATGAACCCGACGACGGCGGACAAGGCCGACGTGCCGTCGTTGTTGGCGAAGCCGAGCGCGACGCCGATGGCGAAGATGAGGGCCATGTTGGCGAAGATGATGCTCCCGCCCTGCGCCATGACGCTGGAAACGTTTGCCGGAATCCAGCTGATGTTCGACGACCCCACGCCCAGAAGAATGCCCGCGACCGGCAGGATGGCGACAGGGAGCATCAGCGACTTGCCTATTTTCTGTAAAAATGCGAAAGCGTTCTGGAACATCGCGCTTCTCCTTTGTATATGGTTATTTCTTCTCCGAGAGGAACCGCCCGACCATGTCCCGCACTTCCGTCGCGGTGAGCGCTTCCAGAGCCCTGTCCGCGAGGACGCGGCACTCCGCCATGCTCCGGCGGCGCACAGCGGCCTTGATGGACGGAATGGCGGACACGGCGACAGACAGTTCGTCCACCCCCAGCCCGACCAGAATCGGCACAGCCTCCGGCTCCGACGCCAGCCCGCCGCAGACGCCCACCCATTTGCCGTGCCTGTGCGCGCCCCCGACCGTCTTCGCGATCAGATTGAGAACAGCAGGATGCAGCCCGTCCGCCATTTTCGCGAGGCGCGGATTCCCGCGATCGACCGCGAGGGCGTACTGCGTCAGATCGTTCGTGCCGATGGAGAAGAAGTCGGCCTCCTTCGCCAGCCCTTCCGCCAGCACCGCCGCCGAAGGGACTTCGATCATGATGCCGATATGGACGGGATCGGTCACGCCCAGGGCTTTCTTTTCCTTCAGGACGATCGCCTTCGCCTCCCGGAGCTCCTCGACTGTCGCGACCATCGGGAACATGATGTGGAGCCGCGTGAAGGGAGCAGCCGCGAGGACGGCGCGAACCTGCGTCGCGAGAATCCCCGCGTCCACCAGATTCAGCCTGATGCCCCGGACGCCTAGGAAGGGGTTTTCCTCCGGGGGAAGGGGGAGGTACGGAAGGGGCTTGTCGCCGCCGACGTCCAGCGTGCGGACAACCAGATCGCGGTCTGCGCCGAGCGTCTTCGCGACCGTCGTGTACACGGCCGACTGCTCCTCAATCGTCGGGGCGGCTTCTCGCTGGAGGAAAAGGAATTCCGAGCGGAGCAGCCCCACGCCCTCCCCGCCCAGATCGGGTATTTCCTCAGCCTCGCCTGCGCCGCCGATGTTGCCGACGACCTTGACGTTCCGGCCGTCCGTCGTCGTGGCGGGTTTTTTCGCGTCCGCCAGCTCGACTTTCCGCCGCATGGAGATTTCCGTCTGGAGGGCTGTCGTCCGCTCGATGTCCGCTTTTGAAGGATTGAGGCGGATCTCCCCCTTCGAGCCGTCGAGGATGATGGTCGCGTTGTCGGGGATGTCCAGCGCCCGCTCCTCGACAGCCGCGATGGCCGGCAGCGACGCCGATCGGGCGAGGATCGCCACGTGCGAGGTGGCCGACCCGCCGACGGTGGCGAAGCCGAGAACCTTGGTCTTGTCCAGCCCCGCCGTGTCGGAGGGGGTGAGGTTTTCGGCGATGAGAATGGCGTTGGGCGGGATGTCGGGCGCTTTTTTCTCTTCGCCCGTGATAAGCCCCAGAACGCGGCGGCCGACGTCCCGGATGTCGTTGGCGCGGCCGGCGAGCAGTTCGTTCCCGAGTTTGGCGAGGGAAGCCGCCTGCGCGCTGTACGACGCCTTCCAGGCGTAGGCGGCGCTTTGCCCTTTCGCGATGCCGGCGAGGGTGTCGTCCAGCAGTTCGGGGTCTTCAAGCAGTTCCGTGTGGGCGGTGAAAATGGCCGCCCTGCCCTTGTCGCCCTTGCGGCGGAGCTCGTCCTGCAGATCGGCGAGCTGTTTTCGCCCCGTGTCGACGGCGGCCAGGAGTGCCGCTTTTTCCGCGTCCGCGCCCCTGCCCTTTTCCTCGACAGCGATGTCGTCTGTCCGCAGCTTGAACGCCTGCCCGACGACGATGCCGGGCGACGCGGAGACGCCCAGAATGACGTTCGGGTTTTCGGATTGGGGACGGGGCGGCGCGGCGGGCGGCGCGACAGGCTTTTTCGCCGGCGCGCCGGTGAGGCTCTCTCCCAGTCCCGAAAGAATGAGGGGCACGAGCTTCGCCAGAGCCGCGTCCGCGTCGGGGCCGGTCGCTGCGACGTTGATGCTGTCGCCGTTTTCCACCTCCAGCCCCATGACGGCGACGACGCTCTTGGCGTTGGCCTCCCTCCCGTTCTTGATCAGCCTGATGTCGGAGGAGAACTGCTTGGCGCTGTTGACCAGCACGGCGGCGGGGCGGGCGTGGAAGCCGGCTGGGTTGCGGATGAGGAGGGGATTGGAAAGCTTCCGCTCGCCGCCGAGGGCTGCGGGGGCGTCCGGCGCGGCGGCGCCTGCTCGGATTTCGAGAATGGGGGTTTTCCCCGCCTCGGCCATGCCGCCGACTGCGGGGCGTCCGGCGACGCCGCCGCCGCCGGTGACGACGACCATGGTGAGGAGGCTGGCTGCGGCGTGGATAAGGTAATCGGCGTCGAAGGCGATGAGGGGGTCTCCCGCCTTGACGTCCGCTCCTTCCTTGACGAGGGGGGTGAAGCCCTGTCCTTTGAGAAGCACGGTGTCGAGGCCGATGTGGATGAGGATTTCGACGCCGTCCTTTGTGGCGATGGTGAGGGCGTGGTGGGCGCTGTGGAGCTGGGTGATTTTTCCGTCCACAGGCGCCCGGAGCGTTTCCTCGGTCGGGTCGATTGCCACGCCGTCTCCAAGCATTTTTTCGGCGAACGTGGGGTCGGGAACGTCGGTTATGGGGACGACGACGCCGGAGAGCGGAGCGAGAAGGACGGAATTGGCGTTGCGCGCGGCAGGCATTTTGTGTTCCTTCCATTGCAGAGGAAACGATCAAATTGCACAGTGACATGATCATGATGATGAAATGGCGCTTGGCGCATGGTGGAAACGCGGAACCGGCGTGAATGGGGGGATTGCATACCCGCTTGGGCATTGACGCGCAGGCATTGATTCACGGATTTTTAACACTATAATGCGTTCAAATAAAAATACAATCGAATAAATCAGTTTTTTTTGACAATGCAGGCACATACCGCATTCAGCCATTGCCGAGAGCTGCGCCGGCCGCGTGCGCCTGTTTCAAGAATGCCTTGTACTCTGCCGAGTCCTCCTCCGGTTCGCCGCAGCAGGCGATGCTGGCGATGAGGTTCCAGCCGAAGCCGTCTTTCAGGATGTTGTTCAGCCAGTCCATGCCGGATTTGAACATGTTCGGATTGTCCTGATGCTGGGAAAAAATGGTGATTGCCTTCCTGCCGGGCCGGCGCGGAGAGAAGTCGCTGTCGATCATCGGAAACATGCGATCCAGCCAGACCTTTGTCTGCCCGGTGATCTGGTAGAAATAGATGGGCGACGCGACGACGATCGCCCTCGCGTCGGCAATATCCTGATACATCGGCGCGAGATAATCCCTGGTGGCGCAGCCGTATGTCTCGCGGCAGTGGTAGCAGCCCTGACAGCCCCGTATGCCGCTGTCGTTGAGGTCGTATTCCTTGACATCCAGCCCGGCGGCCGCCGCGCCTCGTCCGGCTTCGCGCGCGAGGGCTGTGGTATAGCCGTGCCTGCGGGGGCTGCCCAGGAAAATGACGACGTTGCCTGTTGCCATGTTTGTTCCTCCCGACTGCGGTGTTCGGATTGGTCAGACGCAGTTTGACCAAATTCAATGCAATCCATGCGGGGCGTGTGAGACCACCTTGCTTTTCCCAATGGTACCCTTGAAAATGGTACCCTTGAAATTGAAACGGCGCAAGGATGCGGGGACTATGCCCGCCGCCGGAGCCTGTTGGCAACCCGCCCAAGAAAGAACGGCAGCCTCTGCGCCATCAAACGTATGCCGGGAAAAGGGATTCTCCAATGTCTGTTGATTCTGTGAAAGCGCATCTGGAACGCTTCGGCGTGGCTGAGCGCATGCGGTTTCTGCCGGTAAGCATTCCGACAGTGGAGCGCGCGGCGGCGGCGCTGGGAGTGGAGCCGGATCGGATTGCCAAGACGCTGGGCATCCGGTCGAAAAACACCAACCGCGTCATGGCCATTGTCGCCAAGGGGACGGCGAGGCTGGACAATGCGAAATTCAAAGCCCGCTTCGGCGGCAAAGCCGCCTTTGTCTCGGCGGAGGAATGTCTGGAAGCGACAGGCCATCCGCCGGGCGGCGTGTGTCCGTTCGGGCTGGCGGACGGGGTGGAGGTCTATCTTGACGAATCGCTCCGGGCGTTTTCGACAGTCTACCCTGCCGCCGGGTCGCCGGACAACTGCATTGAAGCGACGCCGGAGGAATTGGAACTCTGGACGGGTGGTTCGTGGGTGGATGTATGCCGCTGAAAATTCTCGATCTTTGAGAGAGCATTCTATTTGGACAGCGTCTTGTCCATGGCAGGGGAAGCGGGCCTGACGACCGGCCGCACGCGCTTCGCCAGTTCGCGCAACACCTGGCTCCGGGCCTGATCCAGAACGCGGCTGCCCAGCATCCCCCTGCCGCCCCTGTGCCTCTCCTGCAAACGCAACAGACTGCCTGTCGGCATGGGCACGCGCCGCCGTTCCCGCTGCGGCTGTATCTCCGCCTCCACAATCACCTCGCCGTCGTCGCCGATGTCGGCGACAATGACGCCCGGAACTTCTGGAACAACCCGCCTCGCCGATTCGTCCCGCACCAGACGCCGGCGGGGTTGTTCTCCCGCAGCAGCAGTTGAGGCCGCCGCCGCCGCGCCCGCCGCGCGGGCAGCCGTCAGCGCGGCCTGCACGGATTCGTTCGCCGCCGCGCGGGCCTGGCGTTCAGCCGTTGTCCGCAAACGCTCCGGCTCTTCTGCCGCACGCCGCGCCGCAGCCCCGCCCGGCCGCCCCGGCATGGACAGCGCGCGGAAAAACCAGCCCCACATCCCCAGCGACAACAGGGCCAGAACGCCCAGCGTCAGGCTCCAGCGAAGGTCTCTCTTCAATTCCCCGTGCCAGACGACAGGCGGCGACGGCCTGTCTATGGACACGGCGACGGCGGGAATCAGCCCCGGCTCCTCCAGCGCGGCGGCGCGTTCCTGCCACACCAGACGGCGGCCGTCCACCTCCACCCACTCCCCCGGCATGTCGATGAACGGAGGCGCATCTGCCGCGAGGCCGGGCTGTTCCCCCTCCTTCGCGACAGGAAAGGCCGAGACCGCCTGTCCCGCGCGATCCACCAGCCAGCCGCGCCAGAGCGCGCCGTCCAGCCGCGAATCGGCGAGATGTCCGGAAATGTGCAGGGCGATTTCGGCCGCGTCGGGAACGGGATAGGCGTCGGCCTCGGCAAGGCTGAGCCGTATGGTCCAGCGGCGGCTCTCCCCGCCGTCGCCCCAGACGAATTCGCGGGTCATGCTTTCGGCGCGGGCGTTTTCCAGCGGCGCGCCGCCGCCGACGGAGAGAACTTCCTGAACGTTGTTCTCAATCACCGCCAGGGAGCACCCGGAGGGAATGAGCGCGGACAGCTCGGGGATGCACGCCCGCATGGCCTCGACGGGAGCGTCGGCGCTCTTCTCCGGCCCGGCGAGCTCAAGATAGGCGCGCAGCCCTTCGAATCCGGGAGGAAAATCCCCCACGTCGCGGGAAGACGCCCCGGCGGCGCGGGTCTTTTCCAGCCCTGCCCCGATCACCCTGTAGACAGCTTCCATGATGCCGCGCAGCTCGACGCGGATATTCTTTTCCTGCTCGGCCCGCCGTTCGAACCGGGCGTCGAGAAAGGCGCGCGCCGCCGTCCCCGCCCTGCCCGCCAGTTCGCCCGCCTCCAGCCTGGCGTAGCTTTCCAGCCGGAGCGCGGCGGCGGTCGTCCGTTCGTTGTCCGCCCTGACCTTGGACAGGAACAGCCACCCGGCCGCGCCCAGAAGCAGGGTGAGCCCGAGAGGCGCGACGATGGCGGGCCAGACGCGCCCTCGCTTGATTTTTTTGTTTCCCGTGGACATTGAGAAGCCTGTCAGGACAAGGGGTTATTTCCCCTTCATCCGCCCGATGAAAAACCCGCCCGACACGCCCTTGATGTCGGCGATGTAGAGGAACGCGCCCGCCCGTTCCGCGAGATCGCTGACGCGCTTGATGTGCTTTCGGGAGCAGACGACCTTGACGACCAGCCGCCTGCCGCTCCGGCCCGTCCCCACGAGGACGGTCGTGCCGAATCCGGCTTCGCGGAGCGCGGCGACGAGCGCGTCGGACTGCTCGTTCTCCTCCGCGATGATTTCCGCCATGACATAGGCGTTCATGAGCTTGGATTCGAGGTAGGAGCCCAGGATGTTTCCCGTGGCGAAGCCGCCGCAGTAGGCGAGGAGTTCGAAAACCCCGAGGGATTTGCCGCCGCCCATGATGATGTTCATGACCGAGAGAAAGACCATGACCTCGAAAAATCCCAGGCACGCGGCGAGGATTTTCCGCCCCTTGACCACCATGAGGATGCGGAAGACGCCCACGGTGACGTCGGTGCAGCGGGCAAGGAATATGAAGAGCAGGGTCGCGCCGAATGACATCGTTTCCGCTTTGCT
>QMCE01001713.1_pt1 | contig 12094 bp, 12 predicted proteins | sample 1821851 | NCBI WGS metagenome assembly QMCE01 (sample SAMN09453174, study PRJNA476694) | Termite gut metagenome, whole genome shotgun sequencing project. | isolation source: worker | host: Odontotermes sp. | place: South Africa:Pretoria | collected 2016-01-28
GGAGTCAGCTTTGTGTAGTCTATCAAGATCTGCCCGGCGGCGCAAAGCGCTCCGCCGACTAAAAACGCGCGTAAATATTCCATAATAACATTCCTTTCTTTATACTAATTCAGGATAGAAACATCAGGATGTTTCTATCCTGAAAGCTCCGGCGCAAGTGAATTGCGCCTGCGCTTCGGCGCTGCGCGCCGCGTGCCGCTTTCGCGTCACGGATACTGTTTCAGCTTTTTCTAAGCTGAAACAGTATTACTTTGAAGAAAGATGGATCAGATGAGCCACGGCGGGAATGCTCTGACCCTGCTGTACGCTGACGGTAGACATCAGGGCTCCGGTGGCGAGAAATAGCACATTGTTGAGGTCGGCCGCCCTCATGGACTCTAAAATATACGAGCACAGCACTGTGGCGCAGCAGCCGCAGCCGCTGCCGCCGGAGTTAACGTCCTGGGTGTCGCGGTCATAGATCATGAGGCCGCAGTCGTTGTGTTTTGGGGCGACGTCATGCCCCCCGCGCCGCATGAGCTCCAGAAAAAGCCCGCTCCCGACAGACGCCAGATCCCCTGTCAGGATAAGGTCGTAATTGTCAGCGTTCGTGCCGCTGTCGGCGAAAAAGCTCAGTAAAGTCTGTGCGGCGGCGGGAGCCATTGCGGCGCCCATATTGTTTAAATCCTTGACGCCTTTGTCGGAGATTACGCCAAGATTCGCGGCCTTTATATACGGAGGCCCGCTGTTCTTGCCGACAATTACAGCCCCTGCCCCTGTCACGGTCCACTGGGAGGTCGGCGCGCGCGAGCCGCCGTATTCCAGCGGAAAACGATACTGCCGCTCGGCTGAGCAAAAATGCGATGAAGTGACGGCCATAGCCCGCTCACACGCGCCGCCCTCCACGAACACGGAAGCCGCGGCGATCCCTTCCGCCATGGTCGCGCAGGCGCTGTAAAGCCCGACAAAGGGAATCCCGATCTCGCTCAGCCCGTAATGACTGCCTATGCACTGATTGAGCAGATCCCCCGCGAAAAGACAGTCGATTTCCTTCGGTGAGAGCTCCGCTTTGGCAAGGGCTTTTTCCGCCACAGCCTGCTGCATGCTGCTTTCGGCTTTTTCCCAGGTTTGCCGACCGAACATAGAGTCGTCGTTCAGTATATCGATATAAGCCGCCATAGGCCCGGCGGCCTCTTTTTTTGAGGCTATTGATGCAAAGCTCAGTACAGACGGAGGTGAGTCAAATAATATTGTATGGTTTCCCGCGCGGCGCATGGAAGCGCTCCTTTCCGGTCAATAGAGTTTAAACAGATAGATTATCAGGCCGTAAACGATGCCTGCGGTAGTTCCGTAGACGATCACAGGCCCTGCTATAGCAAAAAGCTTTGCGCCTACGCCAAGAATAAAACCCTCTGTCTTGAATTCAAGCGCGGGGGACGCAACGGCGTTGGCAAAACCGGTAATAGGAACCAGAGTACCCGCTCCCGCGTGCCTGGCAATATTGTCGTATACGTTAAGCCCGGTCAAAAGCGCCGCCAAAAATATCAAAGAGATCGAAGCAAAGGTATAAGAGAGCTCTGATTCGGCGCCAATACGCCTGTAAAGCGCCGAAAACGCCTCGCCAAGCGCACAGATGGAGCCGCCTGCTAAAAATGCCGCCGGTATAGTCTTGTAGCTCTTGGTGGGCGGCGTCGCCGCCTTGACAAGGTTTGCGTACTCGTTGTTGGTAATAAGGTTCATGTGGCATTCCTTTCGGAGATATGATGTGAATAAACCGATATTTTAGGTTCTCCTGTTCGGCGCGTGAATATTCAATCGAGAATCGCGTTAATGTTGAAACGGCCCCGCGTTTTCACGCGGGGGCCGATGTGGGTGATTATTAAGCTTTTTACTGCGGGCTGATGGCTCCTGTGGGACAGACGTCGGCGCACGCGCCGCAGTCTATGCAGGTGGCGGCGTCTATAACGAACTTGCCGTCTCCCTCGGAAATGGCGTTGCTGGGGCATTCGCCTTCGCACGCGCCGCAGCTGATGCATTCGTCGCTAATTAAATATGCCATATTTAAACCTCCTTCATTATTGCCTATATTGTAGCACACAAGGTAAAATAAATGCAAGACTTGTGCGATAATTTTAAAGCTATTCGTTTTGAGCCGGCGAAACCGCTTCCTGCGGGGATATTTGCGGTTTTTGGCGAGCTTCGCCTCTAAGAGGCTTTACATCGTCGCGATGGAACATCTGAGGCGGAGTCGGCGTTCCCGAATTTTTGTCAAGATTTATTTTTAAATTCCCGGTCAAAAGGCTGACCTCCGAGACCGTGCCCCTGCCCTCGGACGTCATAACGGCCGAACCCTGCCTCGGGGTGATACGCAGAAGATCCTCGTATGCGTTTTGTTCGTACTTAAGGCAGCACATAAGCCTGCCGCAGGTGCCGGATATTTTTGTCGGGTTGAGCGAGAGCCCCTGTTCCTTTGCCATTTTTATAGAAACCGGCTGGAACTCGCTGAGAAACGTCGAGCAGCAGAACTCGCGGCCGCAAATCCCCAGGCCGCCCAGCATTTTTGCTTCGTCCCGCACGCCTATTTGCCTGAGCTCTATGCGGGTCTTCAGCACTGAAGCGAGATCTTTCACAAGCTCGCGGAAATCCACACGGCCGTCCGCCGTGAAGTAGAACAAAATCTTGCTGTTATCAAAGGTGTACTCCACGTCGATAAGCTTCATTTCCAAGCCGTGTTGAAGTACCTTTTCGGCGCAGATCGTAAAAGCCTGCGTTTCTTTTTCGCGATTTTTACGCACCTGCTCAAGATCGGCTTTTGTGGCCAGCCGCAGCACCGGCTTGAGTGGCTGCCCCCACCCCGCCTCGTCGATTTCTGAGCCGCACATGGCGACCTCACCGCACTCGGTCCCCCGCGCGGTCTCTACGATGACGCTGTCGCCTTTTTTGATACTGACGCCGTTAGGCATGAAATAATAGACCTTCCCGGCGTTTTTAAACCGTACCCCGATAATCTCAGTCATAGTAATTTTTCCTTTGGAAAGTAATTTGGGAATAGAGAACAGGCATAATTGCCGTTAATAGCAGACCTCCGGCATTTTGTCCCAGCGCCGCTTCAAGCTCTTCTGCGGCGGCGGCAAGCTTAAAAAGCTTGTCCCGCTCGTATCTGTCAAGGGTGTTTTGTTTTGTGCCAAAAGCAAGCCGCGCCGCCGCTTCGCCTTTGAGCGCTTTTAAAAGCGCGGCAAACCCAGTGCGGTCGCGCTCATAGGAAGAGAATAGCACAAGTGCGTCAAACTCCTTGCCGGTTAATAGAATATCCAGCGCTTCCTTAGCTTTTTGCCGCATATCTGAAGCTTCTTCGTCTTTGCCGTCAACAGTTAAAACCGCGACACGTGAAAGCAAGGTCGGCAAAAGAGTGGACTTGTTCTCACATGTCATTACAAAATACACGGACTTTGGCGGCTCCTCGACTATTTTGAGCAGCGCGTTCTGGGCTTGCGCAGTCATATTCTGAACGTTGTGCAGCAAAAAGACGCGGCTTTCGGCCTCGGACGGCCTGATATACGCTTCCTGCCTGACGGCTCGCACAGAGTCGATAAGAAACGAGCGCGCCTTGTCCCCACCCAGAACGACGCTGAGATCAGGGTGTACGCCCCGCTCAGTTTTCAAGCAGTCGCGGCAAACGCCGCAGGGACGCGCGCCGTCAGAAGAACACAGCGCCAAGGCCGCGACCTTTTTTGCGAACTCCAGTACATTTTCCGCGGGGCGTCCCTCGACAAGAACCGCGTGAGGCAACCGGCCGCCGCGCTCGTAAGCCGCGAGAACCGTCTCTGCCCTTGTCATTCCAGGATTCATACTGATTACTCCGTTCGGGCGAAATGCTTTATGGTCGGCGCGATCCAAGGGCGTAACGTCTGCGGCTTCAAGCCGCTGCAATGTCCGCCGCTTCAAGCGGCCGGCTCACAGCTTTATAAATTTTTCAACGTCGAGAATAAACACGGTCGCGCCGCCCACCTGCACTTCTATAGGCATGGACGAAAACATCCCCACTCCGTAAGAGGCCGAGGTCGGCACCATCTGCTTGCGGGTCTTGCTGTTTTTGGCGAGCAAATCGAGCACCTCTTCCACCTTTTCGTCGGCGGTGCCGACTATAAAGGTAGTGTTGCCCGTCATCAGAAAGCCGCCTGTGGTCGCAAGCTTCGTGACCGAAAAGTTTGCCTTGGTCAGAGCGCGGGAAACCTTTGAACTGTCGTCCCCGGAAACGATTGCCATTACCAGCTTCACTTGTCACTCACTTCCTTTGGCTTTAGTAAACTTTATTTTAACACAAATAACCGTGAAATTCCATACCCTTCAAGAAAGCTACCAAAATTTTCATCCACAAGCTCGCCCGGCATTATTACGGGAACACCCGGAGGGCAAGGAACACAACAAGCCGCCGCCACACGATTCAGCGCCTTTTTAAGCGAAACCTCCTCTGCTTCGGCAAAGACCGCATCCCGGAGCTCCATGATTTTTTGCGGCTTATACACAAGGCCATCCGGCGCGGGCAGGGGAGCTTTTTTCGGCAGCGCCTTAGTAAAAGCTTCCAGCCGGTCGAAATCCTCGTGACGGTTAAAAGGACTCGCCATGAGCACACAGTACCAATTGTCGCACATTTCGGGTTCAAGCATGCTTTGTCTCAGGGAGGCAAGAAAGTCTTTCCGGGAATAACCCATGGCAAAAAACCCCAGTACAAGTCTCAGCGGCTCCCCGGCGCTTTCCGGCACGCAAAATCCGCGCTGCCTTGCAAGGGCGGAGATTCTGCTCAACGCATCAGCCGTCTCTGCGAGAAGCGAGGGGAAATTCCCGGCAAGAAGAGGCAGGGCGCGGTCTATAGACGACATTATCAAATAGCTGGGGCTGGTAGAACCGAAAAGAGCCATCCCGCGCTTAACGGCGCTTGCATAATTTTCGTCGGCCGAGTGTAAAGCCGCGCCGCCGGTCAGCGCCGGCAGGGTCTTGTGCAAAGAGTCGCAGCACATGCTTGCCCCCAGAGCGATTGGATGCATGCTTGGCCGCGTGAAAGCGAGGTGAGCGCCGTGGGCGTTGTCGACTAACAAAGGCAGCCCGTGCTCCTTGCAAACCGCGGCGACGGCGCATATGTCGCACGTTGCGCCATAATAGTTTGGGCTTGTGATATATACGGCCTTTATATCAGTATGATCCGATATTGAGCGCGCTATTTCGGCTGCCGTTATCGCTTTGGAGAGTCCGGTGGCGGCGTCAGATTCGGGATATGCCCAAACCGGCTCAAGCCCAAGCAGGGCCATGGCGTTTAACGCGGCGCTGTGGCAGCCGCGCGCGCAGACCAGCTTGTCGCCGGGGTTAAGTGCGGCCGCTAACATGGCCTGTATGCAGAGAGTCGCTCCCCCGGCGCTTATTGCAGTGAACTTGCTGCCGTAGAGCTTAGAGAGCTCGCGCTCTACTTTTTGTATACATCCGTGCGAATAATACAAAACGTCGAGATTTTCAAGCTCTGTAAGATCATATTTGGCAGTGTCCTTAAAGTAGTCAAGCCGCCCCTTGTGGCCCGGCATATGAAAGCGTGACATTCCCTGCAGGACATAGTTTTCCATAGCGGCAAACAGTCTTATATCATCTTCCAACAGCCCGCCTCCGTTTAAACGCGCGCAGCCATTCCGCGGCATCTACCAGCATGTCGGCCAGCTTTGCGGAAAAAGGCCGGTATATATAGTCGAACTCGCCGCAGAGCTCGTCCAGCGTGCCGTTAAAGCCTTTCTTGAAGCGGTACAGCCCGTACAGATGGTCGTTCTCATCAGAGACCCTGCCGGAGACCCCCTGAAAGTCGTAGACCTTGCAGCCTGTTTCTACAGCCCACTTGATCATCTCCCACTGCACAAGGTAATTCGGCATGACGTTGCGGTGTACGTTGTCGGAGGCGCCGTAGATATAGCATGTCCGCCCGGCATAGTTGGTCGTAACGGCGCCGGCCACGGCCTTGCCCTCGTAAAAGGCCATGTAGAGGCGGCAGTGCTCTCCAAGCGCCGTAAGCATACCCTCGAAATAACTTTTTGGCCTGGTGGAGAAGCCGTCGCGTTCGCCCGTGGCCCGCATGATCCTGATGAATTCGTCTAAGTACTCCGGCCCGACGGCGCGGACCTTTACGCCGCGCTTTTGCGCAACACGGATATTATACCGCGTCTTTTGGCTTATCTGCATGAGGATCTCGTCCTCGGTTCTGCCGTTTAAGTAAAGGCGATAGTTGTACCTAGCCTGAATGGTCTCGAAGCCGTCTCCTCCTGTGAAGCGCGTAAAGCCCCGCGCCGCCATAAGCGAGAGGAGTTTTTCGTTGCCGAGTTCCGTTTTGTCTGGGTCAAGCTTTAAAATGTGCGCGCGGTGCTCTTTGGCGAGCACGGCCGCGCCCGCCATAAGGTCTTCAAACACATTGTGGTCATAAAGGTCGCATACAGGTCCTCTGGGCGCGTACATCAGGCTTGTGCCTGTGGGGAACCTTCGCACAAGCAGGCTCATTCCGCCGATAATTTTCCCGCTTTCATCCTTTGAGACCACGACCTCATGCTTCCAGCCGGGCTTGACCCAGTGCCAGCGCACAGACTGCGTTATCTGGCCTTCGGGATGATTTTTTACGAATTCCTCGTACTCGCAGTATCTTTCAGGGGGCAATATCTCCATTCGCTGATATCCACTCCATAGTCAATTGTTAGTTTTCGTCAATTTCGTCGCTGTCAGAATTTTTTATTCCCGGTCAATTCCAAGGGGCTTCCGGGGGTTCCTCTACCGGTGCGTCCGCGGCGGTTTCAGCGGGGGCTTCATCTGTGACCGCGGGAATGTCCCCCGGGTTTTCGCTTGCATTCTCAGTTTGAGCTTCTTCTGTTTCCGGTGTGGTCCGCTCGTCTGCGGCGGAGCGGTCGTAGAGCAGATTTTCCAGAGGATCTACCGTAGGGCTTTCGGCGGGAGCCGCGTCCTCCTGAGCTGAAAACTCAAGCGTAGCCTGAGCCTCGGCCTGCTTTTTCTCTATGATGAATCTCGCGTACATGGCAAGACCCGCGGTATAGTAGGGCCAGTAGTAGAAGGCGCCGAACATCACAAGCACAAACAGCACGGCGCCCGCAAAGAGCTGCAAAAGCGGAGCCGCCACGCCGGAGTAAGGAAGAGTCGCGACAACAGTGAGTATTATAGCCGCAAGGATAAGCCACCAGATATATGAAAGCCCGAACCACACAAGGCTGAAACGATAGCCCCTGGTGTACCTGACCGACTGTTTTATCGCCTTTCGAACAGAGAGTCCGTCGTCCTCGCCCAGAAGGAATGCCGCCAGCGAGTATCTCATAGTGCAAGCCGAGTAAAACAAACAAGCGAGCAGCGTCAGTATGCAGCCCAACAGTACCCCGAGCCCTGCCACCGCCGTCTGTGTCCGTGTCATTTCATCGTTTGGGTACTGCCACGCCCATGAGGAAAAAAACAGGATGCAGCCTGGTATGGTAAAGAACAAAAGCCCCCACAGCAGGGTTCTCACGCTTATGTTTATCTCGTACCATACGGCGCGGCCGTAACGTCTGCCAGACTCAAAAAAGTAAAACGCATCCGAGACCGGCAGCCTTTTGCCGTGTACCAGATTGTAAAACCAGCGCATTGCTCCAAGAGCAACCGGGGTGACGAGTAAAATCGTCAAAAGGGTGTGCAGGCTTATTATGATCCACTCCGCGAGGCTGACCGCGCCTGAAAGATAGCCGAGCAGATCCTGCGGGGAGGCTTCGGGCCCCGGAGGAGGCGTTGCGGAGGCCGCGGGAACAAATATCATCATAGCTCCCTGCTGCAAGCCTGAAAGCACCATGCCCGCGCCCATCATTAAAAGAAGCAGGATGATCGCGCGGCCCCAGTTGCCTCTGAGCGCGAGCCGCGAATTCCGTTTGATGATCGAAAACAGTCTCATTGCTTTTCCCCCGGTCTATTTTAGTCGGACAAGTCATAGTCATTAGTGGTACAAGCCGCCGGTATAGCGCGATACACCTCGACAGCGCCGCCTTGCATCCAAAGCTGCGGTGTAAAAAGAAGAGTATAACCGCACCCGTTTTCCACCGCCCACTCGTTAACCGGCCGTTTGGGAAGGCCTATTGCGGAAAGCAGGGTCATGATCACCCCGCTGTGGGTTATGACCGCGGCTTCAGTGAGCCTTTCGCTCATCATGCGGCTGAATATCTCCGTAAAGGCGGCGGTTATTCGCTCAAGAAAACAGGAGAGGCTCTCGCCTTCAGGCGGAGGATTCTCGCGGGAATTTTGTATCCAGCGTGAAAAATCCGCGTCGCCGCGAAGCTCCTCAAAGGTTTTGCCCGAAAATACGCCAAGATCCATATCGCGCAACCCGCCCAGTCTTTCAGACAGAACTCCCGGATAAAGTATGCCCGCGGTTTGGGTGCATCTTACAAGCGGGCTGGTAAAAACCATTGCCGCGTCAGGATATTTTTTCTCCAGCAGCAGGCGCTCAAGAGCCTCGACGCCTGTCGAAGACAATTTCGCGTCGGTCTGCCCCACAAATTTTTTGGCTCCTCCGTCGCCGGTGCTTCCGGTTCGGAGCAAATGAATTTTGTATGTGATCAAGCCTAAAAGCCCCTTGCAATAATAGTAACGGAATATATTGTAAAAAAAGGACGTCAATATTTGGCGGAAATAACATTTACAAACAGTTTTTTTGTTGATATAATATACTTTATGTTGAGGTTGGGGGAATTTTTGTGAGCGCTGATTTTCCAAGGATATTGACTCTTTTGCGAAAGGAAAAGGGTATAAGCCAAAAGAGCGCGGCGGCGGAGCTCAAGGTCTCTCAGGCGTTGCTTTCGCATTATGAAAAGGGCATACGCGAATGCGGGCTTGATTTCCTTACGCGGTGCGCCGATTTTTATAACGTTTCCTGCGACTATTTACTTGGGCGCTCACCTGACCGCAGCGGCCTTACGCTGACCTACGAGGAGATACCCGACCCGGAGCAGGCAGGCCGTGAAAACCGCTCGCTGGTCTCGCTTTTGCCTATGCTAAACAAGAAGCTCGTGGCAAACTCGCTCAACATTCTGTTCGATTTACTTACCAAATCCAAAAACAAGGCCCTCACCGCCGAAGTGTCATCGTTTTTAATGTTGGGCTGCTATCGTATGTTCCGTGTGCTGCACACCGCAAACCCTAAAAATCAAGAGCAGATGTTCGGGGTGCCGGTGCATCTGGCCGACGCCTACGCCGCCGCCGCAATGCAGGTGGCCCAGGCCAATGCCAGCGCTATAGCGCACGGCCAGCCCGCGCAGGGCATGCCGGCAATTGCCGACGTTGCGCCGCTTAGGATATCCACCGAGCTTTTACAGCAGAACTACCCGTTGTTTTCGTCGTCGCTTTTCAATCTTGTGTCGGCCTCGGAGCAGAGGATCGGCCCAGAGTATAAGGACAAGGAAAAGGAAACTTCCAAAGTGAGTCAGGCAACGTAATGTTACCACAAAAAGGGATAAAATACAAGCCGCAACGTGTTGCGGCTTGTATTTTTAATCCCTCGAATGTTTAGAATACAAAGTAGTCGGCGAATTCAAAGCCCTTCGCTTTCAGCGAGTCTATGACCTCGCCTAAAATTTCTGCATTTGTTCGTGAGACCGCGTGAAGCAGGCAAATTTCACCGGGATGCGACTTTTGAAGGATATTGCTCACGGCTTCCATGCCAAGGGGCTGGTCATGCACGTCGTAGTCCTTATAAGCGAAGCTCCACAGCATGGTGTCGTAACCAAGCGCCTGAGCAAGAGCCAGCGTCTGTTCGGAAAACGCGCCCTCCGGCGGGCGGAAAAGCCACATATCGTAACCGTAGTTGGCCTTAACATATTCATGCAGCTTGACTATGTCCTCCGCAGCCTCATTAAGCGGCATGTCGGGGAATATCAGATGCTTTGTCGAGTGGTTGCCAAGAGTGTGGCCCTCGTCGATCATGCGCTTTATCAGTGCCGGCTCGGTCTCTGCGTAGGGATATGTGATAAAGAACACGGCTTTGACGTTCTTTTCCTTTAAAATGTCAAGGATTCTGCTGGTGTAGCCGTTTTCATAGCCTTCGTCAAATGTTAGGTATATTTTCTGCGAACCGGGAACGATAAACCGCGCGCCGTATTTTTCGAACTTCTGCTGATATGCAACAGGCCCTGAAGGGCGGTTCTGAGCGTCTGGCGGCCCGCCGGGAAATCCCGTGTCTTTCGCCGCCGAGAGAGCGCCGATTTTCGAAAAATCGGCGCTCATGGCGGCAAGCGCGGGGTCAAGCTTCTCGTTTATCTCCGGGGCGGGGTCAGGCTCTCTGTCGGGGGCGTTATCGTCCGGCAGACCGTCATCGTCCAATTCCTTGCTGCTTTCCTCCGAGCCGGGAGTGGCAATCTCCGGCTCTGACTCCACGATCGGGTTTTCGACTACAGGCGGGACGCTGTTCTTGTTGGCGTTCCGGTTAACGCAGCCGGCAAAGACGGAAATGGCGAGGATCAGAGCCAAAACTGCCGCCATAAGGTGTCTACGCTTCATGTTATTTCCTCCAAATTCGCGCAAATTTGCGGGACTTTCAGCATACTGTAACTTTAAAATATGTCAAAAGCCGCTGTCGGGCCTGTTTATTGAATTAAAACCGGCTCCGAATATATTGTGCGCAAAACCCGGCGGATTAATCCTTTGGTTTTTATTTACAGGTATGATTTTGTCGAATAATATTTTAACCTGCGGCGAACGCCCTGCCCTCGGCAAGGGCCTCGTTGTTTACGTCCAAAACGACGACATCGCCTGCGGAAAGGCCGGATAAGATCACGTAAGCGTCCCGCAGCTCCACGCCTTTTTCAACGGGGACTCTGCCGAGCTTGTTTTCGCGCACAGCCCATACATAGTCTTTGGCGTCCACTGTGAAAATTGCGGTTTTGGGAACGGTAAGCGCGCTTTCCTGTTCCCATACCGTGAAGCGGGCGTCAGCCGAATAACCGATTTTCAGCTTGTTTTCATCCGGACTGATAAGAACGCGCACCTTCCTCTCCTCCACGCCCAGCGGTGACAGCCTGATCTCGGCCTCATCCCCGATTTCCAGAACGCTTCCCCTAATGATCTCCTCCCCCAGCCGTTTATCCAGTATAAGCTCCGCGCTCATCCCCAGAGAGATGTTCTCGATCTCACGCACGGGTACGAACACCTCGACGAGCGGGCGGGAGCATATCACGGCGGCCGGCTGCTGCTGGGAGATCACGTTTTGCTTCTCTATCGGCAGACTTTCGACAGTGCCGGCCACGGCCGCGCGGATCTCTGCCCTGCCCGCCCGCTCCTCAAGCTGCGCGATAGTCAGGTTAGCGGCTTCGATCTGGGCGTTGTAGTACTGTCGCAGACCGCCGGTGTAGGATTTTTCCATCTGCCCGTACATAGCCTCCGCCTGCATGCGAATAGCCTCCTCCTGCGCGTCGAACAGCTCTTCCGGCACGCTGCCTGCTTTAAGCTGCTCCAGGAGCAGCTCGCTCTGGCTGACTGCGCTCCTCGCGGCGTCATAGGCCTGCCTTGTCTGGGATTCCAAAAGATCGTCGCCCAGATCCCGCGCGTCGCGCCAGTCCTCACGCGCGCGGTTCGCGGCCACGCGGCTCAAATCCACGGCTTCCTCCTGGATTTTTATCTGAGCCTTTAAAGATTCGGAATCCTGCCCGCTTTTTGCCCTTTCCTGCCGCAGCGTGGCGAGCTGGCCGCGCAGAGCCGCGTACTGAGTGAGATAAGAGTCTCTGAGCTGCTGGTCCTGCAGCCCCAGATTTGCGATCTGGCCGTTGTAGCCCGCGATGCTCGCCGTGAGCTGTTCTATCTGCTCGCGGTAATCCACGGCGTCCACCACCGCCAGAACGTCGCCGGCCCTTACGATATCACCGACCTTAACCCTGACCTCCAGCACTTCTCCGCTGACAATGGGGTAAACGGTGTATGAATTGTCATAGGCATACACGGCGGATTCCGTAAAGGTTATACTCGCCGTCCGCGGCGCGAGAGTGACCGTCTCGGCGTTTAAAGGGGCCATGGCCGCCACAGCTCCCGCTCCGGCGGCGAAAATTATAAGGATCACCGCAGTGATCCACTT
>QMCE01004492.1_pt1 | contig 12092 bp, 12 predicted proteins | sample 1821851 | NCBI WGS metagenome assembly QMCE01 (sample SAMN09453174, study PRJNA476694) | Termite gut metagenome, whole genome shotgun sequencing project. | isolation source: worker | host: Odontotermes sp. | place: South Africa:Pretoria | collected 2016-01-28
GCTTGTTTGAAAAAGGGATAAATTTGGTGAAAGAGCTGACGGAAAATATTGACAGGATTCATACTACGGAATTGGGAGCGCTGCGGATAGAAAAAAATATTGGGATGAGAATTGATGATTTTGCTTCCTGGTGCGGGCGGAAAATTGCGGACGCGGATAAAATAATCAGGAAGGGAAAAAATTGGTATATTTATTCGGGCGGAATTATAATAACAGTAAACGCTCACAGTTATACGATAATTACGGCGCATAAAGAGGTGTGACATGGCCATTATGAAAAAAATAAATTTGCCGACCGAAAGTCCTGTGTACATTGGAGACAGAACGGCGCGGGAAATGGAATTGTCGGTTATCAGTTTTGATTCGGATTCGGCGCAGATGAAATATTTGTCCGGCGTTGATGAATTGTTTCAGATTCAAAATAATTCAAAATTATCGTGGGTAAATATTTGCGGATTAAAAGATGTCGATTCTATCAATCGTCTGGGGGAGCAATACGGTATTCACACTTTAAGTATTGAAGATATTCTGCATACCGAACAGCAGCCGAAAATAGAGATATTTGATAATTACCGTTTTTTGTCGCTTAAAACAGTGCAGCTGGAAAAAAATTATCATTATGCGCGGAATAAAAAACCGTTCGCGTTTTTTGGAAGGAAAAAAGAACAGGCCAGCGAGACGGATGAATTTTTGATCGATCAGATTAGTTTGATTATTATGAAAAATGTCCTGATAACATTTCAGGAAATACCGGGCAGCACATTTGCCGGTGTCAGAAAAAGAATGCTGGAAGGCATCGGCGATATTCGTAAAACAGGAACGGATTTTCTTGCCTTTATGATTATCGACGCTATTGTCGACGAATATGGCCTGACGCTTAATCGGCTGGAGGACGACATCGAGGATTTCGAGGAGCGCGCCGCGGGAAAAAGTGATGACACATTTATCGAAGAAATACAGAGCACCAAAAAATATCTTTTGCAAATGAAACGCGCAATAATGCCGCTGAGAGAAATTTTTACGGTAATTACCCGCCATATCAATTTTTTCCAGACCGATGAACTTAAGCCGTTTTTGCAGGACTTGAACGAAAATCTGAGTGACGCGATAATCACTGTCGAGAGTCATCGTGAGTGGCTGTCAAACATTATGGAAGTGAATTTGTCCGTGCTGTCCCATCAGATGAACAAGGTGATGAAAGTGCTGGCCACAATCTCCACGATATTTATTCCGCTGACTTTTATCGCGGGAATATACGGCATGAATTTTAAATTTATGCCGGAGCTTGATTTAAGATTCGGCTATCCCATTGTTTTAGGCGGCATGGGATTTATCGCGCTTGATAATGATATTAATTTTCAAAATCCGCCGCTGGTTTTAACGCGAGGAAACAGCCGCCGGAATTTTTGCTTGGAGAACAACGCCGCGTTTTTTGCCGCGTTAGAATTTTTTTCTGGTTATGATGACACTTGAAAAAACCGCGTCTCCCTTGATGTGCAATTCTGGCAGATTTTCACTGTCATATATTTCAATAGGGACGTTCACGGTGGAAAAAACAGGCGTTATTTTGTTGACTATTTTTATGTTAGGCGCAACCACTATTTCCGTTTTTCCAAAAGCGCACTCGACACGAATAACAGTTTTTCCCTTCGGCAGATTGTCGATGTCTATCCGGTTTGAGCTGAATACGCATGAATATTTCCCGCCATTTCTGTCGTAGGGCATTATCGCCGAAAAAAAACGCGAAAGCAATGACGGCTTTTTTTCGGCTGTCCTTATCTCGTCCGGGGCATGGGCTGGGGTTGAGGCTGGGGAAGAAACCATTCCTGCCCTGTCGTCATTTTCCCGCACAACTTTTTCGATAACCGCCAGTTCTCTGGAAGTTTCTATTTTGTTAATGTATTCCAAAAGCCGCTCGTATTCGTCCATGCCGATAGTGTTATGCGAATACTGCCGCGACAATTCTTCCGTCAAAACATTTTTCCGGTTCTCAATCTCTGTCATATTTAATAGGTTTATGAAAAAAAAGAAAATTGTCAATGCGATACCGGCGCAACAATACAAAAGCAAAAAGGGGGGACACTTTCCGTACATTTTTCGGCACACAGAAACATCTGTCGTGTCCCCCCTTACGTCTCCGCCCGCTATCGCGGGCTGCGCCTATCCCCCAAGCGGGCGAATTGTCCAATTATAGACCATCACGCCGCAAACTGATATAATCGACTCGTTCGATAACTCGATTAGTCATCGAACAAGTCTCGCAAAATACTGCGTATTTTGCTGTTTTCTGAGGAAGTATTGTATGCCCAAAATTGAAGTCAATGAGGAAGTTTTTTATTCTCTGGCAGGTATTGAAAAGGCGGGAAACGCGGAGGCGGATCGCGCCGCTCTGGAAAACGCCCTGACTTGCGCCAAAGCGGAACTGGACGAGGACAGCGATAAAAGTCTGCCTGCGGCGGAGCGGGTTCTGAAAATAGAATTGAACGATACGAACCGTCCCGATTTGTGGTCGACGGCCGGATGCGCCCGGCAGATGCGGGTTTATAACAGCAAAAAAATTCCTGAATATCCATTTTTTTCACAGCCCGGCAATTTCAAGCGGGCGGCGCGAAAAGTTAAAGTAGAAGCAAGCGTCAAACAGGTGCGTCCGTATTTGGCGGGTTTTATCGCAAGCGGCAAAGCAGTAACCGATCCCTCCCTGCGCGACATGATTCAAACGCAGGAAAAGCTGGCGTGGAATTACGGACGCAAACGGCGGACTGTTTCTATGGGTCTGTACCGCATAGCGAAAATCCAGTGGCCTATTACGTACAAAGCCGTTGGGCCGGATGCTGTTTCTTTTGTGCCGCTGCAATGGGAAACGCCGCTTACTCTGCGGGAAATTCTCAAACAGCACCCCAAAGGAAAAGAGTACGCTTTTATTCAGGAGAACGAGCCGCTTCACCCGCTCTTGGTGGACGCGAAGGGAGCGATACTTTCCTATCCGCCGATTATCAATTCAGCCGATCTCGGCGCGGTTCAAGTTGATGATACAGATATTTTCGTGGAACTTACCGGAACGGATCAGCCGTCCGTGACGCTTGCCGCTTCGATTATGGCGTGCGACATGGCGGATCAAGGCTATACGATAGAGCCGGTGGAAATCGAATACGAGTACGATACGCCCTTCGGCAAAAATGTCGTTACGCCGTATTATTTTCAGCAGCCGGTGTTTTGTTCATTGGGGCGGCTGGAACGGTTTCTCGGCGAAAAAATCGGCGCGGACGAATGTGTCGAATCACTGCGGCGCATGGGCGTCAAGGCGGAGTCCGGCAAAGGCCGCGAAAAAGGCGCGTCAGCCGAAACCGAAGGCGTAACGGCATGGCCGCCCGAATACCGCAACGATTTTCTGCACGCGGCGGATGTGTCCGAAGACGTGATGATTGGCCGCTCGCTTGATTCGTTCAAACCCCAGCGTCCCAGCGATTTTACCGTAGGCCGCCTCAGCCCGATAACTCTGTTCAGCAGGCAAGTCAAGGAAATACTCGCCGGAATGGGATACCAGGAAATGATCTACAATTACCTGGGCTCCCGGAAAGACCTTGTTGATAATATGCGGGGTGACGGTTCGCGGATTATCAGAATATCCAATCCCATGACCGAAAACTACGAATATGTGCGGGATACGGTTATCGCGTCACTCATGGCAAGCGAGGCGGTTTCGGGTCACTCGGTTTATCCGCACCGGATATTTGAAATTGGCAAGGTGGCTTATCGTGAAGGTGACGACACCGTTACGCGGCAATACGCCGGTTTTCTCCACGCCGACAAAGACGCCAACTTTAACACCGCCGCCGGACAATTGCAAACATTGTTTTACTATATTTCGCGGGAATACGATGTCGAAGAATCAGACGATCCCCGCTTCATTCCCGGACGCGCCGCCGCGATCTTGTACAAAAAACAAAAAGTCGGCGTTTTCGGCGAGATTCACCCGGAAGCGCTTGAAAACTGGGGCATTACCGTCCCGTGTACCGCCGGAGAAATCGATCTGGACGCGCTTTTGACCGTTGTTTAACACGTTTCGGGAGGGAGCATGAAAATGACGGTCAGCTTGACCATGCTGCCAAACATTTTATCGTGCTCCCGTATTGTCTTGAGTGTCTTGTTGCTGTTTGTCGCGGATAAGCCTGTAGGTTTTATAGTCCTGTATTGTATATGCGGCTTAACCGATGTCGCGGACGGGTATCTGGCAAGAAAATATAACGCAATTACAAAGCTCGGCAGCAGGCTGGACAGCCTGGGCGATTTCACTTTTTACGCTGTGTGTCTGTACGTATTCTATCGCTTTATAAAAGGCGGAAATCTCAAATTGATAATTGCGTGTATGGCAGGCATTGCTGTCATTCGCGTGACGAATCTTGTAATAACAAAGGTGAAATTCGGACAATGGGGCATGACGCACACGATTGGAAATAAGATTGCGGGATTTGTTTTGTTCCTTGCTCTGCCGTTGTATGTTTTCACCGGCAATGCTCCACTTTGGAGTTTGGCAGCAGCTGGTTTCATTTCGGCAATATCAGCATTGGAAGAAACCGCTATCTTGCTGCGGCATACAACCTATGACGTTGATAGGCGAAGCGTCCTATCAAAACAAAAAAGCGCAAATGCTACAATTCATTAACGAACGAAGCGAGACCGCGCTAGCGCGGGCGATCGAGCGAGTGAGAAAACGAAAGGTTTAATACCCCGCGGCTTGCCTCGGAAAACCGCATTGAACCAGCGGGGCTTTGCCCTGCGGTATAATACCCTTTATCTATTTCGATAACGAACTGTAATTGGTTTTCCAGTTTTTTATCAAAATTAATATCTGTAATGTTCATTTATAACTTCCTTTTTACCCTTTTCGTCTTTCAATATTGCAATTACAAATATTTTGAGCCTTCTTTTATGCTTAATTTATCCATCCTGTCTTTATACTTCTGAATAAAATCTTTAACCCATTTGGGATTATGTTTTGAATAATCCCGTAAACTCCAGCCTATCGCTTTGTTTATGAAAAATTCATTAGAACCAAAATTATTGACAAGTATTTTTTCCAGTAATTCTGTGTTTGTATTTTCCTTTCGTAATAATTGATGATCGATTGCAACTCTTCTCAGCCAGATATTTTCACTTTTTGACCAGTTAAGTATTTCCGCTTCTGCTTTAGGATTATTTAAGGCGATACTTCCCGCAATTCCGTCCAGCGCGTCCGTTGTGTCCCACCATGATTTTTTTGTGATCAATTTTTGAAGATTAGGCAAATCTTTTTCCGTTAATTTTTTCGCAAATGTTCTCAAATACTCCAGTGCAAAATTTTGCATTTCCCTGTACTCATTGTCCCAGCAGGAATTTATAAATTTCCAATCCAAGTCATATTTTTTACTTTCTTTCAAATAAGGTTTTATAAGTTTATCTAATTTGGATTTGGGTATACCCAGAAAACTAAATTTATTCTGCATATACGCCGCCATCTTTACGGCTTGTTCCGGGGAGCCGTTTTCCTTCAATTCTGTAAATAAATTGTCATACCACATTTTTAGCTCCTTTGTTTTATCTGACATACGGCTTCCGGTTGTTACCCAGTTTTTTTCCGTCCGCCGTCCGGTAAGGGTTGCGCCGGTGACGCAGATATGCTTGATACGCTGCGCTGCTTTCATAGTAAGCGTCAAGTCCTTTGAACGAGGAAGATTCGTCACAGCGGTACAATTCCATCAATACGGGAAACAAGGGTGATGCCATTCGCTCCTCGGTACGAATAAGCGGAAGCCGGGGCAGGGCGGCGGGGAACATGTGGTTTCTGACCAGATAACAAACATCGCTAATCAACGCGGCAGGAAACTCAAGGCGTTCCAGAAACCGGCGGGCTTGCCGTTCGCCAATTTCCGCGTGACCATCAAACCGGCGGCTGCCCGTAGTTTCGGCCATCGGCTTTCCAATGTCGTGTAACAGAAGTCCCAGAGACAATCTGAGATCATAAATGCCGCCGCCGGACGCTTTGCGGTAACGGAAAGTTTCCAGCGTGTGCCGCCACACATTTCCTTCCGGGTGAAATTCTTTGGAGTGATCCACATCGTCTAAGACGGCAAGCTCCGGCCAGTAATCATGAATGAAACCGTTGTCTTTCAGAAATTCCAGCCCCGCGCCGGGATTGCGTGATGTTAAAATGCCCGTAAGTAAAAGCCGCTGTTCCTCGATGCTAGGCGCAGGCCCTTCGGGAAGTTCCGAAAACAAATCCGCCCGGCGCAGCCGCGTTTCGTCTAACGGAAAATACCGCGCCAAAATCAACGCCCAGTCCATCAACGCCCGGCAGCGTTCGATTCCAGGATTTATATTATCCGTCCGCAAATCAGGCCGCGCTTCCTTCAGACATTGACGCAGCAAAAAATAATTCCCCTTCGGATCAATAAAATGACCAGTACGGCAGTCCATATAAAATTCAAGAAATCCAAAAGAAGGACGGCGGCCGTCTCCCGAAGGAAAAATACTGGCATTCGTAAAAGAAGCGCCCCCGCCAGCTGAACCACCGCTCAATTCCGCGCAGCGAAAATAACAAACGCCCTCTTCCCAATCCACCGCCGCGTCAGCAAGGTCAATTCCCGGATAACGCAGTTCCTCGAAAACCCGCGCAAGATCGGCCGTGTCCGCCCCGGTAAGCGCCAGAGTTTCCCCCGCCGGAAAACGCCCTAAATAAGCGTCAATCGCGCTGAACCCCCACAAATAAACCGGAAACCCCCGCCGGACTAAAACACCGGGAGGAGAATTGCAGGTATCCACAGCCGCGCCGAATTCAACCATAAAACCATTATAGCCGCTGAAAAAAGGCGGTCAATACCGGGCATCCTATTTCCCGTTTCCCCAAAAAAACTATATATAGTGTATCCCACGCCGCAACGACACTAGGATTTTTGGGTGACTGACACCATATGCAGTTGTTGGAGGTATTTTGAAATTGCGGAAAATAATTGACAGGTATCTACACTGTGCATAAAATAAGATTAATAGGTATCATTTTCTGGAGGGAAAAACATGATTAAACATGGGAACAGCGCTGCTTTGGTTATTGATAAACCTATTATGGAGATGCAGAAAATAACAAATGAAATGACTTTTGAAATGTATACGGAGGGGAAAAATTTAATTTTGTCACCTCAAAATAAACATAATCAGGAACAGAATATATTGGATTTGCTTGAAAAAATAAATAAAAAATATGGGGCTGTTCTAAAACGGCTTGGTAAATAATATGATTGCGTTTTTGATATTGCCGGAGGTGTTGATAAAATTTTATGAAAGATACTCAAAAAAAGAAATGATTGGAGTGTAAATTATTGAGAATCTACTTAGATAATTGCTGTTATAATCGTCCGTTTGATGATCAGCGGCAGGAAAGAATTCACATGGAGAGCGAAGCAGTGTTTGCTGTGCTGCGAAGGGGAATTCAGCAGATTGATGAGATTATCGGGAGCAGTGTTCTTGAACTGGAAATAGACGGCATCTCTAATGATGCAAAAAAGGAGAAAGTCAAAAATCTGTACAAAATCGTAGAGACAAGTATACAATATACTGAAAAGATATATCATCGAGCAGAGGAATTATCAAAGCAGTCGAACATTCGTTCTTTTGATCATTTACACATAGCGAGTGCGGAACAAGGAAATGTAGAAATGATGTTAACAACAGATGATAAATTGATAAAGCAGTGTTCAAATATAGATTTGACTGTAAAAGTAATGAATCCTCTTAATTATATAATGGAGGTATTTAATAATGAGTAATGTATCGGTTGACATAACAAGTTATGTTGAAATAAGAAATATTGGATTGAAAGCTTTACAGGAAGCTCTTGGTCCAGTTGGAATGGCAAGATTTATCCAGCAATATGAAAATGGGGAAGGAGATTATACGAAGGAAAAGTATGATCAAGCTGATGTCCCGTTACAAGAATTGCGCGACATACTGATAGATAAGGGCGTTCACGCAGGAGTGCCTGACGCAAAAAGTTGTCTTTGAAAAAAGGCGGTCAATACCGGGCATCCTATTTCCCGTTTCCCCAAAAAAACTATATATAGTGTATCCCACGCCGCAACAACACTGGGATTTTTGGGTGACTGACACCCTGCGTTGCGATAAATGCGTGGAGTTTTCGCGGAGCGAAAACTCCGAAGCTATCCAGCGAAGCCGGATAGCCGGGGGATAGGCGCAGCCCGCGACAGCGGGCGGAGACGTAAGGGGGGCGGGCGGGGGATGTGGCTGTATGCGGGGGGCCGTTTGGAAACAGCCCCCCTTTCTTAATTTACAACAAATGTCCTTGAAATTGCGCGCTTATAAGTGATAGATTAGAGGCCGGAGTATGCGTTGTTCTTAAAACACTTGACTATATTTGGATTTAAATCGTTCGCGGATCGTACCGAGGTTGAATTTAATGACGGAATTTCCGCTCTTTTGGGGCCGAATGGCTGCGGGAAATCTAATGTTGTGGACGCGATCAAATGGGTTCTGGGGGAACAAGCGTCCAAATCTCTGCGTGCCGAAAAAATGGAAGATGTTATCTTCAATGGGACGGAAACCCGTAAGCCGCTGAATGTGGCGGAGGTAACGCTTAAACTGGCGAATGACACGGGGTTATTGCCGCTTGATATGCCTGAGGTGGAGATTAAGCGGCGGCTTTATCGTTCTGGTGAAAGTGAATATTTTATCAACTCTAAGCTGGTGCGTCTCAAGGAAGTCCGGGAGTTGTTCTGGGATACTGGTGTGGGGAAGGCTGCCTACTCGGTTATGGAACAGGGGAAAATCGATCAGATTCTTTCTTCGAAGCCGGACGAACGGCGTTATTTGTTTGAGGAAGCCGCGGGGATTACCAAATTCAAGGTGCGCGGGGCTGAGGCTGAAAGAAATTTGGCGAAAACCGAAGAGAATATGCGCCAGATTGAGCTTATTCTGAATGAAGTTAAGCGTTCGTATGATAGTTTGAAAATTCAATCGGAAAAAACGCTGAGTTTTAGAACTCTGCGGGAGGAAATTTTCAATTTTGAGTTGGATATTCAACTTTTGCGGCTTAAACAATTTAAGTACGACAGGGACGAGCGGAACGAAACGTTGAACCGGCGCACTGCTGACAGAGACCGGATTCGTTCGGAGATGGAAGCGGAGAGTAAGGCGCTTGAGGCTAATATGGACGCGGTTAATTCCATGGAAGCCCATTTGGTCGACTTGCAGAAAAATATTATCAGTCTGGGCGCGGAAAAAAACGGGCGGGAAAAGGAAGTCAGGCTGCTTAATGAACAGCGGAGCGAGAGCAAGGCAAAAATTGACCAAAACGAAATCCGTGAAAAACAGGCCGGGATAAAAATCGAGGAGCTTTCTGATGATGCCGCTGAACAGGACGCGGTTGTCTATGATTTGCGGAAAAAAGTTGCTGGTATCGAAGAAAATATTCGTTCTTTTGAGGAAAATATTCAGCTGGCGGCGACTCGGATTGGGGACAATGACGCGGCGGTTATAAAAGCGGAAGAGGAAATTCACGGTCTGGAAAAAGAGCGGACTGATGTTGAAAGCGAGCTGCACACAATCACTGACGATATTGTCGCGGAGCTGGACGCGGGTTTGAAAAAAGCGGGTTATTCCGCTGTGGAAAGACGGAACGCCGAAGAATCGCTGAATGAAACTCTGGGGAGGCTGCGTACTGTACTTGCCGGCAGGGAAGCGCTAGTTCGCGATCTTGCGGCTGCTGCCGATGCCGCTTCTGATTCGGGCGGCGCGGGGCCTGACGCGGCGAAAATCAAACATATCGCGCAGGGGCTTGCCGTGGAATTGTCGGAAGCGGCGGCGGACGCGGACAAAGCTCTTGCTCTTTTCAAAAATTACCGGGAGCACACGCCGGATTTTATCGACGAATTTCTCGCTCCTCAAGGTATTATCACAAAAAAACGCGCTCTGGACGGAAGAATACAGAGCATCAGAGACGGTATTGAAGACAGGCGGACGCTGGTCAAGACTCTCCGGGAAGATAATGCCGCGCTGGGGGTAAAAATCGGCGACTACCGCGCAACTCTGGGAGACTTGCGGGTAAGCCGGGCACAGATGAGCGCACAGGCGCAGTCCGCCGAAGAACAGGCGCGGCTTATCCGGCGGGCATTGGCGGATCAGGAAGCGTTGCGTAAAAATATTCTCGATGAGCTTTTCCTTGACCGCAAGCGTCTTGAGGAAACAGACGAGCGCATAACAGACGCTGAATCGGAAATCAAGAGCATTGAAGAAAAAGGGCAGAAACTCGGCGCGGAACTTGACACGCTGGAAAAAGATATTCAGAAGCGAAATGGCGACGTAGCCGGTAAGCGGGCTGTTATCAGTAAACGTCAGGCTGAGCTTGCCAAAGTACAGGAAGCGCTGGAAAAAATTCATCTTGAGCTGGTGCAGTCCGAAACGGAAATCAAAAATATTCTGGATAATTTCCGTGAGACTCATTCCCGCGATTTAATGGAGTTTGAGGAGCGGATATTTACTATCACCGCGCCTGCTTCCGAATTGCGGGAAAAACTTGCGGCGGCGCGTTCCAAACTGCGTGATCTCGGCTCGGTAAACCTCATGGCTCCTGAAGAATTCGCCGAAGCGAAAGAACGCTATGATTTCCTGAGCAATCAGATGGCTGACCTTGAAAAAGCCCGCAAAGACCTTGAAGACCTTACCGCTGAAATACGCACTGAGTCTTCGGAAATATTTCTTGCTACCTATAACCGCATAAAGAAAAATTTTCACAATATGTTCCGGCGGCTGTTTGGCGGGGGCAGGGCGGAACTGCGGCTTTCCGATTCAAATCATGTGCTGGAATCGGGTATTGAAATTTTTGCCCAGCCGCCGGGGAAAAAACTCGAACACATCAGCCTGCTTTCTGGCGGTGAGCGTTCCATGACGGCGGTCGCGCTGCTTTTTGCGACATACATGGTAAAGCCCAGCCCGTTCTGTTTGCTTGACGAAATTGACGCCGCGCTGGACGAAGCGAACGTAGGCCGCTTTTTGCAGCTTCTGCGCGAGTTTGGGGCGACTAGTCAGTTTATTGTTATTACGCATAACAAGAAAACCGTTACCGGCGCGGGTACTTTGCTCGGCGTTACAATGGAAGAATCCGGCGTGACAAAACTCATTTCAATACGCATTGAAAACGAGGAAACGGTCAAACTGCGCCCCGAACCGCCTCAGCAGGGATTGTGGGACGGCGAAGACACTTTCACCGAAGAAGAAGTGGAAGCGGAAACAGGCAGGGAACTTCCTGTAGGCATGGACGATCCGGCGCAGGTGAAAGAAACCGATCTCAGGCCGATACGCGCCCAAAAGCCGTGAACGCGGTATGGTTAGGCAGTGGTGAAAGAAATGTCTCCGCTGTGATTTGCAAAATCCCAGGGAAATCAATTTTCAAAAAATAATTTTGGTAAGAATTTGGGCGCGTTTTGCCGCTTGACCCAAGCGGCAAAACCGGGCTATCTGCTCCAATTCCTCGACTTTGCGAACGCAAAGTCTGCGGGATTTCCGCTTCTATCCCTCGCGCGCCTCACGGGCTAACTGATAATTGATTTCCGTGGCAAAATCATTTTCTGTCTTGCAAAGAGCTCCGTTATCCCTTAATATGTGTTACGGAGAGTTGTATGCTTGAAACCGAGTGGGAATTTTACGAAAGCAACCGCGAAAAACTGGTAGAGCAGTATTGTGGCAAATATGTCGTAATTTCAGGTAATCATGTGGTTTCAGCTTACGATGATGAAAAACTGGCATACCGGGAAACTATCAAAACGATTCCCCTGGGTTCTTTTTTGATTCACCATATAACAGAGGAAGAAGAAGTTTTTCAACTTTCTCCATTCGCTGGAGCCTGACATACTGCATCTTGCTTTCAAAAAATGTCTTGTATCATGATGTTCTGATCTTGAGCGCTGTTTTGTGCCGTGCGCGGCGTGAGGGTGTTTCGTTCGTAATTATGAAACTAATTCATGCCGGGTTGTCAGTTTGTCGATGAGCGCTTCCACGGCATTCCGGTCAAATTCATCAAGATAGAGAAATTTTTCCGCAACACGCCG
>QMCE01001880.1_pt1 | contig 12089 bp, 11 predicted proteins | sample 1821851 | NCBI WGS metagenome assembly QMCE01 (sample SAMN09453174, study PRJNA476694) | Termite gut metagenome, whole genome shotgun sequencing project. | isolation source: worker | host: Odontotermes sp. | place: South Africa:Pretoria | collected 2016-01-28
GAGGGCGGACCAGGGCATAGCCCTGGACCCTCGGATGCTTCGCATCCGGTCCGTAGTGAGCGCCGCGGCTCTCATAGCGCTCGGCCGAGGCATAATTAGGCGGCAGAGACAGCGCTATGCGGGTTTAAGTAATATCCGCAATTTTCTTCATCGTCAAATTGTGGGGCAGCAGCGTCTCCCCTCAATTTGCACCTTATTTTTTTCGAGCGCCCCCACTACTCCCTACCGCCACCCCCATAGAAGAGCCGAATTTCCTTCAGGAAATTCGGCTCCAAACGGGGTCAAGGGGACATTGTCCCCTTGCGGGGGGGCGGGGGCTGAGCCCCCGCGAATCCATCTTAAATCCATCTTGAGTCCATAGCCCTGCCTCCGATTTTATGGTACATTAAAAAACTAAGGAGTCAGGAATGATTTTTATAGCCGCTCCCGAGGGGAGCCAGAATTTGCGGGACGATTGCCGGGCCGCGCTGGAAGAGGCCGGGCAGCCTTTCAGGTGGCATGAGTGCGCGGGAGCCGACGAGGCCATGCTTCTGGCCCGCCGGGCGCGGGAGCCGGTGGTGGTCGTGGGCGACGACGCTCTTGTAAATTGCGTCATAAACGGTCTTGTCATGTCGGGCGGGCAGGCGCCTTTAGGGGTTCTCTCCTGCTCCGAAAGATCGGATTTCTGTCTCTCGCACGGCATTCCCACCGTCAGGTCAAGGGCTCTGCAAACTGTATTGCAAGGCCGCACCCGTCCCCTGGATTTGGTCGCGGCGCATTTGACCGGAGGCGTGGGCGAAGCGGCCGTCTGCTATTTTTCCGCCGGCGCCCATATCGCCGCCGGAGCGTCCGAAAGCGCTTTTTCGCGTCTGGCCGCCGTCTGGAAGCGCGGCAGCTTCAACTGTTATCTGGATTTGGATGGGGAAAAATTCGAATTTTTCGAAGCCAATTTTCTGCTGGCTTTTCAAAATCCGAGGCTGGCCGAGGACCTGGCTTTGCCGGAGGCGGCCGGCGGCCAGGACGGACGCGCCGTAATTGTGCTGTTTCACGGCGCGTCCAAAGCGCGTCTGGCCCGTCTTTTGTCCATCGTCGCGCAGCGGGGGGAACTGCCCAGGGAAAACGTATTCGCCCGCGCCTTCACCAGGGCCGGCATAGTCAACGATTCCAAATTGCCGGTGCGCTTCGGGGGCGAGGCGGTGGGCTTCACGCCTATGGAGCTGGAATTGAAAATGGGGGCCCTGGATCTGATCGTTCCATAATTCAGCCGCCGATGCGGCTCATCTGGCGGCGGCAATCGCCTTCGTCCGCCTCATGGGACTCATGGCTTGAGGGTTTGTGGGCGGCGGCTTCTTTGAAGAGGGCGGCCAGTTCGCCCTCGGAAGCCCCGCCTCGCAGGGGCGTCCGCAGATCGAATTCGCGGCCCGTCAAAAGGCAGGGCTTGAGGCGTCCGTCGGCGGTGAGGCGCAGGCGGTTGCAGTTGCGGCAAAAGTGGCGGCTTAAGGGGCTGATGAAGCCTATGGCCCCCGGCGCTCCCGGAATTTTAAAAAGCCGGGCCGGGGCCGAAGGATATTCCGGCGGCAGGGGGCTCAAGCTTCCCAGTTCCCGCTCTATTTTTTCTTTCAGTTCGGCGGCGGCGATGAAGGCGGCCTCCCGCCAGATTCCTTCCGGGCCGATGGGCATGTGCTCGATGAAGCGCACGGTCACCGGATAGGCCAGGGCCAGGCGGGCCAGGGGCAAAATCTGGCTCTCGTTCGCGCCGCGAATGGGCACGCAATTTATTTTGGTGGTGAAGCCGTGTTCCAGGGCGGCCATGAAGCCGGCCCAGGCGCGGGGGAAGAGTTCGCGGCCCGCCTCCCCCAGCCCGGACATTTTGGCGTAGATGTCCGCGTCCAGAGCGTCCAGGCTGATGTTGAGGCCGCGCACGCCGCCCTCTTTCAGGGCCGGGGCCAGGGGGGCCAAAAGCACGGCGTTGGTGGTGAGGCGCGTTTCGCTGAAAAGGCCTTCGCCGCCCAGGCGTTTGATGAAATCCGTAAGGCCCCGGCGCACCAAAGGTTCGCCGCCGGTGAGGCGCAGCTTGGAAAGTCCCAGGCCGGAGGCCAGGCGCAGGAGGCGCAAAATCTCCTCATAACTTAGAATATCGGAGTGATCGAGCTTGGGCACGCCGTCCGGCGGCATGCAGTAGCGGCAGCGCAGGTTGCAGAGATCGGTGACCGACAGGCGCAGGTACTGCAAGGGTCGGCCCCCGGGGGAGCTAAGGTTGTCCGGCATACTCTCTCGCTTTATAGCTATGGCGACTAAATGGTTTCAGCATCAACTGACGTGCGCTATGTGATTTGAGGTCTGCCTCAAATCACATAGGCATATTTTTAATCATCAGGTCAATAACCAGAATTTACTTCGTTGCCCGATTATACATCAAAATGCTATAATGCCGAAAAATTTATCCAAAGGCATTGGAATGAAAGTTGAATTTATACATGGAACGGTGAGCGACGCGGCCTTCGGCGACATGTTCGGAGGCTGGCTGACGGAATATGAAGGGAAAAACTTCATGGTGGATTGCGGGGTCGGGGAAGGCGCCGCTACCCTGGCGGAACGCCTGTCCGCCCGCCTGGACGGACGCGGATTGGATTTTGTTCTTCTGACCCACATCCATCTGGATCACGCCGGCGGTCTTGAGGAGATTCTCAAAAAATGGCCAGGCGTAAAAGTGGTGACCCACGAAAAGGGCCTGCCCTATCTCACGGAGCCGGAAAAACTGTGGAGCAGCACTCAAAAAGTCATGCGGGAATACGCCCCCATGTATGGCCGGCCCCCCTCCCTGCCGGAGGCGGCCTTCATTCCGCACACGCGGGCCGATATTCCGGGCCTCGTCATCTTTGAAACTCCCGGCCACGCCCAGCACCACCTGAGCTTTCGCCTGGGCGACGCCATGTTCGCGGGCGAGGCCGGCGGCTGCCCGCTTTTGTTCCAGGGCCGCATCTGCAACCGCCCGAGCACGCCGCCGCCCTTTTTCGCGGACCAGGCCTTCAAGTCCATAGACCTCCTGCTGAAGGAAAAAGACGAGGAGGCCTATTTCGGCCACACCCATTATATGCTGCCCTTTCGCGAAATCCTGGAAAGATATCGGGCGCAGCTCGGCTTCTGGATCGATTTTTTGAAGAGCCCGGACGCGTCCCACAAAGAAGGCGAAGGCCGCCGCGCCTATCTGTCGCGCCTGACGGAATTTTTATTTCGGGAAGATCCGGATATGAGCCCCCTGGCGGCCCTGCCGCCCAGGCAACTGGTGTTTGAAAAATTTTTCATCAATAACGCCATCGAAGGCATCCTGAAAAGTTTCGGCGAAGAGAGCCGCGCCAGGCTGGCGGCCATGAAGGAATAACAATGAATCCAGAGGAACGCTTCTCCGCCGGGGCGGCCGCGCAAGGCGTCACGGAAAAAGACTGGGCCGCTTTCCGGCGTTTGACCTCCATCGAACTGAGCGAGGAAGAACGCCGTCTGGCCGCCGTCCCGCAGCGCGAGGCGCCGGAAGCCGAAGAATTCATGGCCCTCCACTGGCACCCGGAATGGATACCCCTGGAGCTTATAGAGGCGCGTCTGGCCGCCGCCTTCCCGGCCGCCAGAAATTTTCTGGCCATTCCCACCCAGCACAACAAGGCGCTCCGCTTAGGCGACTGGGTGGGGGTGGAAGCCGACGCTTATGACCGCGACTACGGCCAGAAAGTTCACCTGCTCTTCCATTTCCGGGCCGAAAAGCTCCCGAAGGCCGGAACCTTTTTAAAAATGATGGAGCGCACCTACAACTACCGCGCCCATCAGTTGGTGGATATTCTGAACCGCCTGGCCGCGCCGGACGAGTCCTGGGCGGCCCTTTCCTTCTCCAAAAAAGCCATCCAGCCCGAAGCCGCGCGTATGGCCAGCTTTTACGCCATACGGCTTCGCGCCCTGATAGAAATGTCCGGCGCTTTGGGTTCGGAACGGGATGAGATGCTGAAAAACCGCCTGCTTTCAGATTTCATGGAGGCGCGGCTCAAGCCGAAACACGAAGCTCTGATGGAGCAGGCCCTTTTGTACATAAAGGCCGTCAAAAAAAGCGTGAAGGCCGAATTGAAGCCGGAAGCCTTTTATTCCCCGCGGGAATTGATCGAGGAAGCCCGTTCCTTCGGCGCGGGCGTGGTCATTCCCCACCCGCCGGCCTTCTGGCCCATACTGTTGTCCGATCTGGACGTGGACGGCTGGGAAATCTGGAATCCCTCCACTCCCGATCACGCCATCTTTCTGGCCGAGGCCCTGGAGCGCGCCAACAGCGGCCGCAAAAAGCGCAGACTTCTGGTCTTCATGGGCGACGACACCCACATGTCCGCCAAAATCCGCCCGGACCTTCTGGACAAGAAAGCGGCCAGGCGTCCTGAAATAGGTTTTCAGGACGCCTGGCGGGAGCCTCTCCTGGCGAATGTTTTGAAGCGAAGCGGACAGAGCCGCGCCAATACCCTGAATGAATATCGCGCGCGCCTTATGGGCGCCTAAAGAACCCCCAAAGCCTCCAGGGCGGCCAGGCCGGTGCGTCGGGCCAGTTCCTGGTATATGTATATATTACTCATGCCTATGGCCTCGCGCAAGCTCATGTCTTTTTTCCAGTTGTCGAACGCCGCGCCCGGATCGTTGCCCCAGGGCAGAATTTCATCCACTGAGTTTTTGTTGAGATTCTGCGGAGAGGATGCGAAGCATCCGACGGGTCCAGGGCTGTGCCCTGGTTTTATTTTTCATTGACGATCCGTCGCAACAAAAGGTAAAATAAAATATTAAACTTGAATCAGGAGATTCCCATAAAATGCCGCAAATGGATTCCGCGTCTAAAGACGCCAATATTAATGATATGGGCCGTAAACTGGAAGAAGCCTTGCTCGCCTCCGCCAAAGACCCGGAAGCCCGCCCCGATTTTTACAAAATGCTCCTTAACGCCCAGGTCTATGTGGCCGGGCGGATGGAGCCCGCCCCTTCCGGCGAAGCCGGCGCCAAACCCCACCTCCAGCTTAAACACTGGAAACAGTCGGACGGCGCCCTGGCCATGCCCTTTTTCGCCACCCTGGAATCCTTCCGCGACATGTTCGGTTTTTCCGAAGCCCATTTCCTAATGCCCGCGCTGGACCTTTTCCGTTTCTCGTCTCCAGAAACCGTTCTGGTCCTGACCTCCATCGACGGCGCCAAAGAATTCAAACGCGACGAAGTGGAAATGCTCCTGAGCCTGGTCATGGACGATCCCCTGACTCTGGCCCTGGAGCGGGCCCTGCAAAACGCCGATGAAAACATGAAGCTGCCTCTGTGGGACGATTTTTACAGCGCCTTGGTGAAATCGCGCGTTTTCGCCGTGGCCAAACCGGCGGGCGCGGATGAAAAAGTCACGGGACCAAGAATGGTGAAAGACGGCGAAAGCTTTTCCCTGGCCGCCTGGACCCACCCGGATATAGAGGGGGCGGTCGCGCCTTTTTTCTCCTCGCCGAAAATTCTGAACCAGTGCGTTCCGGCCGGCGAGAGCTATCTGGCTCTCCCGGCCCTTGATTTTTTGAAAATGGCCGCCGGTTTTGAAAGGCCCCTGGTTTTGAATCCCGGCTATAAATTTTTTAAATTTTTCGCGCCCCAGGAAGTCAGGGACATCCTGGCGGCCGCTGAACGCAGTGTTGAGAGCAACGCTTGAAAAACTCAAAAATTTAATTATTGTGATCGCAAAAAAAAAGGAAAAGCCTATGAAGGGAAACGAAGAGTGGAATCTACAGCCCCAGCTCATTGAAAACAAGAGTTTCGCCCTTATCGCCGCCGAGGCCGGAGAGCACCGCTGGCAGGGCCGGGAATGGAGCGTGGTTCAGCGCCTGGTTCACACCAGCGCGGATTTCGATTATGTCGAGGACACCGTCATCAGCCCCGGGGCCATCGAAGCCGGAGTGGCGGCCATCAAGGACGGCTGCTCCATCATAACAGACACCAAAATGGCCCTTTGCGGCATCAGCGCGGCCCGCCTGCAAAATTACGGCAACCGCACCATCTGCCTCATTTCCGACGAGCGCACCCAGCGCCGCGCCCGCGAAACGGGCACCACCCGCGCCCTGGCGGCGGTGGACCTGGTTTTCGATCTTTTTTTCAGAAACGCCGCCGACAGCGGCATCTGGGTGGTGGGCAACGCCCCCACGGCCCTTTTCAGACTTCTGGAAAAGCTGGAGGAGGAACCCCGGCGCCCCCGTCCCCGTCTCATCGTGGGCCTGCCCGTGGGCTTCATAAACGCCGCCGAATCCAAAGCGGCCCTGGCCGGAACCGGCTATCACTTCATCAGCAATAAAGGCAGGAAAGGCGGCTCCAACGTGGCCGCCTCGGTCATCAACGCCCTGGCGGAGCTGGCCAATGCCTGAAGCCTTGCCGTCAAAATGACCTTGATTAAAAAAGTTCTCAGGCAGGGTTTTTCCACCGGCACGGCGGCCACGGCCGCCGCCCTGGCCGCCGCCAGAATTCTTTCGGGGCAGGGGGAAGCGAAGGCGCTGGAGGTCAGGCTGCCGGGCGGGGAAGCCTTGCGGGTGGCCGCGCTCAAAAGTTTTGCCTTAAGCCGCGACGAAGCGGTCGCGGTGGTGGTCAAGGACGCGGGCGACGATCCGGACGTGACGAACGGCGCGGAGATCGGGGCCATCGTGCGCCGCCTGGAAGAGCCGGGGGCGATACTCGTCAAAGGCGGGCGCGGCGTGGGGCGGCTAACCCGGCCCGGCCTGGCCCTGCCGCCCGGAGAAGACGCCATAAATCCAGGACCGCGCGCCATGCTCCGGGAGAACCTCGCGCCCCTTTTGGGCGCCTCCCTCCCCGGCCTTTCAGTGGAAATATTCGTGGAGCGCGGGGAGGAAATCGCCAGGAAAACCTTGAACCCCCGCCTGGGCATTGTGGGCGGCATCTCCATTTTGGGCACCACGGGCCTGGTGAAGCCTTTTTCCAACGCGGCCTGGCTGGCCGCCGTGGAAAGCGCCCTTTCCGTGGCCGGGGCTGAAGGCTTGACGGAAATCGTCCTGACCACTGGCCGCCAAAGCGAGGCCCTGGCGCGGGCCGCGCGGCCTGATTTGCCGGAAATCGCCTTCGTGCAAATAGCCGATTTTTTCGGCGACAGCCTGGAACTGGCCGCCCGCTTCGGCTTCGAAACCGTGGGGCTCGCCGTTTTTTTCGGCAAGGCCGTGAAGCAGGCCGCCGGGCACAAAAACACCCACGCCCATAGGAACGATCAGGACGCGGCGGCCCTGGCCGACAAGCTGCCCGGCCTTTCCGAAGAAACCAGGGCCGCCATACGCGCCTCCATGACCGCTCGCGGGGCTCTGGAGGAGCTGAAAAAAGCCGGGGCCGAAGCCAAAGCCGCCAGGGTGGCGGAAGAGGCCCTGGGGCAAGCCCGGATTTTCGCCGGACCCGGCCCCCGGCTTTGGATGACGATTTTCGATTACGACGGATCGGCGCTGGCGCATTGCAATTCGTGATTTTCGCGCAAGCCGGCGGAAGTGAAGCGCGGCGGCCTTCCATTGTCCCGCCCTCATGATATTAATTAAAAAGCGGGTAGCTTATGCCAAAAACTGAATTGCATGTGATAGGAATTTCGCCGGACATCAATATGGTTCCCCCGGCCTCGGCGGCGCTCATTGAAAAAGCGGACATTTTGGCGGGCGCTCACCGGCTTTTGGACATGTTTCCAGATTTCGCCGGGGAAAAGCTGCCCGTCTCCGTTCCTTTGGACGACTTTTTGCTGAAAGTCCGGGATTTGCAGGAAAACGGCCGCCGGGTGGCGCTTCTGGCCAGCGGCGACCCCGGTTATTTCGGCATAGCCAGAAAACTTTTAAGCATCATCGATCCCATGTGCGTCACCATCATCCCCGCCGTGTCCCTGGTGCAGGAAGCCTTCGCCCGCTTGAAGATCGGCTTCGAGCGGGCCGAGGTGGTGAGCCTTCACGGCCGCGAGAGCAGCGGCGACTTTTGGGGCGGCCTCTACCGGGCCAGCCATTTTGAGGCCGCCGGTTTTCTGGCCGTCTACACCGACACGGAAAACACTCCCTCGGTCATCGCCAAGCGCCTTTTGGGCCGGGGCCAGCAAAACTGGCGGATGCACGTGTTCGAGGATTTGGGCACCCCGGACGAAAAGATCAGCGAGTGGAGCCTCTTCGAGGCCAAGTTCAGGAAATTTTCGCCCCTGAATCTGGTGGTTCTGGAATGCCTGCGCCGCCCGGCCTCCATTTCCATCGGCATGTCCGAAGGGGCCTTCGTGCACGACGCCGGGCTCATCACCAAGCGGGAGGTGCGGGTGGTGACCCTGGGCTTTCTGGAACTTCTGCCCCATCTTACGCTGTGGGATTTGGGGGCCGGATCGGGTTCGGTGGCCATTGAGGCGGCCTCGCTCCTGCCCTACGGCACGGTGTGGTCGGTGGAAAAAAATCCCCTGCGCACCGAGCAGATTGCGGCCAACCGGGCTTTTTTCGGGGCCACCCAGGTGGAAATAGTGGAAGACGCCATCATGAGCGCCATACCCCACCTGCCCGCGCCCGACCGCGTTTTTCTGGGCGGCGGCGGCGCGGAACTGCCCGCCATCATTCCCCTGGCCGCCGCGCGTCTGAACCCCGAAGGCATCATGGTGGCCAACGTGCTCAGCCTGGATAATTTTCACGCGGCCCGCCGGGCCATGAAAGAAGCGGGCCTTTCCGTCAGCGTGACCCAGTTGCAGGTCTCCCGCACCGAAGTTCTGGCCGACGACGAATATTTCAAGCCCATAAATCAGGTTTGGCTGGTCAGGGGGGTAAAGGGCTGAGAGATATTTGGAGCGGGGTGGGGGCGAGGCGTGCATGGATTTTTCCGTGCGGACTTTGCGCGATTATAAAATATTCTGATGTTGTTAGTTGATTAAAAGGTTTTTCATGAGCTTTCCCATACTGTTCGTAGGGGCGGGGCCGGGCGACCCCGATCTCGTCACCGTGGCCGGGCAAAAGGCCCTGGCCGAGGCCGACGTGGTCATTTACGCCGGTTCCCTGGTCAATCCCGAAATTTTATCACACTGCCGCCCCGGAACCCGTTTCATTGATTCCGCTCCCCTGAACCTCCCGGAAATTTTCGCGGACATGGCCGAGGCCTGGCAAAAGGGGCAAAAAGTCGTGCGCCTCCACACCGGCGACCCCTCCCTCTACGGGGCCATCCACGAACAAATCGCCCTTCTGAACAAACAGGGCATTCCCTGGCGGGTCATTCCCGGCGTCACGGCGGCCCTGGCCGCCGCCGCGAGTGTGGGGCTGGAATTTACCCTCCCGGAAATCTGCCAGACCTTCATCGTCACCCGCGCGGCCGGGCGCACTCCGGTGCCGGAGGGGGAAGACCTGGCCGCCCTGGCCCAAAGCCGCGCCTCAATGGCCATCTATCTTTCCGCCGCCCAGGGCGAGGCGGTGGGGCGCACTCTGGCCGAAGCCTACGGACCGGACGCGCCGCTCCTGCTCCTCTACCGCGTCACCTGGCCGGACGCCCGCACGGTCTGGACCACCTGCGCCGCTCTGGCCGAAACCCTGGCCGCCGAAAAGCTGGACCGCCACACCCTGATTCTGGCGGGACCGGCCCTGGCCGCCCTCAAAAGCGGCCGGGAGGTTCCCAAATCAAAATTGTACGACCCCGCCTTCACCCACGCCGCTCGCCAGGGCCAGGCATGAAAATGAATGGTCGAGCGAAGCGAGGCGGAGCGGCGCGACTTGTGCTTACCGCTTATTCACTTCCACATCCGGCAAAAATGACGTTTTTTGCCCGATTGCGATCCCTGCGATGAAGGGGCGATAATACATAATGAAAATAGCTGTTTATGCCCTGACCAGACAGGGGGCGCGTCTGGGGGCGCGTCTGGCTGAAGCTTTGGAGGCGGCGCAACTCTTTCTGCCGGTCCGTCTCTGCGGAGAATTCGGCGGGGCCGCCCCCTTCGAGACGATCGGGGAAAGCCTGGCCGTAAATTTTACGAAATTCTCCGGGCACGTCATCGTTGGCGCAACGGGCATGGCGGTGCGTCTCATCGCCCCCCTCCTTTCTTCCAAAAAAGACGATCCGGCGGTGGTGACCGTGGGCCAGGACGGCCGCTTCGCCGTCAGCCTTCTTTCCGGTCATTTGGGCGGCGGCAACCGCCTGGCCTCGGAAGCGGCGCGGATACTGGGCGGAGAGGCGGTCATCTCCACGGCCACCGATATCGAGGGCTGTCCGGCCCTGGAAGTTTTGGCTCGCGACCTGGCCTTGGATATAGATGATTTTTCGCGTCTGGCCCCGGTCAGCCGCGCCCTGGTGGAAGGCGAGCGGGTGAAAGTCCACGACCCGCATGGCTTCCTGGCCCCCCATCTGGCCGGGTGGCCCCACCTCTTTGAAATAAACGGCGAAGGCCCGGAAGCGGGCGAGCCGCACATCCGGGTGGATTTCCGCACGGCCCCGGAAGACGGGGCGGCCCTGACCCTGCGTCCCAGGGTTCTGGCCCTGGGCCTGGGCTGTCATCGCGGCATTGAGACGGAAGAGGTGGCCGCGCTCATTGAGCGGAGTTTGGCGGAGGCCCGCCTTGCCCCCAAATCCATCGCGCTTTTGGCCACGGTGGAGACGAGGGCCGGGGAGCCGGCCCTCCTGGAAACGGCCCGCCTCCTTTCGCGGCCTTTGAAGATTTTCACCAAGGCCGAACTGGCCGGGGTGAAGGCCCCCAACCCTTCAAGCACAGTATTGAAAAGAATAGGAGTACCTTCGGTATGCGAAGCGGCGGCAATGTCGGCGGCCCGGTCGGGCGGTCTGATAATCGAAAAACGAAAGAGCGCGAAAGCCACCCTGGCGGCGGCCCTTTTCGCCTGGAAATAGTCGGGCTGGGTTCGGGCGGGGCGGAGGGCCTTACCCTGGCCGCCCAAAAAAGCTTGAGCGAAGCCGAGGAAGTTTACGGATACGGCCTGTACCTGGAGCAGGCGAAGCCCCACCTTTCCGCCGGGGCGAAGATTCACCAAAGCGGCATGACCCAGGAAATGCGCCGGGCCGAGGAAGCCATTTCCACGGCCGCGGCCGGACGCCGCACCGTCATCGTTTCGGGCGGCGACGCGGGGGTCTACGCTATGGCCGGGGCCGTTTTCGAGGTGGCGGCGAATAAAGGCGCGGCCCTGGGAGAGGGTGAGGGCCAGTTGGACATTCGGGTGATTGCCGGCGTTCCCGCCCTCGTCGCCGCCGCCGCGCTCTTGGGCGCGCCGCTCACCCACGATTTCTGCGCCATTTCCCTCTCCGACCGCCTGACGCCCTGGGAACTTATAGAAAAGCGCTTGCGCCTGGCCGTCGAGGCCGATTTCGTCATCTGCCTCTACAATCCCAAAAGCCGTGGCCGCGACTGGCAGCTTGGCCGCGCCGCCGAACTTTTACTGGCGCAGCACAGATCGCCGCAGCTTCCAGTTGGAGTAGTGAGCCGGGCCGGGCGCGAAGGCCAGAGCGTCCATATCACCACCCTTTCCGAACTCGCCTCCGCCCCGGTGGACATGCAGACCATCATAGTCATCGGCAATCAAAGCACCTTCGTCTACCAGGGCTTCATGATCACCCCGCGCGGCTACGTGAACAAGTATGGAATTTGACCGGCAGGGCGCCGTGTCGTATGATTGATTCTTCAATAGAGCGCATTTCATTTATGAAGACAGAAATGAAATAAGACTCTGAACTTATTGCAAAGAAGCCCCGCGTTGATTTTCAATGAGTTCCGATGGCGGCCGCAAAGCCGGCCTTCGAGCGTTTTCATATTTTAAGGAGAAAGATATGTGGTACAGCCCGGACAATTTTTTCGACGTTTCTGAAGATGATTTGATGCGCGAGTTTTGGGGGGACTTCACCTATGTCTGGGAGGCCCTGCCGCAGCTGAAAGCCTTCATCAAGCGCAAAATCGCGCCCAACGCGGCGGAAATAAGGGCGGAGGGCGATATGACCACGGTGGCCTGGGGCCTTCTCGGCAAGAAGGTTTACCGGGCCGTGAGCTATGAACTGGGCGACCCCTTTAAAGGAACTCTCAAAGTTTATCACAAAGGCGAACTTCTGCCCGGCGCGGCCCTGGTCATGGCCGGCGTGTTTCTGACCGACGA
>QMCE01769619.1_pt2 | contig 12087 bp, 12 predicted proteins | sample 1821851 | NCBI WGS metagenome assembly QMCE01 (sample SAMN09453174, study PRJNA476694) | Termite gut metagenome, whole genome shotgun sequencing project. | isolation source: worker | host: Odontotermes sp. | place: South Africa:Pretoria | collected 2016-01-28
TTGCAACAAGCTCAAACTATTCTCTATTTATATAAATGAAAAGGATTTATCTGTAAATTGAGAGAATCCGCCGCTTTTTACACTTTTTCCGTAAACATGCGAAAATCGATTTCCGCCGGCGGCACAAGAACACCTTCAGCAATTGACTTTTTGATCTCTTTAAGCGCTTGATCCTTGCTTTGCCCTTCCCTTTTCACAAGTTTATCAGCCTCGCACTCTATCCATAAATCGATGAGGGTGGTATTTCCTTCGCGTATGCGGGCAGGTTCCTTCGCGAAAATCGCGGAAAGCAATTGATCATTACCGTAACGATAAGCGATAACAGCCGCAGCATCCAACAGCGACCCTTCGAGATTTTTGATTCCAAACTCATCAATATATTTATTGATGATTAAAGCAGCTTCTTCGGACCGGTGTAATTTTATCAGCAAAGAAACGTATTCTTCGGCTATCGCCAGATCACCGTGTCCGTTATATAATAAATCAGCGAAAAAAGTAGTACGTTGATAGTAAGCCCGCGCAGTGTTTCTCTTTCCGGCTTCTTCATAAACAAAAGCAAGATTACGGTAAACCCAAGAGTTTTGTGCTATCCCGCGTGAACGATTCCAGGCGCCAATCGCGGATGTTTTGTTCCCTGCTTCGTATTCGATAACGCCTATATGATACGGAATCAGCCAATTTTCTGGAAACTTTTTTTCAGCTTCCAGAAGAATTTCTTTCCATTCAAGATCGGCCATAAAAGAAGCGGGGGCAGTCCACGGATCATCCGCTTTTGGAACGGGTATTCCATCAAGAAGCAAATTCCAGAAACGCTGTTCTTCCGTTATTGATGACAAAGGAAAAAGAAAACCCGGTGCGGGCTCTCCGTTCAGGTTTCCGCGCATTTTGCATTCAAGCGCTCCCCAGCCGCTCCCGGCACTTACTATTTTATCTACCTGCCTTTGACTACACTGCCTGATATCTTGCAGTGTGCCTTGCAGCTTTTCCCCGGAGAACAACGTTGACACATCGGAGGATACGTTCCGCACAGCTTCCATGTAGGACAAACCATGAACTTTTTCAGGTTCAACCAGCAGGGCGGAAAAACCCTGCACCCAATCGACTGTTCCGTTTGGAGGAATCACCGATGTATGAAGCTGGGTCGGCGCAAGTCCCGCTTGTAGTTCCAAATAACGCTTTTCCTCACAAGACAAAAATTTCTGCCAGCGCCGCCCGCCGCGTCCCGATCCCCAGCAGAACATTTTTCTATATATAAGCGGCGCGGTTGAAGCTTCCGCAAAAGTATAGCCGTCTTTGTATACAGCGCATTCCCACGGGAAAGTTTTCTCATTGGCGAGAACACGGTCACACTGAAAAAAATATTCGTTGGAATAATCAGAAAGAGAAGGATAACTTAAATCACTTTCCGGCAGCGTAGAAAGATAGGGAAGCCTTCCTCCGTCCATGAGCTTTGTTCCATCAGCCGTAGGGATGATATAGATTACTTCATCGGTGGGAGCTAAGACACGCACATCATCCGTTTCCGGTACAGCAGTATTCGTCCACCAATAAAGCGGTTTTTCTTTGTTTTCAGGATTTACAATATTCACATAAGCATACAACACAGATGCGTTATCGGGAAGATAAAAATCGATACGCCAGAAAAGGCGGGTCTGCCGCTCAAACTCCCATATCCGGAAAACTTCTGTCCCGCCGGGGGCGGTATACGTTCCAGAAAACATAGGAGAACAAGTATGCACGCTGTGGCCGAGCCTCCCGATATTCCATTCAATGCCGCCCGCAAACCATGCGTCTCTTATTGCAAGGTTCGCAGGCTGGAATACAGGATTGCGGTACACAATATCACGCTGATTTTTTTTATCATACAAAGCCCAAAGCCGTCCTCCAAGCGAGGGCAGAAATTCGGCTTTGAGAAAATCATTTTCAAGAACAACAGCAGGCAGACTATCAACAACACTCTTCCGTGTGTATCGATCCTGCCTCTTGTATGGAAGCATACGGAAGGCGGTTTCCTTTCCAAAAGACGCAAGTTTATCTTTCGGAAAAGAAGGCCCTGCCCTCACCGGGAGATCGCGGTTCCTGTCACGGAAAAGAGGCAGCGGATTTTCCCCGCCCAGCTTTGCCATAGAAACAGCAAGGCTGGAATTACGTACAACAGTTTTCATGCGGAATTAACCTTTAATCGCTCCCGCGGTAACTCCCTTGATGATCCGTTCCGACAAGAAAATGTACAGAACAAATGTAGGCAAGAACACAATTACCACGCTGGCAAACATGCCGCCCCAGTCGCCGGTATAGCGCATGGACTGAATCAAGTTATAAAGACCAACGGCAACCGAGCGCACATTTTGGCGGCTGGCAAATATCAGCGAAACAAAATATTCGTTCCAAATAGTGATAAAATTAAAAACCGTAAGCGTCACCAAGCCCGGCTGCACCAGCGGAAACATGATCTTCCAGAAAGTGCCTATCGGAGAACAGCCGTCAATCGCGGCAGCTTCTTCATACGTAAAACTTAAACTTTTAAAAAACGACAACAGAAAGAAAACGGCAAAGGGTACATTCATCGCTGTATACAAAAACATCAGCACCACACGGTTGCCGGTCAGCCTGAACATTGACGCGATACTAAAGAGCGGCATAATCAGCATGATCACGGGAATTCCCAACGCCGCTGCAAACATATTCTGAATCAAAGTGTTTCCGCGGAAACGGAAACGCGATAAAGCATAGGCCGCAGGAGACGCAATAATTACAATCGCCGTACAAGACACTACTGTATACAAAAGCGAGTTCATAAAGAAAACCGAAACCCGCTGAGTCGTCCATGCTTTGACGAAGTTTTCAAAATGAAACCCGGTTTGAAATTCAAACATGTGATCCGAAAAGATTTCACCGGAAGTTGAGAAGGCCGCAAAAAATACCCAGCCTATCAATACAAAGGTAAAGATAACCCATATCATTACGAGCGCGTAACCGAAAAACGCGGAAAAATGTTTTTTGTTCAAACTCAACTTTTTTGACATCTTACACCTCCGTTGCATCCTTGCGGACAATAAGACTTGTTGCAAAGAATACAACAACTACGCTTAACATCAGAATAACGCCGATAGCCGCACCAGCCCCGCTGTCCCTGACAGTGGTTGCCGAGGACGAAGCCCCGAACACGAGCTGATACATATAATTTAACGGAGACACTGTATCGTTTGAAAGATTAACCGGACTGAACAACTGCCCCCACACAAAAAAGCCTACGGCAAAAACCGTCCACATAACAATATTCGTCCTGATGACTCCCCGTATATTAGGAAGCGTTATATAGAAAAAACGCTGGAAAACATTTGCCCCTTCCAAAAAGGCCGCTTCAAAAAAATCTTTAGGAATTTGTTCGATGCCGGAAATAAAAATCAGCATGTGATAGCCGACCATACCGAAAGAGTAGGCAGCAACCATGCTCCAGAAACGAAGCCCTGGACCTGTCCAGAGCGTCTTACTCGCCTCGGTAAATCCCAAGGTATCAAAGATATTGTGCAAGAGGCCGTAATCGCTGTTGTATACATAGTTTATCCACATGGTTCCCATTGCGACGGCGCTTACAACATTGGGAAGATAAATCACACTGCGGAAAAATTTTGCGGCTTTTAGTCCGCCGGTCAAGGTTACCGCAAAAATCAGCGCCAGAATCATTACGCTCAATCCGCCCACAGACCAGAGTTTGCCGATATTTTTCAGCGACTGAATAAAAACCGGCGTATCAAAAAGTTTCAAATAATTAGCGGCGCCGTTAAAACTCCATTTTGAAAGCGGATCCGAAACGCTTTCCACCGCGAAAAAACTCATGATTGTAGTACGGATAGTTGGGTATAAAAAAACCACCACATAACACAGTACTGCAGGAGTTAAAAAAATAACAATTGCCGGTTTGTTTGGTTTCAGCATACCCTTCCTCCTGATACATTCGGAAATTAGCGGTTCCCCGCTATTCTCATTGATAATGAAACAGCGCCGGCCTATTCAGCCGAACAAACCGGCGCTTTGTTACACGTTCAATTATCTCGCCATCGCGTCGGCGAATTGCTGGGCGTTAAACTCGCCGGTAATGAGTTTCGCGAAATTCTCTTTGATTTTCGCGTTGATTTCAGCGGTGTTTTCCATTCCGACCGCCCAGGGAAGCCGTTTGGTTGTAGCATCGACAACCGCCTTTGCTTCCGCAAGAGCCGGAGGCCATTCAGAAGCGTTTGCCATAGGGATGCCGAGACTTTCACTCGCCAAAGCCGCGTCCCATGTGCCGGTGGTCAGCCACGCGACAAAGCGGAACGCTTCATCGGGGTATTTCGTGTTTTTGTTGATGCCGAAACACTGACTGCCGAAGTTATTTGCTTCGGGGCCGTCTCCCGTAGGATCAATAGCGGGGAACGCGAAGGAACCCCAGCGCATGTTGGGAGCATTTCCCTTAATTTCATTGGGAAGCCATGTTCCGTTCAGATACATAGCGGCTTTTCCCGAAGCAAAGTCATTAACCTGACCGGCAGGATACACGTTAGCAGCGGAAGACGGAGTAATATAGCCGTTCCTTGCCATGTTTTCCCAAATCTGCCCGAATCTAAGCACTTGAGGGCCGCTAAAATCGTTGTTGTTAACCATCGCAAGCGTCGCGTCCATGCCGACAATACGGTCTATGACATAACCGAACAAGGCGGCCATGTATGCGTCATCAACTACAAAGCCCGCAACGCCGATAGCCTTTAGCTTAGCGCAGACATCCAGCATTTCATCCCAGGTCTTGGGAAGGGAAACAATACCGGCTCTTTCAAAAAGACCTTTGTTATACATGGTTATAAAAGCAGAAGGCTGATACGGAATCGCCTTAACAGAGCCGCCGCCTATCTGTCTAGCCAAATCGAGCAGAGTCTTGTTAACAACCGCGCTAAAAGGCTGGCCGCCTGTAGTAGAGTACGTTTGACTGATATAGGAATCAAGCGGCAGAAGATAATTGCCCCAGGTATTGTTCACCCGTTCAATATCTTCATCAAAAATGTCGATGGTTTCGCCGGCATCCAGCGCAGGCTGTAATGTCATACGAATATCCCGCCCGTTGAAATTGATTTCAACCGGAATGCCGGTTTCTTCTGTGAAGGCTTCGGCAGCACGAAGGATTACCTGCCCCTGCGGTTCGGCTTCATTCCACATGGACCAGTACACCAATTTTGTGCCGGTTTCCTTTGTTCCGGAACATCCGGTGAATAACAAACCAATGCACAAACATGCCATAATTCCCATAACCAGTTTTTTCATCTCGTCTCTCCTCCAAAAAATTTTACATCCGCGCATAACGCAGACGCAGATTCCTTAATAAGGGCGTGCACGCAGTTCCCTAAGTATTACCGTGATCGAATCCCACTGCTTATCCATATCGCGAATCAACGCAATCTGATTCCGGGCGCGGTCAAGATTATGTTCTGGCCGCGCAATCTTGTAATATACATCGCCTTTAAGATAATCCGTTAAAAACCTAAGCGCCATAATCTGGGTAATATATCTTCCCGCTTCGGCAATGAGTTCCGATTCTTCGTCAATAAGGAAGCCGTCCGTTTCTGAAAGATAACCCTCTACAACAGCCGCGAAAAAAACCGGATCAAACTCAACAAGGGAAAGATCGGTTTCATCTTCCGCCGCCCTCGCCGTTACCGTGCGGATTAAATCGCCGACATCATAGAGAACAGTTCCCGGCATCACGGTATCAAGATCGGTAACGCAGATGCCTTCGGTCATTTCTTCATTGAAAAGAATATTGTTCATCTTTGTATCGTTATGACAGATACGCTCCGGGATATTTCCGTCTTTCAGTTTTTGAACGAGCGCCTCTCCCCTCGCCCGGTTTTCTTTCATAAAAGCTATTTCCGAGAAAGCTCCGGCGGCGCGTTTACAAACATCTTGTTCAAGGGCTTCATCAAATTGCTGATAGCGGACAACCATGTCGTGAAAATGAGGAACGCAGTCATAAAGCCGGGGGCCGGGAAGATCGGCAAGCAGTTTCTGAAACTTTCCAACAGCGCAGCCCGCCATGCGCGCCTCTTTGGAAGATTCGGCAAGTTCGCAGGTTTTTACCCCATCAATAAAAAGATAGGTCCGCCACCAGCCGCCTTTTTCATCACGAACCCAAAGGGCCCCGTTTCGCGCGGGAACAACCTGAGGCGTCCTTTGACTTTTATCCGCAACGCCGGCAAGCTCAAGTTTCTTCAAAATATGAGACGTTATCCGATAGATATTGTCCATAACTTCATCGGGATGGGGAAAGGCCGTATCATTTATCCGCTGATGCAGGTAACGCACCGGAGTTCCCGCCTGATTCCAAAGGGAGACAAAAGTTCCATTGATGTGGCCTTTGCCGAAAGGAACAGCATCAATAAAATCACCATAAATAGAAAATTGATTTATTATCTTTTTCAGAAGTTCCAACATGCTGCTCTATTCCTCTTTTCCATACTTTTATTGTCAACCCAAAAGAGAACCCGTGGAATGGGAAAATAAAAAATAAACATGGACAAATGTGCAGTTTCACAATAAAATTAACTTATGTCGAGTAAACTGAATCTGTTTTTCGATGAAGAAGTACAGCGCCTCATCGACAGTTTCGCCTATTGTTTTCGGGTAAAAATCACCATTTTTTCTTCGGAAATGGAGGAACTCATCGTCGGACTGCAAAATCCGGGCTCGCAGTATTGCCAATTGATACAAAAAGGGCTCCGCTACCGGTATCGCTGTCTGCGCCAGGACAAATTGATGTGCGGCCATTGCGCAAGCAAAAAAAGGCTCACGATTTATCAGTGCCACGGAGGATGTTCCGAAGCGGTGCTTCCTATGGAAGTCGAAGGAAAGATGATTGGTTACGCGATGCTGGGGCAGTTCCGGACAGTTTCGGCTGTTCCAAAGGACATTTTGCAGGAGTGGAAAAAAAATAATCTCGATGTAAATGAACTGTGCGCGGCCTTCATTAACCAGCCATTTTTCGACGCGGAAAGCGTAAAAAATATGCTCCGCCTCTTTTCAATGCTCACCGCTTTTGTGATCACCCGCGATTACGTGCGGGTACGTCATCCCACGCTTGCGGAAAATGTCCTCAGGTGGATTAACGATCATATCTCCGAACCGATTGAACTTGATGATGCTGTTAACGAACTCCGGAGAAGCAGATCGGCAATTTCCCACGCGGTAAAAAAACAGCTCGGCCTTAGCTTTAAACAGCTCTGCACAATCATGAAAATTCAAAAGTTTGAAAGCATCATCGACGCACAGCCGGATATTTCGATAAAAGACGCAGCCTCGCAGGTAGGCTACGAAGACCCGCTCTACTTTTCCCGAATATACCGCAAAGTACGCCTCTCATCCCCTTCAATTTATATGAAGTCAATGCGCGAACGGATGATTCAGGAATCACCGATTGGGCTTAGCAGGGATTGAGGCGTTATATCGGCATTGGTGATTTCTTCGTCAAAATAGCCGCCTCTTCTAAGGAGAACGGCTGAAAATTTTCCAAAGGTCCTTGGCTGAGATTTTCAGTTTTCTGTTCATATACGCAAGCCCGTTTACTTCCTGCATGAGATCGGTGAGCTGCGTATAGCAGTAGCCCTGAATATCTTTACAAGATAAAATTGCATCTACAAGACCTTTCAGCCGCTCCAAAAAATCAGAAACATCGGCGGCACCTCCTGAATAGCCCCAGTTCTGGTCGTTCATTTCAGAACTGAAAGCAATACCGCCGAATTCGGTTATCAGTATCGGTTCGCCTCTGTAAGAAAAACCGTCCGCGTAAAGCATTCGTTCCTGCGCCGCTCCTTTCAACAAAAGCGGAAGATTACTCAGCTTTTGTCCGAGCTGGATTCCGTCACGCACATAATCATGTATGCCGCAAATATCAGTAATGGTTTGTTCCCAGCCGTCATTGGTGCTTACAAGGCGTGTTCCATCCAATGCTTTTGTTAAATGATAAACCGCGGCGGTAAATTCCTGCTGTGATTTATTATGCGCTACATTTCTTATTCCCCACGATTCATTAAACGGAACCCAGCATATTATCGAAGGATGATTCATATCGCGCTCAATGAAATCTTTCCACTCGTTTATGATATATCCGCATGATTCATCACAATACTGGTAAGCGCTCGGCATTTCCGCCCACACCAAAATCCCAAGCGTATCAGCCCAATAGTAAAATTCGGGGGCTTCAATTTTTTGATGCAGCCTGACTCCGTTAAAACCCAGAGACTTAATGAGTTCCACATCCTGCCGGTACGCGTCTTGAGAAGGCGGAGTCAGAAACCCTTCTTCCCAATAAGCCTGATCAAGGATAAGACGCTGGTACAGAGGTTTGTTATTAAGAAGAATCTGTCCATTCTCTACAGCGATTTTCCTCATGCCGAAATAGGTCTCTACTTCATCAACGTTATGTGTAATATCATTATGTTCACTGTCCGCAATCAAAAGGCATTCAAGTGTATATAGGTTAGGTGTCTTGGGACTCCAGTAATGAATTTCATCAATATCATCTTCTTCCCGAAGACGCAGAACAAACGACATCCGCTGATCTGTAACAGAAAACATCGCTGTCTGCACGGTTTTATTTTTATACCGAAGTGTAATCTTGAGTTCCGCTGTTGTATCAGGACACGCGCTAAGGTTTAAGTATCCTGTAACAGATGAATTATCAATATCCGGTTTTAAGGTTAGAGACGTTACATAAAGATGCGGAACCGCCTCAAGCCAGACGCTTTGCCAGATACCGGATGACGGCGTATACCAGCAGCGGCTGTTTTTTTCTTTCCAATACTGTTTGCCTCTCGGCTGTGCGGTATCGTTTCGGTCAATTACCATGACCGTTAAACGGTTTGATGATGTCCGCTCAACCATGCCTGTAATATCAAACGAAAACGGAGTGTAGCCTCCTTTATGGATACCCGCAAAAACGCCGTTTATCCATACTTTGCATTCAAAGTCTACAGCTCCAAAGCGGAGCATCACATGTTTATCATCAAATGTCTTAGGTACATCAAAAGTTCTGGAATACCAAAACACAGGATGATACGTGGTATCCGCAATGCCAGAAGCGGGACTTTGATAACAGAAAGGAACCGTAATTTTTAAAGGGAACGTTTCCTTCTTTGTATCTCCGCTCTGAAACCATTTTTTGCTTTCACCTATTGCGCCATCGTCAAATGCAAAATCCCAAACTCCGTCAAGATTTTCCCAATCCCGGCGTTTAAAATCAGGTCTGGGGTGCCGTTTATTTTTCATTTATTGCCTCTCTCGGAAAAAACATAACAGACATCCGTTCAAACTGCTCCACATATACACAACTCAACATAAGGTCTTTACTTAATTCTATCTGCCATTATGTAATGATTTCAACACTGCCTTTCATGCTGAAATCATAAGAATTTTCTAATCTCCATAATGTGTACGACAATGAGAAATTATAATTTTATCATTGTCTATTCGATATATTAATCTGTTTGTATCATCTATTCGACGAGACCACCAACCTGCCAAATCGCCCTTTAATATCTCAGGCTTACCAATTCCATCATTACCGTTACGTTCTATATCTTTGAGAATCTGGTTTATGCGCTTTATCGTTTTCTTATCCTGTGATTGCCAATAAACATATTCCTGCCAACCGTTTTCCGAAAAAGAAATATTCATTTTTCCATCGCTTCCAATTCATCCCACGTTTTTGTAATGAGTTTACCTTCTTCAGCTTCTTTTATAGACTGACGTAGAATCCGCATGTTTTCAGGGTTATAAAACGGATCTTTTACTTTTGTCGTAACTTTAAAAGGGATACCTCCTTGCCTGATTGTCTGCCGGATAAACATTGTAAAAGCGGTTGTCATATTTAAGCCTAATTCTTCAAAAATATCATCCGCACGAGCTTTTAGCTCGTCTTCTATACGAATATTAACCTGTGCCATACATTCCTCTCTCAATCTGTATATCAGATATTATACATTGTAAAGGAAAATATATCAAGCGTTGTTTCAATTTGGTCACGGAAATCAACATCCCCGCCGCAAGCAGCGGGGTATGTTGTTTTTGGTAAGGTATTTGACTCAGGGGACATACCTTTTTTGAACGCCCCAAGGCTCGCCTGCCGCGGCAGGCAGAAGGTATGTACCCTTCGCATACAATCAATTTTCACATAACAGACAACAGATCAAACTGCCCAGCATATACACAACTCAACATAAGGTCTTTACTTAATTCTATCTGCCATTATGTCTTTGATCAAGAAAAAAATTCTCTTCTTTTGGTACAAATGTCAGTTAAACTTCTTTTTCAAATACTTTAGTGTTGTTTCTGGAAATTTACCAATCAAACCCAACTGCTGAAACTTTTGTTTTAGCGAATTATTTTTCTGGATTATAGCTTTTATATCCTTTGGCAAATATGATATTCACTTGGGACTTGTTTAATTAATTCTTATATACTCAATCCGTATAAAATCACTAACTATAGGTAAATTTGTTGCGGTAATACACAGCGTATCAACTCCATCAACCTCAGAAACAAATTTGATAGTGTTTTCACTCCATGCATCTTTCTTAATCTCCATATTGAGCCTTTGTGTTTTGCCTTTTTCGCCCAATAGAAAGAATACACGTTTCATATCTCTACTAGCGAGTAACTTGTATTCTACAGTATACTCTTTATCTTCAACTAAGGTAAAATCCAATTTAAAACGAATCCACCGGTCTTCACCTTTTAAAGGTTCGCCTAAGCAATGCTTACCGTGCCGAAAAAACTCAACATAGTCTTTTATACTGAGCCCAAGAAATAAAACAAAAAAAGAGGAAAGCTAAGGTGGAAGAAAGAAAGGAGCCGCCAATGAGAAAGAAATATGACAAAGTTTTCAAAGCGAAAATAGCGATAGAAGCGATACGCGGGGAAAAGACGATACAAGAAATATCGTCACTCTACGAGGTTCACCCGAATCTCGTAGGGAGATGGAAGAGCGAACTGCTGGAAAAAGCGGTAATGATCTTTGACAAAACAGGGAAGGAAGCAGCAAGCGCAGTGGAAGCGGAAAAGAAAGAAGACGAACTGTATCGGCAGGTAGGGAAGCTGCAAATCGAGAATGAGTATTTAAAAAAAACGTATCGAAAACTGTACGGGAGCGAAGCGGTGCTGTAGCAAAAGATCATGGAGAACTGACCATCGGAGAACAATGCAAGTTACTCGGAATCAGCCGGTCATCGTATTATTACCAAGAGCGGGGAAAGAATGAGGAGAGATCGATAGAGATATTGAAACAGATACGGGAAGTATTGCATCGACTGCCATTCTACGGATACCGAAAGGTATGGCGGGAACTGAAAAGGGAAGAAGTAACGGAGAAACAAGTGAGGCGGATCATGAAGCGGGCGGGATTGAAAGCGATCTATCCGGGGAAACGAACGAGTATGAGCGAGAAAGGGCACAAGAAATATCCGTATTTGCTGAAAGACAAGCTGATCTGGCTGCCGAATCAAGTATGGGCTTCGGACATCACGTATATCAAAGTGAATGGCAGTTTCGTGTATCTGATGAGCATCATCGATGTGTACAGCCGGAAGATACTGTCATGGCGATTATCGAACACCCTTGACGCCGAGTTTTGTGTCAGCGCGCTTGAAGAAGCGATAGATCAATGGGGAATACCGGCGATCTTCAATACGGATCAAGGGAGTCAGTTCACGAGTACTGCTTTTACGGAAGTCTTGGAAAGACAGGGCATCAGAATCAGTATGGATGGAAAGAATCGGGCATTGGATAATATTTATATTGAACGATTTTGGAGGAGTTTAAAGTATGAAGATATATACTTGAATGATTATGAGGATATGGAACAGTTACGAAACGGATTAAAACGATATTTCTCGTTTTATAATGGAGAGAGGTTTCATGCATCACTTGATTACGGCACCCCTGATGAACAATATGCCTCCGTTTTTAATCAGACGGAAGTTCAGGAATACGATAATGTTGCATGATACTATTAGGAATACACCTTAACTTTTTTCGATTTTTGTATTGACATTCGGGCGCAGTATA
>QMCE01001715.1_pt1 | contig 12085 bp, 14 predicted proteins | sample 1821851 | NCBI WGS metagenome assembly QMCE01 (sample SAMN09453174, study PRJNA476694) | Termite gut metagenome, whole genome shotgun sequencing project. | isolation source: worker | host: Odontotermes sp. | place: South Africa:Pretoria | collected 2016-01-28
CACGGCTGGATCAACCTCGACATCGACGGCTACCTGGTCGCCACACCATGCCCCCACTGCCCACCAGCCATCCGACACAGCAGACGCTAGCCCGCTAGATACGCGTTACGCTCTAATAACCCTAATAACTCTAATACTACTAGTTTGTAGCCGCCTTTTGTGCTACAATATGGGTATGGCGGTTGAGTTCACGAACAGCGCGGACAAACACTTCATCCCGCGCGCAGACACGCTGTACGCAATGATGCACGCTGAGGCGTCAGCGGAAGTCGATGGACACCCCGGTGAAACGACGGTTGTGTATGTCGGGCACCCACACGCGCAGACCGACGACTACATCGAGGTCATCGCCGCTCACCGGCCGCCCAGAACCGTCGTGATCTTTCATTCCATGCCACTGACCGACATCTTCCGTGACCTACTCAACGAAAGGAACTAGCCATGGACACCACCTACGAAGACCTCGCCGCACGTGCCGAACGCGGCGACCTGATCGTGAAACCAGGCACCATCCGACACGGGGCCGCCGCGGCCGCCGACGCGCAACGCCTGCTTATGGATGCGACCGGGGCCACAACGCCTGACGACGCCGCCACGATCGCCGTCGGCCGCCCCAGCCTCGGCGCAACCGCGGGCGCCTCCCCCGTGGTACGCGCCCGCGTCCCCCAGGCACTCAAAGATCGCCTGACCGCCCTGGCCGCACGCCAACACCTCAAAGAATCAGACATCGTGCGCGAAGCCCTCACGCACTACCTCGCCACTACCGGCGGCTCTCGCTAACCGAATGGCGACGCACAACATGACGCGAGCACCAACAGAACTAATGGCGGCATTAGATGTGTTGAGGCTGCTAACACTAATACTGGCGCGGCTGAGGCAGGTCAGGCCCGAGGCGTCTCACCTCAGCTTGGGTAGCGGCAATAGTACTATCAGGGCTAATAGGGCTGTTGCCGCCATTAGGGTTAGTAGTGGTTGCCGTTAGATGGCGTTGCCAAGGCGAGCCTATGGTCCACAGGGCGGCTCTATTGGCAGCATTGCCACTATTACCGGCAATCTTCAGCGCGTTCGTCGCTCGCGCGTGTTGAGTGCCACCACGGCGCCACTAATGGTACTATTGCCTCTAGCAGAGCTATTGGGGTGTTGCCGTTAATAGAGTTACCGCTCTGTGTAGTCCGAAGGTGGAGCGGGCAAGACGGTCATCGCGGACGGCATCGGCACGGTCGCCCTTGGCCGCCCCTCGATCACCGGTCGACGCACGGCGACCCACGACACGGCGCGATCACGAACCGAACTAATAGTGGCATTAGGGGCGTTGGTACTAATAGTGGAGATAGCTGCGGCCGTCAGTTGCGACCGGGGCGATGGTCGTGCCCACGTGGAGCCAGTGCATCACGGTGGCGCTATTACGGGCATTAGGGGTGTTAGAGGTACTAGTACTAATACTGGTGCCGTTGAGGCGAGGCCAGGCCGGAGGCGTCTCGGCTCAGCGCTGGGTAGCGGCCGGAGTGGTGGTAATAGTACTATCCGGGCTAATAGGCGTATTGCCACCATTAGAGTTAGCAGCAGTCACCCGTAGGTGGCGTTGTCGAGGCGAGCCTGCGGCCCACAGTACGGCTCTATTGGCAGCATTGCCACTATTGCCGGCAATCTTCAGCGCGTTCGTCGCCCGCGTGTGTCGACTACCACCACGGCGCCACTAATGGTACTATTACTTCTAGTAGACCTATTGGAGGTGTTACCGTGAATAGAGTTATAGCTTTGTGTAATCAGAAGGGCGGGGTCGGCAAGACGACTACCACCTTCCAACTCGCCCGCGCGGCCGTTTTAGCTAAGCAGCGGGTCCTGGTGGTCGATCTTGACCCCCAGGGCAATCTCACGTCAGTCGCGGCCGCCGAGGCTGTGGCTGACGATCAGGCCGGGCTGGCTGACGCTCTTAGTGCCCGGACGTCTGAAACGATCCGTGACGTGATCGTGCCCGGAGTCTGGCCAGGCATGGACCTCGCGCCGACGTCAGGCACTGCGCTCGGCTTCGTCCGCGATGAACTCGTCATCGGCGGCGCCGGCCGCGAGAGCCGCCTATCAGACGCACTAAAGGCAGTGAAAGACGACTACGACCTGATCCTGATCGACTGTGCGCCGTCGTTAGATCAGCTCACGATCAACGGCCTCACGGCCGCCGACGACGTCGTAATCGTCAGCCACTCGAAGCTATTCAGTGCTAATGGCATAGCCCAACTGCTCGACACGATCGAGCTCGTCCGCCAGCACTACAACCCGAGCCTGCGCATCGCCGGGCTGATCGTCAACCAGCACGAAGAACGCACCGTCTCAGGCCAGTCCTGGCTCGAGCAACTCAGCGCGGCCGCAATCGACCGCGGCCTGACGATTCTCGGCAAGCCGATACCAAAGCGTGTCGTGATCAGCGACGCGACCGAAGCGGCACGCGGCCTCGACGAGTGGGGCACCAACGAAGCGACAGCCCTTAGCCGCTTGTATGCCGCCCACTTGGCCACACTAGTAGAACAGGAGATCAACGCATGAACCGCCCAACCCCACGAAAATCCAGCCTCGCTGGAGCCACACCACTCGACCAGCCAGGACACGCCACGGGCGAACCGGCGAGCGTCCCCGAGCCAGCCACCGCCGAAGCGGCGCCGGCCCGACAACCCGAACCGCCCCTGCCCGCCAAAGGTGAGCGGAAGAAGTACCCTCCGAAAGTCTCGTTTTATCAGCAGCCTGCCGACACAGCCCGGTTGCGCGCGGCCTTGTTACACACCCAGGCCGACGAAGGACCCCGGTCGCTGAGCCAGTTCATCAACCAAGCCGTCATGACCGAGGTGCAGCGTCTTGAAAACAAATACAACGACGGCCAGCCATGGCGGCCAGTCGGCTCAAGAGAACTGCCTCAAGGCCGACCGATGGGGGAGTGACACCAGGCAGTTCATCACAAAGTGTCTTGCTATGGGGTGGTTCCGTCGGAATCACCAACAGAAAGGGTCTAGTCATGGCAAATTCAAATTCACATTCAGAAATATCATCTCAGGAGACGATCATCGCAGCCTTGGGGGATCTCGCGCGGAATCCGCGTAACCCGGTTGGCCGGTTCGATCAGACGGCCCTGGAGGGGCTGGTGACGTCGGTCCGTCAGGTCGGGGTGATTGAGCCGTTGGCGGTCGCGTCCCGGGCTGTGTGGCTGGCGGCTTTCCCAGACGACGAGCCGGCCATCGATGGCCGACCGTACGTGGTCCTGGCTGGCCATCGTCGCCTCGCGGCCGCCATGCAAGCCGGCCTACACGATGTGCCAATCGTCGTACGCGACGATCTCGCAGGCCGCCTCGACGAACTCGTGTTGCACGAGAACCTGCACCGGCTCGACCTCACCCCACTGGACGAGGCCCACGCCTACCAACGACTCGCCAACCAGGGTCTGTCGCATCGACAGATAGCCACCCATGTGGGCGTGTCCCAAGGACAGGTCTCCAAACGACTCTCGCTGCTGAAACTGCCACCGCACGCCCAGGATGCCCTCGTTCAAGGCCGGATCGACATCGCGACAGCCCTGGAATGGGCACACGCCCCACGGCCCGTCACAGCCGAGATCGAGCTGATCGTCGGCGAATACCTGACCAAAGCGGCCACAACCACCTGGGAATGGCAAAGCGTGCTCCGCCAAGCCCAACGCCATGTCGCCGCCGCCCGCGCCCTCGATGCGGCCCGGGAAGTTGCATCCGCCGAGGAGATTCCGCTCGTTGAGGACCCCGACGTGACCTTCAAGCATCGGGCATACCTGCACGAACTACGCCGGCCGGCCGAGATCGCCAAAGCCCGCGCCGACGGTCTGCTGGTGGTCAGCCCCGGCTGGGGCGGCCCAGACGATCCGCCGCGGTACTTCTCCACGCAGCCCCAAGCTGACGCGACAGGCGAGGGGAGCGCGGCCGAAGCAGTCGAGCGTCGGGAACGCGCCAAGGCCGTCAAAAGCCGTGAAGAAGCCCTCGTGACGCTCGCCCAAGAAAAGATCGGCGCCAGCGAATATCGCGCGATCTTGACCACGAGCGTCCTGTACGGGCTACGTGTCGACAGCTACGCCACCAAAATCGCGATGAAGGTCGCCACAGCCGCCGGCATCGGCCCTACAGACGCCGACGACTACATTGACTGGCTCCGAGCCGCCCGCAAAAACACGACGCACCGAGAGCAACTCGCCCTCCTGCTCGTGCTCGCCGCCGCCGAAGAAGCCGCCAGAAGCCCCTACGTGGCAGTCGGTCAAGAAGACCTGTGGTACTACCGCATCCTCACCGACCACACCGGATACACGCCGACCCCCTGGGAAGCCAAACGCATCCGCCAAGCCAAGGAAAAATAAGCCATGAAAGCCCACTTCGCTGACAATGCCAAGGTCAGCGAGGGGTGTCTCCGCCAGGTCGCCGACGGCGGACCATCCCATTACAGTCAGAGTTCTCTGAGGCGCTGCGGAAGGAATCGATCGTGAGCCGTGTGATAGGCGACGAGGGGGCCGAGTTGGCTCGTCGTCGGGATTTACTGGGGGCGTCTACGGACAATATGGCATGCCTGTTGGGCTACAGCCGTAAGCAGTCGTACACCAAGTGGGAGCGCGGCGGTTCGGGTGAGGTGCCGCAGCATGTGTGGGACGAGATCGAGCGCCTTGAGCGGTGGCGTGACGCGACGATCAATGCGATCCTCGCGCAGACCAAGAAATGGCGCGACGAGTATGGCCAGCCGCAAGCGGTTGATCTTCCGCGCTGGCGGCGGCCCGACAGCTACGCGGCCAATGTGACAGACGCACAGCTGGTGCCGTTCGGTGTCTATACGCGAACTATCGGCCTGGCCGTTGACGCTCTCCTGGACGCAGGGTTCGACGTCAACTTGACTTGGTCAGAGAACGCACCCCACGAAAACTAGCCGGCACTCTCGCTACGAGGGTCTTGTTCCCCCACCACCGTTCCTGTATACTGGTACACAGCTAGAGGGGTTTGTTTCAGGTGAACCCCGGAAACCCGAAAGGATTGAAACATGGCGAGCATCGAATCGCAGATCGCGGATATTACTCAGCAGTCGTACGTGCTCTATGTGGGACCCAACGACCTTGGTGCCTTTGAGCGCGACAAGGTCGCGGCGCTCACTGCCGACATGCAGGTCCGCGGCTGGGTCGGTGCGCCCATCTTGGTCGCGGAGGGACAGGATGCCATCCAAGCGCTGACTGGTACTCATCGGATCGCAGCGTGGAAAACCGCGCATGACAATGCGGATTGGGCGAGTGAAGGTCGTTTCGACACGATTCCGGTCGTCCACGTCGACGACCTTTGCGCCGAATTCGGCCTCGACTGGGACAGGACCGTCGCCGAGCACAGCGACACGACCTGGTGGGACGCTGTGCGCGCGTTGCAGCAGTTGCTTCCCCCGGAAGTCGTCGACTATCTGGGGATTGATCTCCAGTGAGCGAGCGGTGGACAGTCAACGAGTTAGCTGAATGGTGCGCCGAGTTGGATGATCGCCAACTCGTATTGGCCGCAGAAGAACTAATCCGATCTCGCTGGCCCGGCGATGACATGGCGGCTAGTCGTGATAACGCGTTGCGTGCTGCGGTCGAGATCATCATGGGCAGCACCAGCGACGCCGAGATCGTCGACGAATGGCGAGCCGCTTGCGTCCAGGAGCGCGAGGCCGCCGAGCGGTTGGTGGGCGCGATCGTGGCGCGACGGGTTGCCGAGCCCGGCTTGTCCGAGGTCAAACTCGCCGCCGAATTCGGTGTGAACCGGATCACGGTCCGCCGCGCCATCGGCAAACCCCATACGACCTAGCCCGATAGCGGCGATGCCATGCCAGATGCGCCGAGGCATGGCCAAAGCTCGGCTTGACCGACCAGGCGTGAGTCGCTGATCGGTTGTGGCCTCACTCGCAAAGCTGTATACTGGTACACAGATAGAGGGGTTCGCGTCAGCGAGCCCCGGAAACCCGAGAGGTGAGTCATGAGCGTTATCTACACAGACCAATCGGTCAACGTCGTGGTCGATTCCACCGACCTGGTCAGTTGGCAGATTGTCGAGTTCGACGACAACGGCGACGAGCAGGCAATCAGAGCCGGGGCGGTTCGTGTGCCTGGTGTGTGGCGGTTCGAGACCGCCGACCAACTGCGCCAGATCCTCGTCGGCCGCCGGATTGTGCCGGACTTCGAGGCCAGCCTGCCAGGCGCGTACAGCTCGACCGTCCGACAAGGCGACCTGTCGGCGGACTTCCGCGAATGGTTCGAGTTGTCCGGCCCGATCCTCGCTGACGGTTTGGCGAAGTGAGGTCGCTGTGATGACGCAGGACGCGTTGTTCGACCTTGACGAGCTGCGGCGCGAAGCGGTGGTGGCCGCGCCGTGGGCGGGCGCGCCGCTTGGTTACACGACGGACTTCCACACGGCGGCGGAGTTCGCCGCGGCGATGGAGCGGTGGATAGCCGAGCACGGCCAGTTCGGTTGCGCGGTGGATTCCCATATGTGGACGCCGGCGGCCTGTTATGTGCCGCCGCCCGCCGTGAACGGCCACGGCATGGTGCTGCTCAACGCCGAGGGGCGCCGAGCATGGCGGGACGACGACCCGTCGTTGCCCGACGGAATGGTCTACCAGGCAGTGTGTGAGGAGTGCCGTTGGCACGCCATCGAGGCGTCAGAGAACGCGGCTGTCGAGGCCTGGCATGACCATGCGCTTCCAGGATGGCGCGACCTGCCTGTCCTGCCGTCTGGGCTGCGGCGTTGCGCGGGAGGGCTCAGCTTGTCGGCGCAACGTCGGCACGATGCGAAGGTCCGCGACTGGATCGACGCGAACTATCCGCCCGAGTTCGTTGTGCCGGGAGTTCCTGTCCTCACCATGCGGGGTGGGATCGGTATCCGGCATGTGCCGGGCGGTGCGCCGACGGGCGGCTATGACGTCGCCGTCGACGGCATCAAGACCAGACGGCCGAACTGAGGGTCGGGGGAGCGCGCCGCGAATTTTGCCGGAGGTTGGTTGTGCGCCCCCCACCCATCCTGTATACTGGTACACAGCTAGAGGGGTTTGCGTCGGCGAGCCCCGGAAACCCGAAAGGTACAGCATGTTCACCTATCGCAACCAGACCAACAGCCGGAGCCCGCGCGCCCAGGCTGCCGAAGACGCGGGCCGCAAGCCCTGGTCGCGTCTCACCGCCGCCGAACGACATGGCCTCACAAAGGCGCAGGCGCTCGACCTTCAACTCCACTTAGGTGAATGGCATCACTCGTCCGAGTTCGCGAACCGGGTCGAGTATTTCGACCCCGCCATCATCGAGCGAGTTCTATCCGGCATCGGCCGCGCCGACATCAAAGCCGCCGCCATCGCGGTGCATTCCCATACGGCGTGGGAAGCTGCCAGCGACGAAGCCCAAGCGACCGTGAAACTCATCGAGTCGCGCCGCGACACCGAGTGGGAGCAGGCAGAATGGACCAAGTGATCGGCGACACCACATTTCAACCCCCGGAAGGAAAGGAAATGCCCGAGACTTACGCCAACACAACAGATTTCATCTCCTCAGTGCTTCGCGAGATGATCGATGCCGAGGACATCAGCATCGATTTTGATGACCTCCTTGACCGTCTAGTCGCCGCCGGTTTGGTCGTTTGGGACGACGGATGGGTGGAGAGTCTCGGGGGCTATAGCGGCAACGACCCGTCAGAAAATGGATACGTCTGGCTGCCAGGCCAGGGCTACCGCTGGGCTTCTAACGAAGACGGCGAACGCGTTGATGAGGATGGCGAGAAGTTCTGGGCCATCGTCGAAGACATGCTCAACGCAACATCTCAACGAACGCTGGCATGCAGGGACGACGCGGCGACGACCTTCACTGTGGTCCCGAATCGCCGTGGGATCATCCACTGCTCGGACTGTGGCCAAGATCATTGGGCCACCATTGACTACGCTGCCGCAGCCATCCGTCTCCACGGCCCTGACTGGATTGACGACGACTGGGAGCCGCAAGTCTATCGAGATACTCTGGCCGAAGAAGGCTGGAAGTTGGTCGAAGGCGAGCCGTTCGATCTTCGGGCAGTGGACAAAGGGAAGGTTCACGTCTCCTGCGCACGCGTGTAAGAGCAGGCCAGGAGCGCCGCTGCCTGGTTGGCCAGTGGAGGGGCCGCACCGTTCGGTGCGGCCCCTTTGCCGTGTCAAAAGAGCGCGGCTTGGAAGCGGTCGATTTCGGGCAGACCACTGTTGGCCGCGATGGCGAGGTCAGCGTGGCGTCTGGCGGCGTCGCGCAGCGCGATGGCGCGGCCGCGGGCGCCGCGTGTGTCGCGGAGTGGGTTTCCGATGGTGTCGCGGCGTGCGGCCCAGTCGGCGGTGTTGCGTTGTGCGCTGACGGCCTGGAGGTGGTCGGGGTTTTGGCAGGAGGCTTCGTCGCAGGTGTGGCCGATCTGTTGGGCCGTGTTGAGTGCGCCGATGCCGTGGCGTAGAGCGTAGGCGAAGCGGTGGGCGACGATGACGTGGCCGTTGGATAGCCAGAAGCGGCCGTGGCCGTGGCCGGAGATCGCGCCTAGCCAGATGAGGCAGCCTGCTGGTGTGGGCTGGTCATAGACGAGGGCGCGGTATCGGGCCACGACCGCCGGATCATCGAGTGCGGCGCGCAGCGCCTCGTCACGCTGTCGGCGTGACGTAGGGGGCATCGTCGTAGCTGGTCATCGCCGCACCGGCCGGATCGTCCGTTGCGTCGGGCAGGGGCGGCTGTTCCGCGTCTGGTGACGCCTGGCTGGCGGTTTGGTGCCGTTTTTTGAGGGCTTTGACGCCGGCGGCGTCGAGGCCGCATAGTTCGGCGATCTCGTTGATGTTCTGGCCGAGGTTCGCCAGTGCGGCGACGGCGGCGGCTTGGGCGTTTTCGGCTTCGGCCAGGTGTGCCCGTGCGGCGTCGGCCGCGTCTGAGGCCGTATAGAACTCGGTCGCGGCTTTCTCTATCAGCCGGTCGGCGTCGCGACGCTTCCGATCGAGCTCGGCCTTCGCGGCCCGTGCCCGTTCTCTGGCTGACTGCTGTTTGTTCGCTGTTGTTCCCATGACTAGACCCTTTCAAGCGTGATTGCTTGCTCTCACTCTACTGAGCCAACCCCTTTCCCCGCTTGCCACCTAACACCGCTCCCTCGTTTCACTCGTCCGCTGCCCTTGCCATTCTCCATGTCCGCTCGTTTTCTCACCATCTCGTCTTTTACACACGTCTTGCATTTAGGTGATGCGCTGTATCATGAGCGCGTGGTGGCCAAGCTGTGGAAGCTGTCTGCTGGGGACGGATATATGTACCTCATGCGGCAGGTGGCTGCCTATGACGCGTCTAAGGGCCGGTATGGGCTGGCTGAGTACTACACCATGAAGGGTGAGCGGCCTGGGGTGTGGATGGGCCGTGGCCTGGTGGGGATCGATGGCGTTGAGGCTGGCGATGTGGTCACTGAAGCGCAGATGAAAGCCTTATACGGTGAAGGACGCCATCCGCTGGCGGACCAGATTCAGGCGCAGGCGTTGGCGGAGGGGGCGACGGCTGCGGAGGCGTTGCGGCAGACGTTGTTGGGTAGGAAGTTCCACACGTATGGCGCGTCGGAGTTCATTGTTGAGATGGCGAAGCGTTATGAGGCGTGGAACGTTCAGCATGGTTTCGAGCCGAAGGCGGCGATCCCGGATGATGTGCGGGCCAAGCTGCGTACTCAGTTGGCGCGTGAGACGTTCGAGACGATGTACGGTCGTGCGCCAGCGAACGAGCGGGAGTTGTCGTCGCATATGGCCAGGGAGAGTCGTCCGGCGAAGACTGCTGTGGCGGCCTATGACTGGACGTATTCGCCGGTGAAGAGTGTGTCGGTGTTGTGGGCGTTGGCCCCTCCTGAGATCGCCCAGGAGATTGAGGCGGCTCACTTGGCGGCGGTGTCGTCGGCGTTCGAGTGGCTGGAACAGGAGATTGCGCATACTCGTCGTGGCGCGAACGGTATCCGGCACACGCCGATCAACGGCCTGGTTGCGACGCGTTTCCTGCACCGTGATAGCCGGGCTGGGGATCCTGACTTGCATACCCATGTGCCAGTGTCGAACAAGGTGCAGGACGCGCAGGATGGCAAGTGGCTGTCGTTGGATGGCGCCTCGATTTATCGGGGGTTTGTGGCCTCGTCGAAGCGGTATAACAGCCGTTTGGAAGCGGAGCTTTCTCGCCGTTTGGGGGTGGCGTTCGAGGCAAGGAAGGACTTGACGTCGGGCGGGGTGGAAGTCCGTGAGGTTGTTGGTGTGCCGCGCCGGCTGTGTGAGGCGTGGTCGAGCAGGCGGGCGGATGTTGACCGGCGCAAGGCGCAGCTCGTGGCCGATTTTCGGGCGAAATATGGACGTCAGCCGACACCGAAGGAAGGCATCGCCTTGTCGCAGCAGGCCACGTTGGAGACCCGCGAAGCTAAGCATGAACTACGGTCGGAGGCCGAGCAACGACAGGCATGGGGGAGGCAAGCGGTCGAGATTCTTGGCTGGCGTGATCCTTCGGCGCGTGTGATGCAAGCGGCTCTGCATCGTGGGGTTCGCACGACAGTGTTGGACTCGGACATGCTGCAAGCCAGCGTGGACAAGGTGTTGGGGCGGCTTGAGGAGAAGCGGTCCAGGTTCCGCACCACGAACGTGTTCTCTGAAGTCGAAACCTGTGTCGAGGCGCTGGAACTGGCCCCCGATAGTGTCGATATGGCGGTACAGGCAATCGCCCATGCGGTTGTGACGTCGCCGGCGGTGTGCCGGCTGGATCGGGTCGATCCGATCCAGGAACCGGACGTGTTGCAGATCAATGGTGTGTCGAAGTACGGGGTTCAGCCGCCTGACCAGATGTTTACCACCCGCCGGATTCTGGATGCCGAGCGGCGTATCGTCGCTTCCGCGACGCGGATGGATGGTCGGCGTATCAGCCAGGACTACATCGACGTCGCGCTCGCCGACGCGGCGGCCAAGGGACGTGCTTTGAACCCAGGCCAGACGCAACTGGTCATGGACATGGCCGGCTCGGGGGCACGTAATCAGCTTGCTTTGGCCCCGGCTGGATCGGGGAAAACGACCGCGATGGCTGTCCTGAACCGTGCCTGGAAGCTGTCGGGCGGGAACGTTGTCGCCTTGGCCCCGTCGGCCGAGGCGGCAGAACTTCTCGCGGTGGACATCGACGCGCCGGCCGACACGGTCGCGAGTCTGACGGTCAATATTCCTGGCAGCCCGCGTTGGTCTCCGCTGGCCACAGGGCTACAACGGTGGGAACGGATGGTCGGCCCTGGCACGTTGATGATCATCGACGAGGCTGGCATGGTGCCAACGCTGGAGCTTGACACAGTGCTGGCGTGGGCGATCGGCCGTGGCGCGTCGGTGCGTCTTGTCGGCGACGATCAACAACTCGCAGCCATCGAAGCGGGCGGCGTCTTGGTCGACGTGCGCAACGAGGTTGGGGCCGTCACACTGACTGAACTGATGCGTTTCGAGAACCCATCGGAGGCGGCCGCAACGCTCGCGCTACGCGAAGGCGACCCCGAGGCGCTCGGCTTCTATGCCGACCACGACCGGATCAAAGCTGTCGAGGACGAGACCGCAGCCCAGGAAGTGTTCACCGCCTGGCGCAACGACACAGCCGACGGGCGCCAGTCGTTGATGATCGCCGGGACCCGCGAGAGCGTGAACCAACTCAACGAACTGGCACGGGATGACCGGCTGGCCCGGGAAGGCCTCAAAGGCCCTCAAGTGACGCTCGTCTCCGGCCTAGCGGCGTCGCGTGGCGACGTGATCATGACGACACAAAACGACCGCCACGCCAGGTACGGCAGTCACGACTTCGTTCGCAACCATGACCGTTGGATCGTGCAGAAGGTGCGTCATGACGGTGCGATCGTCGCGAAGCATGTGCGGTCGGGTTCGCTCGTCGTGTTGGATCACGAGTATGTCGCTGAGCATGTCGCGTTGGGCTATGCGACCACGGTTCATGGGGCGCAGGGTTCGACGGTTGACACCTGCCATGTGTTGATTTTCGGCACTGAAAGCCGCCAACTGCTGTACGTGGCGATGAGCCGTGGCCGGTTGTCGAACATGGTGTATGTGC
>QMCE01004795.1_pt1 | contig 12075 bp, 14 predicted proteins | sample 1821851 | NCBI WGS metagenome assembly QMCE01 (sample SAMN09453174, study PRJNA476694) | Termite gut metagenome, whole genome shotgun sequencing project. | isolation source: worker | host: Odontotermes sp. | place: South Africa:Pretoria | collected 2016-01-28
AGAGAGGAAATAATGAAATCACTTTTTGTCTTATCAGTCTTGTGTTGCTTTTTTTCATGTAAATCAAATGATAGTGTAAAAATTATAAAACAGAATGATATACCAAAAACAAAAAATGTGGAAAATATTGACGGGAAAGGGCTTAATGAATACCCAACATTGGAAATAAAACCGGAAGTTATTTTTGAAACTAACTCAAAAATACGTTCCGCCATTCTGGCTGACAATGGCAAACTTTATTTTGGAAATGAAAACCGTGAATTTTATGCATTTGATATTGCTACTAAACAAATCCTTTGGATGTATTCTGCTGATGAAGCCGTCCAAACATGGCCGGTAATTGCAGATAATAAAATTATATTTAACGCTGGAAATAGTGTGTATATCTTGGATTCAAGAAATGGAAATGAATTGCATAAAACTACATATCCTTCCCAAAAGTCATTAAGGGTGAGTACGGACAGGTATGCTTTTAATGATTCGTATATAGCTGTTTCAAATGGTGTTGTCTATTATGCCGCGCTTGACGGGACTCTTGTAGCAGTGGATATACATAATGGCGAAATAATCTGGTCCCTTTCATCTGAAACCCCTGGATATATAGCTTCCGGCATAAATCTTCTCAATGAAAGAATTTATTATATTGATTATTCCGGTTCATTGTGTTGTGTTGATATAAAAACAAGGAAAATGATATTTCAAACTCAAATAAACGACAATATTTTTGCGCCAATGCATATAGACAATGGAAAAATATATGTTGCCGGAAGAAGCTGCAAAGTGTACTGTATTGATGCAGATAGCGGCAAGGTGATATGGTCGTCATTTTCGTATGATGCTACAACATGGTTCTCAGGCGGCTCAGTCTCAATTGGCAACACGCTTTATTCTTGTACTTCTGATGAGTATACGCTTGTTGCATTCAATAAAGATAATGGAGATTTTTTACGAATATATCCTACAGAAACAAATGCCTATACACAACCAGTTCTTAATGGCGAAAATATTATCGTTGCCGCAACAGATGTTTACTCGTTTAATCGATCATATCTAATGGAGTTTGACACAAAAAACCATTTCAAACTCTGGCAAGCGCAGCTTGAAGACTGTGTATTATCATCTCCGGCAATCTATCAAGGAATACTGTATTTTGGTTCTGATTCAGGAAAAATTTATAGTATTAGTCTAAATACAGTAATCATTAACTTATATCAATTATGAAAGGATTTTTATGACAGGACTTTATTTTAGCGGAACAGGAAATACGAAACATTGCGTTGAAGAATTTATTCGCTGTTTTGATATGCAAAACAAAGCATTTTCGATAGAAACTCCTGAAATCGAACAACTGCTTGCCGGTGAAGATACGATTGTATTTGGTTATCCAACCCATTTCAGCAACGCTCCGAAAATGGTCAGAGATTTTATTTTGAGCCGCAAGGAATTGTTTCGCGGAAAGAAAATATTTATCATTGCTACGATGGGACTTTTCAGCGGCGACGGCGCGGGCTGTTCGGCAAGGATTTTTAGAAAATGCGGCGCGGAAATTGTTGGCGGCTTACACTTGAAAATGCCTGATTGCATTGGCGACAACAAACTCTTGAAAAAATCGCTTGAAGAAAATCAGGGTCTTGTCCGGCAGGCCGATAAAAAAATACATTTTGCAGTCCAAAGATTAAAAGACGGAAAAGCTTTGCGGGAAGGATTAAATATTTTCTATCATATTGCAGGATTATTCGGGCAGCGGCTCTGGTTCTACGGACAAACGCTTTCCTACAAAGACAAACCCAACATTGATACGGATAAATGTACTGTTTGTGGTCTTTGCGTAAAAAATTGCCCAATGAAAAATCTTGAAAAAACAGATGCTAAGATTATCCATCAAAAACAATGCACCATGTGTTACCGTTGCGTAAGTCATTGCCCTGTTCAGGCGATAACCATTCTTGGAAAGAAAGTGCATGAGCAATACTTATTTGATAAAGTACGGAAGTAAATCAGATGTGCTGAAGAATTATTAATATATTTTTTGAGTCAAATGTTTCCATTCAGTAAACTTGGCTTCTTGGTGCTGATTTTTCAATGTTTCACCTATTCCCTGTTGTGCTGAATGACGACCTTTTTGTTTCGTCTACAAAGTTTGAAGTTCCCTATTGCCTCACTGTTTAAGCCAACCGCGAAGGACAGAATCGATAAGGCAGTTTATTGATCCGCTGCTGTATGAGTAGTAAGACAATGGTTTTTGTGTAGGATTGTGTTGGAGCAAGACGCAAGAAAAGCTAACCAAGCTGCACAAATCATATTGACTTCTTGCTATATTCGATTATATTATTTTGCTGATCTATAGGAGTCCTTATTATGGGAATTAAAGAGCTTATGCTTATATTTTATAAAAAAATGTTGAAATGGTTAGATAGTCCCAATAGAAAGCTGTTCGATAACCCTAAAAAACTGATAGAAAGCTCTGGGATACAGGCAGGACAAACCGTGTTGGAAATAGGTTGCGGTTCAGGCTTTTTTACAGTAGCCGCTTCTGAAATGCTTGGTGATAAAGGCAAATTGTATTCTACTGATATTCATTCTCTTGCTGTCGAAGAAACGCAGAAAAAAGTTGACAAATTTGGCCTCAATAATGTCATAGTGCAAAAGGATAATGCAATGCAATCATCTTTTTCAGATTCCATGTTTGACACGGTTCTTCTATATGGGGTAGTACCTGCGCCTGTCGTTTCAATGGAAGATATTTCAAGAGAGGTACACAGGTTACTAAAGCAGGGTGGTATTTTTGCTATATGGACCAAAGCGCCATTTTGGACGCCGAAAGTTGCTCTTAAGAAATATTCTTTTGAAAATATAAAAAAATCTCATGGTGTATTTCGGTTGCGTAAAATTAATTTTGATTTGTCAGCAACAACATAATACCGAAAGAGGATGAATTTACGAAGAAATTAAGGCGATAAACTGAACGCAGATAATGAAATATGTGATTTCTACATTGCAGGAGCGGACACTGTCGCTTGTGTTAAATCACCCTGCTACAACTTGAGCAAACCAAATTTTAGTGTTGGTGTCCTATCTGATTGCATTACAAGCTATGATAAAAGGAAAATTGATGAAATGTTGCAATATTATGAAAGTAAAGGCTGCAAAATAATTAGTTTGAATGATCTGTTAGGTTAAAATTTCCCGCAGTATAAGCAAACTGCCGCGAAGAGCGCTGTGCGCTGATCGCTTGATTATCGAGAAAAAGCATGGCAGAATTGTTAGGTACGGCGTGGTTACTTCGGGTAACTGTAGTTGAGCATTTATATGGAGGAACATCGGATATGGAAAACGCTCTTAATTTTAGGACGCAAAAAGGGCGGGACGATTACTATAAGGCGTATGAAAAAACGCTGATGTTATGGGATGCTGCGTATTCGGAAAAATACATCACAACTTCTTTTGGCGAATCACATTGTCTTATATGCGGAGATACGAGCAATCCTCCGCTTGTATTGCTTCATGCCGCCAGTTGCGGCTCTACAATATGGTATCCGAATGTAAAAGCGTTAAGCGAGAATTACGCTGTATATGCGATTGATTTAATCACTGATCCTTCAAAAAGCACGCTTCTAAAACCAATTAAGGGAAAAGAACAATGCGCGAAATGGCTTGACGAAACAGTGAACGGGCTGGGCATCTCCGATTTTTATATATGTGGATTATCAATAGATGGCTGGAACGCGGCTAATTACGCTTCTCAATATCCGCGCAAGGTTAGGAAGCTGATGCTGTTAAGCCCGGTACAGACTTTCGCCAAGATGTATTTTTCGTTTTTCTTCAAAATTATGAAAATGGGGTTTAAGCCCACGCGAAAGAGCGTTGAGGAGTATCTCGGATGGGGCAGTCAGAAAGAAGCGCCATTGCCTGACAGCGTGATTGACCAATTTACAATTTCCGCTATGAATATCAATCCAAACGGCGTTTTTCCCAAAATGCTGAATAAGAAGGCGTTTGCGGATGTGAAAGTGCCAGTTTTAGTATTATTCGGGGAAAACGAGTTTGCGTTTAACGCCGAAAAAGCAACCGCGACCGCTAAAGCTGTGATTGATGATTTAGAGATTGAGACGGTGAGACATACATCACATCTGATCTCTGTGAGCGCGTCCGCGTATGTCAATGACAGAATCTTGAGTTTTCTTGAGCGATAAATCCTGTTTTGCGGAGCGCAGCAATTAAGCATACTCCGCTCTGTCAGGTAATGGCACAGAACCGAAGGAGGGTGATAACAACGAACAAAGGCAATGCTTGTACGCGAACACGCACTGGAACGGCGATCACGGATTTCTCGTAGAAAAACAATATTTAGAGGAGGCATGAGAATGACAACAATCAAACTCATCGAGAGCAACAAAAAGGATTTTCTGGATTTACTTTTGTTAGCTGATGAACAGGAATCCATGATAGACAAGTATTTAGAGCGCGGCGAGCTTTTCGCTTTGTATGACAGCGACTTAAAAAGCGTCTGCGTTGTTACACAGGAAAGCGATGATGTCTGTGAACTGAAGAACATAGCCACGTATGAAAAATGGCACGGTCATGGATATGGAACCACACTATTGCATCACATATTCTCGCATTACACGGGCAAATATCGGGAAATGCTTGTGGGAACAGGCGACGTTCCGTGGATATTGCAGTTTTACCAGAAAAACGGGTTCGAGATTTCCCATAGAATCAAAAACTTTTTTACGGACAACGTCGACCATCCGATGTTTGATAATGGCGTCCAGTTAGTGGATATGGTTTACTTGAAACGAAAGCTTTGCGAATAAATTGGATTACCAGGAGGACTAACAGATGCAAAACTTTTTTGAGACATTGACAAGCAAATATAAGAATACTGAACTGCCCGAAGAATTTAACTATTTCGGAAAACTTATCGGCAGCTGGAACATCAATTATACTAACAATAACGAATCCAGAACGTCCAAAGGAGAATGGCATTTTTCGTGGGTTCTTGACGGCATGGCAGTACAAGATGTTATTATATTGCCTCCTCCTGATGGTGAAATTGGAACGACGCTTCGTGTCTACAATCCCGGAACGCACGCATGGGATGTTGCTTATTGTTTTACAGGAAAGATTATACGGCTTGAAGCAAGGAAGCAAGACGGTATGATAGTTCTTACGAATATAGACGACGAAAGGAAGAAGTGGGTTTTTGTCAAAATTGAAGATAACAATTTTCATTGGCAGGATGTTACCATGAAAGATAATGGCAAATGGCATATTAATGCGGATTTGTATGCCGAGCGAACGTAATAATCAGAAGCGTGTATAACATGTTTATAAGCATCGTAACAAATATTGTGTTTTGGCTTGCGTTGAATATTTTCGGAGCAGCAGCTATTACTTCATTTACTCCAAAAAGGCTGTATGTTTGCACAAATTTTATTTTTAAGGAAAGACCGTTTGAACAAAGGCTATACGCAGCTATAAAAATCAAGCGATGGAAAGACAAGCTGCCGATATATAGATACAATAACAGTGTATTTGACAGAAAACATCTGGCAAAGGAAATAAACAGGGAATATCTTGATACATTTATCGCCGAAACTTGTAAAGCTGAGTTCGTCCATTTACTTATAATACTATTGGGCTTCTCGTCAGTGCTGTTTGTATTCATGGAGATTGAAACAATCCCTGCGTTTTTGATCATTGCCATGATTATGCTTTGTATCCATACTCCATTTATCTTGGTTCAGCGATACAACCGTCTGCGTCTGCTTGAATTGCGTTGCCATATCAAGCGTTGACAACAGCAGCATCTATAGACCTGACAGAAAAACCATTGCTTTAGCAGTAATATTTAAGGAGAAGATATGAAGAACTATAAACCGGCTACAGGTGAAGATTTGATGCGGTTTGAGGATTATATAATCACTAATGATCTTCAAGGGATGAGGGAGTATTTTGCAGAAGGCTATAGTCCCGATATCTGTGCAGGAGGCGGCAGATGGTCAAGCGAGAATCCTTTATGGCGTGTTTGCGGCTATAAAAGAGATGCATCTGATATGCTTGAAGTATTATTGGAAGCAGGCGCTGATGTTACTTTACGTCCATATATATGGCGCGCATTAGATATTTATGTATTAACGGAAAAAGATATTGCATGGATGAATGCACAAAAGGAAAAAAAACAAGAACAATTAAAGGTAATGACGCTGGAAGAGGCATATCAAACATTCTTACAGCGTAAAGAATATAGAACTGATGGAATAATATTAGAATCAATGTACAAAAGAGTATCCTTGCTCATAGAATATGGAGCGGATGTTGATATGAAAGGAGCCCCCGATATGTTTTTGCTGCCTTGGATTACACATCAGCAGTATTTTGAAGAAGAAGGAACTTATCCCATTGAATTAGCAATAAAAGACAATTTACCTACGATTGTAGATTTAATTTTAGCGCACAGTAAGATAGGATTAACCGAGGAATGCCTAAAAATAGCCGAAGAAACAAATGACCCTGTAATGATAGAAAAGATACAAAGTTTATGGAGAGAATATGAAGAACTATAAACCGGCTACAGGTGAAGATTTGATGCGATTTGAGGATTATATAATCACTGATGACCTTCAAGGGATGAGGGATTATTTTGCAGAAGGCTATAGTCCTGATATATGTGCAGGAGGCGGCAGATGGTCAAGCAAGAATCCTTTATGGCGTGTTTGCGGAGGAGGAAACGCTATAAATAATAATGGTAATATAACTGTTAAAGATTCTTATGATAAACTTGCAGTATTATTGGAAGCAGGCGCTGATGTTACTTTACGCCCATATATATGGCATAGTTTAAATGTTCGTATACTAACAGAAGAAGAAATTGCATGGCTAAAGGAAGGAGGGAGAACAACAAATGCAATTCCGCTTGAATTAGTGTACAAAAGATTATCATTGCTTATAGAATACGGAGCGGATGTTGATATGAAAGGAGCCCCCGATAGATTTTTGCTTCCTTGGATTACACATCAACAGTATTTTGAAGAAGAAGGAAGCTATCCCATTGAACTCGCGATCAGGGAGAATCTACCCTCAATTGTCGATTTAATTTTAGCGCACAGTAAGATAGGCTTAACGGAAGAATGTATAAAAATAGCCGAAGAAACAAATGATCCGGCAATGATAGAAAAGATACAAAGGTTATGGAGGAAGAAAAACGTTGAAGGGGCTGTCAGAGAAGACAGTGATTGTGATGGACAACGCGTCATTTCATTGAAGTGTTACGGCGCAGTAAAGTTCGCCAGTGATCGTATGTATCTGCTTATCAGCGTTAAAGCTCCGATTCAGCGGCGGCAATGCTTCTGATCTGCGGAAATAAAAGCGAGGATGTAAACAAAGGCGCTGTTTTCATATTGAACCGATTGCGCCGCGCCTATGACTGAGGGAACGCCGGTATTGTCATAGCCGCCCGATTTTACGAAAAAGGAGAGATTGCTGGATGCGCCGAGCTTGACAAGGTAAGGGCGTTTGGCAAGAATATATGACAAAACTTTTAACGAGACTGCTCAACATGCTGATTGGACTTGTGCTGTACGCGCTTGGAATTGTCATGACTATAAACGCTAACGTCGGCTACGCCCCGTGGGAAGTATTCCATGTCGGTTTTGCGGACACTGTCGGCTTGACAATAGGCGCGGCGTCCATAATCGCAGGCGTCGTAATCGTTATACTTGTTACGGCGTTGGGAGAAAAGCTGGGACTTGGAACCGTTGCGAGTATGATACTGACGGGCGTATTCATCGATGTTATTGTCATGCTTGATGTGATTCCGGTAGCACATAATATCGTAGCGGGTATCATAATGCTGGCGGTAGGGATGTTTATCATCACTCTTGGTTCATATTTCTACATGAAAGCCGCCTTTGGCGCTGGTCCACGTGACAATTTAATGGTAGTGCTGACCCGAAAAACCAAAATCCCTGTGGGCGCGTGCCGCCTGCTGGTCGAATTGCTGGTAACATGCATAGGCTGGCTTTTAGGCGGCATGGTCGGAATCGGAACGGTGATTTCGTTTGCTGCGATAGGCGTCTGTGTGCAGATCGTTTTCGGCGTTTTCAGATTTGACGTCACGGCAGTTAAGCATGAAACATTACAGGAAACTTTTTCAAGAATAGATTGGAGGAAACGCTGATGGCGATTCAGAAAGTAAAGGAATATTTTAGACAGTTTGGAATGGAAGACAAGATAATGGAATTCGAGGTTTCGAGCGCAACCGTTGAACTAGCCGCCGAGGCTTTGCATTGTGAACCGCAGCGCATCGCAAAGACATTATCCTTCATGGTTCATGAACGATGCATCTTAATTGTAGCGGCAGGCGACGCAAAAATAGACAACACAAAATTTAAAGCTAAATTTGGAATCAAAGCCAAAATGTTGTCCCCCGAAGAAGCCTTGGAAATTGTCGGACATGCGGTTGGCGGGGTTTGTCCGTTTGGGATTAACGACGACATAGCCGTATATCTTGATGTATCGCTCAAAAGGTTTACATCAGTTTTTCCGGCATGCGGAAGCGGTAACAGCGCCATAGAACTTACAATCCCTCAATTAGAGCAGTTTTCAAACTATAAAGAATGGATTGACGTATGTAAAGGCTGGAATTCGGAATGAAATTTCCGAAATCTTCTTGACAATATCAAAAAAAATGATATATTGACTATAAATAACAATTCAGTCAGAAAGAGGTGATGATTTTGCCAAAAACCTATTCAGATGATGAACGGGCGTACATCAAAAAAAGATTAAGGGAAGAAGCTGCATATTGCCTTTCCACATTTGGAATCAAGCGTACAACAGTAGATATGCTGACAGAGCGCGTTAAAATCCCAAAGGGTACGTTTTACCTGTTCTACGAATCAAAAGAACTTTTGCTCTTTGAAGTTATCATTGAACAGCATGAAATTATTGAAAAACAGATACTTGATGAAATCACATCGCTGCGTGATTGCATCACAAGCGATACTCTGACTGAAGTCATCTATAAATTTTTTAAGTCTATTGATGACATTGGCTTGTTCCGGCTGATTGGTACGGGCGAAATAGAATTGCTGTACCGAAAATTACCGCAGGAAATACTGCAAAATCATTTTATTCACGATACTGATATGATAAACGCCATTGTGAAAATTCTTTCACTTTCACCTAAAATAAATACCGCCTATTATTCAGCGGCGTTTAGAAACCTTTTTATCAGCACAGTTTACAAACGCGAAATGGGTGAAGAGTATTTTGACGAAGCCCTTAAACTGACAATCAGGGGTTTGGTATTACAGATGTTGAACTAATTTTTTTTATTTGTTATTTGACTATAAACAACATAACAGTCAATGAACCTGCCCGGGAAAAGTTGAGAAAGGAGCGGGGTATTAAACCCCATTGCGAATAATAATCAAGGAGGAATCTACATGCTGTTGGTACACAATTTGTCTTTCAGCTATTCAAAAAAGCCTTTCATTGAAAATATGAATTTCAATGTTGACAAAGGGGAAATATTCGGATTTTTGGGACCATCTGGCGCGGGAAAAACAACGCTTCAAAAAATCCTCACAGGCTTAATTAGGTCTTACAAAGGGAGCGTTAAATTGGGTGGTGTTGAATGTCGAGAACATGATAACCGTTTCTATGAAAGAATCGGCGTGGATTTTGAATATTCCACACTGTACGAAAAACTGACCGCCCGGCAAAATCTTGAATTTTTCAGTTCCCTCTACGCGAAGAAAATAAACGCCGTCGACGAAATGCTCGCCGATATTGGATTGCAGAATGACGCTGACAAAAAGGTGTCCGATTATTCGAAGGGCATGAAATCAAGATTGAATTTCATAAAAGCTTTGCTTCACGACCCGGATATACTGTTTCTTGACGAACCGACCAGCGGTCTTGACCCGACCAACAGCCGGTTGATGAAAGACATGATTTTACAGCAAAAAGCCAAAGGCAAGACTATATTTTTAACCACGCATAATATGACGGACGCGACGGAATTATGCGACCGAGTGGCTTTTATTGTAAACGGCAGTATTAAAGCCATGGACAGTCCGCATACCCTTATCATGCAAAAAGGAGCGGCGAAAGTTGCGTACACCTATTACGACGGGCAGGAACAAAGAGGCGAGTGCCTGCTTTCCCAGATGTCGGAGGATAGCGTCTTAACGACTTTGATGAAGGAAAACCGCCTGCGCTCTATCCACAGCAGCGAACCGACCTTGAATGATATTTTTATAGAGGTTACGGGGAGGACCCTGCAATGAGATTGCTTAGATTGATACTTGGCGATATGCACTTTCAATTCAAGTATGGGTTTTATTTCATCTATGCCGTATTTTGCGTTTTTTATGTTTTCCTGCTGTTTATCTTCCCGGAATCGTGGCGGGAAAAAGCCGCAAGTATTATGATATATTCCGACCCGGCGGCTATGGGACTTTTCTTTATGGGTGCGATTGTTCTGCTGGAAAAAAGTCAGCGGGTATTGAACGCTTTGGCTGTTTCCCCGGTAAAAGTTTCCGAATATATCGAGGCAAAAGTCGTATCCCTTATGATTATTTCCATACTCGTTTCGTTGATACTTGCCTGTGCGGCAGGACTTGAAAATATAGGGATGGTCTTGCTATCAACAGCATTAACGTCAATTATTTTTACATTATTGGGATTAACAGCTGCCGCGCGCATTAACAGTTTGAACCAATATGTGATTGCAACCGTTCCGGCAGAAATTATTTGTTTCGCGCCGCCGCTCATGTTTTTGTTTGCGCCGACCGTTGCCATGCGCTGGTTTCCCTTGAATGGAAGCATGGCGTTAATCGCAAACACCAGTCGCAACATAGCGCTTGATCTGCTTTTGCTTGTAGCTGCAATCGTATGCTTGTGGGTGATTGCGTATCGCATAACCGTGAAAATGTGGAAAAGTCTTGGAGGCGTCAAACTATGAAAGCAATCAGCAGCAGTTTTTTTCAAATGCTTCGCCAAATGAAACGTGATGCAATGCTTGTTATGGTTGCCCTTGTTCCATTTTTAATGGGACTGGCATTTAGATTTGGCATTCCAATTGCGGAAAATCTGATAACAGACTATTTCGGCTTAAACGAGCTATTAACGCCCTATTATGCGCTGTTTGACATGTTCCTTATAATCATAACGCCGTCTATGTTTTATTACGCCGTTGCCATGGTGATGTTGGAGGAATCGGACGATCATATTACCGCGTATTTAGCCGTTACGCCCTTAGGCAAAACAGGGTATTTATTTTCAAGATTAGGTTTTACCGGCATTATATCATTTTTCGTCAGCATAATCGTGACTTTGATTTTTCATCTTTCACCGACCCATATCTTTACGTTTGTTGGCGCGGCTTTAGCCGGAACAATTCAAGGCGTTATCGTCACTTTGCTCATTGTCGCGTTGTCGGCAAATAAGGTTGAAGGCATGGCGGTTGGTAAATTTACTTCGCTTTTGAGCTTGGGAGCATTAGCGCCGTATTTTGTAAGCGGGAAGGCGCAAATTATTGTATTTATATTTCCGTCGTTTTGGATAGGAAAGACCATGCAAACAGGCGCGAATTATCCAGTGATTATTGCCATTTTATTATCATTATTATGGATAGCTGTTTTGTCAAACAAGTTTATGAAAAAAGTGTCTGGGTAAAGAATAAAGAGAAATATGAAGCGTTTCAACGTAACAACCTTATACATCTATAAATTCATAAGTAATTGCTTACCCATTTATGCTTTTTATACGATTTTATTCATTGAACGAGGGCAATCGCTTACTGATGTCGCATTATTAATCGCGCTTTGGTCGGTGTTCGCCATAGTATTTGAAATACCATCGGGGATTTTGGCAGACCGGTGGAACAGAAGAAATATGCTGGCTTTGGCATCTGTCCTGCAGGGAATCTGTTTTGTTATCTGGTTTTTTTCGCATTCCTTTATCATGTTTGCTGTCGGCTTTATTTTTTGGGCTGCCGCAGGGGCTTTTACGTCCGGAACAGAAGAGGGATTAATCTACGACAACTTAAAAAGCGACAATTGT
>QMCE01002105.1_pt1 | contig 12073 bp, 12 predicted proteins | sample 1821851 | NCBI WGS metagenome assembly QMCE01 (sample SAMN09453174, study PRJNA476694) | Termite gut metagenome, whole genome shotgun sequencing project. | isolation source: worker | host: Odontotermes sp. | place: South Africa:Pretoria | collected 2016-01-28
CTTCTTTTAAGCTTGTGTCCGCGTGGAAGCGCAGCTTCGGCGTCTGGCGCATACGCATCTCGCGGCCTATATTCGCCTGAATAAAGCCCGCCGCGCTTTGCAGTCCAGCGACGCCGCGCTTCAAGCTGTTTTCGTTACGGAAGGTCGAAACGTACACGTCCGCCCACGACACATCTTTCGACACCTCTACCCGCGTAACGGACAAAAACGGGTTCACGCGGGGGTCTTTGATCCGCCCTTCCACGATGAGCGCGCCTATCTTTTCTTGAATGAGCGTTCCAATCCGCTCCAGTCTGTATTCCATAAATGCAATAGTAAAGAAAAACGGGGAAAAAAGCAACCGTTTTCCCGGAAATACCGTTTCCTCGACTCTAAAGCAGCTTCAAATTCTGATTGTCTTGCACAAGCCGCAGAATCGGTATGACCGGTTCGGTAAGGCTTATGGCGCAGGGAAAATCGGACGGCTGGAGTAGTACGGTTTCCCCGTCCATCTGGGCGAGTATGGGGTTTTGACCAGAAAATTCCACACGATCCGCGCTGAAAAACATAGTTTCCGGTTTATTAACATGAGTGCCGGTGGTGAACTGGTCTTTCAAAGCGAACTTGCGCAGCAAGGGCATCTGACGGACAATGCACACGTTGCGTTCATCGGGCAGTATACGCTTGTGCGATCCGTAGGTACGATATCCGCTCGCGCCCATTGCAATCAGAAGCGTTTTTACGACAAGGGTATGGGGATCACTGCTTTCTGCTTCAAAAACTTTCATGGACATATCGCCTATGCGGTAGATTTTATCATAGAAAAGCGCGGCTATATCAACCCAAAGTTTATAGGAATCGCCGGGCATCTTGCCTTTCATTCGGTTGGTATGATGGGTAACAAATGCGTCAAGTCCCACGGACAGTATGTTGAACGCCAAAAAAGGACTCTTTTTCGCTGTTTCCGCGTCATTGACGCACGTGGTTAATGATACGGCGCGGACTCGTACTATTTTCGTGGACTTGATAAGCAGATCGAGCGCGCTGGACAGCTCCCATGCATCCGCCCCGTCATTGCCGGTTCCCATAGGCAGGCGCAGAACAGCGCAGCGCGAGCGCAGAGTTTCGTCCGCGTGAAAGAGCGTAGTCATTACTTCCAAGCTCGTGCCGTCCCCGCTCGCCATGATGATAAGGTGAAAGGCGTCATCGGTTTCCATTTCAGCAAGGAGGTCGCGGGTTATCCGCGCCGCGTGCCCCGCGCACTCGGTGGCAATAACGCCTGTATTCCCCGCGACGCGGGAAGGGGCGGCGTCCGTGCGGAGCGGGTTAGCAGCGGCGGAGCAAGCCGCCGAGACAAGATCGGCGCAATGCTTTGTCCATCTTCTCTTTATAGTGAATCCGCCCGCGCAGGGGTTTGCAATAACAGTCCAGCGCAGGGCTTTATCCGGCTCAGGCATGGATCGGGCGCAAATTTCCGCCATTTTGGCGCTAAAAACCGAAATATTCGTGATGACTTGCATGGGAATGATACTAACAGCTTAGGGCGTGGTACGTCAAGATATAAGTTTGATATGTTAAGATTTTTACCTCTGTACGCCCCACCTTGATCATTTTTGAAAAATCCCATATAGTTTTCAGTATAAAGATGCCTTACGGCGTATTTTTGGGGCGCGTTTTTCAGTCCACGCATCCATAAATCCGTCCAAAAAAACTTATTGCTTTCTATACAAAACAAAACTATAATAATATTAAACTGAAGGAAGGAAACTCATGATATTCAATCCTGAATATGAATGTATGGATGTGGAGACACGTAAGAAGATACAGCTTGCGCGACTCAAGAATCTTGTTGAAAAACTTTATGGGAGTGTTCCTTTTTATAAAAAAAAGATGGACGATCTCAACATCACGGCGCGGGATATTCACAGTCTTGATGATATAGCGCATCTGCCGTTTACCACTAAGGACGACATGCGGCAGGAATTCCCCTACGGTTTCCTCGCCTGTCCCAAAGACCGGATCGAAGAGGTTCACATGTCCTCCGGCACCACGGGGGTTCCGGTAGTGGATGCCTATACGCGACAGGATATTGATATTTGGTGTGAAGCTATGGCGAGAACCCTGTCCGCCGCAGGCTGTACTAAAGACGATACGGTGCAAAACTGCTACGGCTATGGGCTGTTCACCGGCGGCCCGGGCGCGCACTACGGGGCGCGGACGATTGGCGCGAATGTGCTGCCTATGTCATCCGGCAACACCGAGCGGCAGCTCACAGTTATGGAAGCTTTTGGTTCGACCATGCTTACCTGCACGCCCTCCTATGCCCTTTATATGGCGGAGGAAGCTGTCGACAGGGGCTTAGATTTAAAAAAACTGCCTATTAGCAAAGGATGTTTTGGGGCGGAGCCGTGGAGCGAGAATATGCGGAAAGAAATAGAGGCTCGTTACGGCTTAAAAGCTTATGATATCTATGGACTGACGGAAATCATCGGGCCGGGCGTGGCGTTTGAATGCGAGGCGCAGGACGGCTTGCATATCAACGAAGACTTGTTCTATCCCGAAATCATCGATCCAGTTACAGGAAAGCCCTTGAAAGAAGGTGAGAAGGGCGAGCTTGTCTTCACTACCCTGACAAAAGAAGGTACGCCACTTATCCGATACCGTACGCGCGACATCACGTACTTCCTTACCGAGCCGTGCTCCTGCGGGCGCACCACGCGGCGTATGCACCGCCTCTTTGGGCGCAACGACGACATGCTCATCATACGCGGCGTCAACGTATTCCCCAGCCAGATAGAACACGCGCTCATCGAAATAGAAGGCACCGCGCCCCAGTACCTCATCATCATCGACCGCGGTCTCTCGCATCTTGATGAAGTGGAATTGCAAGTTGAGATGACGCAGGAATTCTTCAGCGACGAAACCAAAGACCTTGAAGAGCTGCGCCGCCGCATAGAGAACGTGATGAAATCGAAATTACAGGTTACGCTCAAAGTCAAGCTTGTGGAGCCGAAAACTATAGAGCGTTCTATGGGCAAGGCGAAGCGCGTCATAGACCGCAGAAATTTGGACTGAAACCCGCGGCTCGAGCCGCGTTAGGAAACCACGTATAGGACATCGGACGGCGTTTAATGCCGCCTAATGATATAAAAACACAAGGAGATTAACATGGAATTGAAACAAATCACCGTGTTTCTTGAGAACAAGGCGGGACGGCTTGGAGAAGTTACCCGCGCGCTTGCGGAAGGCGGCATTAATATGCGGGCTATGAGTATAGCCGACACCGCCGATTTCGGGATTCTGAGAATCATCGTGGATGATACAGAAAAAGCGAAGAAAGTGCTGGACGACGCTGGTTTCACCACGAGGATCACGCGGGTTGCCGCCGTGGAAATCGAGGACAAGCCCGGCAGTCTTGCCAGTGTTATGCAACTTTTTGAGCGGACTCAGGTCAACATTGAGTACCTCTATGCTTCCCTTGAAAGCAAGAGCGGCAAAGCCGTGGTCATCTTCAAACTAGGCGATCACGATAAGGGATTAAAAATTTTAGAAGATCATGGTCTTGCAACCATAGAATCTTTTTAACTTTTAAATATTTTTAAAAACCGGGAATATTCCGGTTTCTATTTTCATAGAGATGAGGTGTTATGAAAATTTTAATGGCCGCAAGTGAAGCGGCACCCTTTGTGAAGACCGGTGGCTTAGCCGACGCAGTGTCGGCTTTGTCTCTTACGCTTGCCAAAATGGGACACGATGTTCGTGTGGTAATTCCCCGCTACTTTCAGGTTGACCGAGAAAAATACGCCCTGAGTGATCTCAAGATGACCCTATCAGCAGACTTGAGCGGAGAAAAAGCGGAATGCGCCGTGTACACAGCTGATATGCCCGATTCCCCCAAGAAAAATCCTGTCCGCACGTACTTTATCGAGCATGACATCTTTTTCGGCAGCAGGGAGGGAGGCATCTACGGACAGAAGGAAGAGCCGGATTATTACGATAATCCCAAGCGTTTCACCTTTTTTTGCAAGGTCATTTTTGGGCTGTGCCAGAAGCTGGAATGGTATCCCGACATCATGCACGCCCACGACTGGCAGACAGCGCTTATACCGGTATTTCTGAAATACGGGATGCGGACAGGCGGTCTTGAGAAAACCGCGTCGATTCTTACTATTCACAACTTGGGCTACCAAGGCATCTATCATAAAGAAAATTTTTCTCATACCGGACTTCCGTGGGAAGTGTTTTATCAGGCGGGATTTGAAGACTGGAATATGATGAACCTTCTCAAATCGGGCATACACTGCGCCGACAAGATCAACACAGTTTCGCTTCGCTATGCCGAGGAAACTAAAACGCAGGCTTTCGGTTTCCGTCTGGACAGTTCCCTTCGCCACCGTGCCGATGATTATTCCGGCATTCTCAATGCTATAGACACAGACGTCTGGAATCCCCAGAAAGACACCTATATTCCAAAGCAGTACTCCATAAAGACCATTAAAGAAGGCAAAGCTGCTGCGAAAGAAGCTCTGCAGCGCGAATTCAACCTTAAAGTAAACCCAAAAGTGCCAATTATCGGTATGGTGACCCGTCTTGCCGAACAGAAGGGCGTGGGCGAGCTTTTCGGACCATCCTACGGGTCAGCGGAAAGAATATGTCTCAATATGGAACTGCAAATTGTTCTTGTCGGCACGGGAGACTCATGGTGCGAGAACGAAATTCGCAAGATGAGCGAGCGTCTTCCCAATTTTAGGGGGCATATAGGATACAACGAGTACTTGAGCCACCTTATAGAGGCGGGCAGCGACTTTTTCCTTATGCCGAGCCGTTATGAACCGTCCGGGCTTAATCAGATGTACTCGCTTGCCTATGGTACGCTGCCTATCGTACGGAATACCGGCGGGCTTGCCGACACAGTAGAGAATTTCAACCAGGAAACGGGCGAAGGCACGGGCTTTATGTTCAACGATCTTAATCCTACGTCCATCTATGATACTGTCGGCTGGGCGAACTGGGCGTATTACAACAAACGCTCCCTTGTTGAGAATATGCGGGTACGGGCTATGAAGCTTGATTTCTCGTGGAATAAGTCGGCGCAGAAATATGTCGAACTGTACGAGAATGCGTGTAAAAAATATGCTTGATAACCATTTGGTATGGAAAGAGGTTCAGCGGCGGGATGTGTTTTCCTGCCGCGTCTTCACTGTTCACGAAAGCGTGTGCGAGCCGCCGCCAGATTCCGGTACCTGCGAGCGCGGTGTCTTTACTGTGATAGACGGTCCCGATTGGGCTATTGTGCTACCGATTCTGGAAAAAGACGGCGAAAAATTTTTCGTTATGGTGAAGCAGTGGCGGCATGGGGCGAGGGAAATAAGCCTTGAATTTCCGGGCGGTGTCTTTGAATCGGGCGAGAATCCATCGGCGGCCGCCCTCCGTGAGCTGGAAGAGGAGACCGCCTTTACCGCGGGAAAAATCACGAAAATAGGCGAAATGAGCCCGAATCCCGCTATTATGAGCAATCACGTCCACTTTTTCCTTGCAGAAGACCTCGCTCCCCTTCCCTCTCAGCATCTTGATGCGGACGAATTCGTGGACGCCGAGCTAATCCCCTGCGCCGAGGTAGTGAAAAATATGGGAAACAAACCGTACATACATGCGCTTATGGGAACGGCTCTTTCCCTTTATTTAGCGCATAATGCTCTAAAAATTTAAAAAAGTGAGACGGATTTCGGTACCGAGTCCCGGGACGCTTTCAAGCGCGATTTTCGCGTTGTGGAGTTCCGCTGCGTGCTTCACGATGGAAAGCCCAAGACCGGTACCACCGGATTCCTTGGACCGGCTCTTGTCTATGCGGTAAAAGCGCTCGAATACGCGGTCGCGTTCTTCGAGCGCTATGCCTATGCCGGTATCCTTCACCGAAACGAAGGCTTCTCTGCCCGGCGAGTCCTTTAAGGACGAAACCGTTACTGTAACGCTCCCGCCCGCTTTGTTGTAAATGATGCCGTTGTCGCAGAGATTGTACAGCATATCATGCACAATGCGGGTAAGCCCCCGTATCTTCACCTCTTCCCCGTCCAGTATAAGCTTCACGTTCCGCCGCTCCGCCTTGTAGGAAAGTTCAGCAAGTACGGTCTCCGCCACGCGGTAGAGATCGATTTCCTCGAAAACGTCGTGTATACTGTCCTCGTCCAGCTGGGAAAGTTTAATGCTGTCCTCAACAAGGCGCAGAAGGCGTTCCGCTTCGGTGTGGATTTTTCCGGCGAAGCGCGGCATATCTTCGGCGCGGGCTATGCCGTTGGCAAGTATTTCCGCGTAGCCCAAAATTGAGGTAAGCGGCGTCTTTAGCTCGTGGGACACATTAGCAGTAAATTCCCGCCGCATCCTACCGTCCTTTTCAAGCCGGTGCAAAAGCGGCTCTATGTCCGCCTTCCACGCATTCGACTCGTCAGGCACGGCGGCGCGGGCAAGCACAAACGAGGCTATGAGTGTCCACAGTATGACAAACGCGATAAGCGGAACCGCCCGCCACAACGCCGAAACGTCCCCGCCGTCCCGCGCCACGGACACCCCTATCCAGCCGGTCAAAAGAACCGCCCCAAGCGCCGTGCCAAAAATACTGAAGAATATTTTTTTACTATTTTTAAAATCTTTCACACTCTTGAAAATTTCGATCTTTTTAAAAAAATCGAAAAAATTTAAAAATAGGCGCGCATGAACCATGAGAAACCTGCTTGGAACAGACCAATGATACCGCCAAGTACGCCGCCTAAAATGTTTATCCATTTGAGCTGGTCAGCCATAATGTCCAGAATAATGCGCTCCACTCGCACCATATCAAGTTCGTCAATGCGCTCGGATACAAGGAGCTGCACGTTTATGGACGTGAGCGCCGCGCCGATCTGCTCGTCCGCAAGTGCAAGGATTTTTTCGCAGATAAAGGCATCAAGCGCAGCTTTCTTTTCAGGAGTTATAAGAAATACGCTCTCCGGCGTCCAATCGCCGTGATCCTCAAGTAATTTTTTGAAAAAATCCCCGACGGAATTATTTTCTCCCGTGGACGTACCGTCCGCACCGGATGCCTCGTTCGTAAACCTGCTTTCAAGAAAATTCTGCACAACCGCAAAAACCTGTTTGCCAAGCTTCTCTGTGGTTTCGGCGGTTTTTTCTGCGGACACGCGCGTGAAAAAATCCTTCAGAGGCTTGTCCGTATAAGCTTCCGCGAGAGTAAGCAGGGATTTCGTTATACGCACTCCATTTTCGTTTTCAGTTAAAAAACTGTCAAGCGAAAGTCGCACAAAATCGGCGATCTTGTGGCGTTCCTCCTGCGATTCCAGCATATTGCTAATCTGGTTTACCAGATCGTCGATAATTTCCGGCATTTTGTTTGACAAAGTTTCATCATAGCCGCCGAGTGAAACAAAAAACCGCTGTGCGCCGCTCAGTTTTTTTATGGCGCCGGAAACGAAGACACGCCCTTGATGCTCAAGTACTCTTCGCACATCGGCGCGGTTGAGAAAATTCAGCAGAAGCTCCTCTATCTGTGAGAACATATTATAGAACATAACCGACGCCTGCGCCGAAATATAACCGCTTTTTGAACGAAGCGTGTCCTGCACGGATTTTTCAAGGCTCGTACGGATGGCGTTTACGCGCTCGTCTCCCACAATTTCGCGCAGACTTTTGTCGCCCAGCGTTGCCGCGCCCTTCTCGGTAGCGAGTTTCCAGACGCTCTCAAACAGCGCCTCAAACGCGCTTGACCGAAAAAATCCTTGAAACAGCCCCGACGGGAAGGACGCTCCGCCTTCTTTTCCTACATCAGACGCCGTTTCCAGTGATTTCAAAAAATCCTTGAGCGGCGTGGAAAAAGTTTTTGCGGTGAAATTGGAGATGGTGCGGAGGAAGCTGTCCCGAACATCCTGCCGCGCAAGACGCTGGCGTACGATTTCGGGCGTCAGAAGCTCCCGTTCCACCATGCGTCCAATACTCTTGGCGAGTTCATGGCGCTGCTTGGGCAGAATACCCGGCGTGAACGGCACGCGGAAACCGAACAGCCGCTTTTCCGTCAAAGGGCGGAAAAGCATCTTGATCGCCACGGCGTTGGTGAAATACCCGATGATCGCGCCGGTTACCGGCGGAACGATCCATAAAAGCAAAAGTGTCGTTGTTGTCATTGTACCATCTTCTTTGACGCGGTGTCCGCCTGTTCCTCGTAGTCGTACACGGCAACCTCTTCGGCGCGAAGCCATCCTTGGTAGCCGCCGTCCACAAAGACCCAGACGTCGGGCAGGGAAGGCGCGTCCGCCGTTCCCCGGTTAATGAGCCTGCGTTCCAGCACCCGCACCACCGATCCTCGCCGCAAATAGCCGTGCGCCCCGCCATCTTCTTCCGGCTCGCCGGAGAGATTCGTGTATAACGGCACAATCACGCCGTACCCTACGACTGGTCTTGACAAAGGGTGGTCGGAAGGGGGTATAATAACGAACTCTGGGTTTTGGCGGTTGCATGAAGAATATAAAGATATGGCGTACAAGGCAATGGCGCACGTCACGATGCGGCGCGCGGTATGTTGCACGCGGACAAGAAAAGCGCGGACGGATTTTTGTCTGTAACGGGCAGGCTTGTTCATTATTAAAAATAATACTCCTTTTTGCATTTTTTGCCAATAACCTTTTTATGATCCCTTCTATATACGCAGAAGAAAATCCTCCTAAAGCGCAATATGCGGTTTCAATTTCGGCTCTCACAGGTTTCCTAAACGGGCAAGGTAGGGAAATATCCTATAAAAACGGCGCGGGCGACTATTTGAGCCTCTTGGTCTGGAATATGGAGCCTCTATATTACTACGGCTACGCGTTCAATTTCGAGCGGGCGAATCCGCTTGAAGGCGCGGGATTCTACACAAACCTGACAGTACGGCGCGGAATAGCGGACAATACGGGAACAATGAGCGATATGGACTGGCATGACAAGCGAGATATGCGCCTCACGAACTTCTCGTCGCATGATAATCGTACGGACTCCGCGCTGATGTTTGATTTCAAGGCGGGCGCGTCCTTTCCACTGTTTGGCGCAGTCGTGATAAAAACCTACGCGATCTTCTCGTTTATGGATTTTTCGTGGAAATCAACCGGCGGTTATTTACAATACGCGCAAAACTACGGAGGTGATATATATGACGCATGGAACGAGTCTCTTCCCAAAACCTATCTTACAGGTCGCGTGGTAGACTACCACCAGACATGGTTTCTAGGCGGACTGGGTTTTTCCGCAACTCTGCCCATAGGTCCTTTCTCTATGGGCTTGGGGATGGATATAAGTCCACTGGTGTTTTGTATGACGGCGGATAATCACTGGCTGCGTGATATGAGATTTGAAGATTATTTTATGGGAGGCATCCTCTTTGAACCGTCGGCGTTCGCGCTCGCGGATCTGGGGCGGCGGCTCACGCTGAAGTTCCGTGTCTCCTATCGCGTCAGTACCGAGTTGATCGGGGATAGCTACATCTACAATACTTATGGCGGCGCAAAGTCCTTTCTTGAGCTAAGCCGCAGCTCCGCCGGAACATCTTTCACCGCTCTGGACGTCTCTTTCTCTCTTTCCGTCAAATTTTTTTAGATACTAACTCCTTACGCACACGGCGCGTCAAAAACCGCTTTTTTCAGAAGAATATCAGAGGGAACAAAGGTTTCAGGATGAGCCAGCTCATTCAGCTCATCAGGGGTAACCCAGCGGATTTCCGTGTGTTCACAAAGAACAAAGGCGCGATCAATGAAGAAGACTTTGTATGCCCGTACCGTGAAAAGCTCTTCCCTGTGAGTGAATTCCGCGCTACCCAGAAAAGCGCCGACCCGCACTCGTACGCCGAATTCCTCGGCGTACTCGCGCTCAAGCGCCGCCTCGTCCGTTTCGCCCTTCTCTACCTTGCCGCCCGGAAATTCCCACATACCGCCGAAGCCGCCGCCTATCTTCCGCCGCGCTATGAAGATTTTTCCGTCTTCCGTCACAATCCCCGCAATCGAATTTCGCATATTCCCCCCTTAATCCGCTGTAATCTGTATAGCAACCTGCTCCTCTGCCGCCCGCATAAAAATGAGAAGGTTTTCGATCTCTTCAGGAGCGCTTACGCGGAACTCTTCGTTCTTTTCAGGAAGAAAGTAGAGGCGGCTTGTGTGAATGGGCGATGCGGCGTCCGCAGACGCGGGCTTCTGGCGCGAAACAGCCATCTCAACCGCGCCAGTATAGGCGTCCGCTGTTTCCGCTTGTTTTTTGATGACAATGAAGGTTTTTCCCTCATAACGAATGGCGGAGGCACTGATCGTGTTGCCTTCCAGCGTGTACTGGGTCTGACGGTTAATGACGAGGTTTATAATGATGATAACAGCGAACAAAACAGCTATGCCACCGAGCATAACAAGATTCGCTTTCCCGGACGGCATAATCGGCGTAAACGACCGCAGCGACGTCATAAAGGGCGCGAAAACCTTAGGCGTCTTAACCTTCCTATTGATAAAATCCTGCACTTCCTCAGGCGCGTTTTCTACACGCCGCTCGTGGGAAAAGTAGTACACTGTATCACGATCCTGCTTGGGCGGATTTTTGAGCACGTCTTTAAGAATATCGCCGCCGATCTTCTCGTAATCCTGCATCAGAGACATTAGAGCGACACTCCTTGCACCAGCACAGACACCGCTATTTCCCGCGCGGTTTTATCGTCCGTAAGCTGCCGTATGATAGAGATACTCCACTCTGCCGCTGTCCCCGCTGCCCTGCTCGTGATGAGATTCTGATCAACAACGACAAGGTCTTTGGAGAACTTCGCGTTCGGCGCGCGCGTTTCCATACCCGGATAACAGGTGAAACACCGCCCCTCCAGCAGCCCCAGCGGATACAGCACAACAACCGGCGCGGCGCAGATAGCCGCGACGAGCTTGTTCCTTTCGTTGAGCGCCTTGAGTATTCCCCTGACAATTTCTGACGCCGCGAGATTCGCCGCTCCTGTCCCACCGCCCGGCACAAGCGCCGCATCCCATTCGTCCGCGTTAAAGGTGGCGGAGATATCTGCAGAAACCTTATTCTCATTCAAGGAAACAGTTATAACATCTATACCCGCCCGTCGCAGAAAATCCACCGGCGTCAGGGCTTCCACCTCTTCAAATCCATCCGCCAAAAAAACAAGCGCTTTTTTAGCCATTCTGTGTCCCCCTCTTGATCTTTTTTTCATCTTCAACTATACTACACTTGTTCGTGATGTGCAACAAGCGAATAAGCCGGCGTGGCGGAATGGCAGACGCAGTAGACTCAAAATCTACCGTACGCGAGTATGTATGAGTTCAAGTCTCATCGCCGGCATAAGGTGTTTTGGATGTGAGTAACAGCAAAGAGGTTACATATCTGATATATGCAGCATATCTTGTTACTCCATTATTTTGTGTATTACAAATTCTATTAATCCTTTATAGTTTTCATCTTTTAATAATGTATTTTTTGTTTCACAATTTCTTGAGATATAATTTGTTACAGATTCTATTTCCTTAAATCCTGTTTGTATATAACCTTGAATTAATTGCTCTGCAAACACATTTTCTTTGTTAATTTCAAATAATCTTATAGTTATTGCTCTGATAATATATTCAATCATTGTCCTTTCAATGTTTGTATAATAATTTCTGGCAAGATCACCTGATATTATTTTTCCTTTTAAATCAAACTGATTTAAATAACTTGTCGTTAAATCATTTATTGTTAAATGGCTTATTTCATGCCATAATAATTCTTTGACTGAATAGTCCACGCCAAAAATATATTTATTATCTTTATAGTCATAAGCGCACATCACAGAATAATTCAATATGGTCTGTTCATTTGTCAGTATTTTCATGGCGTAACAATCCGTTAATAACGCGGAAATAATTACAGTATATTCTTTTGTCTCAGCTCCTAGATAAGTATCAATCATAGTTACATATTTTATAACTTCATTTTCATGTGCATATTTGTTTATAATCTTGTTATATTCTGGTTTATTTTGTTCAAAAAAGTATCTAAAATCTGTATCTTTATAAAATTGTCTCATTCCAGCAATGAGTTTTTTATATGG
>QMCE01001718.1_pt1 | contig 12071 bp, 12 predicted proteins | sample 1821851 | NCBI WGS metagenome assembly QMCE01 (sample SAMN09453174, study PRJNA476694) | Termite gut metagenome, whole genome shotgun sequencing project. | isolation source: worker | host: Odontotermes sp. | place: South Africa:Pretoria | collected 2016-01-28
TTATTTGACTTTTTTATGGATTCAAGGACGTGGGGGCTCATCGCGCCCCCACACCCCGCGACCAGGCCTTCGCCTGGACACCCTCCCCTCCCGGACTTGGTTGCATCGCGCGGGACACAGAGACACGGCTTCGCTCAGGCCCTCAGCGCCGGCAACAGGTTCGCATTGCCGCGCCGCTATTTCTTCTCGACCATAATCGCCTTGTGATCGACGCCCACCTCCTCGGCAATCTTCCTGATCTCCGCCAGAGCCACGTCATGTATCGCCACGCCTTCTATATCGACCTTTTTCTTCGCCGCAGTCTCCAACTCGCCCTGCGTCAAAATCCGCTCATAGCCTTCCGCCTTGCCCGAATCGCGAACCTCCTGCAAATACGTGGCGAAATGCTTCTCAATCTCACGCTTGTCGCCGAACATCCCGTAATCGACAGCCATGAACATGTGGCAGCATTTGTCCACGTTCGGCACCTCGCGCACATGATTGCTGGTCCTGCCGCCGGCGAAAACGCCTGTCATGAGCTCAACCATCATCATGAGCGCATACCCCTTGTGCCCGCTGTGCGTCATCCCGAAACCGCCCATGGGGAGAAGACCGCCGTCCAGCTTCTCCTTCCGGATTTTGAGAAAGACGTCCGGATCGGTGTTGACATGCCCGTTCGAATCGACAGACCACCCCTCGGGCAGCTTCTGCTTGTTGCGGGAATACACCTCGATCTTGCCCGCGGGAACAACGCTTGTGGAGATGTCGAAGTGGAACCAGCTCGGGGGCGACGGCATGGTGAGCGCGATGGGGTTCGTCCCCAGCATCGCGCGGCGGCCAAACGTCGGCACCACCATCGCCTCGCTGTTGGTCATGCACATCCCCATCAGCCCCGCGCGGCCCGCCATCATGGTGTAGTAGCCGCCAATGCCGAAGTGATTGGAATTCCGCACGACAACCATGGCCATGCCCGACGTCTTGGCCTTGGAAATGGCCATGTTCATCGCCCTGATGCCGACAGGCTGCCCCATGCCGTCGTTGGCGTCCAGGACCGCCGAGACAGGCGTCTCCTTTATCAGGTTGATCTCCGCCTTGGGGTGAATGCGCCCGATCTTCATGCCCTGAATATACATGCTGATGCGGCTGATGCCGTGCGACTCGATGCCCATCCGGTCGCCTTCAAGCATGACGTTGGCGACGTCGACGCTCTTCTCGGTGGACAGGCCGTATTTCTCGAACACGGCGATCACCAGCTTTTTCAGGCTGTTGATTTCGAAACGTTTCCGGTCTTCCATGGGATTTCCTTTATAGAAGGATTATTGACGGCTGTCCAGATAGCGCTGCACGCCGATTTCATACAGATTGTCGCCGCGGGAATCGATGATGACCGTCGCGGGAAAGTCCCTGACCGTCAGCCTGCGGATGGCTTCGCTCCCGAGGTCCTCGTAACAAACCACCTCAGCCTCCGCAATCCGCTTCGCGATAAGCGCCGCAGCACCGCCTATCGCCCCCAGATACACCGCGCTGTTCCGCTTCATGGCGTCGATGACTTCACGGGAACGCTTGCCCTTGCCGATCATCCCCCGAAGACCGAGATCGAGAAGGCGGGGCGCATAGGCGTCCATCCGGTAACTGGTGGTGGGGCCGGCCGAGCCGATGACCTGCCCAGGCTTCGGCGGCGTGGGGCCGACGTAGTAAATGAGCGCGCCCTCGATGTCGATGGGGAGCTTTTCGCCCTTGTCGAGCAACTCGACGAGACGCGCATGGGCCGCGTCGCGGGCTGTGTAGATGGTTCCGGAGACAAGAACCGTGTCCCCGGCCCTGAGATTTCCGGCCTGTTCCTTCGAGAGCGGCGTGGAGATGGCGATGTTGTCCATTCTGAATGCCCCCTTTTTATATGTCGATTAGAGAGTCCGGGATACATGACGGGCGACATGGCAGTTGACGTTGACCGCCACAGGCAGCCCGGCGATGTGGGTCGGGAAGGTTTCTATGTTGAGGCCGAGCGCGGTCGTCTCGCCGCCGAAGCCCTGCGGGCCGATGCCCAGGGCGTTAATCCGATCGAGAAGCTCCTTCTCCATCGCGGCGTAATAGGGATCCGGATTCGGAACCGCGAGCGAACGCTGAAGCGCCTTTTTGGCGAGAAGCGCCACCCTGTCGAACGAACCGCCTATGCCGACGCCGATGACCACGGGCGGGCAGGGGTTGGGGCCGGCGAGCCGGATCGTCTCGACGACGAACTCCTTCACGCCCTTTTCCCCCGCCGAAGGCGGAAGCATGGCGAGGCGGGACATGTTTTCCGAACCAAATCCCTTGGGCGCGACAGTGAGCCTGATCGCGTCGCCGGGAACGACGTCGACATGAATGAGGGCGGGAGTGTTGTCTCCGGTGTTTTTGCGGCGGAGCGGATCGGCGACGACGGACTTGCGGAGAAAGCCCTTGTCGTAGCCCCTGCGGACGCCCTCGTTGATGGCGTCGTTCAACCATGCGCCTGTGATGTGCGCGTCCTGCCCCAGTTCGACGAAGACGACGGCGACGCCCGTGTCCTGGCAGATGGGCGTGCTTTCGTCGTGGGCGATGGTGAAGTTCTCGACCAGTTTTTCCAGCGTGTCCTTCGCCTGCGGCCAGGGTTCGCGCGCGCTCCGATCCCGGATGCGCCCGGCGACGTCGGCAGGCAATTCGATATTGGCTTCGATGCACATTTCCTGAACAGCTCTGGTGATGGCTTCTGCTGAAACGTCACGCATCATGTCCCCTTTTCGCAAAGACGTATACATGTACATTCAGGGCAGGGAGGGCGGCGATTGTGAGGAAAACAGCGTATCCGGCAGACGGGCGTCGATGACAACAGTATACCCCGCCCACGCGCGTTGTCAATGCAATCAGTAAAAAAATATCGGTAAATTTTTATCAGTAAAAAAATATTAGTAAAAAAATCTTGATTAAACGGTTTGGAGGATATATAATTGACAGGTACGAACAACGCAGGTATAACGCGGACACACCCTTCCTTTTTCGCTTTGCTCAGATGGGGCGCACTCATATGAGAATGAACTACTACCCCGGCTGCACATTGAAAACCAAGGCCGCGAAGTTGGACGCCGCCGCGCGGAACGCCGCCGGGGCGCTCGGGATCGAACTGGCCGAACTGCCGGAATGGCAGTGCTGCGGCGCGGTCTACCCGCTCTCCCGTGAAGAAATCGCCACGAAACTTTCCGCCGTCCGTTCGCTCGCCGCCGCGCGGGACAGCGGCGGAACCCTCGTCACCCTCTGTTCCGCATGCCACCACGTCATGAAGCGCGTCAACGACGACATGCTGAGGGATGAAGGCGTCCGCCTCCGCGCGAACAACTATCTCGCGCTCGAAAAACCCTACGCGGGCGAGACCGGCGTTGTCCACTATCTCGAAATGCTCCGGGACAGCGTCGGCTTCGACGAAATCGCCAGGCGCGTCGTGAAGCCGCTGGAAGGCAAAAAAGTCGCGGCCTATTACGGCTGCATGCTTCTCCGCCCCAGCGGAGTGATGCGGTTCGACAATCCCGAAAACCCGGCAATCATGGAAAACCTCATCAAGGCGCTTGGCGGCACGCCCGTGCCGTTCGCGCGGCGGGTGCAATGCTGCGGCGGCTATGTCGCGCTGGAAAGCGCCGGCATGGCCAGGGACAGGGTGGAGAGCGTTCTCTCGGGCGCGAAGCGGGACGGGGCCGAACTCATCATCACCGCCTGCCCGCTGTGCCTGTACAATCTCCGGGAAAATGCGGGCGCGACGACCATCCCGGTGGCGTACATCACCGAGGTTCTGGCGTCGGCTCTGGGCGTTTGGGATGCTATCGATGTTGGGGAGGATGCCCTGTGCACGGCAAAATGACCCTGGCCGAGGAAGTGGAATTCACCAGCGGCGTCGATGTCAACCGCTGCATGCGGTGCGGCAAATGCAGCGCGAGCTGCCCCGGTTTTCAGGATATGGACATCCATCCGCAGAAGGTGGTGGCGATGGTCGCCGACGGGGACAGGGAGGCTGTCCGGAACGCGAATTCGCTGTGGCGCTGCATGTCCTGCTTTCTCTGCGTGGAGCGCTGCCCGCGGGACGTCAGGCCGGCGAACGTCATCGAGGCGGTCAAGTTCCTCCGCATCACGCAGAAGGGCGAAAACCACATGCCTCCGGACAGGATTCCCGCGATGGTGGACAGGGATGCGGAGATTCCCCAGCAGGCGCTGGTCGCGGCGATGCGGAAATATAACAAGTAACAAGAGCAGGAGAGCCCAGTGCAAAGAATAGGCGTATTTGTCTGCTGGTGCGGCAGCAATATTGCCGCCACCGTCGAGGTCGGCGACGTCGCCAAGGCTCTCGCGAACGAGCCGGGCGTCGTCTTCTCCACAGACTATCAATATATGTGTTCCGAAGTCGGGCAGGGGATGATCAAGTCGGCAATCGCCGAGCACAAGCTGACAGGCATCGTGGTCTGCGCGTGTTCGCCCCGGATGCACGAGCCGACGTTCCGGAAAGCGGCGGCTGCCGCGGGCGTCAACCCGTTTCTGGTGGAGATCGCGAACATCCGGGAACAGTGCTCATGGGTGCACAGGGACAAGCCCGAAGGCACGGAAAAGGCGATTCTTCTCGGCAAGGCCGCAATCGCGAAGCTGCACCTGAACACGCCCCTTCAGGCAGGGCAGAGCGCGGTGGCGAAGCGGGCGCTTGTCATCGGCGGCGGCATAGCCGGCATCCAGACCGCTCTCGACATCGCCGACGCCGGGTTCCCCGTGGACATTGTGGAGAGGAAGCCCACCATCGGCGGCAAGATGGCGCAGCTGGACAAGACCTTTCCCACGCTCGACTGCGCGGCCTGCATCCTCACGCCGAAGATGGTCGAGGCGGCCCAACACCCCAACATCACCCTCCACACCTACAGCGAGGTCGAGGAGGTTGCGGGCTTTGTCGGGAACTTCACGGTGAAAATCCGGAAACATGCCCGCTGCATCGACGAAAAGCTGTGCAGCGGCTGCGGCGAATGCATGGCTAAATGCCCGCAGCGAAAGACGCCGAGCGAATTCGATCAGGGCCTCCGCACCCGGAGCGCGATCTACATCCCGTTCGCGCAGGCGATCCCGAACATCCCCGTCATCGACAAGGAGCACTGCACCTATTTCAAGACGGGAAAGTGCGGCGTCTGCCAGAGGATATGCACAGTCAAGGCTGTCCACTACGATCAGGAAGACACGGTTCTTGAGGAGAAGTACGGCGCGATCATCGTCGCCACAGGCTTCAACCCGATGTCTCCGGCCAAATTCGGCGAGTTCGGCTACGACAGATGTCCGGACGTCGTGACCTCGCTCGAATTTGAGCGCCTCTGCAACGCGGCCGGCCCCACGGGAGGGCATCTGGTGCGCCCGTCGGATCACAGGGAGCCGAAGCGGATCGTCTTTGTGCAGTGCGTCGGATCGCGGGGCGAATGCGACGACAGGGAAAAGGGGTACTGCTCCAAAATCTGCTGCATGTATACGGCCAAGCACGCCATGCTTGTCCGGGAGAAATACCCCGACTCGGAAGTGTATGTCTTCTACATCGACGTGCGGACGCCGGGCAAGAATTTCGACGAATTCCAGCGCCGCGCTGTCGAACAATACGGCGTGCACTATATCAAGGGCATGGTCGGGCAGGTCGAGGAGGAGGAGGGCGCGCTCGTCGTCAAGGCGATGGACCTCCTGGCGGACAAGCACATGTTTGTCAAAGCCGACATGGTCGTCCTCGCGATGGCGGTGGAGCCCGAGGAAGGGGCGCGGAAGCTCGCCACCATGCTCACCGCCAGCATGGACACGAACGACTTCTTCACCGAAGCCCATCCGAAGCTCCGCCCTGTCGAAAGCCCCACCGCGGGCGTGTTCCTCTCCGGCCTCTGCCAGGGCCCGAAGGACATCCCCGAGACTGTCGCGCAGGCGGGCGCGGCTGCGTCGAAGGCGATCGGGCTTTTGGCGAAAGACCATCTCGTGACAAACCCCTGCGTCGCGGCCGCGGACGAAAAGCTCTGCAACGGCTGCGGGCAGTGCGAAAAAATCTGCCCCTACGGCGCAATCACCTACGAGGTGAAGGAGATCATGCGGAACGGCAGGCGCCAGCCGCTCCGCCTCGCGCAGGTGAACGACGCCACCTGCCAGGGCTGCGGCGGCTGCACCGTGACCTGCCCCTCGGGCGCGATGGATTTGAAGGGATTCACCAACAGGCAAATACTGGCGGAGGTTGATGCGCTATGTCGATAACCGTCGCTCCTGAAAAAGCGGAACAGGGCGCCGATGCGGCGTTTCGTCCCCGGATCGTCGCGTTCTGCTGCAACTGGTGCAGCTATGCCGGAGCCGATCTCGCGGGTACGAGCAGGCTCACGTATCCGGCCGACGTCAAGGTCATCCGGGTTCCCTGCTCCTGCCGCGTCAACCCGTTGTTCATTCTCCGCGCGTTCCAGCGCGGGGCTGACGGGGTGATTATCGCCGGGTGCCACCCGGGGGACTGCCACTATACGAGCGGGAATTATTTCGCCCGCCGCCGCATGGCGATGCTGTTCAGCATGCTGGACTATCTGGGCATCGAACGGGAGCGCACGCGGGTGGAGTGGATTTCCGCCGCCGAGGGAAGCAAGTTCGCGGCGACCATGAAGGAGTTCGCGGAGCAGGTTGCAGCTTTGGGCAAAGGAAACCAGTTAGGGGAGCTGCGCTGATATGGGCATTCAGGAAAAAATCATCGACCGCGCAAAAGCGCTCCTCGCCGACGGAACCGTCGTCGGCGTGTGGGGCTGGAAGAAGGGGGACCTGCCCGGAGACCGGGTGCCGGCCTTCTTCACCGCGCCGGAGGAGCTTGACGCCGAATTCGTGTACGACTGCTTCTGCGCCGCAAACGTCTCGCGGCAGCTGGACGGCAGAAAGGCGTCGGACGGGAAGGTTCTGGCGCTGTTGAAGCCGTGCGACAGCTACAGCCTGAACCAGATGCTGGGCGAGAACCGCGTCGAGCGGGACGCCGTGTACGCCCTGGCTGTTCCGACAGGCGACATGGTCGATCTGGCGAAGATGCGGAAAGCCGGGATTCGCGGCCTCAAAAGCGCCAGACAGCGGGGCAAGGAATTCGTCTTCGACACGGCGGAAGGCGAAAAGACGCTCCCGTCGAGCGACGTCGCGCTGGAAAAATGCCTTTCCTGCAAGGCAAACACCCACCCGGTTCAGGACGAAGTCCTGGTCCAGCTCAAGGAACTGGGCGAACGGCCTGGCCGCTTCGCCGGCGTCGAAAAGCTTGAGGCGATGACGCCCGGAGAACGGTTCGATTTCTGGAAAAGCGAGCTCTCCCGCTGCATCCGCTGCAACGCCTGCCGGAACATCTGCCCTGTCTGCTCCTGCGTGCAGTGCATTTTCGACAACCCGTCCTCGACGTTCCAGGACAAGGCGGCCGCCGATCCGTTTGACGAACAGATGTTCCACATCATCCGCGCCTTCCACGTCGCGGGGCGCTGCACCGATTGCGGCGAATGCAGCCGCGCCTGCCCGCAGAACATTCAGCTGCATCTTTTGAACCGCAAATTCATCAGGGACATCAACAGGGCGTACGGGCCGTTCCAGGCGGGCGCGCAGGCCGACGGCGTCTCGCCCCTCACTTCGTATGCCGAGGACGACGCCGAGCCGGGCGAGGTCGTCGGGATGGGAGGGAGCAAGTGATGCGGAAAATTCCCGTTGCCGGACTGCCCGGACTCTATGCCGCGCTTGCCGCGAACCGCCAATTGTGGATTCCCCTTGAGAACGGCGGCATCGTCGATTTCGCCCTGTGGAAGCAGGGCGCGCCTGTCAGCCTCGCGGGGAAGACGGCCAAGAGCGGGAAGGATTTCTTTTTCCCGCAGACCGAGGACATCGTCTCGTTCCGCACAAGCGGAAAGGAAATCATCATCGCCGAGGCCGAGCGCGCGACAGCGCCGTTTGTCGTCTTCGGCATGCGCGCCTGCGACGCGGCGGGGATGGGGGTGCTGGACAACGTCTTCCTCGCCGACCCGAAGGACTCCTTCTACGAAGCCCGGAGGAACGCCGGAATCATCGTCACGCTGGCCTGCGGCCAGTCCCTTCCGGGCGAAAGCTGTTTCTGCTCAGCCTTCGGCATCGACCCGTCCGGAGCGGACGCGGGCAACCCGGGCGCAGGCGACGTCGCGGCCTGGATCGCGGGCGATACGCTGTACTGGAAGCCTGTCACGGACAAGGGAGAGAAGCTCACAGCCGATCTTGCGTCGATTCTTGAAGACGCGGGCGCGGACGGCGAAAAGGCTGTCGCGGCGGAACAGAGCCGCATCGCGGCGTTGATGCAGGAAATGCCGTTCGCGTCGCTCGCGCTTCCCGAAGTGTCGCCGGAGGAGCTGGACAGGTATTTCGAACTCCCCGCCTGGGCGAAGCTGTCGGAAAGCTGCCTCGGCTGCGGAACCTGCACCTTCGTCTGCCCGGCCTGCCAGTGCTACGACATCGAGGATCGCCCGGCGAAGGACGGAAGCGTCCGCCGCTTCCGCTGCTGGGACTCCTGCATGTATTCCGACTTCACCCTGATGGCGCACGGCAACCCCAGGACGACGCAGCTCCAGCGCTTCCGCCAGCGCTTCATGCACAAGCTTGTGTATTACCCCCAGAACAACGGCGGGCTGTACAGCTGCGTCGGCTGCGGCCGCTGCGTGGAAAAATGCCCGTCCGGCCTGAACATCGTCCAGGCGATCAAGATGATGACGAACACGGGAGGCGAACGCACATGAGCAGTTGTTCCTGCACAGCCGCCATCAAGGACATGCTGATCCCCATGCTGGGCGTGGTCACCGACATCAGGCAGCAGACGCCGGACGTGCAGACGTACCGGGTGATCGCCCCCGCCGGCGGCGTGGTCTTCCCCCACAGGCCGGGGCAGTGCGCCATGCTTTCTGTTCCGGGTGTGGGCGAGGCGATGTTCTCCATCACGTCGTCGCCGACCAACACGGACTACATGGAATTCAGCATCAAGAAATGCGGCGCCCTCACCGACTGGCTGCACCGGATGGAGCCGGGACAGCAGATCACCGTCAGGGGGCCCTACGGCAACAACTTCCCCGTCGATGACGATCTGTTGGGAAAAGACCTCGTCTTTGTCGCGGGCGGCATCGGCCTGGCTCCCCTCCGCTCGGTCATCAATTACGTCCGGCATCACAGGGCGAAATACGGCGCCGTGGACATTGTGTACGGCGCGCGGAGCGCGGCCGACCTCGTGTATCTGGACGAGATCAAGAACGAATGGGACGGCAGGGACGGCCTGAGCGTCCACCTCACCATCGACCGCGAGGAGGCGGGCTGGCCGGGGCATGTCGGGTTTGTGCCGAACTACGTCAAGGAACTCGCGTTCCCGCCCTCGAAGACGGTTCTGGTCTGCGGCCCCCCCATCATGATCAAATTCGTCCTGTCCGCGCTCGAATCGATGGGCTTCGACAGGAAGCAGGTCTTCACCACGCTGGAACTGCGGATGAAATGCGGCATCGGCAAATGCGGCCGCTGCAACATCGGCTCCAAATACGTCTGCCGCGACGGCCCCGTGTTCCGCTGCGACGAAATGGCGGAATTGCCGGACGAATATTGATACCCGCTTTTTATGAATGGATGGACAATGGACAATATGGTGCATGTTTTCATCATGGGAAAGCGGTACGAGGTTCCGGCCGGTCTCACCATCATGGGCGGCATGGAATACGCGGGCTACCGTCTGGTGCGCGGCTGCGGCTGCCGGAACGGCTTCTGCGGGGCGTGCGCCACCATTTACCGCATCGCCGGAGACCGCGAACTCAAAGTCTGCCTCGCCTGCCAGACCACGGTGGCGGAGGGGATGTATATCGCCACCCTTCCGTTCTTCCCCCTTGTCAAGGAAACATACGACATGGAGAAGATCGGCCCCACGCAACAGATCATGATGCAGCTCTACCCGGAGATTTACAGCTGCATCGGCTGCAACGCCTGCACCAAGGCGTGCACGCAGGATTTGAAGGTCATGCAGTACATCGCATTCGCCCAGCGGGGCGAGTACGCAAAATGCGCCGAGGAGTCGTTCGACTGCGTGATGTGCGGGGTCTGCTCCTCCCGCTGCCCGGCGGGGATTTCCCACCCGCAGGTGGGCGTTCTGTCCCGCCGCCTCACGGGGAAATATCTCGCGCCCCGGTCGGAGCATCTTGAAAAGCGCGTCCAGGAGATCGAAAACGGCGACTTCGCCGATCTCATCGCCGGACTCATGGGAAAGCCCCTGGAAGAGCTCAAGGAACTGTACAACACGAGGGAAATCGAAGCCTGAGAACCGCCGCCGTCGCCGCCGCCCAATTTTTTGGAGCCAGGAATGTATACCCAGGAAATGCTTGAATCCATCGGGAAGGTCGAAGCCAGCCGCCAGGACAGGATGGGCGTGCTGCACCCGCGCATGACCGCCGACGAGAAGACGAGCCTTCTCGAAAAATTCCACCCCGATTTCCGCCCCGACAAATTCATGCCCCTCGCCGTGGGCCCCAACAAGGGCGAGAAAGTCCCTCTCGAACTGGGCGCGCTCCTGCAGGCGAAGAGCCGCGTCATCGGCATGAAGCTCGACCTCGCCGCGCCCGACTACGACGCCGACGTCCTCATCATCGGCGGCGGCGGCTCAGGCTGTTCCGCCGCCATTGAAGCGGACAACGCCGGGGCGAAGGCGATGATCGTGACCAAGCTCCGCGTCGGCGACGCCAACACCATGATGGCCGAGGGCGGGATTCAGGCGGCGGACAAGGAAAACGATTCGCCGGCGCAGCATTATCTGGACGCTCTCGGCGGCGGGCACTTCGCCAACGTTCCCGAGCTTCTCCGGAAGCTGGTCTCCGACGGCCCGGACTGCATCAAGTGGCTGAACGATCTGGGCGTCCTGTTCGACAAGGCCCCGGACGGCACGATGATCACCACCCACGGCGGCGGCACGTCCCGGAAGCGCATGCACGCGGCGAAGGACTATTCCGGCGCGGAAATCATGCGCACCCTCAGGGACGAAGTGTTCAACCGCAAAATCCCTGTCGTCGATTTCACCGCCGCCATCGAGCTTATTCTCGACGACGCGGGGAAGTGCTGCGGCGCGGTTCTCATGAACATGGAGACGGAGGAGATTCTTATCGCCCGCGCAAAAACTGTCGTCGTCGCGACGGGCGGGGCGGGGCGGATGCACTATCAGGGCTTCCCTACGTCGAACCATTACGGCGCGACCGCCGACGGCCTTGTCCTTGCGTACCGCGCCGGGGCGCGGCTTCTGTATCAGGACACGCTTCAGTACCACCCCACAGGCGTCGCGTTCCCGAACCAGATTTACGGGGCGCTGGTCACGGAGAAGGTTCGTTCCCTCGGGGCGCAGTTGGTGAACCGGGACGGGAAGGCGTTTATTCATCCACTGGAGACGCGGGACGTGTGCGCGGCCGGGATTATCCGCGAATGCAACGACCGGCATATGGGCGTCACGACGCCGAACGGGTTCGGCCTGTGGCTGGACACGCCGATGATCGAGATGATTGGAGGGAAAGGGACGATTGAAGCCCGCATTCCCGCCATGCTCCGCATGTATTCCAAATACGACATGGACATTCGCGAGAAGCCCATTATCGTGTACCCCACATTGCATTACCAGAACGGCGGCATCCGCATTTCGGTGAACGGGCAGTCGGACATTGAGAATCTCTTTGTCGCGGGCGAGGCTGTGGGCGGGATTCATGGGCGCAACCGTCTTATGGGGAATTCGCTTCTTGACATCATCGTCTTCGGCCGGAACGCCGGGAAGCAGGCGGGGGCGAAATACAAGACTGTCGCTGTCGGCAAGCCGACTCTGGCGCATGTGGACAGATTTGAGCAGGAGCGGAAGGCGGCAGGCATCGTCGATGCGGCGCTTTCTCCGATGCTTCTCCCCGACTACGTGCGTCATGTGGACAAGGGAAGCGTCGCGTAAGGGGCTGGATAACAAGGGCTGGCCCTGAGCGAAGCCGTGAGTCCGTGTCCTGCGCGGTGAACCTGCCCCGCGAGGGAGCGTGGTCCAGCGGAAGGCTGGTCGCGGGGTGTGGGGGCGCGATGAGCCC
>QMCE01001719.1_pt1 | contig 12069 bp, 5 predicted proteins | sample 1821851 | NCBI WGS metagenome assembly QMCE01 (sample SAMN09453174, study PRJNA476694) | Termite gut metagenome, whole genome shotgun sequencing project. | isolation source: worker | host: Odontotermes sp. | place: South Africa:Pretoria | collected 2016-01-28
CCGGCGGAACAACCCGCGGCAACGGAAGAACAACCGGCGGAACAGCCCGCGGCAACGGAAGAGCAGCCGGCGGAACAACCTGCGGCGCCGGATTTTCAGGTTCCCGCTTCGCCGTTCAGTGTCGATAGCGACGTTCCTGAAGAGGCGAAACCGTTTACAGCGGCCACTGATTCGCAGTCGGCCGATTCGAAGCCGACCGAAACGGATAGGAAAGCCGATTCCGAAGAACCTCAACAACCGAAAAACTGGAAAGATAACGGTTGGGTCATTCTCGGAACGTTTTTCGGGGTGATTATCCTTTCGTTCGCATTGGCCCAATTTCTTTCGGGATATTGGCGGATGCCCGATCACGCATTTCGTTTTTTCGCGCTGCTTGTTTGTTTGATCGGTTCCGCGGCGGCGACGTATCTCGGTTGGCATAAAATGACTCTCGGCATCGATTTGCGCGGCGGCGTCGTTTTGATTTACGATGTTTCTGCGCCGAATCTCGAAGGCGGAAAAGAAGGGGTGGCCGGCGATCAGCCGGTCAAGGATGAAACGATGGACGCTCTTATTTCCGCGGTTGCCCGGCGTATCAACCCCGGCGGCGTCAAGGAAATCTCGATCCAGAAAATGGGTTCCCGCCACAAGCAGTTGAAAGTCATTATTCCGGAAGCCGAGGACACGGAAGTCGCCCGGATCGAGCAGGTAATCAGCGAATCCGGGGCGCTCACTTTCCGAATCCTCGCTTCCCGTCTTTTCGATCGCGACTCCGCGGTCATCGAACTGGCGGATAAGGAACCGGGACGGCAGGTTCGCAACGCGGAAGGAACCCTGCTTGCCGAATGGACCCCGGTCGACGAGGAGGAACGCCGCGACTTCGATACGAATACCACGATCGTCAAACGAGAGCGCCGGGAACGTCTCGAAGTGCTCGTTCTCTATAACGACGACTGTGACGTGACGGGCGAATACCTGATTCCCGGCGGGATCGGCCAAACGATTCACAAAAACGAACCGGCGGTTTCTTTCGCATTCAACCAAGCGGGCGCAAACAAGTTCGGTCGTCTGACCGGAGCGAACCTGCCCCAGGCGGGTCAGTCGGGCATCCAGCGACAACTGGGAATCATCATGAACGATTCGCTCTATTCCGCGCCCAGGATTGATTCGCGAATCACCGATCGCGGCGTGATTACGTTCGGACTCAGGGATACGCCCGCGGAACGCCAGAAGTTGATCCGGGATATCCAGGACTTGATAAACGTCCTCAATTCCGGGAGCCTGCCCGCGAAATTGGGCGAGAAACCGGTGAGTCGTCAACTGACCGGCGCCACGCTCGGTGAAGACACGATCAGCAAAGGACAATTCGCGATGATTTGTGCCGCGCTCTCGGTCGGGGCGTTCATGATCGTCTATTATCACGGTCTTGGCCTCATCGCCTGTTTTTGCGTGCTCATGAACCTGATGATGATCATGGCCGTGATGCTTGCCGTCCGGGCCGCCTTCACCTTGCCGGGCCTCGCGGGTCTCGTCTTGACCGTCGGTATGGCCGTCGATGCGAACATCCTTATTTTCGAGCGGCTGCGGGAGGAATTCGCGACGGGCTCGTCCATGAAAATGGCGATTCGCAACGCATTCGGTCGCGCCACCTCGGCAATCGTCGACTCGAACCTGACCTCGATCATCACCGGCGTCATTCTCTACGCGGTCGGTTCGGAGCAGGTGAAAGGTTTCGCCGTCACCTTGGTGCTCGGCGTGGGTTTCTGCATGTATACCGCGATTTATTGCAGCCGGACAGTCATGGATGTGATCGAAAAGAATCGCTGGGTTTCGCGGTTCACGATGTTGCGGCTGATGACCCGGACGAGCATCGACTTTATCGGTGCCGGCAAGATCGCCGTCCTTGTCTCCTGCCTGCTGATCCTGGTCGGTGCGGCAGGCGTCGTGGCTCGCGGAAAGGGTATTTTCGGGATCGATTTCGGGGGCGGTGTCGGGATCGAAGCCGTTTTCAAAACCTCGCAATCGATCGACACGGTACGTTCCACGCTGAACTCACTCGAACTCGACGATCTCGGCGTGAGCAACCTGAGTTTGTTGCCGGAATCCGCCGAGAAAGAATCGAGGGAAACCGGGATCAAGGTCGCCCCGAACACGCATTTTATGATTACGACATCGACGCCCCACCAGGATGAGATCGATGCGGAAACCTACCTGCGGATCGTGACGGGAAAGGTCAAGGAGGCTTTCAAGGATTCGCTTGTCTATAACAAACTGGACTATACTTTCCTGGAAAAGGCGGCCGATTCGAACGAAGGCACTACGAATGCGGACGCCGCGAGCACGACCGTTGTGAACCCACAAGCCCTGGATGTTTCCCTTGTGATTTGCCCGAGCATGACCGAGGCGGCGCTCCGGAGCGCGATCGACGGCCGGTGGCAACGTCTGGTCGACGAACAGAAACTGTCCGGCGATTTCCGTTATACCTTGAAAAGCGTCAAGGAAGGCGTCCTCGCTTCCAACGGGGCGTCGATTCTATGGACGTTTTCCACGACAACCGCGTCGCGTGAACAGGTCGAGACCGTGCTCGGTTTGATGAAATCGGAAATGGATGCGTCGCCGTATTTCCCCAGCTCGTCAACGGTCGGGGGAAGCGTCGCGGCGGACACGCGGAACTCCGCGATTCTTGCCGTTCTCGGAAGTCTCGTATGTATCGTTATTTACATGTGGTTCCGCTTCCAGCATATCGTCTATGGTATTGCCGCGACCGTGACCCTTGTCCACAACATCCTGATCGTGCTCGGTTTCGTCGCGCTCAGTGCCTATGTCACAAATTATCTCGGCTTCCTCCAGGTGAACGAATTCAAGATCGACCTGACCATGATCGCGGCACTCCTGACCTTGATCGGATACTCGCTCAACGATACGATCATCCTGTTCGACCGTATTCGTGAAAACCGGGGAAAAAGCCCGCTATTGACCGGTAAAATAATCAATGCCGCGATCAACCAAACGCTTTCCCGAACGGTGCTCACTTCGATGACCACGTTGTTTACCTGTGCCGTCCTTTATTTCTGGGGCGGTGACGGAATCCATTCCTTCGCCTTCGCCTTGATGACAGGGGTCGTCGTCGGTACTTACGGATCGATCTACATTGCTTCCACGCTTCTGCTTTGGCTGATCGAAATGCGTCAGCGGGCGGTTGTTCGAAGCAAGTGATTGATTGTGCCGTCGCCGATGCGGCGGCTTCGCCCTACCGGAGCTCCAGATAAAAACCGTATTGATTTTGTGAACGCATTCTGCGAGCGGATTCGTCGGGACCGGGTCGTTCGGTTTCGATACCCATTGATTCTTTGCGAGATATTTTTGCCCGAGCGATGAAAGAGACAACAAAAACCTCGATATTTTTGGCGATAGCGGTTCTCCTGACAGTCCTTGCGATCGTACTGCGACCGAGAGCCGTCGAACTGAAATCGGAAGAAATGGTCGGGAAACCTCTTTTCCCCAAGTTTGTCGATCCCTTGGCCGTCAAGGGACTTGAGATTGTTCGGGCGGCGACCTTGGAAGGGGTTCAGCGTTTTCGCATCACCGAGCAGAACGGTGTCTGGACGATTCCTTCCCATGAAGGTTATCCGGCGGATGCGAAAGACCGCATGCCTAAAATCGCGGACGCCCTGGTCAATCTGACGGTTCTCGGAATTGCCGAATCGCCCTCCCAAGCGAAAGATACGACGGCGGATCATATCCTGTACGGAGTAATCGACCCGACTTCGGACCAGCTCGCTCTCGGCGAAGGAATCGGAATTCGCGTGAATATCACCGCAGCCAATGACGAGCCGCTTGTCGATATGATTATCGGCAAACCGGTGGCGGCAAGCCAAAACAAAGCGGTCGCGGACGACGCCTCCTTCGACCGGGCGGAGAAGTCGCCCCAGCGGTATGTCCGGCTCGTGGGTGAACAGGCGGTTTACATCGTCGCCATCGAAGCGGACAGGTTCTCGACGAAATTCGAGGATTGGATCGAGAAAAACCTGCTCGACATCAATACGCTTGACATCCGTGACATTTTCGTCGACGAATACACTCTCGAAGTGGAGGAACGGATGTACCAGGGACGGCCGACGATCCGGCTGATACCCGATTTTCTCGGAGACATCACGCTTTCCTACGACGGCAACGCGACCGGGAAGGATAAATGGCGGCTTGAACGGTTGATGGGATTCCGCGGCAAGGATTACCAGTATATCCAACAGCAGATGAAGCCGGACGAGGAACTGAACGACGAGACTCTGGACGCGGCGGTTCTCGCATTGAACGACTTGAGAATCGTCGATGTCGCCAAAAAGCCCGAAAAAATCGCGACGGCGCTGCGCGGCGGCGATCCGCTCGAAACGCTCGAAACCGATCTGACCATGGTCGAGTGCGGATTCAATGTCGTCCGGATGAAGGATCCGAAGGATAATTTGAGGGAAAAGACGAGCATTCTTTCGAAAGACGGCGACTTCCGCATCACGATGAAGGATGGGATTCGTTATATCCTGAGATTCGGCGATCGGGCGAGTTTGTCCACCGGGGAAGACGGAGATGAAACGACGGACGGCGCGGATGTCGGTTTCAATCGATTCCTGTTTATTTCGACGGAATTCGACACCGGTTTGATCCCGAAGCCGGAACCGGAATCGCTTGATACCGTTCCGGTCGCGGGAACCGAGAAACCGGTTGTGAAGCAAACGGATTCTCAAATGGATGCCGATAATGCGGATGTCGATAATGCGGGTGTCGAAAACAAGGAAGTATCCGGAGACGATTCCCCGTCGAGCGTCGTTGAAAAGTACACCGACGAGGACGTCGAAGCGGCTCAGAAGCGAAACGCGGAGATTGAAAAACGAAACCGGCGGGCTCTCGATGCTTACAATACTGCGATCGAGAACGGACACAAAAGGTCCGCGACTCTCAATGCCCGATTCGCCCCCTGGTATTACGTGATCCCGGAAAATGTGTATAAAAAAATCCGGTTGACACGGCTGAATGTTTTTCGTTCGAAAACAACCGGTGACGACGGTGCCGGCAACACCGGTATCGGCAACGACAGCGCCGGATACGATCGGGCTGAGGATGCCCATGAACCGGCAAACGATTCGGATCGACGTTTACCCGACCTGCCCCTCATGAACGAGGACGGTTTCATTCCCCGGCTTTCTTCTTTTTCGCAGGGGCCGTTGAAATCGGACGAGCCGGGGTCGACGAACGAAGAGGAGAACACTTCCGAACCGGAGGTGAAAGATTCGGCACCGGAAACGCCGGCGGAAAAAGGCGAAGTTGAAGAAAGCGAAGTTGAAGAAGTGAACGCGGCAGAGGCGGAAACGGGGCCCGTGAACGCGGAAGAGGCAACAAAGGAAGAGAAAGCGGAATCCGGAGGAGAAGGCGCGAAGACGGAATCAATGCCGGAAGAATGACATTTCAACGGGTTTTCCAGAACGAAAAAGTTGTTTGGCATCGGTGTCCTCACGGGGAAATTCTACTGGAAACGCGAAGAAAACGAACATTTTGGTCACGTCTGCCTGCCGCACTCACCTCTAACTCCTGTTTGTATAATGACATAAACGGATCGTTCGAGCGGCGGGCGATGGTGCGAGGGCGGATTATCAGGCCGTTTACGGTATCATGAATCGTCCGGTTGCCGGTCTCCAGGCAAACGTTCACCTCTTTTGAAAGCAAACCGTGTCGGAAATATTTTTGCACGCGCTCCATTCCTCGGCCGACAAAACGGTTCGTCAAACGTTCAAACGCGATCCCGGTGCGGGCTGGAAACTCTGGTGCGAACAAACCTCTTCGCGTACCGTATCGCTGGAAATTCACAACCCCTATTCGCGTCACTGTTGGAGCCATGTCGCACCGGGCGTGCGGGAGCGAATTGATACGTTTTCTCTCGTCAAGGCGTCGCCGAACTCTTTCAGGACACGTCTGGAAGAGGCACTCCGGGCGGCATGCACCGAGGCGGGCGGTTTGTCGCTCCTGAACCTTGTCTGGCGGCTTGCGGAAGATCCCAAAACATACGCGGGATCTCCGGCTGACTTTCTGGAGACGCTCGACGCCCTGCTTGCCGTCGCCGCGAGTGTTCGCGAATCGGGCCCGCTGGGAGAGGACCGGTCGGTAAGCGCGTTGCTGCACCAGATTCTGTGCGGCGAACTTCCCTGGACGTTGTCCTGTCTTTTCCCCGATTTGAAAGCGACCCGGGCGGCGACCGGTAACGCAAAAGAAGTGTTGGACGCCGGATTGATCGATTTGCTCGACGGCGGAGGGTTGCCGCACGCGTCGCAACTCGGATTGCTTCGCCCCCTGCTGTCGTGCTGGACCCGTTGCCTGGATATCGGGGTGCGCGTCGAACAGTTGCCGTGGAAAAACGCCGCTCAAAAACAATACGAATGGTGCGTCCGGCAGACGCTTCGATTGATGCGCAAAAACGGGACCGCCGTTCTTTCGCCGCCGGGCGACGTCGTCCTTTCGGAAAACCGTTCGGGAAAAAAAGCGGATCCGCACGTCGGTGCGTTTTCGGATATGATGAAAACCGCGCTCGCGCTTGACCGCGACCCGAACGACATCGAAATCGCCCTGGTCATGTTCCCGGGACTGCGCACCTTCGGGGAACGGCGCCGCGAAGAGGTCGATGTACGAACCTTGCCGCAGGAATCCTATTTTTCCGACTGGTCGGGCATGGCCGTCCTGAAAAGCGGATGGGAACATGACGACGCCTCCCTCACGGTCGTCTATGACGGTGCGGATTCCCCGGCCCGGAGGACCGGACCCGTTCCCGATGTCGCTCCTTTCGGCGGTTGGACCGATGCCGCCGTTGTCGCGGAGCTGAATGCCCGTTCCCAAACCTTGTCGAGCGGTCCGTGGCGAACGTCCATCCGTTTCGACGACCAGCCCGTCGAACCCGATGCTTCCAGGAAAAAAAACCGGGTCGGCTGTGCTTTGACGCCACCCGAAATCGAACGGCATTGGAATGTCGTCTGCGAGGAAATCGAAACAGCGTACGATTACTTGGAACTGGAGTGCGCACTTTCGCATCATTTGCGCCTCCAACGTCATTTCCTGTTGATGCACGATGAAGAATTGCTCCTGGTGGCCGATGCCGTCCTCCCGGAGGATGTTGATTCGCACCGGTCGACGCACGCCGGCATGATCGAGTATGAGCTTTCCTTTCCGCTCGGAAACACCGTCCATTCCGATTGTGGGAAACACGGAAAACGGGAAACGGAACTGCTCCTGATCGGCCCGCCGGTTCCCTACGGTACGAAGGAAGTTCCGCTTGCCCGGATTCTTCCGCTTGCGCTTCCCGAGTGGAAATCGGTGGAAATCGTGGATTCCCAAAACCGTGCGACGGGCCGGGTCGGCGGGACGTTGGACGTCGAAAACGGTTGTCTTGTTCATCGGCTCTGGGCGAAGGGAAGCGGGTTGTTCGCCCCGCTCGTGTTCGATCTTTCTCCGGCCCGGATGAAGCAGCCCTATACGTGGCGGCAATTAACGGTCGGCGAAAACCTGCAAGGCGTTCCCCGTGACCTTGCCGCGGGCTTTCGGCTTCAATTCGGCAAAAACCACTATCTGCTCTACCGTTCCATGACGTCGACCGCAAACCGGAGCGTGCTGGGACACAATCTGGTAAGCGATTTGCTTTTTGCACGATTTACCCCGGCCGGCCAAGTCGAGCCGATTCTTGAAGTCGTCAAGGAAGAGGAGTATACTGGAAGTCATTGAAATTCCCCGAAGCCGATTCCCGGGAAGCCTGCTTTCCGACGGTAAGCAGGCGGATAGACCGAAACACTTAACCGGCTTCGGTATAAAGGAACCGGCATGAGCACGTTACTGGCGCTGGAAACGACGGATAAAAACGGCAGTATCGCTTTTTTCAGAGACGGCGAACCGGTTCTGGCACGTGAGCTGCCCCCCAAACAACGAAGCGCTCAGACGCTCGCGGCGGAAATCCGGAAGCTGCTTGATTTTTGCGCGATTTCTCCCCGCGAAATCGACGTCGTAGCCGTCAATACCGGTCCCGGATCCTTTACGGGGTTGCGTGTCGGCGTGGTGACGGCAAAAATGTTCGCCTATGCCTGCGGAGCGAAACTGGTCGGTGTCGATACGCTCTTGACGATCGCCGTCGGTATCGACGCGACAACGGGAGCGGTCGCGATCGTTTCCACGGCGGTCGATGCGCAACGCGGCGAAGTCGTTGCGCAAACCTTTTCTCTTTCGACGGACGGCTTGCTCCCGAAAGCGCTTGATGCCGCGCGACGGATCCCTTTGTCCGAATGGTTCGAGGCCGCCATGCAAACGGGAGCGGTGTTGGCCTCACCCGTATTGGCCCGTCGAGCTCCACAGGTGCCCGGCGGCCTGTCGATGGTCGACGAACGCTATTGGCAACCGAATGCCTCGGCGACGGGCCGGATCGCCTTGGAGCGGGTACGCGTCGGCGCCTTCGACGACCCTTGGACGATGGAGCCGGTTTATTACCGCCTTGCAGCCGCCGAGGAACGACGGCAAGGGTGATGACACGCCCGACAACCCCTCGGCCCGTCGGGAATCCCTGGCATGGTCCTTTTTTTGAGCCGGTGAACGGCCGATCAATCGGGGAATGCATTCGCAACAACTTTTCGCCATACCGCTTGCTTCGCTGTTCGCGGCCTCGTTTGTTCTTTCCGGCGACGCCATGATCCAAACCGGCGACGGTCATCTCTTGGCGTGTCTCTGGTTGTTGCTGCTCCTGCTTTGGTTGGCATTTCGAAACGCCTCATTGCTTCGGTCCTGCGCTGCGTTCATCGCTTCGTCCGCCGTTGAGGAACTGCGCGCAATTCGCAAGGCCGGGAAAAAAAACGAAAAAAAACGGCGGAATCTTCCGAATCTTCCCCGGGACATGCCGGCCGGTTTTCCTCCCATCCCGATTCGCTGGGGAAGCGTCGATACCGTTCTGCTCCTGTTCCTGCTGTTTTATCTTTTCGTTTCGCCCTGTTCGCGTACGGGCAACAATCTGTTCGTCACCGCCAATATCCTCGGCGCCTGGCTTGCCGTTGCCGCGGCCTGGTTGCTTTTCCGCCAAATTCTTCTCGACCGGACGACGATCGGGGCATTTTTATCGATTCTTCTCGCTCTTGCGGTGATGCAGTCCTTCCTGGCCGTTTGGCAGGAATATGCCGTCCATCCGCGTCTTCTTGCCGAATACCAGCGGGATCCCGAGGCGATTCTTCAGGCCGAGGGCATCGCCGTCGATCCGCTTTCGGGTGAGCGCCGTCTATTCGAGGCCCGGCTTCGCAGCGCGACACCGCTTGGGACATACCTCTTGACGAATACGCTCGGCGGTCAGTTGGCCCCGGTTTTTCTTCTCGCGCTTTTTTTTGCCGTGAAATCGTTGCGGGCACAACATCACCGGTTACGGAAAACAGCGGCTTTTCTGCCTGCCTTGATGCTCCTTTTCGTTCTTTTCCTGACCCGGTGCCGAAGCGCCTTCGTCGCGATTTCCTTCGGACTCGTTCTTTCCGTTGCGCTCTCCGGTTCGGCGAAAACCACATTCGTGAAAATCCACGGAATTTCACGCGGAGCCGTGCGGCTTTTTTCGTGGAAAGCGGCAGCCGGGATACTTCTTTGCCTGATCCTCGTGTCCGGTTGCCTCTTTTTCATGCTTGGCACGCAATCGGGAGGATCGTTTCTCGACGGAGCGAAGCGATCGTTGGGATTCCGTCTCGAATACTGGCAGGCAAGTATGCGATTGATCGCCGACCATCCGCTAACGGGCTGTGGAATCGGCAATTTTCAGCAGGCATATCTCCGGTACAAATTGCCGACCGCGAGCGAGGAAATCCTCGATCCGCATAACTTCCTCATCGAGATCACAGCCTGCGGCGGCATTCCTGCGATCATGTTGTTCCTTTGTTTTCTCGGAATCGTTTTCCATCGGTGCGTTCGTCCCGCTCCCCCGGTTTCCGATGCCGTCGAACCGCCGGGGGAGGCAATACAATCTCCAGACCGGCAATTGTACGGGCGGTTTTTCGCCTTCCAGATGGCGGGCGCTTTTTTCGGGGTCCTGTTTTGCGTTGGCGTGTCCATGAGCTACCGGGTTGCCATTCCTCCCGAAACCATGTTGATCGCCTTGCCGGCCTTTCTCCTGGTGTATTGGCTCGACCCAGCGAACGTGCGTGAAGGGATTCCCATGCGCATTTCTCCGGCAATGACGGGCATTCTCCTTTCGACGCTGCTCGTCCACCTCCTCGCGGCGGGAGGAATTTCGTACGAAAACACGTCGGTGGCGATTTTCCTCCTGGCGGCGATCCTCGTCAATCAAACCGCGACGCCGGGAATGTTGCCGCCGCGACGTATCCAGCCGCTCGCCTTCCTTGCCGCGGCGCTCCTGTGTTTCGTTTATGTCACGCTTTTTCTGCCGCTCCCGGCGGCGTGGAATCGTTTTGACGAATCGAAACTCCCGGACGCCCCCGCCGCGCAGATTGAACGGCTCGAAAAGGGGATGCGGGGATTGTATTTCGTTCCGTATGAATTCCGTCTCGCGTTGGTCCGGGCGCGACTGCTCCAGTGGACGTCTTCCCGGGACGAGGCGGACCGCGTCGCGCTGGAAACGGAAATCGAACGAACCGCAAGGGTCGCCTTCGACGCACCGACCGTACTGGTCCCCCTGGCCGGGGCGCTGGAACAAATCGACTCCGTCATGCCCGACCCCAAACGCCGGGACACGATCCTTGCCCTCTACGATCGGGCGGCACGTCTTTATCCCAACCAGGCGAAAATGCACGCCCCTTTCGCTTTCGCCTTGCGAAAATACGGGAAACCCGACGAGGCGGCCGACGAACGCGACAAAGCGATTGCGCTCGACGATATCATGCCCCATGGGGATCAGAAATTACCGAAGCCGGTTCGGGACGAACTCGACCGTTGGAACCCGTGACCGACAACGTGACAAACCGTGGTGCAAACAGCGGGCGCCCTGTTCACTTTTCACTTTGTCCCACCCCTTCGATGAATGCCTTGACCCGTTGCTCCAGGAAAGCGGGTGGCCTGGAACGGCGGACTTCGCCTGCTTTGTCCGCATCCTTGGGACCGTCTTTTTTCGATCCCGTTGCCGGACGAGTCGGTCGGGGCGCACGTCGTATTTCCCGTAACAGATTTTCGTATTCGTTGCGTTTTCGATCGCTGTCCGTTGCTCGATCGGGGGACGCCGCGGAAGCCATCTTTTTCCAGTTCTCCGTAAAACGACGGAGCTGTTCTTCATTCCAACCGAGCCGTTTGAGTAATTCCGGATCCACTTTTTTTTGCGCCAACTGCTCTTCAAGATTTTCAATGACCAGGTTCGTAAGACGCTCTTGATATCGGAGATTTGCTTCATCCGCACCGAATTCTTGCGGACCGTCGGGGGCGGGAGGCAAATGGCCGTCAGAAGGAAGATTTGGCGTTCCATGCGCTCTTTTTCCGTTCGGCGAATCATTCCCGGACTGCGCTTGGTCACCCTGTTGCGGCTGGGCGTTTCGCTGTTCCCGCTGCTTGGAATCGGGATCCAAATTGTTTTGCTCGACACCCCGGATATCTGGGTCGCTCGGTTCCTCCGAACGGGTTCCGGTCGACTCGCCCTCCACTCCGTGAGAACGTGTGGAATTGGTTTGTTCCGATTCGCCATTATCGGATTCACCGGATTTCAAACTGTGGTCCCGTTCCCCACTTTCGTTTAAGGAATTTGTCGGCGTATCGGGTCCTTGTTGCGGGTTCTGCGGCGTTTGTGGAGTATTCTGCTGCGGTGCATCTTGATGCTGCGTCGGTGAATCGCCATTCTCTGAAGCATCTTCACCAGGGGCATTGCTCTCTTCGGGCGGTGTGGCCGGCAAACAGTTTTGCTTTCGCATCTGATCGATAATCTCTTCCATGGCGTCTGCCGGCTGAGAATCAGGATCAATTTGTTCCGTTTTTTGGCCGTCATTACCCTGCTGCGGCTGGTCACCCTGTTGCGGCTGGTCGCCCTGTTGCGGCCGGTCACCCTGCTGCGCTTGGTCACCCTGTTGCGGCTGGTCACCCTGTTGTGGCTGGTCACCCTGTTGCGCT
>QMCE01005520.1_pt1 | contig 12069 bp, 11 predicted proteins | sample 1821851 | NCBI WGS metagenome assembly QMCE01 (sample SAMN09453174, study PRJNA476694) | Termite gut metagenome, whole genome shotgun sequencing project. | isolation source: worker | host: Odontotermes sp. | place: South Africa:Pretoria | collected 2016-01-28
ACTTTCCGCCGAGAAATTCCAAACACTTTACAAAAAACGGTGGAGTGTTGAAGAATATCATAAATCTCTCAAACAAAATGCCTCATTGGCTAAGTCGCTCCAAGAACTGTAAAGACTCAAACCGCTCATTTATTCGCTTCTTTATTTGGCGTATGTCAAATTGGAACGGTTGAAATTCATTTTTTATAATTTCATTCCCATTTTTTAATATATCCTTCTTTTTTAATATTTTTTTGCTTTTAATCTGTTGTTTAGACAATTATTTTTGCACCTGCAATTATTTGTTGTTTAAACAACATTTCAATATATTTTTTCAAACAAAAAATGAACAGTTTTGTATTAGACATAAAACTCGTACTTGCCGTAATGAGCGGAAAAGTTTCGAGTGCGATTAACCGCCGTATGTACCGGAATTTCCGCAATGCGGGAATCGACATTACCCCCGAACAGTGGTCTGTATTAGTCTTCCTGTGGCAACAGGATAAAGTAACACAAAAGGCTATTGCCGATGCCACCTACAAAGACCGTCCAAGCATTACGCGCTTGATTGACAATATGGAAAAACAGGGATTAGTCACACGGGAACAAGGTACGGCCGACAAAAGAACAAACAAAATCTGCCTGACAAAAAAAGGTTCCGGCTTGTATGAAAAGGTACAACCTGTTACCCTGAAAACGATGCAAGAAGCCTTACAAGATTTGTCGGAAGAGGAAATTTCAAATGCCCAATATCTTTTGAAGAAGATATTTTCTAACATTGAAAAACAAGATGATATAATTTAATGTTTTACAGACAAACAGTTATGAATAAAATATCCACCACCATATTATTTGTTTTTTTTACGATTCAATTGCCGGCTCAACGGATTTTGACATTGGACGAATGCCGTAATCTGGCACTACAAAACAACAATGAGCAAAAGATAGCCGGAGAAGAGGTAAAAATATCCGGATACAAAAAGAAAGCCGCCTTTACAAAATACCTTCCCGATATTTCGCTGAAAGGAGCTTATTTGAGAAATCAGCGGGAAATGTCGCTCACCGGCGAGGATATGTACCTGCCCATCGGGACACAGATGCCGGACGGGTCATTCGGTTTCCGGCAAGACCAAATCAATAATCAATGGACTATGGTCAACGGTCAGCCCGCTCCGGTCGATGCCAACGGACAACCTTTCGACCCGAAAGCCAACCCTGAAAAAATCCAATGGAAAGATTACACCACGATTCCCAAAGACGAATTGACTTTCGATACGCGCAATGTATATATTGGAGCGGTTAATTTGATACAGCCGGTCTTTATGGGCGGTAAAATAATAGCATACAATAGGATAGCCAAACTAAGCAAAGAGTTAGCCCTGTCGCAGCAAGAGACCAACCGTCAAGAAATTATCCTGAACGTAGACGAAACCTATTGGCAAATTATCTCGCTGATAAACAAGCGAAAAGTTATAGAAGGATTAATCGTGTTGCTCTCGAAAACGGAAAGCGATGTGGATGCACTGATTGAAGCCGGACTTGCCACCAAAGCCGACAAGCTTTCTGTGCTGGTCAAAAAGAACGAAGCGGAAATGGCATTTATGAAAGTAGATAACGGAATATCTCTCTCCAAAATGTTGCTGGCGCAGTATTGCGGAATTTCGATAGACGAAGTATTTACGCTATCTGCCGGACAACCGGGAACAATTTTGACAGACACCACCGGAAATACGACTCCAATCGACCATGCAATCCCGGACCGGAGTGAAATCAGAAGCCTGGAATACGCGCAAAAATTATACCGGCAAAAAGAGAAAATTGTCCGTGCCGACCTTTTGCCGAACATCGTACTTACTGCCAACTACATGGTCACAAACCCGAATTTAAATAACGGATTTCAAAATAAATTCGGTGCTGTATGGAATGCCGGCGTAGTGGTAAATATCCCATTATTACATTGGGGCGAAAACATTTACTTGCTGAATGCAGCCAAAAGTGAAACCGCCATTGCCGGATATAAACTTGCCGATGCGCAGGAGAAAATAGAATTGCAAGTAAACCAATCGGCATTCAGACAATCGGAAGCGATACGAAAATGGCGGTTTTCACAACAAAATCTGGACAAGGCAGAGGAAAATTTGAGATTTGCCACAATCGGTTTTCGAGAGGGCGTTATTCCTGCATCGAACTTGCTGGAAGCTCAAACGGCGTGGCTCTCTGCCAATTCGGACAAAATCGAAGCCGAGATTGAGGTGAAGATGAGCGAGATTTATTTGCAAAAGGCAATGGGAACGTTAGGAAAGTAGACTCTTACGTAGAAAATGAATGAAAATGAAACTGATAAATAGTTGAAGAAATGAAACAAAACAAAAATAATAAACTGCAAATTAGAAACAGTACGGCAGAATTTTTAACATTTGCCTACCAGTCGAAAGGAGATGGCGTTGAAGTACGTGTGCAAAACGGTACCATTTGGCTGTCGCAAAAAAATATGGGATTGCTGTTCGAAACTTCGAGCGATAATATTGGCTTGCACCTTAAAAACATTTATGCAGAGAGAGAATTGAATGAAATTTCAACTACCGAGGATTTCTCGGTAGTTCAACAGGAAGGTAATCGTGAAGTTTGCAGAACTGTAAAACATTATAATCTTGATGTCATTATTGCCGTTGGTTATCGCGTAAATTCCAAGCGGGCAACAGTATTTCGTCAATGGGCAACGTCTGTTTTACGTGATTTTACCTTACGGGGATATATTATTGACCGCAAAAGAATGGAAAACGGCGCTTTTCTTGATGATGACTATTTTGAACGGCTTTTGGAAGAAATCCGTGAAATCCGTCTTTCCGAACGGCGTTTTTACCAGAAAATTACCGATTTATACGCTACGGCTATGGACTATAACTCCGAATCTCCTACCACCAGAGATTTTTTTGCGAGAGTCCGGAACAAAATGTATTATACCATACATAAACAGACGGCTGCCGAATTGATATACAGCAGGGCTGACCATACGAAGGAAAACATGGGGCTAACTTCCTGGGGAAAATCACCCAACGGGAAAATTGTAAAAACAGATGTAGCTATTGCCAAAAATTACCTGACGGAAAGCGAACTGGAATCGCTCGGGCGCATTGTGAATGGTTATTTAGACTTTGCCGAAGAATATGCCAAACGGCATATCCCGCTCACAATGGCAGACTGGGCAAAACATTTGGATTTAATTTTACAGGCAAATGGAAAGGACTTGTTGCAAAATGCCGGTAAAGTTACCGCCGCGCTTGCCAGACAGCACGCTGAAAATGAATTTGAAAAATTCCGCCCTATTCAAGACCGCCTTTTCGAGTCGGATTTTGACAGGGTATTGAAGCAATTAAAAGACGGAGATAAGTAGTAAAAGAATAACGCCAATTTATGAACAAAGGAGAAATCATCATGTATCAGAAGCCGGACGGAGAAACCAATTTGGATGTACGATTGGAAAATGAAACCGTTTGGTTAACTCAGGCGCAAATAGCAGAACTGTTTGGAACAAAGCGACCGGCGATAACCAAGCACTTGAATAATATTTTTAAGTCTGGCGAGTTGAGCGAAAATGTGGTATGTTCCATTTTGGAACATACCACTCGACATGGGGCTATTAAAGGAAAGACACAAATCACAACATTAAAATATTACAGCCTTGATGCCATATTGTCCGTAGGCTATCGCGTTAATTCCAAAAATGCAACCCGATTTCGTATGTGGGCAAACAAGGTGTTGAAAGAATATCTGATAAAAGGCTACGCCATAAACCAACACGCCAAAGCCGAACAGTTGGAAGATTTGAAACAAACAATAAAATTGTTGTCAAATGTAATTCAAAACAAGGAACTTACGGCTGATGAATCTAAAGGATTATTACAGGTAATTACTGATTACACATACGCGCTGGATACGTTGGACAGGTATGATTATCAGTCGCTTGAAATAGATGAAACAACAAAAGAAACCTCATTTCAGGCAACTTATGAAAATGCGATGGAAGCCATTGACACACTTCGCCGGAAATTCGGAAGCGGAGGATTGTTCGGCAACGAAAAAGACAAATCGTTCCGAAGTTCCATAAATACAATTTATCAGACTTTTGACGGCAAGGAACTGTATCTGAGTATCGAAGAAAAAGCAGCGATGTTACTCTATCTTGTTGTTAAAAATCATTCGTTTAGCGATGGAAATAAACGGATTGCCGCCTTTCTTTTTCTGTGGTTTTTGGAGAAAAACGGTATTTTATATAAAACAAACGGTTCGCGGCTTATTGAAAACAACGCACTGGTCGCCCTCACACTGATGATTGCCGAAAGCCGGACGGAAGAAAAAGATATGATGGTGAAGGTGGTGGTGAATTTGATTAATCGGAATAATTAAAAATTCAGTTGCCGGGAATTTCTCAGCAACTCAACAAGCAATTAATTCGAAAAAAATATAAAAAACCCATTAATATGAAAACAACCAACAAAAAATCAACCAATTTCAACATGCTCGCCGCATTCGTTGTTCTGGTATGCATCGTTTTAGTAATTACCCTGTTCGGAATCTTTTTTATGAAACCCGATAAGGAAATTATACAGGGCGAAGTGGAGGCAACACAAGTCCGGATATCCGGAAAAGTTCCCGGACGCATTGAGAAATACTTAGTAGAAGAGGGAACAATTGTAAAAGCCGGCGACACGTTAGTACTGTTGAGCAGTCCCGATGTAGAGGCTAAGTTAACGCAGGCAATCGCCGCCGAGAAAGCCGCCTCTGCCATCAACGAAAAAGCGGCAAAGGGAGCGCGCGAGGAACAGATTCAGAGCGCATACGAAATGTGGCAAAAAGCCCTTGCCGGATTAGATGTAGCCAAAAAATCGTTCGACCGTGTGCAAGCATTGTACGAAAAAGAGGTTGTCCCCGCTCAAAAAAGAGACGAGGCGGAAGCAAACTACAAAGCTATGCTCGCCACCGAAAAAGCCGCAAAAGCACAGTACGAAATGGCTCAAAAAGGTGCAGAAAAAGAGGATAAGGAGGCTGCCGTAGCACAATTGAACAGAGCAAAAGGGGCTGTTGCCGAAGTACAGTCATACATCGCGGAAACGATACTGACTTCCCCTATTCCGGGCGAAATCAGCGAAATATTTCCCAATCGCGGCGAACTGGTCGGTTCGGGCGCGCCCATTATGAACGTGCTGGATATGGATGATGTGTGGGTAACGTTCAATATCCGCGAAACTTTCCTGAAAGATTTTCCGAAAGGGAAAGAATTTACCGCATTTGTCCCCGCGCTTGGAAACAGGGAAATAATGTTGAAAGTAACTTACATGAAAGACCTCGGCTCTTTTGCCGCGTGGAAAGCCACTAAAGTAAGCGGCGAGTATGATGTGAAGACATTTGAAGTGAGGGCGCGACCGGTTGAGCCGGTTGAGGGGCTTAGACCGGGGATGTCGGTGATAGTAGAGCCTCTCCCCCCCGTCCCCTCTCGGGGTGACTAACCACGAAGAGCATGCTGATGATTGAAATATTTAAAAAATGAAAATAAAAATGAAAAACGCTCCGCTCCCCCTCCTTGAGGAGGGGGCTGGGGGGAGGCTTCTACTCATAATAAAAAGAGAAATCTCTATCCTCACCTCTCGCCCGCTATATCTTTTCGGGATGGTAGTAGCGCCGATTTTCTCGGCGCTCTTCTTCCTGACGCTGATGCGCGGAGCGTTACCAAATGATATGCCTGTCGCTGTGGTCGATAAGGACAACAGTGCAATGTCGCGCCGGGTGGTGCGGCAACTGGACGCTTTCAAGCAGACGCGCATAACGCTGCATTGCGCCGATTTCACGGAGGCGCGAAAGGCTATGCAGAAAGGTGAGGTTTATGGTATCTTTTACATTCCCCAAAACCTCGAAAAAGAGGTAATGGCAAACCGTCAGCCCGGCATATCATTTTACACAAATAACTCATACCTCATTGCCGGCTCGCTGCTTTTCCGGGATATGAAAACCATATCCGTACTTGGTACCGCCGCTGTAGGACAACAGTACAAGCTGGCGCAGGGAGAAACCGAAGCGCAGTCAATGATTGACCTGCAACCGGTTGTCATCGACACGCACCCGCTTGGAAACCCCTGGACAAACTATTCCGTTTACCTCAACAACCTGATTTTACCCGGCATCCTCAATCTGCTGATTATGATTATAACCGTCTTTGCACTTGGAACGGAACTCAAGCGCGGCACATCCGAAGCGTGGCTTCGCCTTGCCAACGGAGATATGTTTACTGCACTGGTTTCCAAGCTGCTGCCTCATACGCTGATTTACTTCGTCGTTATCACGTTTATTGACGTCCTGCTGTACGGTTATTTAGGATTCCCCTGCAAATGTGGACTGCCGGTGATGCTTATCGGCTCTTATCTGCTGGTACTGGCGGCACAAGCTATGGGCGTTTTCTTTTTCGGGATGTTGCCGGTTTTGCGGCTATCGTTAAGTTTGGCATCGCTGTGGGGAGTTGTTTCGCTTTCCATTTCCGGATTCACGTTTCCGGTTACCGCAATGCCGCCCGTATTGCAAGCGTGGGCTTACGTTTTTCCGCTAAGGCATTTCTTCCTGCTTTACGTTGACCAAGCCCTGAATGATGTGGGATTTGCCTATTCGTGGGTTCATTATGTCTGGCTGCTGCTATACCTCGGTTGAAAAAGATTTATAATGCGCCGGAGTATATTGTTTAGATAAAAAAATGTTGCGTCTTAGCGAACTTCGCGACTTCACGTTTAGAAAAAGAGCGCAAGCGTATAAATTTTAACACAAAGACGCGATAGCGCAAAGTGAATAATTTTTGTAAAAAATGTGTATTTTCTACCCTGATTTCCTGTAAAAAAGGGGATGATTTATGGTAAAAAATGTGATTTATTTGAAAATCAATAAAATAGAAAAAACAAAAAATAAGTAGTTTAACGAAAAATGGAAAGGAACGAGTCGCATTGATTTTTTTACAGAAAAGTAAATTATTCTATAAATGAACATCAAAAAAAATATAAAAGAAGATATCCGCGCTTCATTCATCATTTGGAAGAATGAATTTCAACGTGTATTTTCCGATGCGGGAGTGATTATTTTCTTTATTGTCGCCCCGTTGCTGTATCCGCTTTTATACGGATTTATCTACAATAATGAAACGGTAAAAGAAGTTCCCATGGTGGTGGTTGATAATAGCAACTCGGATAAAAGCCGCCAATTCATCCGCCTGTGCGATGCCGCGCGCGATGTAAAAATTACCGGGAAATGTGCAAATATGGAGGAGGCAAAACAGATACTGAAAGAAAAAGAAGCCTACGGTATTATGCTGATTCCGGCAGATTTCAACAAAAATATCATTCGCGGCGAGAAAGCATACATTTCACTTTTTACTGACATGAGCAGTCTGCTCTATTACAAGGCATTCTTGCTGACGCTTACGGAGGTCTCGCTGAATATGGGCGAAGAGATTCAAATTGAAAATATGAACGGAACTACTGCCCGCCAAGAAGAAATTACCGTTTCGCCGATGACATACGAGAACATCACTTTTTTCAATCCCCAAAGCGGATTTGCGAGCTTCCTGATTCCTGCCGTACTGATATTGGTCATTCAACAAACGCTTTTACTGGGCATTACCATACTCAGCGGAGCTGCCCGCGACCGAAATGAGCAAGTCGTACGAAAGCGAGAAGGCATGAAAGCACGAAGGCATGAAGGCGCGAAAGCACGAAGGCGCGAAGGCACGAAGGTGCGAAATTGTTTTTCTGTCTCTTATTTCGTACTTTCACGCCTTCGTGCTTTCGTGTCAATATTTCGTATTATTTCCGGCAAATCGCTCTGTTACATGATGATTTATTCGCTGATGACCGTTTATCTGTTAGCCATCGTACCACGCATCTTCGGACTGCCGCAAGAAGGCAACGGATTGGCTGTTTTTCTGTTTATGCTGCCGTATTTGCTTGCCTGCATCTTCTTTTCAATGACATTGACGATATTTGTGCGCGACCGCGAATCGCCTTTTGTGCTGTTCGTTTTCACCTCCGTACTTTTCCTTTTCATATCCGGTATTTCGTGGCCCGCCTCGGCTATTCCCTGGTACTGGAAAGGATTTTCATATTTGATTCCATCCACACCGGGCATTCAAGGATTTATCAAATTGAATACCATGGGAGCAACCTTGCGCGATGTTTCTTTCGAATATTTAATGTTGTGGGGACAAACGGTGGTTTATTTCATCACGGCTTGCGTTGTTTCCCGTCAAAAAAAATGAAAAATGATTGATTAAAATTAACCATTGCAGGCTGAAACAGGATGGATTAATTGTGTTTTAATTCAGCAATTCTAATAAGTTCTTGAGAGTATCCGCTGTAACACCTTTATCCAACAAATCAGTCAATCCTGCATATTTAGAAGTATCAAAATTAGTTGCTCCTTCAAGAAAACCTTCTTTCCATCCCGAGTCGGAAGAATTTTTCTGGTATTGTAGATAAATATTCCCCAAATTCAAGAGAGCTTGGGATGTATTACCCGCTTTATAGGCATCAACGGCTTCGCGAAGCTTTTCACCTTGCGTTCTTCCCGAATCAGTACTACTGCTATTGTTATCGTCTTTTGAGCAAGAAGAAAATCCGATTCCCAAGAAAAGAACAAACAGGATTGATAAAATTTTTACGTTCATAAATGTGTGTATTTTAGTTATTGTTAATATTTCTTTTTTTTAGATAGCCGCGGCTAAGGCGGCTATGCTGATTTTTACTCCTTTTATTTTTTGTAGCGGAATGATGCAGGCTTCAAGTGTTGATCCGGTGGTCAGCACATCATCTACCAAAAGCAAATGTTGATTTTCGATTTGTGTTACATTTTCAGAATCAAAAATTCCGGCTGTATTTTCCCACCGCTCGTACACGCTTTTTTTCGTTTGCGTTGGATTCTTAACCATGCGCTTCAAAACATCATTGACCAACGGCCGCTTCATTGTTTTTGCCATTCCCCTGGCAATCCATTCGCTTTGATTATATCCGCGAAGGCGAAACTTATCCGGGTGCAGCGGAACCGGAATAACAGCATCTATTTCATTGAAACGACTGCTTGCCAATTGAGAGCCGAACAAAGCTCCCAGCTGCTCTCCCAGCTCTTTTCTTCCCTTGTATTTTATCTCGTGCAACAATTTTTGCGTAATAATCTCTTTTTCAAAATAGAGAAAGGTAGTGGCATATTGGACTTCTACTTTTCCATAGAATCGCTTTTCTATGATGTTCTCTTTTATCTGATGATAGTTCGTCAGCGGCAACTGCATCAGGCAATTCAAGCACAGCTGTTTTTCGTTTCTGCGCAGGCTTGTTTTACATCCGATACAGAGATTAGGGTAAAATAACCCGGCTAAATCGTATAAAATACCGGTTAAACCGTTTTTTAAAGACGACATGCTTACTTGTTATCCAACTGTCCGAAAACATCTTTCAGTAAATCTGAAGAACGGGCAGAGACATTTGTTCTAATATTAAGCTCTTCTTCGGCTACTTTGGTAAATAATCCGTTTAATGCTTGTCCCGTAACATAATCAGACAGATTTTCCTCCATCGGTTTTAAAGAAATTCCGAGTAACTCTAACGCACCGGAAGCAAGTTTACTGCCGTTTATGATATTTGACAAACTATTGTTAATGCTTGCTACTTTTTCCCATGCTTGTACCGGCGTAGTTCCTGCAATGTCAATCGTATTTAACGATGATGTGATAGACGGCTCAAATGCACTTTGCAATTGGGTATAAGTATTATCTTCCAAGTATTGTGTAGCTGCATTGTCGGCTCCCAATAGAATAGATTTCCCATCCGAAATTTTCATATTTGTAACGGCGGATGAAAATACATCAATCGCTTTGGGTGCGGCATCTTCGGCTGCACTATTTACTAATGTAGTCAATGTGTTTTCAAGATTGGGCTCAATTTTTAATGAAGATAACAGACTGCTTGTAATAGGGTTGCTTTGTAAGGCGTTTATAACAGCAAATGTTGATTGAGCACCTTCCGGCAGATTTATTTTTATTGCACTATTGAGGTATCCTCCCGGTTGACCTGCTGAATCAACCGCTTTTTTAAAGCCGATATTAAGAGCTTCTTTTAATGCTTTTACAGTTTGGTTGTCTCCATTAAATAAATCTTCTGTGCAGCCGAAGCAAAGAAAGAGAGTCAAGCAAAAGGTCAAAATCCTATGCGAGTGTTTTTTTTGTTTTGTTGTCATAATTGATTGGTTTTTAATTTTTAATCAGAATGCAAATATAAATATTTTACGTGAAAATTTATAAATTAAAACTCTCTTTTAAATGCGAAAAATGAGATTAATAGTTCTGAGTTCAGGAATCAGGATAAGATTTATGTATTACTTCTACCGGCCGGAATAACAGTCATAACAATGGTAATAGGCACTGTTTTCCGGTCAAATAAAAACCATCGTACAATCTTCTGCTCTTTTTATCGCACCGGTTAGATAATGACAATATTTCCTGCGTTGTGTATTCGTGCTGTCCGGTGTCCAAATCATTATATCAAAATCAACCGTATAGCCAACATATATATCATCAAACATATTGTTGATATTCAAAATATCATAATCATGTAATTCCTTTTCCTGTTGATATGAAAGGTATTGGTCTTGCTTTTAGCATAAAGTATGAATGTATTACTTTCTCTTCCAAGTATCCAACGCTTGCAAGAAGTTGCACCCTTGATATAATAGAATCCCCATTATTCTCAAACAGTGTCTAAAATTTCTCAACCCAATCTAATCCTGTCATTTTCAATAACAATTCGGTGTTCGCGGTAAAGCGTTCCTATTGTTTTCTTGAAACTTTTTTTGCTGCACGCAAACAGATCGTTTATTTCATCCGGACTTGTTTTATCGTTTACCGGAAGAAAACCACCATTTTCCCGCAATTTTTCTAAAATTAATTCGCCCAGTTCATCAACTACCCTGTAGCCTTGCTTTTGAAGCGAAACATCTATTTTCCCGTCTTCGCGTACTTGTTTCACATATCCTTTAGTGCGGAAACCGTAACCGACAGGTTGAAATATTTCGCTACGGTAAACCATTCCCCAATGAGCGTTATTGACAATGACACGATAGCCGATCTCCGTTTCGCGTACAAAAAGCAAATCAACTTCCTGGTTCATACTGTATCCGGGTGTTGTATTTCCGAGAAAACGCTCTACGTGCATCGTAGCAATTATTTGGCGTGAATTGAGGTCGTAATAGACATAGACGAGGTAAGAATTGTCGGTACGGACACGCATCTTTTGCTCACGTGCCGGAAGAAATAAATCGCGCGAAAGCCCCCAGTCAAGCAATGCTCCGGCTTCCGAAGTTTCATTGACTGTTAAAAAGTCAAATTCACCTGCCTGAACGTATGGATGTATGCCTGTCGCAACCATCTTCCGTTGAGCATTGCGGTAGATAAAGACCTCGATTTCATCGCCGGTTATGGCATCCAGCGGGATTTCTCTCTGCGGAACGAGCAATTCGCCTTCTTCTTCGCCGTCCAGTATAATTTCCTTCTCCGTTTTCCGGAGAATTTTCAACTTATTTATTTTTCCTATTTCAATCATCCGGAATGTGGTTTATGGGTTGTTGCTTAGGTAAGCAAAAATTCTAAGGTGTAAAGATACAATATTTTTTACTCTGTATGATTGTAAATTTTAAGAATTAGATTACGTAACTTTTGGAAACGATATTGAAAACAAAAAACGAGGCTGTCTTCAAAAGCCCGTCATTAGCTCCTTTGGTCGCTGACCGCTGGTTTCGAACGCTTGGCTTACCAAGAATCTCCTAAAAAGCAGTGTTGATTATTAGGGGGTTGCGGGTCAAGCCCGCAATGATGAAGCATATTTTCGACTTTTGAAGACAACCCCGCCTAATAACCCCAACGGCAACGTCTTGGGGTTATTAGGTAATATGATGGATAATAATAAAAAAGTAAAATGATTATCCGTGATGACACCTAAGACGTAGCTCCCAAGTCCGTAGGACTTACATTTGGATAACCCCGCGCAAGCGAAGCGTAGCTCGGGGTATGAG
>QMCE01002559.1_pt1 | contig 12068 bp, 9 predicted proteins | sample 1821851 | NCBI WGS metagenome assembly QMCE01 (sample SAMN09453174, study PRJNA476694) | Termite gut metagenome, whole genome shotgun sequencing project. | isolation source: worker | host: Odontotermes sp. | place: South Africa:Pretoria | collected 2016-01-28
CAGGAAACGTGCCCACAGATCGGGGTTTTTCTTGCCGCTGAAATTCTTGCGCTCCCAGCCGAAAACCCACTTCTTTTCGACAGCGTCAACAACGTATCGCGAGTCGGAGTAGACCGTCACCTCGTGGCCGTCGCCCTTCAGGATCTCAAGGCCCTCTATCACAGCCAGCAACTCCATGCGGTTGTTGGTCGTCAGGCGGAAACCGGCGCTCAGCTCCTTGCGATGGGGCGGCAGCCCGACACCCGCCGGAGCCAGCAGTACAACTCCATAGCCACCCCGTCCGGGATTGCCCTTCGCCGCACCGTCGGTATAGATAGTTACATTTGCCATATAATATGACAAATGTAACTATCAATTACGAATTATGAATTATGAATTACGAATTTTCCACACAGCATATTCGTAATTCGTAATTTTGAATTCGTAATTGAAAAAAAAATGGCTTCGAAACGTCGAAGCCATCTTTTTTTTACATCATGCCGCCCATTCCGCCTCCGGGAGGCATCATGGGTGCGGGGTTTTCCTCTTTTTTGTCGACGAGGACGCATTCGGTCGTCAGGAACATCGAGGCGATCGAGGCGGCGTTCTCCAGGGCCACGCGAGCAACCTTGGTCGGGTCGATGATGCCGGCCGCGAACAAGTCTTCGTACTTCTCGCTGCGGGCATTGTAGCCGAACGAGCCTTTGCCCTCGCGAACCTTGTTGACCACAACCGAGCCTTCGCCACCGGCGTTGGCCACGATCTGGCGCAGGGGTTCTTCGATGGCGCGTTTGACGATGGCTATACCGGTGGTTTCGTCGTCGTTGTCGCCTTTCAGTTTTTCGAGTGCGTCGGCCGCGCGGATGTAGGCCACACCGCCGCCGGGGATGATACCCTCTTCGATCGCGGCGCGCGTTGCCGCGAGGGCGTCATCGACACGGTCTTTCTTCTCTTTCATCTCCACCTCTGTCACGGCGCCGACATACAACACGGCCACACCGCCCGCGAGCTTGGCCAGGCGTTCCTGGAGCTTTTCGCGGTCATAGTCGCTGGTGGTGGTCTCCATCTGTTTGCGGATCTGGGCTATGCGGGCCTCGATGTTCTTCTTGGCGCCGCCGCCGTTCACGATAGTCGTGTTCTCCTTGTTGATGGTGACTTTATCGGCCTGGCCGAGAGCCTCGACGGTTGCCTGTTCGAGTTTGAAGCCGGTGTCCTCCGAGATGACGGTGCCTCCGGTGAGGATGGCGATGTCCTGAAGCATCTCCTTGCGGCGGTCGCCGAAGCCGGGAGCCTTGACCGCGGCGATCTTCAGCGTTCCGCGCAGACGGTTGACGACCATCGTTGCGAGCGCTTCGCCGTCGACGTCCTCGGCTATGATGACCAGCGCGCGGCCCTGCTGGGCGATCGGTTCGAGAACACCCATGATCTCCTTCAGGGTCGAGATCTTCTTGTCGGTAATCAGGATGTAGGGTTTCTCCATCACGGCCTCCATCTTCTCAGAGTCGGTCATGAAGTAGGCCGATATGTAGCCGCGGTCGAACTGCATGCCTTCCACCACGTCGACGTAGGTGTCGGTGCCTTTGGCCTCCTCGACGGTGATGACACCTTCTTTATTTACCTTGCTTACCGCTTCGGCGATGAGTGCGCCAATGGTTTCGTCGTTGTTGGCCGAGCTGGACGCCACCTGTTTCACTTTCTCGATGTCTTCGCCCACCTGCTTGCTCTGCTTCTTGAGGCTGCCCACGACTTCGGCCACGGCCTTGTCGATACCGCGTTTGAGGTCCATCGGGTTGGCGCCGGCGGTTACGTTCTTGATCCCCACGCCGATTATGGCCTGGGCCAGAACGGTTGCGGTGGTCGTGCCGTCGCCCGCGTCGTCGTTGGTGCGCGAGGCGACCTCCTTAACCATTTGAGCCCCCATGTTGGCGAAGGTGTCTTCGAGCTCGATCTCCTTGGCCACCGTCACACCGTCCTTGGTGATCTGGGGTGCGCCGTATTTCTTGTCGATAATCACGTTGCGACCTTTCGGGCCGAGCGTTACTTTTACCGCGTTGCTGAGCGTGTCCACACCTTCCTTGAGGCGTTCGCGCGCTTCTGTGTTGTATTTGATCTCTTTTGCCATGACTTTTTTCAATTACGAATTACGAATTACAAATTACGACAAAACGGCGAAAATATCGCTGAGCTTCATCATCAGGTAGGTTTCTCCGTCGTGGGTGATCTCGGTTCCGGCGTATTTTCCGTAGAGCACTTTGTCTCCCGCCTTGACCTCCATCTTCACCTCCTCGGTGCCGGGGCCTGCCGCCACTACCGTTCCCGCGAGGGGTTTTTCCTTTGCCGTGTCGGGAATAATGAGGCCGCCGGCCGTTTTCTCTTCGGCCGCGTCGGGCTTAACGAGCACCCTGTCGGCCAATGGTTTGATTTTCATTGCTTTATAAGTTAAATTAATAAAATTATTGAATTTGTGCACTCATGCGCTCCCCACCCCGTACAATGCGCGTGCCAAACGGGCCGGAGTGCAAATTTGGCATTTTTTTCTGACATAACCGCCGCCCCCGTGTGACACTTTGTCACGACAGAGTGAAGTTTAAAGTTGAAAGTGGGCTAACGCGAAATAGTGCGTTGCCCACTTTCAACTTTCGACTTTCGACTGCTAAAGCACGTTCTCGTAGTAGATCTTGACGTAGGCTCCGGTTTGGCGCAACAGGGGGAAGAAGTTGTCGCGGATGTAGCGGAACGCAGCCCCGTTGTTCAGTTCCTGGAGGACGGCCAACCGGTCTTTGTCGCGTGTGTTGCCCCATTCGGGCACGTTGTCGATCAGTTCGAGCACCTGATATTTGTCGGGTATGTTCGACTCGGCGACCAGCGCGCGGATGGTGGGCCAGTCGACAGCGCCGTTGTAGACCGATATGACTGCCGGATCGACGTTGCGCACATTGGCGAGGATGGCGTCGCGCACTACTCCGGCGCGCTCCATTGCGAGGGTTTCTTTCTCCTCGGCGGTGCCTTCGGGAGCCGAGAAACCGACCACGACGATCTGGGCGACGCGGGTTTGCGGATTTGCGCCCAGCACTTTGAGCGTCGAGAGCATTTCCACCAGCATGGTGTTGTTCTGGCCGATGCTACGGGAAGGCAACACGCTGCCGCGCTCGAACTGGACGTAGACCGCGCCTTCGCGTGTCATTTCCACGAATTTGCTCGCATCGTTCTCGGGTTTTTCCGTCGGTTTGCCGAACAGGATGGGCATATTGTAGTCGAATATCGCGCCGATCGACGATTCGTCGAGTGCCTGTCTGTATTTTTCGACCGGTTCGACGAACGTGAACCTTGCGGCGAGTTCGTCGCCCACGGTAGCGCCGCGAATGACGGGAGAGCCGGTTGTTATCGGCGCCGGCACCGTTACCGAACCCATGGGAGCGGCGGGAACCGTGGTAGCCGCGGGAATGGTGGTGGTGGGAGTCACGGGGGCTTCGGGGGCGGAAACGGTGGATGAAGCGGGAGTGGTGGTGGCGGGAGTGGCGGGAGCGGGAGCGGGAGTGGCGGGAGCGTATGCGGTGATCGAACCGAAAGAGGTGAGGATATTATCCGCGGGTGCGGGGTAATACACTCCGGTCTGTCCGGCGAGCAATCCGTCGGCCACCGTTCCGATCGTCACTTCGGTGGGGTCGCCCTTGCCCACGCCCAGTCCGTTGAACGCCAACTGCGAGCCGTTCATCCAATCCTGCCAGGGGATCTGGGCGAAGTAATCGAGGGTTGTTCCGTTGCCCGTCACGAATCGTCCGTCGGCCATGACGCCGGTGAGGCTCATGGCGCGGTTTTCGGCCGCGGCTTTGGCCTTGTCGCCGCGCACGATGACGGGAGGCAGCTCGACCTGTTGTCCGGCGCCGGAGAGCACCGGCCGGATTATCATACTGCGGTTGCGGGCCGTCACCTCGGAGCCCACGTGGAGCTGGAAGGATACGCTCACTACATTTTCGGCGGCAACGACCACCTCTGTGTCGGTGACGCTGATGCTGTTCCCCTCGCTCTGCGGCAAACGGGCGGCCGAAAGTGTCAGCAAGCATGCCGCTGACATGACGATGAAGAGTATGAGTTTTTTCATCTGTGAAGATTGTGGTTACAACTTAAATATTATCGTTATGCCGGCGCTTGTGGGGCCGACGAAAGTTTTGCGGAACCGGTCGGAATCGCCCAGGGTGAACGCTCCGTCCGTGAACTCGAGCTCCCGTTGGTCGTGCTCCACTATGGCGACGCCCGCGCCTATGGTAAACTCCACTCCCCATCGCTCGGCCAGCGGCAACAGGTAGCCGTAGGTTAATCCGCCGCCGTAAAGGAAACCTTCGTTCTCACTCATTTTTGTAAAAACGGGCGGTATCTTGGCCTCTCCCACCACGAACTGCGCCCACAGCGCGTTCACCCCCACGAAGTGGCCCTCGAACCTGCGGTCGAACCAGTAGCGGAACTCCACTTCGGCGGTCGTGTGGTCGATGCGGCGTTTGTATGTGTTCGCGGGGTCGTACTCGGGCCCTTGCACCGAGAAGTCCCACATGTTGCCCCAATTGCTGTAACCCGCCGACACCCCAATGGTGGTGCGTTCGCCCAGGGCTATTTCCGCGCCGAGGTTGGGCGCCATCAAGCCGGCCCCGTAGAGCAGGTTCGTTTTTATCGCAAAACGGTCGTGTTCCGGTTTCGGCGCTCCTATCACGAACGTGACGGCGCTCCGACCCGTGTCGACCGGGGTTAAAGAGACCGCCTGTCGCGTGGTTTGCTGCGCTTGTGCGGCCGGTGGTATTTGTGCGCGCGATGCCGCCGCCCCAAATGCAAGGCAGAGCGACACGAGGAGTAGTTTCCTGAGACACGTTTGAGTCAGGGGTGATGTCATGGTGCAAATATAGCAATTATTTTGCCTTTGCAAGTGCTTTTTGTTATTATGCGCGGGATTTTTAGTGTCACCGGACGTTTTTGGTTCATTTTTGTATCGTCGGCCTGCGGAGGGATGTGGAATTCACGCGGAGAATAATTGTGTTATCGACGCCTCCGGAAAACTCATCTTTTCACGCAACGTATCGAACCCGCGTTGCTGCGATGGGCGTTGACATTGGCGGCACGGCCCTCGTAATTCAGGATGTAAGACCATGAATAGGGGCCGTTCAGACTGCTGCCGACCTCGGTCGAGCTTGTCCAGTAGAACCCCGTGCGCGCGGCCGCCGTCAGTTGTCCGAAAGTCAGATCGCGATAGCCCGCGGCGGGAAAAAACAGCGAAGCGTTGTAGTGGTCGCTGTCGAAGAACGGATTGTAGAACAGATGTCCGGCATACGCCGCGTCGGGAGTGCCTTTTGACGCGATCGTGGGCGAGGTGTCGCCGGTGAGCATTTTTTCGAGGGGCCGGCGGTCGAACCAGCCGTCGGCGTAATAGCCCCAGAACGAATTTGTCCTGTTGTAGACCAGCTGGCCCGTCATCGGCTCGTACCACAACGACTGGCGCACCTCGCTGTCGGAGATGTCCGTGTTCGGCCAGTTTCGGTCGACCGGGCCGTCGGTCGGTCGGCGATACCCCGCGGGGCAGGTCTCGTTGGCCGTCTCGGTCTGCCCGGGCCAATATCCGGCAGTTCCGTCCTGACGCCACATCACCCCTTGCGGCCACGCCGACCAGGGATCCCACGCCACCTTCTGCTGGGCCGAATAAAACGACGCCCACTGGAACAGGGCGCCCGCCTTGCTCGGGTAATCGGTGAACATGGAGGGGTTGTCGTTCGATATCTTGGCATTGAGGGTTGCGGCCGTGAGGTTGTAGGGCGCGAACTGCCGGACAGCCGTCCGGACGTGATCGGCGAGTTCTCCGCTGTGAACGGGGTCGCCCGGGCCCATCAGATAGTCGGCGCCTTCGCCCTGGCGCAGGAATATTCGTTGGGCTTTCGACCCTCCGAACGACAGCTGAATGACCGCGTAGCGGGCCGGATGCTGCACGGTGGGGGTGTAGGGGGTTTTCAATCCCACGCGGAATGTGATATGGCGGCCCTCCTCGCTGTCGGTCGTGACCAAGCCCTCGGCATGGGTGTCCGTGATCCCGTCGAGGGGATAATCTTCGGCGTCGCCGGGCGAGAGGGTGTATATGGCCGGATTGGCACTTTGCAGCTCCGGCAGGGTGACGGCGCTGAGTACCACTCCGTCGTCCGGCCCCCACAGGTGATCCATCCACACCACATTTGCGACCCATCTTCCGGCGTTGGCGGGATCGGCACCCGCCCGTATCCGGATTATGCGCTCACCCGTCTGGCCGGCCCGCCAGAACGCCCCAACATAAGTAAAGAACCTGGCGCCCGAACCCGCCGAGATGTTGTCGCCACCGACGGCCATATCGTGCCTCCTGCCCCTCTGCACCACCTTTGAACCGGGCCTTCCGTCGATGGTGATGATCGTCGCCCGGGGGTCGGAATTGGCATTGCTTGTGACAATGAGGTAGAGTACCTGCGAGCCGCGAGACTCGAAAACCTCCGCCGCGTCGTCAAAAAGGGTTGCGGGATCGTCCGACAAACGACACCACGAGGGATCGACGGAGGCGAGCGTCCATGTGGTCTCGGTGTCCTCGTTCCCGTCGGGATCGAGACTTGTTACCGTGAGGCGGTAGGTGTTGGCGGGAGAGATCGTGGCGGGAAACATCCGCTCCCCGGGAGAGACCGAGACGGATCCGGCGGGCTCGGGCCGCACCCCCTCGTTCCACGGCAGCACTTCGGCCACGATGTTTATCGGAGCCGACCGGAGCGCCGTTTCGGGGTCGGGATATCCCGCGCCTCCCACCGAAGTGATGAGCACGTCGTAGCTGTAATTGCGCATTATCGAAGACCAGACCCCCTTGCGAACAAAGTCTATGCGGTACCAGCCTGTCGGTTCGTCCGTGGGGTCGCCGTCGCCGCCGGAGTCGTATTTGCCCCCCACCACCAGGCAAGGATTGTCGGCCCCCTCCTCCGTGGCGGGCCAGGCCCCGCGATGGGCGGCCTCGAAAACGTATATCCTGTGGCGGCACTCCCTGCCTTCGACGATGTCGTCCCCGTTGTATATCAGGGCATCGGCTATCTGTGTTGCCGGATCGGAGGGAATGGTGGGGGCGGTCGCCTTTCGTTCGCCCCCGGAACCGGACATGTTGGCGGCGTCGGGCACTATGCACCCCGCTGTGTTGTAGTTGTAGAAACGCACCTCGGTCAGAAGGAACGGGCGGTCGGCGGCACCCGGACTGTACTCCACACCCACGCGCGCCAACATTCGGGTCAGGTGGAAAACAGGCGCGCCGTCGGCGGTGAAGACGACCGTCCGCTCATCCCACATCGGAATGGGGAGCGATGCCGGATCCCACTTCGTGGCCGGTGCGAGTCGCCGTACAAGAGCCTCCACATCGGCTTTTGTGGTGGCGGGAGCGGCGTCGGGCGCTATGTGTGCGAGGTCGCTCTCGACGTTGGTGAGAACCATCGCATCGTACTCGACCCCGACGGGCAGCGCCGCCCTGAAGACTATGCTGCCTCCGTTTTCGGCGTCGGGGGTGAGGTCTTTCCCCTTTTCCTTATGTACGAGCTCGCCGTTGGTCGTGTCGAAGAGCAGGACGTGGATGTCGGTTATGGCATTCTCGGCCGCCGTTCCCGCCCTCGTTTCCGCCACCATCGTCGCGGGCATGCGGGCGACCAGCGAGATCTCCGCCGTCTCGCACCCCCGGGGATCGTGCGGATACTCCGCGATGTCGCACGAAGCCAGCGCCGACAGGAGCGCGCACGCTATTTTCATCGACTTTTTCATATATCCATACCGTGTGTCCAGACTATCCAGCCATCGACAGTGATCTGCGTAACCACGAGATTTCCGCCCGGCCCGCCCCCGAGCAGTATGTCGATGTTCCACTCGCTCCGGCGATCGAGATATTCCTGAAACGGGAGGGGACTGCCGTCGGGACGTGTCGCCGGTTTTGTAACTTCCAGAAGCGGGAGCAGGTCGTGGCTCCAGATCGGAGCGGCGTTTTCGCCGGTGCGCACCTCAAGGGAATATCCGCCCGGAAGGTTCTCTATGAGCCTCATTGTGCTTATCGCCGCGCGGCGTCGGGAGGGAGTTTCGGCAGCCAGGTAATATGGCGGGTATTCGGTGCGGGACGTGGTGGCAGGGCGATTTTCGCTGTCGTACACGCCGGCTTCCGGCGCGACGATCGAAGGGGTAATCGCAGCCAGATTATCGCCCTGGCCAAACCACGTTAATGTTATCTCGAAACGGTTGGTCTCCCTCACGAGCGACACCTGCCACACTCCGAGATCGGCACTGTGCCGAATCTCCGTCGCAGGCCCCAACCACACGTCGGGAAGACGGCGTGCGGGGAGCGGCCCGCCTTCGAGCGACAAAGTTGCCCGGTGGAGGGTGGCGCCCGCAAAACTGTAATCGGGAGAGATAGCCCCGACCGTCACCACCCGGTAATCGCCCGACGGCAGATCCCGGCCGAGCCACATCCGGTTGCCACCGTCCAGTGTGCCGCCCCCGGCGTGGCGCGAAAGGACATGCCGGCCTGATCCGTCGAAGAAATGGACGTCGATGGAACCTACCTGCGAGGCGAAGGTGTCGGTGTACTCCATGTTGTGGTCGAAGATGAACTCAAGCCACGTGCCGCACTCCCCGTAATCCTCCCCGACACACGAGACAAAGGCCGAAAGAACGCTCGCCGCCAACATGACCCGCCGTTTCATGAAGCCCGCTTTACTACACTCCGAAAGTGTTCTCCCAAAGTATCCACTCGCCGACGCTGACCGAGATCCCCAGATAACCCGCCTCCTGGTCGATCGGATCGTCGGGATCGGGTTCCGGATCGCCGAATTCGGGATACCAGGGAGTTCCGGCGGCGCCGACCGAATTAAGCGTCAGCCGGTAGTAGTTGTTGCGCACCACGCCGTACTTCCCGAATGCCATGGCGCCGTCGGCCTCGTTGTCGTGACGGATCTCGTATGTGTAATAATTCAAGCCCCCCTTGTACCAGCGGACGATCCCTCCGGCGGCATCCTTCGACAGCTCTCCTCCGGCTGTCACCTGGTCGAGATGGGACTGCCCGAGGGTTGAAAAACCCTCGGCGGTGAGTTCGTCGAGGTCGGAGCGACCGGCCCACCAGAGGGCGATCTCTTCGTAGAATCTGTCACAGGCACTCTTGAGCGCCGCACTCGCGCCGGCAGCCGCGTATGCTTGTTGAAGGGCGTCGAGACCCGGATAGTTCACCCCCGCCCACCGGAACCAGTCTTCGCCCTGATCGCAGCCCGGCGGAGTGTAGGTGGCCCGGATAACGAGACGGGTCGCGTTGCCGTATTTCTGTGCTTCGGCGGCCATTGTGTTCTCGGTCACGTAGGTGAGGGCGTCCGCCGCCAGCCAGTCGTAGTAGTTATCCCAGGGAAGTACCGGCAGGTGTGTGGCCGGATCCACGCCGCCACGCGCCAGGTCGGTATGGTAGGTGTCCACATCGTGGTAATTCGGGTCCCGCGTGTAGAAATTGTTCGTGTAACTTCCATGCGATGACGAGTGGGTGGTCTCCAGGATCGTCTTTTGGGCGAACGGAAAAAAGGCGGTGTTGAGCACGTCCACAGTCCAGTCGAGGAATTGGAATTGCGCTCCGGAAGGCCGGACGTCGAGATCCCGGGCGGAAGCGACATTCACGTTCAACTTCGCAGCCAGGCGTTCGAGTTTTACATCCACACGGTTTTCGGTCTTTTCCGCTTCGGTTTTGGCCTCGGCATCGGTGCCGGTCACTACGACTATTTTGCCTTCGATGTCGACACAGGGATCGTCGATCGTTTCGCCGGGCTGTTTGTTCGTTTCGTCGCCACCCGTTATCATGGCGAAACCCCGCGTTTCGTCGCCGCGTATTTCGTCTATCGTCATGCCCTCGATCTCGGCGCACAGCGTCTCGAGCGAACTGTCGACGTTGAGAGCGTCGAGCCGGGCTTTGAGCGCCGGGCCGGGATTGGCTATCACCACCAGATTTTTGGCGGCGGCACTCACCTTGACCGCTTCGGGCAGGGTGGGATTACCGGGTGCGGGGACCAGATAGAGAGTCTTCAGGGCGTTCTCGTCGTCGCTCGCCTCCTCTTCCGACGAGGCGCGCGTGAGCGATCGACCTGCTATGCTGATGGAAAGATATGCGACATCGGGCACGGGAGGAGCCCCCCCTCCTCCCCCGATGCCGCTGTTCGCGCTGCAACCTGCCAGCACAAGGGCGGCCAGCGCGAATACGGGAACATTTCTTTTGCTCATAAGGGTAAGTGTTAATGGTTTGAGCAAAAGTAGAACGTGGCGAAAGCAAAAACCAGAACAAATTTGCGTTGCCGGAGTAGTTTCGGGGGCAAAAAGTGCGGCTGAAAACCGGAGCCGTGACAAATAATGACAAACAGGGGCGCAGAGTGTCCGGAGGCGGGGCAAAAAAAGTTTTTTTCGCCGCTCCGGAGGGTCAATTGGCCGCAAGCGCGGAGACGATCTGGCGTTGACGGTTGAAAAACTCGGCCTGCCCCCTGGCGTTGCTCTCCGATATCAACACCGACATGCGCTTGGTCGCCAGGGCCATCTTCATGAAGCGGTCGAGCACCGAACGGTCGAGCGAAACGATGGCGTTTCGTTCCAGCACCTTTGTCATGCTCATGTTGAACCCGGCCGAGCGGAAGAGCAGATACTCGGTCTCGATCCAGGTGTGCGAAAGATAGAAGTAGAGTCGGTTGCCTGCCCCGGGGAAATACCCCGTCAAGGCCACCTGCTCGATGTAATCCACCAGACGCAGCAGTTCGTCCCCGAGAAGCAGGGTGTCCTCGCGCGTGAGCATATGCACCAGATTCTCGATCATCCTCGGGTCGTGGATCGAGTGCATCTGGGGGAAACGGTGCTCGATGTCGATATACTCCAGATCGAGCTTTCTCAGCCGTTGGGGGACGGTGATCTCGCCGAAAGTGAGCGCCCGTTCGGGAGCGAATTTGTGACGCCATTTCATCGTGAAGAACCGTGTCAGGGGTTCGCTTCGGGCATACAGCCCGCGCGGCAGGGCATTGACGATCTCGATGGCCATACCGTCGGGATCGGCGGCTACAAGTTCCAGGTCGCGGTTGTGCTGCTCGATAATGGCGTAATCATCCTCGGTGGGGTCTACGAATTGCACCATCTTCAGCCGGAACGGAACTGTCTTTCGGGGGTGGGCACCGGCGATATTGTCGAGCGAGATGTTCCACGCCCGGGAAATACGCATCGTCTCCTCGACGGTGAAACTGACGTCTTTGCGTAATCGACGGTAAATACTCTCCTTTTCGATCCTCAGAAGATCGGTAAGGGCGTTCACCAAATCTGTTTTGACCGGATAACGCTCCCGAAGTGCATACAGGAAATTGTCATAACAGGAGTCCATAAAGGCTAAGGCTCAAAAATATAAATGCAAAATTACATCTTTTTTTTGAAAAAAACAGTGTCGATTATTTTGCGTCGCCCACGGGACTAAAAAAAACCTGCATATCGGGCGATATGCAGGGATTTAACAATCTTCGGGGCTTTCGGAAAACCCCTTCGAGGGTGGAAGATGGGGCTCGAACCCACGACCTTCGGAACCACAATCCGACGCTCTAACCAGCTGAGCTACGTCCACCATTTATTCGTTCATGGGTCACTCGGGGGTGAGCCATGAGTCGGTTACGCGGATCTGCCCGGACGCTTACAGGGCGTTGACGTGCAACTGGAGGCTGCTCTTGAGGTTACCCGCTTTGTTTTTGTGGATAACTCCCGAACCGGCCAGCTTGTCGAGCATTGCGCTCACCTTGGGAAAGAGCGCCTCGGCGGCTGTCTTGTCGCTGGTGTTGCGCAGGGCTTTGACGGCGTTGCGGGTTGTTTTGTGGTAATAGCGGTTGCGCAGACGGCGTGTTTGCGTCTGGCGGATCCTTTTGAGTGATGACTTGTGGTTTGCCATTATGTTATTTTAATTACTAATTTCAAATTACGAATTACGAGGGTTTTCCAGTCATAAAAGGGCGCCTCCCTTTGGTCGGCACCCCGGGTAGCCCATAGGAGAATCGAACTCCTCTTTCAAGAATGAAAATCTTGCGTCCTAA
>QMCE01001720.1_pt1 | contig 12066 bp, 12 predicted proteins | sample 1821851 | NCBI WGS metagenome assembly QMCE01 (sample SAMN09453174, study PRJNA476694) | Termite gut metagenome, whole genome shotgun sequencing project. | isolation source: worker | host: Odontotermes sp. | place: South Africa:Pretoria | collected 2016-01-28
AGGTCTTTGCGTTTGTATGCTCAACACCGTGGTAAATCCTATGCTCAACCTGTTGGGCGGCGGCGGCAAGAAAGGCAACCAGTTGATCCAGACCGGCGGCGCTTTCAACTCGCTGATGGGAACGATCACCCCCATGATGGTGGGCGCCATGATAGGCGAGGCCTCGAAGGCCGTCATCACCGACGTCAACCCGTTGCTGTTTCTCGCGATGGGCGTGTTTGCGGTATCGTTCGCCATCCTGATTTTTGTCCCTATCGTCAACCCGACCAAAACCGCCGCCGACGTTAAATACGAATCGAGCGCATGGAAATTCCGCCACCTCGTTCTGGGAGCAGTGGCTATCTTCTGCTATGTGGGCGTCGAAGTCGGTATCCCGGGCATTTTGTTCTTTTATCTTTCGGATGCCGACGTCGCAGGGGCGGGTCTTCCCGTCGCCACGGCTGCAGCGACCGCGGGTGTGGTCGCCGGTACCTATTGGCTGCTTATGATGATCGGCCGTTTCGTCGGCAGCGCCATAGGCGGCAAAGTGTCGAGCAAGGCCATGATGACCGTTGCAACGAGTGTGGCGACATTTTTGGTGATCGCGGCGATCTTCATTCCGAAGACTATTATGGTTTCGATGCCCGCTTTCACCGGAAGCGAGTTTATCATGACCCAAGTGCCGATGAGCGCGCTCCTGTTGGTGTTGTGCGGACTGTGTACCTCCGTGATGTGGGGAGCGATCTTCAACCTTGCAACGGAAGGTTTGGGCAAATATACCGCCGAGGCTTCGGGCATCTTCATGATGATGGTCGTGGGCGGCGGCGTTCTTCCGCTCCTTCAGGAGCAGCTGGTGAAAGGCGTAGGCTACATGCCCAGCTACTGGCTGGTGGTGGCAGGCATTCTCTATATGCTCTATTACGCCCAGATAGGCAGTAAGAACGTGAACAAAGATATTAAAGTAGACTAACCCCATACGGCTATGGACAAGAAATATGTGATAGGGGTCGACATAGGCGGCCAGACTTCGAAATTGGGTATAGTGGACGCACGCGGCAACGTCGTTGCGCAAAACGTCATCCGTACCGACACTCACGAAGATGTAAATCTCTACGTCAAGGATCTCGGTGCCGCCATCCGTACTCTGGCCGAACAGGTCGACGGAGGGATGGGGGCGGTTCGCGGAGTGGGCATCGGCGCACCCAACGGCAACTATTATCGCGGCACCATCGAGTTCGCTCCGAACCTCCGATGGAAAGGGGTGGTTCCACTCGCCGATCTGATAAGTGCCGAGGTGGGCTTGCCGGTCAAACTCACCAACGACGCCAATGCCGCCGCCGTGGGCGAAATGACTTACGGTGCGGCACGGGGGATGAAAGATTTCATCATGATAACGCTCGGAACGGGCGTCGGCAGCGGTATCGTGGTGGGCGGCAACGTGTTGTACGGTCACGACGGTTTCGCGGGCGAGCTGGGACATGTCACACAAGTACGCAACAACGGCCGGCTGTGCGGTTGCGGCAAAACCGGCTGTCTGGAGGCTTACGCTTCGGCCATAGGTGTTGCGCGAACTGCACGCGAACTGCTCGAAACCACCCAGCGCCCATCCACTCTGCGCGATCTTCCCCTCGACGCCATCACCTCGAAAGATGTTGCCGAAGCCGCCGCACAGGGCGACGGACTGGCTATCGACATCTTCAACTTCACGGGACACATGTTGGGCGCCGCGTTGGCCGATTTCGTTGCCTTCAGCTCTCCGGAGGCGATAATCCTCTTCGGCGGGCTAACCAAATCGGGCGATCTGATCTACAAACCTGTCGTGGAAGCACTCAACAACAATCTGTTGCCTCTGTGGAGGGGTAAAGTGAAGGTCGAATTCTCCGAGCTCAAGGAGTCCGACGCCGCCATTCTCGGTGCCAGCGCACTGGCTTGGGAAGCATAAGACCGCCCCGACGGTTCATCGTATAGTCGACAGCCGCCTCAAAATCGTTTTGGGGCGGCTGTTGTTATTGTATCTCCGTGAATACCGAATCGGCAGAGAAAAGAATACTGCGGGTGTCGGAGGCGAAGAGCAGCGCGGCCGAGCGGGCGGGCTCCGGAAGTGTGTCGAGCGCCGGAGCTGGAAGCACTTCATAGCGCCTTGCACCGTCGCGCCAAAAAGTTTGAACCCAAGCGAGCCTCCATCCCGGGGCGTAAATCACGGGAGACTTGGCCGTTGCCGCAGAATCGATGGCGGGCGTATCTATCCGGGTCAGGGTTATTTCGGCCACAATACCTCCGTCGGTGTGGCGGCGACGTTGATTCGAAACGAAATTTCCCAACGAATAGTAAGTGGCACCCGTCACCGCCGTCGAATCCGCGTTGTAATGCGCCTCGACAGGCTCCACGACGTGTGGATGACCTCCGATTATCAGATCGGCTCCCCTCTCCCGCGTCCACTCCGCAAGCCGGCGTTGGGCCCGGGTGGGTTCGCTGCGATACTCCTCGCCCCAATGATAGGAAACGATGACGCAATCGGTCTGGCCTTCACGCACGGCGGCGAGGTCGCGGGCTATCACGGTGGTGTCGATCAGATTGACCATCATGCCGTGTGGAACGGGCAGGCCGTTCGTGCCGTAGGCGTAGGCGAGCAGCGCGAAACGCAGACCCCCCGCATCGAAACGAAGCGGATTGCGGGCGCGCCGGTCGACACTGTCGAGGAACACCCCCGTGTGTGCCACTCCGGCGCTGTCGAGCAGTGCGAGAGTGGAGCGGATACCGGCGGCGCCCTTGTCGCAGATGTGGTTGTTGGCGGTCGTGACTATGTCGATACCCGCCTCGCGCAGAGCAAAAGCCAACTCTGCCGGAGCGGCGAACGACGGATAGCCGGTGTAGGGCGGGGCGGAGCGCAGGGTCGTTTCGAGATTGGCAACGGCAATGTCGGCTCGTTCGAAAATGGGGCGGAAGTGGCGAAACACCCCGGTGTAGTCGTATCCGGCAGGGGTTCGCGCCGCCTCTACCTGCGGCGCGTGCGACATCACGTCGCCCACGAAAACAAGCCGTGCCGTGTTGACCACGGGTTCCGGCGGCGGCTCCGGTATGTTTGGTCGCGAAACGCAGGAGGCCAGAGCGAAAAGAAGCAGCAGAGTTGAAATTTGAAAGTAGCAAATTATTTTATCGCTCATCGCTCTTAAATTCCCTGTTCAGGATAACGGTGCGGGCACCCTCGGAAAGTGATTGGTCGAGGCGGCGGTAGATTTTCAGATCGGGATCGCCGTCGGGCAGGTAATCTCCATCGGTGCGTTCGACGGCTATTTCGAGGGCCACAGTATACTTTTTACCCTCCTTTACGCCCGCGATCGGAACTGAGAATCCGGTCGTCTCACCCGGAAGCGCCTCGACGGGCACAACGCCGCTCGAAACGACCTTTCGGCCTACAAGTATCTTGTATATCGTCTCGCCGGCCAAGGGTGTTATGCTGCGCGAGTTGGTAAGTTCGAACCGGCCTTCGGCTATGTCCACGGCCTCGACCGTCAGCCAGTCGGGAGAAAGGGAGGCAGCGGCGGGGGTCGAGGCCTCCGGCATGACAAGCCTGTCGGTATTCCACTCCCCTCCTCCGTCGGCATAAACGACCGGGCGGTGGGCTTCCAGCGCTTTTAGTGCCAGATAGCTTTCGTATAGATTATATCCGTTGGCCGAACGTTCGCCCAGAGAGAACATCGCCACGGAAGGGTGGTTCTTGGAGGTGTGGTACATCGCCATCGTGCGGTCGAGGTATGCGCCTTCCCACACCGGATCGTTCGACGGATTACCTCCCACCTGCCGCGAATTGCCGCTAAGATGGGTGTCGATATCGGCTCTGCACGCCACGTAAATACCCATCGAATCGCACAGCGCGAAGAACTCCCGCGAGGGAGGCGCACCCCGGAGCATAAGTGCATTTGTCCCGCCGGCCCGCAATCGCTCTATGGCCGTACGCATGGACTCCGCGTCGCCCCCGGGCGAGAATTCGCTCATCGAAAACGACAGGGGCACGCCGTTCAGAGCCATAACACCGTCGCCGGAGAGGTCGAAGTTTCGGAAACCGACCCTGAACGCCAGATACTCGCGAAAGCGCCCCTCGTTCCGGGTCTTGATGAATAAGGTGTAGAGACGCGGATCCTCGTGGCTCCACGTCACCACTCGCGGAATGTTGGCAAAAAACGTGACCGTGTCCTCGCGACGCAAATCGAGCCTTGCGTCTTTGCTTCCCTCGGCCACGATCTCGCCGGCGGGGTTCAGCAGTTCCCAATATACGGTGTAGTCGTGGGGATTGATCTGGTGGCTTTTCAGAATGACCCCGAGTTCGAGAAGACCGGCGGAACCATCCATGCGGGTCGATACCGACACGTCGCGAACGCGAATGCGCGGCTGCGAGAGAATATGCACCTCGCCTTCGAGACGGGGTTCCTGCGGCGGGCGGCTGTTTTCGAGTTTTTGAGCCACCGGGTTCTTGTAGATCACTATCGCGAGGTCGTTGGCCCCCTCTTTGGCAACAGTCGTGACGTCGAATTCCGAGGGTGTGCTGCCGCTCTGGCTGTATGCCGCGAGGGTGCCGTTTATCACCACGTCGAACGAACCGGTGGCGCGCCCCACATAAAGGAACTGCCGGCGGTCGATCCACTGGAAAGGTATCTTGAAGCGGGTTTTGTAGGTCACGGCTTCGGGGCTTTCCGTGCGCGTCCATTCGTCGAGGGGCTGCAGATATTTCGAGGCGCCGTAGTGTCCGCGCACTGCGTCGGCCTTGGAATCGTGGCTCACCACGCCCGATCGTGGAAGTTCCTTATTCAGCGAGACCACCGCCGGGTCGAGATACCTTTCGCTCTGAGCTCCCGCAACCGCGAAGACGAAAGCGGCGGCTAAAGACAAAGATACTTTTTTCATAAAATTTGTCTATTTTTGGATTCGTAAAGATAGGCATAATTTGAAGACCGCCGCCGATTACCCTAAATTAAACCTGCCTCCCTGCCGGCTGAAAGTCGCCGAAAAGGAGGGCGGGCTATGCGTGTGGGACGCGGGGCGCGGGCGCTGGCTGCTGCTTACCCCCGAAGAGTGGGTTCGCCGCCACGTTCTTGCCATGCTCACGGATGGGATGGGAGTGGCGGCGGCAAGTATTGCCCAGGAGTATCCGGTGGAGGTGAACGGCTCCACGCAAAGGGCCGACATAGTGGTTTTCGGGCCCGGGGCGAGGCCGTTGCTCGTTGTCGAATGCAAGGCACCGGGAGTGACGATAGACCACGGTGTGCTCTCTCAGGCTTTCCGCTACAACGCGGTACTCGGCGCACGCTGGGTGATGCTCTCCAGCGGCCTCGACCACTATATCTATGAAGTCACCGCGAGCGGCGAATATCTGCCTATGAGGGATTTTCCCGACCTGAAATAATCCGACCGAGGGTTAGTCATAGCGGGGGTTATACAACGCCCGTCGCAGAAGTAGAATCGACGCTATGACTGTAAAACGTCAAATTTGTAGACGATTTTCTGGATGTATCGCTCACCCGGCTTCAGGGTTTGGTCGGGGAAGTTCGGATGGTTGGGAGCGTCGGGGAAACCCTGACACTCGAGCGCCACGCCGTCGCGGTTGGCGTAGGGGCGGCCGCTTTTGCCCGCCGGCGAACCCTGCAGGAAATTACCCGTATATAGCTGTATGCCGGGCTGCGAGGTGAGGATCGTCATGCGGCGTCCCGAAACGGGATCCGTAAGCACACCCGCCTCGCCCAGAATATTGCGCCGCCAACCGTCGATAGCCCAACAGCGGTCGTAACCCGCCGCATCGGTGATCTGCGGATAGTCGGCGTCGATGTCGCGCCCCAGAGCCTTTGCTTCGCGGAAATCCATCGGTGTACCCTCCACCTGCCATAACTCACCCGTAGGGATGTTGTCGGGGCGGGTGGGCACGAACTTCGAGGCGTTCAGTTGCAGAAGATGCCCCAACACGCTGCCGCTCGCCTCGCCCGCGAGGTTGAAATAGGCGTGGTTGGTGAAATTGGCCACGGTGGGAGCGTCGCACTCGGCGGAGTAGACGATCTCGAGTTCACACTCGTCGCTCCAGTGATATGCCGTCTCAGCCGTCATATTGCCCGGATATCCGCCCTCGCCGTCGGGGCTGGAGATCGAAAATACCACGCGGTTGGATTCGACCCGCGCTTCCCAAATCTTATTCGCAAGGGTCGCCGCGCCTCCGTGCAGTTGATTGCGCCCCTCGTTGGGAGGGAGAAGATATTCGATCCCGTCGAGAGAGAATCTTGCGCCGCCCATGCGATTGGCGTAACGGCCCACGCTTTTGCCCATATAGGGGCCGTCGCCGATATAGCTTTTCCAGTCGGAGTAGCCGAGCACCACGTCGGCCAACACCCCTTCACGGTCGGGAACACGCGCCGAAATGAGCGACGCGCCGAGATTGGCCACCTCGACCGACGCGCCCGAAGAGTTCGTCAGAGTGTAGAGTATTATAGCTTCTCCCTCGGGAGTGAAGCCCCACGGTTTTTGCGTTATTTCCATAATTTTTCGGGGTATTCGCCTGCGGCAATGAGAGACTTTATTCTTTCCACGACAACGGGTTTGTCGGCTTTGTATGTAACGCCGAACCAAACCGAATCGGTGGGCAGGATTTTCATCGAAGCAACGCCGCGTCCTATGAGGTAGTCGACCATCAGGGGTATGTAGAATTCGGCCTTGAGATTTCCTGCGTTTCCGTCGAGGAAGGTGCGGAAATATTCCTCCGAATGGAGGAAATAGTCGGGCGTAAAGCCGAACATGTTCATCGACACGGGCGTGTTGTCGGCCAGAGGCTGCTGCGATCCGTCGGCGGGATCGACGAAGACCACCTGTCCGTCGGCACGTCGTTCTATGCCGTGGCGTTCGATCATCGAAGTGAGGTTGCCGTCGGCGTCTTCGGAGCACACCCCGCGTGAGACTGTGCCGTTGTCGCTCAACGTGTTCGAGATGCTGAAGCCCACCATCGCATAGCGGTTCTCACCGCCCCGAAGGGTTTTCAGGTAATCGCCCAGCACCTTGAACGAGTCGCGGCCGTAGAAGTCGTCGGCGTTGATCACAGCGAATGGTTCGCCGACCGCACTTTTTGCCATCATAACGGCGTGGTTGGTACCCCACGGCTTTTCGCGGCCTTCGGGAACCGGGTAGCCTTCGGGCAGATAGTCGAGTTCCTGAAACACGAATTCGACTGCGATGCGTCCGCCGAAACGTTCGGGGGTGAACACCTCGCGGAAATCTTTTTCGAAGGAGTGGCGGATCACGAAAACCACCTTGGTGAATCCGGCGCGAATCGCGTCGAAGATCGAATAGTCGATTATGGCTTCGTTATTGGGCCCGACGCCATCCATCTGTTTGAGAGAGCCGTACCGCGAACCCATTCCGGCGGCGAGCACGACGAGAGTCATATCTGACATAATATATTCGGGATTTAGTTTGCTCTATATAGTTTGTGCAAAAATACTAATTAAAAAAGTAAAAACACGTGAACACACATCAAAAAAGGGCCGAAATGGCCCTTCGAATGATTTCCTGTCGATATTTCCGGCTTTCCGGAGCAAATGCAAGCTATTAGAGCTTGTTTGGATTTTCCGACCGCTGCTATTTTTTTGGGGATTTTCGCTCCATTTTTTGCGTGCGACAAGCCGCATAGCGGCTCTTATGTGGCGCGGAGCAGGTAGAAAATGGGGTGAAAAGAGCGAAAAAGAGCAAGAGACGGAAATTCCAAACAAGCTCTTAATACCGGTTGCGACCGTATCCACCACCGCCGCGATTGAAACCGCCACCGCCTCTGTTGAAGCCTCCGCCGCCACGGTTGTAGCCTCCGCGGTCGTTGCGTTCGGTTTTCGGACGGGCTTCGTTCACGGTCAGAGTTTTGCCTTCGAATTCGGTGTCGTTCAACGCCTCGATGGCTTCGCGGGCCTGATCGTCGTCGGGCATCTCCACAAAGCCGAATCCACGCGAACGGCCTGTTTCGCGCTCGGTGATAACGTTGGCCGAAGAGACCTCTCCGTACCGTTCGAAAAGTTCCTGCAAACTTTCGCTCTTCGTGCGATAGTTCAGGTTTGAAACGTAAATGTTCATCTTTTTTGTTTTGTTTTTTATGTGAGTAATCGATATTCTATTTTGCCGCCGCAACGATCCCTACCGCGTTCAACCCGCGAGTGCCGCGTTCGAGTTCAAAGGTGACTATATTTCCTTCGGCTATGCCTGCCGGGGCGGCTGAGATGTGGAAGAAATACTTTTCGGTCGAAGCGAGGTCTTTTATGAATCCATAGCCTTTGTCGGCGTTGAAATATTCGACGCGGCCTTTCAGCGGTTCGGGTTCGGTCTCCTCCTTCTTGGGGGTTGCTATCGCCACGTCTTCCAGTTTGACCTCGGCCTTTGCCCTCTGTTCGGGCGGAGTATCTACTATGTTACCCATTTCGTCGACCCATGCGATCATTTCGTCGGGCGAGGATGTGCCGCCTGACTGACGTTCTTCCTTGCGTTTTTGTTTTTCGAGGCGCTTGGCCTGCTTTTTCTTTTCGTTCTCTCTTTTTCCGAATGATTGCGATCCTGCCATTAAACGATTATTTAAATTGTTTTAAGATTTCTTTTACGATTCCAAGGTTGTTTTTGTAAGGAGGAAATCGGCCTTGAGTTTTTCGACCACCTCTCGGACGCTCCGTATCCTGTCGGCCAGATAAGCGTTCCCGCCGGCAAAGGCGTAGCCTTTTTTCATATTACCGCGTGCGGCGTTGTACAGAGCTTTGATTATGCAATAAGGACTCTTTGTGTAGTCGCACGTTTTGATGCAGTGGAACGGGCAACTGCGGGGTTTCTCCCGTCCCTCGGCCACGCTGCGGATGAACTCGCCGTCGAAAGCCCTCCCGGGCATACCCACGGGACTTTGGATGATGCGCATATCCTCCGCGTGCGCGTTTATGTACACGTTCTTGAACTCCTCTGCCGCATCGCATTCGTCGGTCGGCACGAATATCGACCCCATCTGCACCGCCGACGCACCGAGATCCATAAACCGTGCGATGTCCCCGCCTGTCGAGATGCCTCCCGCAGCGATAACGGGGATCGTCTTGCGGTCGGCGTAACTTCTGGCAACCTCGACGACCTGAGGCACGAGACATTCGAGCGAGAAGTGCTCGTCCTCGATCTGTTCGCGCTTGAACCCAAGGTGTCCTCCCGCTTTGGGGCCTTCCACCACTATGGCGTCGGGCAGATAGCCGTATCCCGCCGACCACTTCTCGCATATCAGCCGCGCAGCACGCGACGACGACACGATGGGCACGAGCTGCGTGCGGCTTCCTTTGGTCAGGAACGACGGCAGATCGAGCGGCAACCCCGCGCCGGCGAAGATCACATCGGCTTTCTCCTCTATGGAGGTACGAACCATGTCGGCGAAATTCGACAGTGCCACCATGATGTTGACGCCGATAACGCCTCTGGTTTTCTCGCGGGCCTTGCGGATCTCCTCGCGCAGACCGTAGGCGCACTTTTCGAGATAGGTGCTTTTATACTCAGGGTAAAGCAGGCCCAGCCCCGCCGCCGAAATAACCCCCACCCCGCCTTCGTTGGCGACCGCGGCGGCCAAACCGTTGAGCGACACGCCCACACCCATACCGCCCTGTATGATGGGCAGTTTTATCTCGTATTTTCCAATAAAAAATGATTTCATATTATTGCCATCGTTAAAAAACCCGTTTCCCGTAACAGGGAAAACCATACGGGGTCGATTTCAACGATGTAAGAACCGGACTTACGAATACGTCCGAAAAAAAGCAAGGATGATATGGATCGAGTGAGCCCCGCATTGTCTGCAGGCGCAAAGGTAATTAAAATTTATTTATACGAGCCTCGACATTATACGGGTTTTTACTATTTTATCCATATCTTTGCATAAAGCTCATATCCGGAATGAAAAAAATCATCGACCGTTCGCAGATCGACTTCTTCATCGCGACCAACTACAACAATTTCGAACCGGCGGCACTGCTGCACATCAAACAAATGCTCGAAGGGATGGACGAAGATCAGTTCCTGATGGTGCAGACGGGCGCATACCGCGATCCGACCCTGATACTGGTACTCGCCATATTCACGGGATTGGACAGGTTCTTCATCGACGACGTGGGAATGGGCGTCCTCAAGATCCTCACCTGCGGGGGCTTTGGCATCTGGTGGCTCGTCGATATATGCACCGCCATCGGGCGAACCAAACGGTACAACTACAACAGGTTCATGCAGATGGCATCGTTCCTGCAATAGGAGCCGGGGCTGTGGCGCATATCTCCGACAGGATGCGAAACATCGCCATTCTCGGGGGCGGAGGGCTCTCGGCGGGGATGTTGTTGGCGCTGTCGAAGATTTTCGGCGAAGTTTGGCGCTGTCCGTTCAAGATGCTCACGGGTCTGCCCTGCCCGGGCTGCGGAGGGTTGAGAGCGTTCGAACTCCTTACCCGGGGACAGATATTCGATGCGCTGTACCTCAATCCCTTATCGGTGATTTTGATACTGTTTTTCGCTGTTTCGGCGGTGTGGCTGACCGTGGACATTTTTCGCGGCGGGCGCAGATGGCTCGACTTTTGGGGCCGTCCGTGGACACGCACGGCAACGGCTGTCGCCATCGCCGTGCTGCTTGGGAACTGGGGCTGGAATATCTGGAAAGGGCTGTGACCGTCCGAAATATAAAGATGCGGAACCCTTAAAGTTCCGCATCTTTGAGTTAAGGGATTGGCCGCACACCTATTCGAGCGGACGGATACGCATCTCTACCCCCGAACCTTCCAACAATTTTTCGAGTTTCGAAAGATCGGTCTTGTGATCGGTGCCGCCGTAGTGATAAGGGTAGAATATCGACGGCTCGATAGCCCTAACGGCGCGTGCCGCCTGCTCTTCGGTCATGGTGTATGGCAGGTTGACGGGCAGAAAGGCGATGTCGATATCCTTCAGCGCCAACATTTCGGGCGTATCCTCGCTGTCGCCCGCGACGTAGACCCGCGTGCCGCCGAAATCGAGGATATAGCCGTTGTGCAGGCGTGCCTTCGGATGGAAGTTCTGTTTTTCGGGCGAGGTGTTGTAGGCCGGGACGGCCCTGACGGCGACATAATTCTCTGTTTTGATCGCATTAGCGACATCGTTCAGGTCGAACGGAATGGTCAGTTCTTCGTCATAGGCCAGAACCTTGCCGTTTCCGAGCGCCTCGATGGCCGTTCCGTTCCCGTAAACAAGTGTATTCCGGGTCGAAAGCGCCTTTATCGCCTTCGCATCGAGATGATCGCCGTGTTCATGGCCGACGAGAATCGCAAAAGCATCGGGCAGCTTCGAGTAGTCGGCGTAGTCGCTCACAGGATCGACGTAGATGTGGCGGCCGTCGTACTCGAAGGCGATGCTTCCGTGGCCGAAGAAGGTGATCTTAAGTTCGCCTCCATCCGCGGTTTTGACTACGTCGGAGGGATAAGCTGGGCTCTGGGCCCCCATTTGCGTACAAAACAGTGCTGCCATAATCGTAAGGATCGGTTTCATGGTTGTTTATTTTAAAGGGGTGAGGCGCACGCTGCGGAACTCTATGGGGCCGCCCTCGCTTTGCAGAGCCACATAGCCTTCGAAGCGCGAAGCTCCGGTGGCGCGGTTCTGAAGCTCGCCGTTAATATAAATGGTGATCCCATCGCCGAGGCAGACGATCTCGGCACGGTTCCACTCGCCGATAGGTTTTTCGCTCGAGGGCGCGAGCTTTTCCATTACCACGATCTCCTCGGGGCCGTTTGCTTCTGCGGTCTTCGCACCGCCCAGTCCCACGATGTCTCCGGCGCTTCCCGATCTGAGCTGACACTCGAAACACTCCGGAAGAGCCTGATAGGCGGGCTGCACGCGCTGGAATATGCCGCTGTTGGAACCCTCCTCCGGCCAACGCCATTCGACCTCCAACTTATAGTCGGTGTAACCCTCTACCGTGTGAAGATAACCCAACTTGCCGCTAAGGCAGATGACTCCGTCGCGTACGGTGAACTCTTCGGCAGGATCGAGCGACGGGTCGTCCAGAAAGCCTTTCCAGCCGTCGAGGTTCTTGCCGTTGAACAGT
>QMCE01001721.1_pt1 | contig 12063 bp, 11 predicted proteins | sample 1821851 | NCBI WGS metagenome assembly QMCE01 (sample SAMN09453174, study PRJNA476694) | Termite gut metagenome, whole genome shotgun sequencing project. | isolation source: worker | host: Odontotermes sp. | place: South Africa:Pretoria | collected 2016-01-28
GCTTGCTCTTCGCGCCAAAGTAGCCCTTGGCGAGCTTTAAAACCTTGCGGCGTTTCTTAACGGCGTTGACCGCGCGTTTAATCCTGGCCATAACAATTATCCTCCTTCAGTGAGTTCGTGCGTTTATTTGTACGGAATCAACGCGCGGATATTTTTTTCTTCCACGGCGGCGATGTACGCGCCCTTGCGCAGGTTGCGCTTCCGCTTGGTGGTTTTCTTGGTCAATATGTGGGATTTGTACGCGTGCCCGCGCTTGACGCGTCCGGATTTCGTGACGGAAAACCGTTTCGCCGCGCCCCGGTGGGTTTTCATCTTGGGCATTTCGGTGTCCTCCTAAAAAAATCAGTGAGATTCTATCGTGGAGCCTGTAAGGGCTTACGAGCAGCTTATTGTGCGCAAGGCCGGCGCTTTATTTGGGCGAGAGTATCATGAACATATTGCGGCCCTCCTGCTTGGCGGGGCGGTCGATATTGCCGTTTTCCCGCACCAGCTCGAAGAAGGAGTTCATGACCTCGAGCCCGATTTCGCCATGCGTGGCCTGGCGGCCCCTGAAGCGGATGGAGACCTTAACCTTGTCGCCGTCCTTCAGGAAGCGGTTAGCGTGCTTGGCCTTGACCTCGAGGTCGTGCGTGTCGATCGTCGCCGACAGGCGCACCTCTTTCATTTCAACGATCTTTTGATTCTTGCGCGCTTCTTTTTCGTGCTTCAGCGTTTCGAAGCGGTACTTGCCGTAGTCCATGATCTTGCACACCGGCGGCTTGGCCTGCGGCGCGATCTTAACAAGGTCGAGCTCCTTTTGGTCGGCGATTTCCAGCGCCTGCGCGAGGGGCACGACGCCGAGCTGATTGCCGTCCTGGTCGATGAGCCGGACTTCCTTGTCGCGAATCTCTTCGTTGATCATAAGGTCAATGCTAATTTTGACACACCTCCATAAAAAAATACAAGCGGACGCTTTTTCGACGCCCACTTGCACAAATACGGCAAATCTTACTGTTATCAAAACCTCGCAAGCGTTAGCCGGCAGGTGAGAAGCGGGCGCTTCTGCTTCAACCCGGCTATTTTAACACCTTCATGCGGGTTCTGTCAAGCCGCGGCTTCTGAGGAATTTTCGAGGAAAACGGTGATTAAATTGAATTCCTGTAGGGGCGGCCTTTGGCCGCCCGTGCTAAACACAGCAATTCGGAGATTCCACGGACGGCCAAAGGCCGCCCCTACAGTATAATCATCGCTTACCTAGTGCGGCAGGCCGTTAATACTTTCCATAATTGCCGCTATTCTCGCTGGTAAAACTTGCCCCTCCCGCCGCCGCGAGGCGGTTTCGCGCGGGAGCGCCCGTCATGGCGCGGCCCGGCGCGTCGTCGCTTCTTAGCTTAAACTGCGAGATCAGCTCCTGCAATTCCGCCGACTGGCTGCTCATCTCCTCCGACGCCGCCGCGGATTCCTGCGCCGTCGCGCTGTTCTGCTGCACGACCTTCGCGACCTGATCGACCCCCGTGTTGATCTGCGAGATGCTCATGGACTGCTCCTCGGACGCCCTGGCAATCTCCGTAATCAGCGCCGTGGATTCGTTTATGCCCGATACGATGCTCGACAGGCTCGCCGCCGTCTCGTTCGCGATGTTTACGCCGTGCTGCGCCTTCTGCATCGAATCTTCGATTAAGGTCTCGGTATCCTTCGCCGCCTGCGCGCTCTTTGCCGAGAGGTTGCGCACCTCCTCCGCGACCACGGCGAAGCCCTTGCCGTGCTGCCCGGCGCGCGCTGCCTCCACCGCCGCGTTCAGAGCGAGGATATTCGTCTGGAACGCGATGTCGTCGATCGTCTTGATAACCTTTGAGATCGACTGGCTGGCTTCGTTTATTTCCCGGACGGACTTGATCATCTCGTCCATCTGGCCGCTGCCCGTCTCCGCGCTGGACTTGATCGTATCCGCGAGCTGAGCGGCTTGTTCCGCCTTGCTGGAATTCTCCTTCGTATGCGCCGCGATCTCGGAGATGGAGCTGGATAGCTCCTGTACGGACGCGGCCTGCTCCGTCGAGCCCGCCGCGAGCGCCTGCGCCCCGTCCGCGACCTGCGCGGTCGCCTGCGCGAGCTGCCTGGACGTCGCGAGCACCTGCGACATGGCCGTGTTATTGCGTTCGAGCAGCGTGACGATGCTTTCGCCCAAGAGATCGTCCTCCGAGAGCGGCGTGTAGCTCATCGAGAAGTCGCCGCCCGCCATGCGGCTAAGCAGCTCCGCCTGGCCACGGCTGACGGCCACAAGCTCCTTAAAGCCCTCCTGCAGGATGCCGATTTCGTCCGTGCGGTTCTTGATAACGTCTATATGAACGTCGCCCTTCGCGAGGCTTTCGGCGTGATTCGCCAGGGCGCGTATGGGCATGATGAAAGATTTTATGCTTATGGTGATGGGGATAAAGCAGAGCACGAACGTCGCGCCGAATACGATAAGCCACTGCGAGGTGAGCCAGCTCAGGTCGAGCGTTACGGCCGCGCCCGGGGCGGCGGCCTGATACGCCAGCGCCGCCGAATCGCGCACCTGATTCGCGATGACGACGGAGTGCGCGATGAACAAAAACGCGACGGAGACGAGGGGAATGACGCAGAGCTTCATCAGCTTGAAGCGCAGGGACTTTACGTAGCTCATTTTGTGAAACGCATCCTTTCAAAATATGTGATTTGTATTAATAAGCGATATTATTATAACACGCTGGGAGATAAATGTTAAACATTAGAGAATATTTTTTGAAGTTATTCGACTTTTTTTGCGAGTGTGTATATAAAAGCCCGTCGGACGATTCCGGCGGGCAGGGAGATTTGATCCAATACCGCAGACCCAATGCTGTAGGGCGGGGGCTCTGCTCCCGCCGGAAACAATGCTTTTTCACGGCAGGAGTAGAACCCCTGCCCTACAATTATCGGTCGCGGCCTTCGGCGTTACGCCCTCAATCTATCGGCTGCGCGATCGTGGCGGGGATATAGACGCGCGTGCCGTCGTCGTTCTCCATCCAGTACCATTTACCCTCGCGGCCGGAAATTTCGAGCGTTTCGCCCTTTTTCAGCGCAGTGAGGCGATATTTCCTCTGCTCCGAGCCGCGCGAGTACGTCCAGCCGTTTTTGGTGACCTCGGCGTCCAGCGCCGCGTCGAACTCCACGTCTATGAAGTTGGCCGCGACGTAGGCGCTGCCGCCCTGCCACTCGATTTTGGCGTGGATGCCGTCAAAGCCGGTGACTGTTATATCCGAGCCGGTCGGCAGCGTGCCGAGCAGCTTGCTCTTCGTCGAGGCCTCTTGGCGCACGTTCGTGGCCCGCGTGGTCTCGCCCTGAGCGGGCAGCGGGTCGGCGACGGTCGGTACGGGCAGCGAACCCGGCGCGGCAGGCGCGGGCGTCGCGGTCGGCGTAGGCACGTAGCGCGGGTAATAATAAGGGTCGTTGTAAGGGTTGTAGTATCTCGAACCGAGCTGGATATAGATGTACAGCTCCTGCGTGGCGGATTCCGCGTCGTTGGCGGCCTTGACGGTGAAGCTGTAGTACCCCGCCCGCCGCGGCGTTCCGACGATAAGGCCGTCCTCGGTCAGATAGAGTCCGTAGGGCAGGCGGCCGCTGGTTAAGGACCATTTGGCGTTGGCGATGTCGGTTGTAAGCTGCTCGCGGTAGTAATCGCCCAGCTCGGCCTCGGGGAGGTAGGTCGTGGATACCGAGGGGGACAATATCTTGAGCGTCAGCTCCTTTGTCGCGTTGCCTACGCTATTTTCCGCCTTGAAGGTGATCGTCTTGGTTTCCGCCCTGGCGGGCGTGCCGTATATAAGGCCGTATTCTGATTAAAGGACAGGCCGAGGGGGAAGTCGCCCGTGAACGTCCATGTGATTGGCGCGGTTCCCGTAGCCGCGAGCGTAAAGTTGTAAGCCTCGCCGACCTTGCCGTCGGTGATGGCTGTGGTGGTGATTGTGGGATCTGCGGGGGGCGGCGGAGCCGCCGCTATTTCGATAGTATAATCCGCAGTTAACTCCGCACCGCCACTATCGGTGGCTTTAACGGTGACCGCGAAGGTGCCGCTTTCCGCAGGCGTCCCGGAAATGGTGCCGATGGTGTTGTGAGTGTTGTCATTACGCGCAATACTCAAGCCGCCCGGCAAGGAGCCGGAAGTGGCCGACCATGACCATGTTACGGGCTCGGCGTCAGTAGTTGCTGCGATATCCTGTGCGAACGCCACACCTTCTTGTGCGTTAAATGTACCGCCTACCGGATCGAGAGGAGGAGTAAAAGCGCGCGGGGCGCGGGCAATCGGGCGCGCTTGCGTGGGTATTGGCGTAGGCTCCGCCGCCTGTTCCGGCTCCTCCGACGGTACGGGAGACGGCTCGGCGCTCGGCGAGGGCTGCGCGGTATCCCCCGCGATATTGGGCGCGTTCGTCGGCGTCGCCGTCGGTACGGCTCCGGCAACCGGGCGCTGAACATTGGGGCCGTCGTTTTGCCCCGGCAATACTTCGTCAACCGCGAGTGCGGGAGCGGCGCAAATAATCATGAGCGCGCACAGCGCCAGCGCGAGAATCCTTTTCGGCGTTTTAGGCGTTAACATAACTATTCCTCCAAACGGTGTTCAGAATAATACAAATCCATTATACACCAATATACACCAAACGAAAACAAATATGGAAAAAATGTCACGCTTCCGTCATAACTTATACATAACCGCTTTTCTTCCCTCGAACCCCGCCATATATTTCAGCCCCGCGGCGCGGGCGAGCTCGTAGCCCTCCTTCAGCATGAAGCCGAAGCGGTTCATGCCGTGCGAATCCGTGCCGATGGTCGCGAATTCGCCTCCCAGCTCGGCGAAGCGCCTGTAGGCCGCTACATAATTAGTGCGATCCACGGCGCGCCGGAAGTCCTGCGTATTGATCTCGAGCGTCTGCCCGCGCGAGATAAGCAGCCTGAAGATCGCGTCGATAAGCTCCGGCGCGTCGGACAGGCGGAAATCGCGGTCCTCAAACGGGCAGCAGCGCGCGGGGTAGAACATGTGCCCCAGCGCGTCGAAATCCTCAAACGCGCTGATGCACTCGTAGATGCGTTCGAGGTATTCGGTATACCCCTCCGTGCGCGTACGCTCAGCGAAGAATTCGGGGCTGTAGGGGTCGGTCGCCTCGCCGAGGATATGCACCGACGCGAGCACGTAGTCGAAGCCGAACCGCTCGATGATGCGCCGCGATTCCGTATAAACGTCCTCGCGCGGCAATAAACCGGCCTCGATGCCGCGCTTGAAACGCGTCTTGCCCGCGTAGCGAATCGCGGAAAAATGCGCCTCGCGCGCGGCGAAATCCGTATCGACGTGCTCCACGCCGGGCAGGTAAAAGTAGCGGTCGAGATGGTCCGTAAAGCAAACCTCGCTGACGCCGCGCGCTTCGGCGGCGATAAGGTATTCCTCCGCGGAGGTTTGGCTGTCGAAGGAGAACGAGGTGTGTACGTGATAGTCGAGCATATAAGCGTCCTTTCGGATATTTTCGTCGATTATATCATAAAAACAGGGCCGCTATAGACGACGTTTGTAAAATCGGAGTAAAAGTGAATGGAGCGGAGGCATATCCAGCATAATAATACAAAATAACAGAGGTGCGCGATGATAAAATACCAATACGGCCCGAGGCTCATGCGCGGCGCGTTCGCGGCGCTCGCCCCGTTTAAGCGGCTCTTCGGCGAACCCGACGCCCGGACGCATATCGCGATCACGGCGACGGCGCTGTCGATCCTGCTGCGGGACGGCTATCATAAAGAGTGCGAGTTCTTCAGGAACGGCTTTTGGGCTATAGAGAAGGGCCTCGTATGGGCGGACGCGGGGCTGAAGAGCGCCGGGCACTTCTACTTTCCATACGGCAGGCGGCGCGGCCTGCGCGGGCAGCATACGGCCATGAATCTAGCCGAAAAATACCACGATAACGCGATTAAGCTCATGAAGATGGGGGAGATGGACATCGCGCTGCTCTATGTCGGCGCGGCGCTGCACCTCATCCAGGACGCGGGTATCCCGCAGCACGCGACGATCAGCCTGCTCGACGGGCACCGCCGGTACGAAAAATACGTGCGAAACCGCTATCTTTCGAGCGAGCACGAGGTAAGTGGCCCGGCAGTACAATTCGACGAGCCGCGCGAGTTCATCCAGTTCAACGCGCGCATAGCGCTGAAGGTACAGCGGCATCTTGCGGGCGTGCAGGACGAAGCCGCGCGCTTCGAGCGCATGTACGGCTGTATGCTGCCCGTCGGCGAGCGCTCCAGCGCGGGGTATATGCTCTGTTTCTACAGGCTGGCCAACAGAATGGAAAAGCCGATGGCGAAGCCATATAAGCTGTCGGGTTAGATATTATCGACCACTAGCCCCGCCTCTTCCAAATTCCGCATCTCCCGGTCCAGCGCCTTGCCGTCCGTGGTCAGGTAATTTCCCGCTAGAATCGCGTTTATCCCCGCCGCGTAGCCCCGGGATTCGTTTTCGCCCAGCGCCCTTTCGCGCCCTCCCGCGAAGCGCAGCGTTTTATCCGGCAAAACCAGGCGGAATACGGCTATCGCGCGCAAAATTTCGTCCGCGTTCAGCGGCGGCTGGTCTTCCAGCCTCGTGCCCGGGATGGGGTTCAATATGTTGATCGGCACGCAGTCGATATCGAGCGCCTTCAGCTCAAACGCCATTTCAACGCGCTGCGCGGGCGTTTCGCCCATCGCGAGGATTCCGCCGCAGCAGATCTCCATGCCGTGCCCGCGCGCGATATCGATGGTGCGCAGCTTGTCGTCGTAGCTGTGCGTGGAGCATATACTCGGGAAAAAGCTCCGGCTCGTCTCGATATTATGGTGATAGCGCGTCACGCCAACGTTCACGAGCGCGCCCGCTCGCTCGGGCGTCAGGCTGCCGAGCGAGGCGCAAAGCCCGATTTCCGTCTCTTGGCGCAGCGTTCGGAAGATATGCAGAATGCGCTCAAACTCCGCGTCCGTCAAGCGCTCGCCGCTCGTGACGAGGCTGTAGCGCCGAACGCCCGCGTCCCAGAGCGCTTGCGCGTTTTGGACGATCTCGCGCTCGTCCAGCTCGCTGACCTTGACGGGCGTTACATCGCAAGCGTGGCGCGCGGACTGCGCGCAAAACGCGCAGTCGCCTGAGCACGCGCCGACCTTCGCGGGATAGATGGCGCAAAGGCCGATCTCGTTGCCGAAATTTCGGCGCGTTACGCGGTTCGCCGTCTGTATAAGCGCGTCCAAGCCGGTCTGCGCCGGGTCGATGAGCCTGTGTGCATCCTCGGGCGTAATAGCTCCTGTGCGCTCCGCGCGCAGGAGAATCTGTTCGATGGTGTTTGGTTCGCCCATGATGTCAGTCCTTTTCATCAATGTAGGGGCGGCCTTTGGCCGTCCGCAGGATTCCCAGAATTACAGTGTTAATTACGGACGGCCAGAGGCCGCCCCTACATATCCAGGTAAATGATGATTAATGCGAAATCATGTAGGGGCGGATGGCAATCCGCCCGCAAGATAGGCCTCGGGACGATTTCCATCGTCCCCTACATTGCTTTAATCAGCGTAAACCTAGTTATTCGCCATCACCTAAGAATTCACAGGCGCGTGCTCAAGCTGCAACAGGTTCATCGACAGCAGCCGCGAACGCATGGGTACGATGACCATCACGCAAAGCACGATCTTCACGATATCGAAGGGTATGAAGGGATAGACGGCGAGCGCGAGCGCGGCTTCGAACGTCGTGCCTGTGATGACGCTGAGCCACGCGGTGCCGCCGAGATAGAGCACCGTATGCGCGATGCAGATGGATACGGCGGATTTCAGCGCGAGGCGCGCCCTGCTCTTAGCGCGCTCGCCGGCGGTCTGCTTCTCCGCCTGGCGGCTGCTTCTGCCGTTGAGCGCGTAGGCGACGATAAACGCCATGAGCGGATAGACCATCAGATAGCCGCCGGTCGGCCCGAACAAGGCCGGAATGCCGCTGCGGAAGTTGCCGAATACGGGTACGCCCACTGCGCCGAGCAGCAGGTAACACAGCTGCGTCAGCACGGCGTGCTTGGGCTTTAATAAAATGCCCGTCGTGTAGACGGCGATCATGCCCAGCGAAAACGGCATGGTCGTAAAGGGCAGTGGGATGGCGATTTGCGCCAAGACGGCGGTCGTCGCCGTCAGGACGCCGATGAGGGTGAGTTCTCTGGCGGTGAGCGGTTTTTTCAAATGTATGTCTCCAATCCTGTTTTTCGGCCTGAATCTCCGGCTGCTCCTTAATAAGAATTAGTATTGCGTAGAAATATTTGGGAGCGATTGTTGGCATCGAGGCCGAGGGTATTGTAGCATAGATTGTAGGATTGGGGAAGAAGGTTAAAAATCCTTCCGATAAACCCGATAAACCCGATAAGGCTCAAACCCCAAATTCATAATGCTTGCGATAGAGGGCGTATTGTACTCGCCGATGGTGGAAGCCTCGCAGAATTCCATGCCGTCGCGCTGGAAATCCTGATACACCTCCCAGAACATCGCGCTGTTGATGCCCTTTTGCACGTGCTTGCGCGAGACGAATTGCACGAACATGCGGATGCCGTTTATGCGCCGCGCCCCTGCGAGGAAGTACATCCAGCCGACGGGGAATAGCCGCCCGTTCATGCGGCGCAGCACCTGATTGTAGTCCGGCAGGCCGACGACAAAGCCGATCGGCTCGCCCTCTTTCGAATAGGCGATATAGACGTACTTGCCCTTATAGAGCATCTTCAGGTTCATGATCTCCTCGACCAGCGCGTCCACGTCCGGCGGCGTGGTGTACTGCCAGCCGATGGGCATCCCTTCGAGCAGGACATGATGCAGCTCGGAGGCGCTCTTGCGGATGTCGGCGAGCGAGAGGGGCCTGATGGTGAAGCCGAAGCGCGCCTTCGCCTTATCGATCTGCTCCTTCTTCTTGCTGAAGGTGATGTCACGGTCGTGGATGATGTACGCGATATGATCCTCGTCCTTGCGGAACCCGAAATTTTCGTAGAGCGAAACGTAATAGCGCGGGTTGTAGCTGTTCATGAGCTTTGGCCGCTCGTCGAAGCCCTGGATTAAAACGCCCTTCGAGTCGTCGCCGTTCGTGGGGGATACGGGGCCGATGATCGTATCCATGCCCCGCTCCTTCGCCCAATTCATGGCCGCCGTAAAGAGGCCGTCCGCCGCCTCCTGGTCGTCCTCGCAATCGAACAGCGCAAACCAGGCCTGCTTCATCTTGTAGATATCGTTGAGCTTTTCGTCGATCCCGGCCAGGATACGGCCTACCGCCCTGCCGTCCCTGTATGCCATAAAGAACGTATGCGGCCCGTAGCGAAACAGAGTGTTGTGCGTGCCGGTGAGGATGTTCATCATATCCGAGCGCAGCTGAGGCACCCAATTCGGGTCGTTTTTATAGAATTTGAAAGCGAAGTTCATAAAGCGCTTCAGCTCGGTCTTAGTCTGCGCCAATTCCCAGATGTTCAGCAAAGAAGCCCCCTCCTTATATGTAAGCCTATCCTAGTTTACACATGTTTTGGTAATCCTACAACGAAAAGTTGAAACTTGACAAGTTTTTCGGCGCGACCTCGACAATTTTAAGCGGACAAGCCTTGTTACAATGCACATACTAATCGTTGTGTAAATCAAGGAGCAGTTTGATATGAGCACCATCACCGCGGCCATTGAAAACGCGATCGAGCGCATCACCCCGCTGGTATCGAAGGTCAGCCGCCGTGAATGGGTTTCGCGCGCCGTCATCTTGGCGCTGTGCGCGCTTACGAGCCGCATCTGCCTGCTCGACGCGATATCGCCCTTCGGCCCCGCGCTGTTCGCGGCGGCGTGGAGCCTGTCGTATTCGCCGCTCTTCGCGCTGCTCGGCGTCGCGATCGGGGCGCTCACGGCCTCGGAGGAGGTCCTGCCCGGCATAGCGGGCATACTCATCTTCTTCGTCGCGGCGACGGTGTATAAAACCCTGCGCAAGCGCGTCGTGCGCCATGAGCTGCTGCTGATCTTCCTGCTTTCGCTCTGCGCGACGATCCCGCTCTTCCGCCTCGGCGAGCTCTACGACGCGTTCATGGGCACGCTGGAGGCGCTCATGGCGTTTTCGCTGTACTTCATCTTCTACCGCGCGCTCTCCCTCGGCAAGCCCAACATGCGCGCCCAGCTCGCGGAGGAGGAATTTTTGGGGCTGTGCGTCATGGCGGGGACGCTGGTGCTGGGCCTTGCGAATATGACGATCTACGACTTTTCGCTCGCGAGCATCGTCGCGGTCGTGATGACGCTGCTCGCGGGCTTCTTTGGCGGCGCGGCGTCGGGGACGGCGGCGGCGGTTTCGATGGGCCTGACGCTCGCGGCGGGCGGCGCGGAGCTCGCCTTCGTTGGGGCTTTGGCGGCGTGCGGCCTGACGGCGGGGGCGCTGAGGCGGCTGACGCGCGTCGGCGTCGCGTTCGGCTTCGTCCTGGCGGAAGCGATCGTCGTATTCTATACGGCCTCGAACGCGCTGCCCATGCGCGACGCGCTCATGGGCGCGGCGCTGTTCCTCGTATTGCCCGGGAAGCTGATAGCGCCGGTAGGGAGGATGCTGGACGCGCGCCGCCGGCGGGAATTCCGCGAGCGCAGCGCGCTCAAGCGTATGCGCACGCATATCGAAGCGCGCCTCTCGGGGCTCGCGGAGGTGTTTCACGATATGGCCAAGCTGTTTCCGTCCTCGGGCGCGGTGCGCCCGGAGCGGCCGGAGGTGGACGAGATCGTCGCGAGGTGCGTGGGCGGCGTATGCGACGGTTGCGCGTATATGGACAGATGCTGGTACGGCGAGCTGGAGACGGCGGAGATCCTGCTTTCTGCGCTCGACGAATACCGCTTGAAGGGCGCCGTGAAGCGGCCGGTGGAGCTGGCCGGCTGCGAGCGGCTGGACGCGCTCATGCGCATACTCGATCTCTCCTTCGACGAATACCTCTCGCGCATCGGCGCGCAGAAGAGCGCCGAGCGCAGCCAGAGCTTCCTCGGGCGACAGATGGATTCCGTCGCGAACGTCGTGGGTTCCCTGGCGGAGAATATCAATTTCGATATCCGCTTCGACGAGCCGATGGAGCACTCGATTCTGCTGAAGCTCAACGAGGCGGGCCTGCGCGTAAAGGAGGTGAGCGCGCAGATCGTGGGCGTCAATACGGAGATACACATCGTATTCGCCGGAAAGGACGATAAATCCACCCGCACGCGCCTGCAAAGCGCCGTCTCGCGCGCCGCCGCTCATAGGATGCGGCTGGTCTCGGTGAACCGTATCGGCAAAAACGCGCTGGAGGCGACGTTTACCGACGCGCTGGATTTCGAGGTCGAAATCGGCAACGCCGGTAAGACGAAGCCGGGCGGACAGATCTCCGGCGACAGCTTCGGCGTACAGCAGCTCTCCGACGGGCGCATGGTCGTAGTGCTATCGGACGGCATGGGCTCGGGCGAGGCCGCCGCGCAAGAATCCCGCGCGACGGTGTCGCTCTTTACGGGCCTGTACGCCGCCGGGTTCGACCGCGAGAGCGTTTTGGAGACGATCAACAAGCTGCTGATCCTGCGGGGAGGGGAAACCTACGCCACCGTGGACGCGGTTTTGATACACCGCGCGAGCGGCAAGGCTGAGTTTATCAAGTTCGGGGCCGTTCCGTCGGTGCTCGTAAAGGAAGGGAGGAGTATACGCATAGCATCCGAGTCGCTGCCCATCGGCATCGTCGAAGCGGCCAAGCCGGAGGTTTTTATGCGGATGCTTTCGGAGAAGGATCAGATCGTGCTCATGTCGGACGGCGTTTGGGACGTCCTGCCGGAGGACGCGGCGGTCTTCACGGATTGTCTGCGCATGGAATCGGCGCAGGCCGCCGCGGACGCGCTGCTCATGGCGGCGGAGATGGCGGGCGGCTCGGACGATAAGTCGGTTATCGTTGTAAGACTGAGGAACGTGGGGGTGAAAGCGAAGATCGCGTAGTCAGCGGTAAAAAGGGCGGCCGCCGGGCAATGTCACTAAGTTAAGACAGAATCCGGATCAGGCAAAGGTAAGGAAGCGGCAGGGAACGAAAGAGTTCTCTGCCGCTCAAACGTAGAGGTCAA
>QMCE01004654.1_pt1 | contig 12059 bp, 8 predicted proteins | sample 1821851 | NCBI WGS metagenome assembly QMCE01 (sample SAMN09453174, study PRJNA476694) | Termite gut metagenome, whole genome shotgun sequencing project. | isolation source: worker | host: Odontotermes sp. | place: South Africa:Pretoria | collected 2016-01-28
TTTTGCGCCATCTGCGGCAAACCGAATACCCCGACGCTGGTTAAGAGGATGTTGGTGAGTAAAAATGACCACTGGCTTCCGCCGGTGACATCAACCAACCCCTCATTGATATTCTTCAGCCCCGAAAACACATTGCCGAAGCCTCCGACATTCGGGTGCATCGTCATCGCGATTACCAAAATAATGACGCCCGCGATCATGATGATCCCCTGAATGAAGTCGCTCAGCGCTATCGCGGCATAACCGCCCAGCACCAAATAAGCGGCTGTCAATACGGCGACGATCAAAATACATAAATTGGTGGCCGACATGCCCAAAAACGCTGGGTCGGCGACCGGATCAAGGTCGGGGAAAAATACCGACGAAAAAAGCATCCCCAACCCTTTGTATACAGACGCGGCATACGGCATCAGAAACACAAAGATGACGCAGGCCGCGAATACCTTCATCCTCTTAGATAGATAACGCCCCTCCAACAGTTCCGGCATGGTGCGCGCACCCAGCACATGTGTCATACGGCGGGTGCGGGCAGCGAGGAGTTTCCAAGACAGCAGACAGCCGAGCAGGGCGTTGCCGATTCCAATCCACAGGGAGGCAACACCGATGTTCCAACCGTGCGTCCCGGCGTAGCCTACAAAAATAACGGCGGAGAAATAGGTTGTCCCATATGCGAACGCAGACATCCACGCGCCGACGCGCCGTCCTCCCAGCACAAACCCTTCCACTGTCGCGGCGCGTTTTTTACTGACTAAGCCGATTGCAATCATCCCGACCGCGAACAGAAGCAGTGCCACCGTGGCGATTCCCTGCACCAAACCCATCATCCCCCGGTTCTTTTTGTAGCATTATAACGGATTTCGCGATTGATGTCAAACAAAAAGAAACCGAGGCATAATTATCTCTCTACCGTCCCGCGACCAGCCGCAGGAAGTCCATGAAGAGCTGCGCGAGTTCTGCGCGGATGGCGTTTTGCGCCGGGTTCAGCGTGTCTTCGGTGAACCCATTCAATACCCCGGCATTCGCCAGATCGTTCATTCGCCAGATCGTTCACCGCGTCGAAGGCCCAAGAAGCGACAGACGAACCGTCATCGAATTCGGCTTCAACGTACGCCGGGATGTCGTAACCCTTGTATTGCAGGTAATTGTACAGCATCGTGATCATCTCTTGGCGGGAGATCAGCTTGCTTGGGTTGAAACCGTTGCCGGTGCCGGTCACGATACCCTGTTCCGCTGCCCAATACACCGCGTCGGTGTACCATAGCCCTGCGGGGACATCCGCAAAATTGTCCATTGTCAATTGTCCATTGTCAATTGGCGTCGGTCTCCCCTCCAGTTTCCATATCAGCGTAACAAATGTCGCGCGGGAGAAGCTGTCGAAGGGGTTGAACATGTTCTCGTTGCCGTCCACGTAGCCGTAGTGGTTCGCGTACGCCACGGCGTCGTAGAACCAATCGTTGGGGGTTATGTCACGGAAGATGTTCTCCCACAGTGCCACTGGGTCGTAACCCACCACGAAGTAGCTCTGGTGCGTAACGGTGAACGTGATCATGCCCGTTTCTTTGTTATATACGCCGTTCAGGCGGGTCAGTTTGCCGTCGTCATCCAAGTGCCATACGCGGACGGCGTTCGGGTCTTCGTTCGCTTTCAGTTTGTATGGGAGGCTGACGGTGACCGGCACGTCTACCTTCTCATCGCCGACATATACGTCGATGTTTACCACCGTTTCGTAACCTTTCACCTGTGCGGCTTGCAAGCCCTTCAGGTCTTTCATCGGCACGTCGGACGCCGCTACCGTAATGGGGGTTGTGCCGATGTCGGTGGTGTCCGCGAGTATCGCTAGAGCGTATGGGTCGAGCGTTACTTCTGCGTCCGGGAGGTCGACCGTTACGCTCACCTCGGCGTCTGCGAAGCGTTCCGCCGCATCGACGTCGAAAATGGCGCTATCCACGTCTTCAATGCCGGAAACGTCAATATTCGCCATGCCGTCCTCGGCGCTGTTAATCAGTTCGTCTATCTTCTCTTCCGTGAGATCGAGACTTACTTCGCCCTCTTCTTCGGTGTAATTTATACTAACTGCGCCGCCGTTCCCGGGTACTGTTGGTTTCGCCGGGGGAGTGTACGGGGTATTATTTGGGGGCGGCGGCGGATTATCGCCGCCGCTTTGCACTGCCTGCGTTGCGGCGGAGGCGAAGGTTCCTATATAATTTTGGTTTGACGTGCCTACAGTAACGGTAAGCGTGTTACCCACATCCTCTGCGGTGACGGTATAAGTCTTCTCGTTTATCGGGTTGCCCGCACCGTTCCAAATATAAGTGTGGTTCCCTGCCGTGCCGGTTTCGCTCACAGTTGCGATCAGCACATCACCCACTTTGGGTTCGGTATTGCTGATGGTTACATTGCCTGTAAAGTTTATCGGGTTAATATCGCCTGTTTTTGTGAAAGTCAATCCGGCGGGAAGGGTGTAATTATCGTTGTCTGCACTATACCCCGAAGGCGTGATTATAACGGTTTTGCCTATTCCCGCATTTGCGTTGTCGTATGCGCCGCTTAGAGCGCCTCCGATAATGTTTACCATATCCCCCGCAATAACGCCGGATATGGTCGGCGTTCCGGCGATACTAGCCGTGGTTGTACCGTCATAATCCTTCGTCGTAACAGTCACACCGGAATAATCCCACAGCAGAAGTTTCGGAGCGATGGTGAAGTTAATCACCAGCGGATCGGCGATACACATGCTGTCCGTCAATGTAACCGTGCAGGTGTAATCCCCCGCATTGACGGGCGCCGCAGAACTCGGTTCGTAGTCTGTATCACCGACACCCTCATACGTATAGGAAAGACCGGAAATAGCCGCCGCTTCCGCGTCTGCTTCTGTTGCGTCCACGCCTTTTGCCGTTTGCGAATATACGAGGTTGCTATTCGCGGTGATGCCGGTGATTTCTACCATAACCGGTTGAAGGTGAAACGGTATATCCGCCGCCGTGCCGAAGCTCGGAAGCTTGCCGTTCTCTATTGTCCAGCCTCCCGCCGCCGTGAAGCGACCGCCCAAAGTGCCGTCGTTGTGAATCTCCACGGTGGTTAAATCCGTTCCGTTGCGTTCTTCGTAATTTTGGCTGTTCCATTCTGTGGTGCCGTTCATATTTACCATGCCGATAAACGCCGCGTTGTCGGCGGAGTCTCCCGGATATATATATCCCACGCGCATGGCGTCGTCAGCATATTTCTCAACAGCCGGGTTTAAAGCAACGCAGCCAATAAGTCTGCCGCCGGAATAGCCCCCGGTGATTCCGCCCGCGCGGCTGCCGGAAACTTTGCCCGTGGCGTAGCAGTTTTTCAAGAGACCGTAAGTATTGCCCGCGAATCCGCCCGCCTCGGTGTACTGCTCGCCGATTACGTCGCCGGTCGCGTAACAATCTTCGATAACGCCGTCAGCGCTCTCGCTTCCGATAAAGCCGCCGAAATGACGGTTCGAGGCAACGGCATTACAATCGCTCGTAACCGTGCCGGTCGCGAAGCAGTTTTTTATCAGACCGCCGTCGGAGTATCCGACCAGACCGCCCGCTTGCACGGCTCTGCCGCCTCCAGTATGACCTACCGTAATGTCACCGTGCGCGGAGCAATTCTCGATCAGCGGATCAAATCCCACACGGTTGTATCCGTTCCAACCCACCAGACCTCCGATATGTGTGTAGGTACCGGAATTGACGCCGTCGCCTACGGTGACAGTTACGTTGGAAATGCAGTTTTGCAGGATGCCGCCGTCGTTATAAGCCACGATCCCGCCCATATATAGTTCCCCGATGGGGGTTACAGTTGCTTGTATGACCCCTTCCACTGTTAAGTTTTTCACCGCGCCGGTTTGGTAAATGGTTCCGAATAAGCCCACAGCGCCTATCTGTCCCGCGGAACTCACGTTCAATCCCGAAATCGTGTAACCCTTTCCGTCGAATACGCCTTGGAATGAAGTACTGACGTTGTTGCTCATCACGTATTTCCCGATCGGCGTCCACGCTTCGCCATCCAAGTCTATGTCGCCGTATAATTCAACGGTTTCACCCGCAAACAGATTGTCGCCGGTGTTGACCTTCTCCGCGAGGATTTTCATGTCTTCTTTGCTCGCGATGATGTGCGCTACAGTTTTTTCGCCGTTTACCGTACCGCCGATGCCGTCCGTTGAAACCGTACCCGCAATATCAGCCGTAAACGAAACCTTAACAATAGATTCTCCCGTAACACTGGCACCAACGCTTCCGCCGTATACACCGACCGCAACTTCAGTGCCTATCGTACCGCCTACAACCGTGACGTTAGTCGCCGCCGCGCCCGCACCGTTGCCGCCGCCAAATACACCGAAGCCGATTGTGCCGCCTTCCACGGTCACGTTTGTCTCTCCGACGGTGTCCCCGCCGCCGCCAAATACGTTGTTGCCGATAACGCCGTTCTTGATGGTTACGGTAGTATCGCCGACCGTCGCGCCCGGATCCTGCCCGCCGCCGTAAACAGAGCCTTCAACATTGCCGCCTTCAATAACGACGCTTGTATCACCAGTAATCGGGGCGCAATAACCGCCGCCGTAAACGGAATACTCTACGACGCCGCTATTGAAATAAACGCTCGTATCACCGTTAACCGGGGCATTGTATCCGCCGCCGTAAACAGAATCGAAATTGCCGCCGTCAATCATAACGTTTGTATTGCCGATTTCCGCGCTTGCTTCCAGCCCTCCACCGTAAACGCAAGCCCCGCCGTTGTTGCCGTTCCAAAAATCGGCGCTGCCTCCTATGCTGACTGATGCGGTTCCGGTTACGCTGCCGTAACACCCGCCTCCGTAGACATACCATAATGTGCCGCCTGAGACTGTGACGTTTGTGTTACCGTTCACCGTGCCATCATAACTGCCACCGAAAATAGTATAATTGAGCATTCCGCTATTGACCGTCACATTTGTGTTGCCGGTTATACTGCCTTCCGCACTGCCGCCGTAGATGTTGTTATACAGGTAGCCGTTATTAAGGTCAATAGTCACAGAGGTGTCCCCCATGTGGTCGCCGCTCGCCCAGCCGCCGTAAATGACGAACCACCCGATATCTACGGAATCGTCATTTTCCGATTGGCGGAGAGATTCCAGCTCTTCTTGGAAAAGCGGCGTACTTGGGTCGGAATCCTTGTAAATATTGACCAAGCCGCCGTCGTCCCGGATCGTTACAGGGGTACCGTTGGCGAAAATCTGCCAGTTTACTGTGTTGATCGTAGGTTCATCGCCCGTTATCGGATCCGCACCGAGCACCGGTAAAGCCGATATAATCAAAGCTGCGCTGCAGAGGAACGCCAAGAATTTGCGGATTTTTTTTACCTTCATGAAGATACACCCTTTTTCTTTTGATTAAGACCATCATACCATGATGGTGCGGTTCGCGGCGGACGGTGCGTAAAATATGTCTTATTTTGCGCAAAAAAAACACCTTGATTGTAAACCAAACAAGGTGCGAGGTGTTGGGTTGTTGCAGAATTGTAACAGACATAAGAAGCTCTACAAAACTCCGTGTTCTCCGAAGGCGAACGAGCGCAGCGCTTGCGAGCAGGCGGCTATGCCGCGGTGTCGCAAAAGCGCCTGCGGCGAAGGGCGAGCTTGCTCGCTTGACAGCCGCGAAGCGGTAATGCCGGAGCGGGGAGTTTTTAGAGTGACACAAGAAGCTCTACGGCTCCCCGCGCTCGAAGCGGTAGCTGCCGGTGTCGTTCGTCACGGTGTAGCCGCAGCCGGTCAGCTTACTGCGCAGACGGGAGGTCGCCGTTCTCACAGCACCTGTGTCGCCCGCCATCGGCCGCCCCCAAACGGCTTCGTATATCTGTTCCGCGCTAATCAAACGGTTCTCGTTTTGTACAAAGTATTGCAGCAGGGAATACTCCTTTGGGCGCAGCTCTATGTCCGCGCCGTTTACAAACGCATCCCTTGAAATCGGTTTCAGCGTCAGCCCGCCCTTGATAATCGTGTCCGGTACTTCCTCCGCGCGGCGGAGAAGAGTGTTTAACTTGCGCAGCAGCACCTCGAAAGAGAACGGCTTTGTCACGTAATCGTCACAGCCGCTGTCGTATCCGCGAATCATGTCCGCGTCCGCCTTATAGCCGGTCAGCATCAGCACGGGAAGCCGCGAGGTTTTGCGAAGATCCGTGAGGAAGGCGAGTCCGTCGCCATCCGGCATTCCGCGATCCAAGATCATCGCGTCCGGCATCTCGTTTCGAAGAGCTTCCCGCGCGCGAACGAGCGTAAAAACCGTATCTACCAAAAATCCTTTTTCTTCCAATAGCAACTTGTTCATCAACAGCAGCTTTTTATCGTCCTCAACAAGCAAAATGCGCTTCTTGCTCACGCGGTGTGTCCCTCCTCCTGCCCGCCGTAGACCGGCACGGTGAATGTCACGGTGCAACCCTTGCCCGGCGCGCTCTCGGCGGATATACCGCCGCCATGCGCCTCAACGATACTTTTGCTAATATATAACCCGTAACCCGTACCGTCCCTGCCGGAAACGCCCCGTTCAAACATTGCGGGGAAAATCTCCGACGCGACGCCTTCGCCGGTATCGGCTACGCTTACGCTGATAAAGGGATGATCGAGCGCGGCGGAGACGGTAACGCGCCCGCCGCGCGCATACTCCGCCGCGTTGCTTAAGAGGTTGCCGATGATCCTCGCAAATTTATCACGCTCCACAAAAACGTCCGGCAGCTCTTCTTCGAGATTAAGGCATATCTCCGTGCCTTGCGCTTCCAACCGCAGACGGAACGTTTCGGCGCTCTCGCGGAGCAGGGCGGCGAGGTTAAGCCGCCGCCGGTTTTCCGCGACCTCTTTCATTTCGGACATTTGCGACATCCCGTCCAATATACGCCCCACGCGCAAAACTTCCTCGTGAGCAATTTCCAAGGCTTCGCAGGCTTCTTGAGTATCACACCGGGTTTTGGCGTAGGTGATTCCCGTGGCAATCACAGCCAGCGGGGTGCGTAACTCGTGATTCATGTCCTGCAAGAATTCTGTTTTCTGGCGGTTGAGGTTATCCAGCGCGGCGTTGTCGGCGGCAAGGCGGCGTTCGTTTTCTTCCTTTAACAGTTTTTCTTGTGTGGTACGTAATGTTTCCAAAATCAAAGCGTACACCAATAAAGATACACCAAAAAGCACAGCGCCGTTTACAACATAATCCCCATCATAAATAATGGTTTTATTCAGTCGGGAGTACAGCATGTTCAAAACGTAAAACGCCGCCGGAGCAAGCCACAAATATCGCCAAATCGGGCTTTCAACCAAGAATATTTTCCGCATACTCTTAGTGATGAAGAGATACATCATTGGAAAGGTAATCAGCAGGAGCGTCAGATGGCATAGGTTGAAGTACAAACCAAAAGAACTGTGCGTATCAACAAAAAACGATCTTTCAAAATAACCGGCAGTAGTAGTTATCACATCGGCAAAATACTTAATGAAGAAACCCATGAACAGAATGCGTGTCAGCTTGATTTTAACCGACCAAATAAAGGCGGTCAGATAAATTGCCATAAAAGCAATCTCATGCGGCAACTTTATTGTATCCACCGTTGACTGCGGAAAAATGGAAGATATTGAAAGAATTGAAGCGGCATGAAGCGCGGTCATTCCGAACATGACGAAAAACGTATGACGGCGGCTGCGCCTAAGATGATCCCACATCAGGGTCATCGCCAGCACAAAGTATGGGAAGTCGTTAATGAAAATTCCGAATGCTTGAATGAGTATATCCATTGCTAAGACTCCTTTGCATGGATGATCGACCGTGACACTCTAACCATTATAGCATGTTTGTGCAAGTATGGTAACCGTCATCTCGTTTATTTGGTTACCTTGCCGAAGATACATAAATACTACGCAAGCGAGGAAGGTAAGGCGGATTTGGCAATCTACCGAGCCGAGAAGGAAGCACCCCCCGGGAAGGAGGACGAGTAACCTAAGCGGGCGGCGGTATCACCATAATACCGCCGCCACTCGCGCTTATTCATAAGTCTTTCAAATACAAGAAAAATCCGAACCCTTCTCCTATTGGGAGGATTGGATTCGGATTATTCTGTGATGGCTTATTATAATAAAAATGATACAATTCCGCGTAAATGGATACTTTTCCGCAAAACTCAAACCTCGCGCTTCTTTGCAACTTTCTATGCAAGGATCAAAATCAACCTTTGCTCATGTTGACTAAATCGAACAGGGCTTTTGTCTTCGGTCTGAGCAGGAGACAATAGCAAATCATGTCATCTCAATGAATGTTACCCAATATCAAGTAGCCTACATGAAACAAGATGCCTATAATACCTAAACTTAGGCAGATATATCCCCCGGTCGCCATTCCTTTCCGCTGATTCCGTTTCCCGATTGCAAAAAGTACAACGCTAATCCCCAGCAGTACGGCACATACCACAATATTGGCCCAAAAGAGCATCATATTCATTTTGTGTCACCCCTAAATAACGTCTTTCTTTTCAACGCCGCTAACCGTAATTGCGGCGAAAATCATTGAAATAACAACTATACCCATTGGGTAAAGGATGCCTCCGACGAGCGATATCTGCCCGATGCTTGCTTGGAGCAGCGCCACTGACATAAAGGAAGACACGATCGTCGCCACAGGGGATTTTTTGATCATGCCAATGAACAGCACCATGATACTGATACACGCCGCCATTGCCGATTTTACCACAATGATGAGATAAGTCGAAGCGTCGGTAAAATCATAGTTCATAGCATAAGCCGGAGGCCGGAATTTGCCGGTGATATGAATTGCAGCATAGACAATGCCTTGCGCGATCAGGAGAGCAAAAAAAGTGAAGATCAGCACGGCAAAGATTTTAGACAGCAGTATCTTTTTACGCTTAATCGGGTAAGAAAACATCAAGTCGATGGTCTTATTCTTATAGGCATTCACGGTGAAAGCCGCATGCATAACACCCGACATCACGATAAACACGATGCCGGTCACCATCTCCACAAGAAGAGTAATAGACGGCGCGTTCCCGGCAATGACGTCGGTTTCCTCAAATCCCCATGAGAAGTCGATCAGGAGCAGAAAGGGCGTCACCAGCACCACGCTAAGCACCGCGTAAAGCGCATATTTCGCGGCGTTGTTTTTTACCATTTCAAGACGGATCAGCTTGAGCATCTACTTGCCTCCTTTGTCATTTTGAGGAAGTAATCCTCAAGAGACTCGTTCTTTTTGGTGATTGATTCGATGGCAACATTGTTTAATACAAGTTCCTTTGACAACTCCTGCGCTGACAGCATCGCATCGTAAATTCTGAACACATTGTTGTCGATTATTTTGAAATTGGAAATCCGCAAACGCTCGGAAATGACAATGGAAGCCGCGGCGACTTGTCTTATATCGCCTATCACCAGTTCCAAATAGGACATATTCATATTGTGAACCTCGTCCATACTGAGTTCCCGAATCAGTTTTCCGTGATTGAGCAGCCCGACCGTATCAGCAAGATTTTCGATTTCCGCTAATATATGGCTGGAAATCATGATCGTAATGCCGTATTCCCGCGACAGCATTTTGAGAAAATCGCGGATATGCTTAATTCCGGCAGGGTCAAGCCCATTTGTCGGCTCATCCAGCACCAAAAGCTCCGGCCTTGTGAGAATGGCTCTGGCAAGCCCAAGACGCTGTTTCATGCCAAGCGAATAATTGCGCACCGGCTTACTGTCCTTATCGGATAAATCAAGCATCTTCATCGCGTTTTTGACGCAATGGGGGCTGTAATAGCCCATGTACTCCCGGTGCAGTTCAAGGTTTTCCTTTCCGCTCATGTGGTCGTAAAAAACAGGGTACTCAATGATACTGCTCATGCGTTTCAATACATTGTAGGATGTGTGGGTGAGACGTTCGCCAAAAAGCTCGATCTCGCCGCTTGTGGGCTTGAGAAGATTGGCAATCATTCTCATTACGGTCGTTTTGCCCGCGCCGTTCGGGCCAAGAAATCCGTAGATTTCGTTTTGTTTGACGTTAATACCGACCTGCGACACCACTTCTTTGCCGTCAAACGCTTTTGTCAATTCATGCGTCCGGATCGTATAAGTCAAAATAACCACCTCTTTCTGATTGGATTGAGGTTATTATATCGATTCGGTTTTTCAAAACTCTTGCCGAATCCTTACGAATTTCTTTCGCCACAAAAATCAATAATTCACCTTTTTCATTTTGACGGTAAAAACCGTTTCTACAAACGGCTCACTGCGCAACAGCACATCGCCGCCGAGGATTTCTGAAAGGCGTTTCGCGATCGTCAACCCCAGACCGTTTCCCTGTATTTCTTTATTCCTCGAATCGTCCAAGGTGTAAAGCCTGTCGAAGATATGTGTCTCCATGCCATTTGGGATTCCTTTCCCCTTATCGATCACATCGATATAGGCATGTTTTTCATCTTCGCGCAGGGCAATCCCGAGATATTTGCCATCAGCGCCGTACCGCAAAGCGTTTGAAATGAGATTGAATAGAATGCGGTCAAGGGCTTCGTTATTGCCGCAGGCATAGATATTCTTATCGGGAATGGCCAGCGCGACCTCAAAATCATGGTTTGTCAGAATATCGTAAAAATCCAAAACACTACGTTTACACACTTCGTTTAAGTTGATGCGCGAAATTGGCATATCCGCGTCCCCGGCCTCCAGCTTGGCCAGACTGAAAAACTTGTTGATAAGCTCCAGAACCTGACCGGCTTTATTTTCCGCTTTGACAAGCATTTCCGCATCGTTCCCGGATTTCAGCCGCATGATTTCAAGATAGCCTAAAATAACGGTCAGGGGCGTTTTGATATCATGGGATATATTCGACAGCATACGCTTTGAAGATAATTCGGACTTGCGGTACTCTTTTTTTATTCGCTGCCTGTCCTCAAGCATGCGGTTGATCTGCGTCATCAGCTCGATAAGGGCCTTATTGTCGGTGAATATCATCACCTTTTCATCTGTGCCATTGTCCAATATACGGCAAAGATCATCGGTAATCCGATCCATATTGCGCTCTGATACCCGTTTCGCGTGGATCGTATAAACGGCAAATGTAAACAGGGTAATAGCCGCCAACGCTAGTATCATAATAATTATCTGCTCAGTCATGACAATCTCCCAACTTATAGCCAATCCCCCAAACTGTCACGATATATTTTGGGGTTTTGGGGTCGTCCTCAATTTTAGTCCGCAATCTGCTTATATGCACGTTTACTGCATTTTCATCACCTAAATAGACGTCGTTCCAGACGCTGGCATAGATTTGTGCTTTCGTATAAACTTTCATTGGGTTTTCAATCAGTAGACGCAGGATTTCAAATTCCTTTGCTGTTAGATCAATCCGGTTACCATGTTTATAAACGGAATAATCGTCAAAATTAATCAGGATGTCTCCAACCGACATGGTCTGCATTATGCTTTGGGAATTATCTTGCGAATACAGCGTAGAACGGCGAATGTTGGCCTTTATCCTTGCCAACAGTTCCGTCATGGAAAAGGGTTTTGTGATATAGTCGTCCGCTCCGAGACCAAGTCCCAATGACTTGTCCAAATCCGTGTCTTTAGCTGACATGATGATAATGGGTACCGTGCTCACGGCTCTGATATTCTGCATAACGTCCAAGCCGTTGAGCTTTGGCATCATAATGTCAAGAAGGACAATATCAAATGGGGCATTGCTGAATGCCGCGCTGCCTTCCTCTCCGTTATGTGCCGTTTCCACCTCAAAGGCTTCATCTGCAAGAAAATTCCTCACCATATCGCAAATCTCAATATCATCTTCAATGATCAGCACTCTCACTTTTTAGCCCCCTGTTAGAAATTTCCGAAACTCATTATACGTAATCACAATAATGATCTATCTAAGTGTCTGGTTCTTAATTGATAAAGCCCCCCGCCTAATGTCTTTGCGATAGTTAGCTTCTTACCATTGCTGACGGGGCGGCATTAATGATACACCTCAATGGGAAGTATATCATATATTCCGTTGAGTTTCCACGGGAAATTCTTATTCGTATGTGTCAAGTTAAAGTGGGGG